>ENA-ORSJ01000653-ORSJ01000653.1-human-gut-metagenome-genome-assembly--contig:-NODE-653-length-35893-cov-14.254841_pt1 | contig 35893 bp, 25 predicted proteins | sample MGYA00242191_ERZ509158 | MGnify/ENA primary metagenome ERZ509158 (study PRJEB26280, sample SAMEA2338623) | human gut metagenome | biome: human gut; feature: human-associated habitat; material: faeces...
AGCGCCCCGTGCAGTTCATCTTCGCCGGCAAGGCCCACCCCAACGACAAGCCGGGTCAGGACCTCATCAAGCGCATCGTCGAGGTGGCTGCCATGCCTCAGTTCGTGGGCAAGATTATCTTCCTGCAGAACTACGACATGGAGCTCGCCCGCCGCATGGTCCAGGGCGTCGACGTATGGCTCAACACCCCGACGCGTCCGCTCGAGGCCTCGGGTACGTCGGGCGAAAAGTGCGTGATGAACGGCGTGATGCAGTTCTCGGTGCTCGACGGCTGGTGGGTCGAGGGCTACCGCGAGGATGCCGGATGGGCTCTGCCCATGGAGCGCACCTTCGCCGACCAGCACTATCAGGACGAGCTCGACGCCGAGATGATTTACAACACCATCGAGGAGCAGATTGCCCCGAAGTACTACAAGCGCAACAGCGAGGGCATCCCCTACGAGTGGGTCGCCTCCATCAAGAAGTGCGTGGCCGACATCGCCTCGAACTTCACCACCAACCGCATGCTCAAGGACTACGAGGAGCGCTTCTACAACAAGCTGGCCGCCCGCAAGCATGAGATTGTGGCCGACGGCTACCGCCTGGCGCGTGAAATCGCCGCCTGGAAGCGCAAGGTTTCGGCCGCATGGGACCGCGTGCGCGTCGTCGAGTCGCAGCGTCTGAAGATGGACAAGGAGGCGGTCTTCGTGGGCGAGAAGTACCACTTCGAGCTGAAGGTCGACGTGGCGGGCCTCAACCCGGGCGACATCGGCGCCGAGCTGGTCATCGCACGGCAGATTGTCGGCGGACAGAGCGTCAACGTGCTGCGGACGATTCCCTTCACGCAGACGGCCGTCGAGAACGGACTGGTCACCTACACGCTCGACTACACCCCCGGCGAGACCGGTACGTACGACTTCGCGCTGCGCGTCTTCCCGCAGAATCCGCACCTGCCCCACCGCATGGACTTCGCGCTGGTGAAGTGGGCCTGAGGCGACGGAGCAGGGGCCGGGCGTCGAAGCAATTTTTCGACAAAACCGTTGCTCGTTTGAGCTTTTTTGATTAATTTTAGAGACCGAATATACTTAATACTACTATATGTCAGCATTAACCTTCGACAAAAGCGAATTAGGCAACCTGGAGTACTCGCTCCAGCGCGAAATGCTTTCGACAGACCGGTTGGGCGGCTACATGAGCACGACGATAGTCTGCTGCAACACCCGCAAGTACCACGGTCTGATGGTCTCGCCCATCGACGACAGCGACCGTACCTACGTGCTGCTATCCTCGCTCGACGAGACAGTCATCCAGCACGACCAGTCCTTCAACCTGGCCCTGCACCGCTACCCCGGCGTCTATGAGCCGCGCGGCCACAAGTACATCACCGACTTCGAGTACACGCCGACCCCCACGATTACCTACCGTGTGGGCGGCGTCATACTCCGCAAGGAGATGCTCTGGATTCACAAGCGCACGCAGCTCATGATACGCTACACGCTCGTCGACGCGCACTCCCAGACCCGGCTGCGGCTGCGTCCGTTCCTCGCCTTCCGCGACAAGCACGCCCTCTCGAAGGCCAACATGGAGGCCGACGGCCACTCCTATCCGGCCGTCAACGGCGTGAAGTGCCGCCTCTACGGCTCCTTCCCCTGGCTCTACCTGCAGACCGACAAGGAGGATGCCGAATTCGTACCGGCACCCGACTGGTACTACAACTTCGAGTACCAGCAGGAGCTGGCCCGCGGCTACGAGGGCCACGAGGACCTGCTCACCACGGGCTACTTCGAGATGGAGCTCAAGAAGGGCGAAAGCGTCATCTTCTCGGCTTCGCTCGACGAGATGGGCTCGACGAAGACCATCCGCGAGGTCTTCGAAGCCTCGATTGCCCGCCGCACCCACAAGATTGACTTCATCAGCTGCCTGCGCCACTCGGCGCGCCAGTTCGTCATCCGCCGTCCGGGCGGCCGCACCGAGGTGCTGGCCGGCTATCCGTGGCTCGGCGTCATCGGCCGTGAGACCTTCATCGCGCTGCCGGGCATCACGCTCGAGCAGGACCACAAGGAGGACTGCATGGATGTGCTCGACACGCTCGTGCGCGAGATGCGCGACGGCATGTTCACCGGCTCCTACTCCGCAGCGGCCGAGGCCGACGCCCCGCTGTGGTTCTTCTGGACGCTGCAGCAGCTCGAGAAGCAGGTGGGCGCCGATGAAATCTGGAAGCGCTACGGCGAGGTGATGAAGCAGCTGCTCGAGGCCTACCGCCGCGGCATCGACGGCCGCGTACGGCTCCACGACAACGGCCTCATCTGGGCCTGGTCCGACGCGGAGCCCCTCACCTGGATGGACGCGATGGTCAACGGCCGCGCCGTCACCCCGCGCAACGGCTACCAGGTGGAGGTCAACGCACTGTGGTACAATGCCGTATGCTACGCGCTGTCGCTGGCCCGCCGGTTCGGCGACACCCCCTTCGTCCGCGAGTGGGAGGAGCTTCCCGCCCGCACGAAGGTCTCGTTCATCGAGCACTTCATGCTGCCGGAGGGCTATCTGGCCGACTACGTCAACCAGATGGAGTGCAACAAGTTCATCCGTCCGAACATGGTCATCGCCTGCAGTCTGGACTACAAGATGCTCGACGAGGAGCAGCAGCTGAGCGTGCTGCGCGTCGTGCGCCAGCACCTGCTCACCCCGCGCGGCCTGCGCACCCTTTCGCCGCGCAACCCGCTCTACAAGGGCATGCTCGAGGGTACGCCCGACGAGCGCAACCTGGCCGCCATGAACGGCACGGTGTGGGTATGGCCTCTGGCCTTCTACGTCAAGGCCTGCTTCGACATCGACGGCGGCCGCTTCCTGCACGAGGCCGAGGAGATGCTCGCCTCGTTCAACGAGGAGATTCAGAGCTACTGCATCGGCTCCATCAACGAGATGTTCGATGCCGACCCGCCCTACACGCCGCGCGGCGCCGTATCGCAGGCATGGAGCGTTGCAGCCGTGCTGGACATCTACCGCATGATTGAAGCGCACCGCCCCGCGGAGCCCGCACCCAGGACGCGGAGCCGCAAGACGGCCGCCGAACCCAAGGCGGCGAAGAGCCCCGCAACCCGCAAGGCTGCAACGGCAGCCAAGGCCGAAACCGCGGAGACGGTCTCCGGGAAACCGGCCACCAAGACCACGGCGAAAACGGCGAAAGCCGCTGCGAAGAGACCCGCGGCCCAAGCTACGAAGAAAACAAAAAAAGAATAAGCTATGAGAGTTTTAATGTTCGGATGGGAGTTTCCGCCCCATATCGCCGGAGGTCTCGGAACAGCATGCTACGGCATGACACGCGGTCTTGCGCACAACGGCGTGGACGTCACCTTCGTGGTGCCGCACGCCTACGGTGATGAGGACCAGCGCTTTCTGCACATCGTCAACGCAAGCGACGTGGAGGCCCTCTACGGCTCGACGGCGAGCGGCGAGGACGACATCCTGAGCCGCATGTCGTTCATCCACATCGACTCGAACATGGTCCCCTACATCTCGCCCGAAGAGTACGACGAGTACCACGAAGAGTATGTCAAGAGCGGCAAGAAGGTGTGGGAGAGCACCGACGCCTGGAAGCAGCGCTACACCTTCTCGGGCAAGTACGGCGCCAACCTCATGGAGGAGGTGGCCCGCTACGCCGTGGTTGCGGCGCAGGTGGCCCGCGACCTCGAGGGTCAGTTCGACGTCATCCACGCCCACGACTGGCTGACCTACTACGCCGGCATCGCCGCCAAGCGCGTCTCGGGCAAGCCGCTGGTGGTCCACATGCACGCCACGGAGTTCGACCGCAGCGGCGAGAACATCAACACGCAGGTCTACGCCATCGAGCGCGCCGGCATGATGGCCGCCGACCGGGTGATTGCCGTCTCGAACCTCACGCGCAACATCGTCATCACGCGCTACGGCATCCCGGCCGACAAGGTGGTCACGGTGCACAACGCCGTACGCTTCGCCGAGAACAACACCGAGGCGCCCGAACGCGGCGTGAAGGACAAGATTGTCACCTTCCTGGGCCGCATCACCTACCAGAAGGGTCCCGACTACTTCGTCGAGGCTGCGGCCAAGGTGCTCAAGCGGGTGCCCGACGTGCGCTTCGTGATGGCAGGCTCGGGCGACATGATGAACCACGTCATCCGCCGCGTGGCACGGCTCGGCATCGCCGACCGCTTCCACTTCACGGGCTTCCTGCGCGGCGAGGATGTCCACAAGATGTTCCAGCTCTCGGACGTCTACATCATGCCTTCGGTCTCGGAGCCCTTCGGCATCTCGCCCCTGGAGGCGATGCGCTCGAACGTCCCGGTCATCATCTCCAAGCAGAGCGGTGTGGCCGAGGTGCTCGACTACGCCATCAAGGTGGACTACTGGGACGTCGACGCCATGGCCGACGCCATCTACGCCCTCATCAAGTACCCGGCACTGGCGAACATGTTCGCCTCGAAGGGCCTCGAGGAGGTCACCAACCTCAAGTGGAACGACGCAGCGGCCAAAATCAAGGCCGTCTACGAGGCCGCGATTAACGACAAGAAATAACCAAAAACAACCTCTATGAAAACCGTTTGCTTATACTTCCAGGTGCACCAGCCGTGGCGTCTGAAGAAATACCGCTTCTTCAACATGGGCAAGGACCACAACTATCTGGACGACCTGCTCAACCGCTCCATCATGCAGAAGGTCGCACGGCAGTGCTACCTGCCGATGAACGCCCTGCTGCTGAAGCTCATCAAGGAGAACAAGGGCAAGTTCCGCTGCTCGTTCTCCATCACCGGCACGGCCGTCGAGCAGTTCCGCGCCTTTGCCCCCGAGGTGCTCGATTCGTTCAAGGCGCTGGCCGAGACGGGCTGCGTCGAGTTCCTGGCCGAGACCTATTCGCACTCGCTCGCCTCGCTGGCCTCGAAGGAGGACTTCCGCGAGCAGGTCAAGCTCCACACCGCCATGCTCAAGAAGGAGTTCGGCGTGAAGCCCACCGCCTTCCGCAACACGGAGCTCATCTACTCGGACGACATCGGCGCGATGGTGGCCGAGATGGGCTTCAAGACGATGCTGGCCGAGGGTGCCAAGCACGTGCTGGGCTGGAAGTCGCCCAACTACGTCTATGCCAACGCCATCGACCAGAAGCTGCGCCTGCTGCTGCGCAACTACAAACTCTCGGACGACATCGCCTTCCGCTTCTCGGACCGCAACTGGGACCAGTACCCGCAGACGGTCGACAAGTATGTCGGCTGGCTCACGTCGGAGAATACGCCGGGCGAGGTCATCAACCTCTTCATGGACTACGAGACCTTCGGCGAGCACCAGAGCGCCGATACGGGCATCTTCGAGTTCATGAAGGCGCTGCCCAAGGCCATCATCGAGAAGAAGGGCGAGCTGGAGTTCGCCACCGTGAGCGAGACGGCCAAGAAGTACCAGCCCGTTTCGGTGCTCCACTGCCCGCACGTGATGTCGTGGGCCGACGAGGAGCGTGACGTGACGGCATGGCTGGGCAACGAACTGCAGAACGAGGCCTTCTCGAAGCTCTACGCCCAGAAGGAGAAGGTCAAGGCGCTGAAGAACCCCGACTTCGACTACGTCTGGAGCTTCATGCAGACCTCGGACCACTTCTACTACATGGCGACCAAGTGGCTCTCGGACGGCGACGTTCACTCCTACTTCAACCCCTACGACTCGGCTTACGACGCCTTCATCAACTACATGAACGTCCTCTCGGACTTCATCATCGAGCTGGACAAGGCCGTCGCCGCCAAGGCTGCGCGCAAGCGCGCCTAAGGCGGGTGCCTGAAAAGGGTGCCTGAGACGGGACCGGAATCGGGGACCGGAAACGGGAACCGGAAACGGGAACCGGAAACAGGGCCTGAGACGGGAACCGGAAACGGGTGCCGGAAACGGGCCAGACGACAAACAACGACGGGATGTCCCCCACCGGGGAGGCATCCCGCCGCTGTGTTTTCCGCTGCCCGCAGAAGGAGGCGCAGAAGGGGCCGCCGCAGTGGCCGCGAAGGGCTTCGCCGCAGAAAGCGATTCCGGAGGCAGAGAGGAGGCACGCTGGTAGAAAAATGTTATCTTTGTGGAAAATTCGTTCAAAAAACGACATTCGAACCCTTTTGCCCGATGAAGAGCAACAAACCCATGGAACCGGCCCCCGGCGACCGCACCCGGCACGAAGCGGGCAAGTCGGAGGCCCAAGCCGCTCCCGCGTCCGAAGCTGCGCCCAAGACCGTGAGCATGGACGGAACCAGACCTGCAGGCAGGGCCGCAACCGAAACGGACCCCGCAACCGAGGCCGGGAGTGAGGCCAAAACCGGGACCGAACCCGGGACCGCAACCGAAGCCGAAGCAGCCGAAACAGCCGGAGAGGAGGCTGGAACCGAACCTGCAACCGCAACCGAACCCGCAACCGAGGCCGGTACTGCACGGCCGCGGAGCCTGCGCGAACGGCTGCGTGAGCGGCTGCAACGCCGGCGCCGCGCTCTGAGCCGACGGCTCGAATACCGCCGCCTGCGCCGGCTGCGCAAGCTCACCGTACCGGCCTACACCCACTGCAAGAACTGCGGCGAGCGGCTGCAGGGGATGTACTGCCACCGTTGCGGACAGTATGCCCTCGACATCCGAGCAACCCTTCTGGAAGTACATCAAGCAGTATTTCGAAAACGTCTACCAGTTCGACAGCAAGGTGTGGCAGACGCTCTGGCTGCTCTTCCGCCGCCCGGGCTTCCTGACCACGGAGTTCAACGCCGGAAAAATCAACTCCTACGTCCACCCCTTCCGCCTCTACATGTTCATCTCGGTGGTCTTCTTCACCCTCTTCTTCATGGTGGCGTCGAGCACCGCCGAGCAGCAGCTGCGCCGTGAGCGTTACCGCACGAGCCGCCTTCAGAAGGGGGTGGTCGAGGCGCTCCGCACGGGACGGGGCGGGGCCGACACCTGCGTCTACCTCTACGACGGCGCCGGACTGGCCGAAATGCTCGACTTCAACGACCTTAGGAGCGATTCGCTGCTCCGTATCACGCCGCTTGACTCGCGTCACGGCGTCGCGCGCGTCGAGCTGCCGCGCATGCTCTTCGACTCGTGCCTCCGCGCCACGACGCTCGCCGAGCAGGACCGCATCAACCTCGAAGGGGCCCGCGAGGTGCTCGGAAAGGCGGCCGAAGAGGCGGCCGGGAGTGAATCCGGAGCCGAAAACGGAGACGGGGGTGAAGCGGGTGCCAAGGCCGGAGCCGACGCCGTACCCGAGGCCGGAAGCGGAGACGGAGCCAAGAGCGGGCACGGGGTCGGGATTACAGCCGGAGCCAAGACTGCGGCCTCAGCCGGAGGCGTGCCCGGGTCCGAAGCCGGCATAAAGGCCGACACGGAGGAGGCCGCACTGGACAAGGCGATGGCCTCGATAAAGGGGGTGGATGTCGACGAGGAGGAGCTCGCCGTCATCGGAGCGCTGCTCGCCTTCGACCCCGAGCGGACAACCGTCTACGCCTGGCAGCCGCCCCAAAGCCAGAGCGAACGGCTGGAGCAGATGAGCCAGCAGACGCTGCTCAACAACCTGCTGGCGCAGCTCTCGAAGTGGACGCCCCTCTACATGATGTTCCTGCTGCCGCTCTTCGCGCTGCTGCTCGCCCGGGCCTACCGTCGCTGCCGGATGAACTACATGCAGCACTTCGTCCACGCCATCCACATCAACTGCTTCTTCCTCATTCTGCTCTCGGTGCCGGCCTTCCTGCTGATTTACGCGCTCGCACCCGAGAGCACCCTGTCGTTCCCGAGCGGCGTGGTGAAGGGCTTCTTCGCGCTGGTCTTCCTCTACATGCTCCTCTCGTCACGCCGGGTCTACGGACTGGGATGGTGGCGGACCCTCTTCAAGACGGTGTGGGTCTTCGTGCTCTTCACGCTGCTGGCAGGGCTCATCGCCGCCGGACTGCTGCTCTGGCTGGTCTCCTCCTTCAGCGAAGGGTTCTGACCCAGCTCCTTTGACACGGCTACCCGGCGCCTTCCAAAACAGAACAGACCCGGAGCGGAAAACCGCTTCGGGTCTGTTCTTGTCTGCCGCCAAGCCGAAAATGGAGGGCGGGCCAGAAACTGCCGCCGAGGGCCGCCGGGCCCAAGCTGGGAAAGGAACCTAAAGTATCCGGGGGCCGCCGCGCGTCACCCCTTGCGCTTGTAGCGCGAGGGCGAGGTGCCGGTATGCTGCTTGAAGTACTTGCCGAAGAAGGACTGCGTCGAGAAGTTGAGCTGGTAGGCTATCTCCTGGATGCTCAGCCCCGAGTACTTGAGCAGCGCCTTCGCCTCGAGAATCACCGACTCGTCAATCCACCGCGCAGCCGTCTTGCCGCTCACCTCCTTGACCACCGACGAGAGGTACTTGGGCGTGATGTTGAGCTGCCGCGCATAGAAGCTCACGTTGCGCTCCCGCTTGTTGTACTGCTGCAGCAGCGCCATGAACTGGTTGAAGAGCACCTCGCACCGCCCCTGCTTCATCGGGTCGGTCTGCTCGCGCAGGTTGATTTCCGTGATGATGTAGAAGGCCGTGGTGAAGAGCGTCCGGATGATTTCATGCCGGTAGCGCTCCTTGTCACTGCGCAGCATCGTCTTGATGAGCTGGAAGAGCTGGCGAATCTCGTCGACATCCTGCGGCGAGACCTCCAGCACGGGAGCCTTGCCGAAGCGCATGTAGACCGGCAGCGAGGTCGAAAGGTCTATCTGGATTTCGTTGACGAACGACTTGGAGCAGGCCAGGAAGTAGGCCGCCGCATTGGCCGAGCACTTCACCGTGCGGATGATGCTCCCCGGATTGAAGAGCACCACCATGTTGGGCCGCACCTGATAGGTCTGCATGTCGATGGAGACGGTCGCCTCGCCGCTCATCATGATGACGGCCGAGAAGCCGTCGATGGAGGCCGGATAGTTGCTCGTCGTATTGCTTTGGGGGTCGAGCGCCGTGATGACCAAATCGTCCGACAGATAGAATACGTCGCTCATCTCCTTCTTGATGCGTGAAATCGAAACCTTGTGGAGATTCTCACGCCCCGCACCCGGTGCGGTTTTCGTCGTTTTGACACGCTCCGCCATAATAGCTTTTTTAGGGTTGGTACACGTTTCCGTTTCACAACGCGGTCGGTACCCCGTCCCGCAAACCGGGGCGGGCTCTCATCCCTGCTTCCGTATCCTAACCTGTCCCACCGGAGCGCCCCTCGGCCGGCGGGGTCGCCCGCAGCCTCCGGTCGCCCGGATGGATGGCCCCGCACGGCGGAGCCCTCCGCTTTCGTTATCTCGCTTCCGCCGGCCGAGCGGGTCACAACTCCCCTCCGCCGGCTTCATGCTCTTCTCCTTATCCGTCTAACACTTCTCTACCCTAATACTCCCCGCGTACCCGCGTACGCGCGCGTTGGGCACAACGGGGGCACCTTCATTCACCCGCGGTCCCCGCACGCTCCGCCGCCCCGTCAGGGCTGGCAGAGGACCCGCAGCTCGCCCGGAAGGCACTCGATGTGGAGCGGGAAGTCGGCTCCGGGCTGCCCGTCGACGTCGGTCGGTTCGTTGACCGGCGAGGTTATCTCGATGCAGCGCGCCCGAACCAGCCGCACCTCGCGGGGGTTGCCCCCCAGCAGGTAGCGCCCCATCGAGAGGGTCGACAGCAGCGGGTTGCGCTTCTCGAGCAGCACGCAGTCGAACATGCCGTCCTTGATGGAGGCACGGCGCGCCAGCGGAAATCCGCCGGCCGTCTCGCCGTTGAAGACCAGCACCATGAGCGAGTTGAAGTCGAACTCCTCGCCGTCGGCCGTCACGCGCAGCGGCACGGCATGCATCGAGCGGAACTCCTTGATGCCCTCGATGAGGTAGGCCAGCTTGCCGATGCGGTGCTTCCGCTCGTCGGGCGTACGCTGCGAGGTGGTCGTGAAGATGCCGAAGCTGAAGACGTTGACGAAGTAGAGCCCATTGACCCGTCCGCAGTCGACCCGCTCCTCGACGCCCGTGGCTATCTGCCGCGCCGCCTCGAGCGGGTTCTTCGACATGCCGAGCGCCCCCGCGAAGTCGTTGGCCGTACCGGCGGGAATAACCCCCAGCGCCACGTCGAGCCCCTTGCGTTTCATGGCGTTGACGGCGAAGTTAATCGTGCCGTCACCGCCGGCGACCACCACCAGCTCGACCTGCTCGTGCCCGTCGAAGGGGTTGGCGTCGAAATCGATTTGAAGCGGTTCGATGTCGTATCCGTAGGAGGAGAATACCTCGCAGATATCCTCAACCTTGCGGTCAGTGCGTCCCTTGCCGGACTGCGGGTTGTATAGAAAAATCGCTTTCTTCATCGGTAAGTCGCTATTCCATGATGAGTGCGCGCATGGCCGGGGTGACATACTCCTCGTATGCGTCGCCCTGCCCCGCAAGAATGAAGTAGGCCTTCAGCCCGGGCAGCGAGTCGGCCATCCGCAGCGCGTCGTCGGCCCCCAGGGCCATGAACATCGTCCCCAGCGCGTCGGCCTCGGCGCAGGTCGGGGCGGCGACCGTCGCCGAGAGCAGCCGCGAGATGACGCTGCGTCCCGTGCGGGGGTCAATCGTATGGGCCACCTTCCGGCCGTCGTCGGTCCGGTAGAAGCGGCGGTAGTTGCCCGAGGTGGCCAGGCCGCCCGAGCTCATGCAGAGCCGCTTCTGGAGGTAAGCCCCGTCGGACATGTTGCCGTCGAAGGGGGTTTCGATGCCGATGCGCCAGGGGTTACCCTCGCGGTTGACGCCCCGGCAGCGCACCTCGCCGCCGATGTCGACGATGTAGTTCCGCCCGCCGAGCTGCTCGACCAGCTGCGCCAGCAGGTCGACCGTGTAGCCCTTGGCCACCGAGTTGAAGTCGAGCTGCACGCGCGGGTCGCTCTTGACGAGCCGTCCGTCGACGATGCGCACCTTGTCGCGGCCGACGAAGGCGAGCAGCGAGTCGAGGTTGGGATGGAGCGTGCGTTCGCGCCCGGCGAAGCCCCACGCCTCGACCAGCGGCTTGACCGTCACGTCGTAGCGGCCGCCGCTCAGACGGCCGATACTGTCGGCCAGCGCCAGGTTGAAGGCGATGTGGCGGTCGACCGAGTCGGTGAGGTTGCGGTTCAGGCGGCTCAGCAGCGAGGTCGAATCGAAAATCGACATCGAGGCCTTGGCCTCGGCGTCGAGCCGCATGGCGGCGCGGTAGAGCTCCTGGCGGGCCGAGGGGTCGACGTCGGCCACCACGTGCATCGTCGTTCCGAGCATCGTCCCGTCGACGGTCACGTAGCGCGCCGGGGAGTTGCAGCTCCCCGCAAGGAGCGCAAGGAGCGGAAGCGCGGCCGCCGCCGCGCGCATGAACGGTTTGAGCATAAAGTTCCTCATTCTAATGGCAAAAATAATATTTTCCGGCATATCTCGGCCCTTTTGCCGGAGAAAAGCGTCGGGCGAACAATAATTTTTCATTTTTAGTTCTTAATTCTCAATTATATTCGTACCTTTGTCGGACGCTCTGGCGTTATCCACGGTAAGGGGGATGCGTCGTAGAGTGGAACTAAATAAACTTTTATCAAAATGGCTTATTTAACAGCTGAGAAAAAGCAAGAGCTTTTCGGTCAGTACGGCAAGTCTAACAAGGACACGGGGTCTCCCGAGAGCCAAATCGCCCTGTTTTCGTACCGTATCAGCCACCTTACTGAGCACCTCAAGAACAACAAGCACGACTTCGGCACGCAGCGCGCACTGCTGCGTCTGGTAGGTAAGCGCCGCCAGCTGCTGGAGTACCTCAAGGAGGTGGACATCGAGCGCTACCGCGCCATCGTCAAGACGCTCAACCTCCGCAAGTAGTCGCGAGGAACCGAATGAGGGCAATTCCCCACCGAGGGATTGCCTTCATTTGCTTAGGACAATTCGAACACATTTAGGATATTTTTATGGAAGAAAAGAAGCTGTACAACGCAGTCCGCAAAATCATCACGCTGGCCGACGGTCGCCAGATTGAGATTGAAACGGGCAAACTGGCCAAACAGGCCGACGGCTCCGTCGTGGTGAAGCAGGGAGACACGATGCTCCTGGCCACGGTCGTTGCCGCCAAGGATGCAAAACCCGACACCGACTTCATGCCGCTTCAGGTGGAGTACAAGGAGAAATATGCCGCCGCGGGCCGCTACCCCGGAGGCTTCATGAAGCGCGAAGGCAAGGCCAACGACAGCGAGATTCTCGTTGCACGTCTGATTGACCGCGCCCTGCGCCCGCTCTTCCCCGCGGATTTCCACGCCGAGGTATACGTGACGGTCAACCTCATCTCGGCAGACAAGGATATTCAGCCCGACGCACTGGCGGGTCTGGCCGCTTCGGCCGCCCTCGCCGTATCGGACATCCCCTTCGGCGGCCCCATCTCGGAGGTGCGCGTGGCCCGCATCGGCGGCCAGTACGTCATCAACCCCACCTTCTCGCAGATGCCCGAGGCCGACCTCGACATCATGGTCGGCGGTACGATTGACAACATCCTCATGGTCGAGGGTGAGATGAAGGAGGTCTCCGAGGAGGTGATGCTCGGCGCCATCAAGTTCGCGCACGAGGAAATCAAGAAGCACTGCGCCGTACAGATTGAGCTCTCGAAGGAGCTGGGCAAGGATGTCAAGCGCACCTACTGCCACGAGGTCAACGACGAGGAGCTGCGCCAGACCATCATCCGCGAGCTCTACGACAAGGCCTACGCCATCGCCACCAGCGGCACGATGAAGCACGAGCGCGAGGATGCCTTCAACGCCCTGGAGGCCGAGTTCGCATCGCGCTATACGGAGGAGGAGCTCGTCGAGAAGGCCCCCCTCATCCACAAGTACTTCCACGACGACGTCCAGAAGAAGGCCATGCGCAACATGATTCTCGACGAGGGCAAGCGTCTCGACGGCCGCCGTACGGACGAAATCCGCCCCATCTGGTGCGAGGTGGGCTACCTGCCCGCCGCCCACGGCTCGGCCATCTTCACCCGCGGCGAGACGCAGGCGCTCGCATCGGTGACGCTCGGCACGAAGCTCGACGAGAAGGTCAAGGACGAGGTGCTCGTACAGGGTACCGAGCAGTTCGTGCTCCACTACAACTTCCCGCCCTTCTCGACGGGTGAGGCGAAGGCAGCACGCGGTCTGAGCCGCCGCGAAATCGGCCACGGCCACCTGGCATGGCGCGCCCTGAAGCCGATGGTTCCCGTCGGCGACGAGAACCCCTACGCCGTGCGCGTCGTATCGGACATCCTCGAGTCGAACGGCTCGTCGTCGATGGCTACGGTCTGCGCCGGCACGCTGGCGCTGATGGATGCCGGCGTGAAGCTCAAGAAGCCGGTTTCGGGCATTGCCATGGGTCTGATTTCCGACTCGGCAACGGGCCGCTGGGCCGTGCTGTCGGACATCCTGGGCGATGAGGACCACCTGGGCGACATGGACTTCAAGGTAACGGGTACGCGCGACGGCATCACCGCCACGCAGATGGATATCAAGGTTGACGGCCTCTCGTACGAGGTGCTGGCCAAGGCGCTTGAGCAGGCCCGCGTAGGCCGCATGTACATCCTCGACAAGCTGACGGAGTGCATCGCCGAGCCGCGCGCCGAGTACCGTCCCTTCGTACCGCGCATCGTCCAGATTACCATCCCGCAGGATATGATTGGTGCCGTTATCGGCCCCGGCGGCAAGGTCATCCAGGACATCCAGAAGACCACCGGCACGACCATCACCATCACCGAGGTCGAGAACAAGGGCATTGTCGACATCTTCGGCCAGGACAAGGCCGCGCTCGACGGCGCTCTCTCCCGCATCAAGGCCATCGTGGCCGTTCCGGAGGTGGGCGAGACCTACCACGGCAAGATTCGCTCGATTGTCGCCTTCGGCGCCTTCGTCGAGATTATGCCGGGCAAGGATGCGCTGCTCCACATCTCGGAAATCGACTACAAGCGCTTCGAGACGATGGAGGAGACGGGCCTGAAGGAGGGCGACGAAATCGACGTGAAGCTCATCGGCGTCGACCCCAAGACGGGCAAGCTGAAGCTCTCGCGCAAGGCGCTGCTTCCCAAGCCCGAGGGCTGGGTCGAGCGTGAACGCCGCCCGCGCGAGGAGCGCGGCGAGCGCCGCGGCCACCGCGAGCGCCGTCCCGAGGAGAAGTAAGATTGAGCCCCGACCCCCGCAGAACACTCTGCGGGGCCTCTCCGGAGGCCCGGCAGGGCGTAGCGGCATTCGGTGAAAATTTCTTCGAAATGTTGCACATTTAGCGGGAGTTTTCTATATTTGCGTTGTTCCCGGACGAAGAAGAGCCAAACGGTTCATCCTCCGGCCGGAAACGACCGGCAAGCAAGGACGAAAAAACATTAAACATTAATCTTTAGTTCGCTATGAAAAATCTTTTTAAGTTGAGCGTTGTGCTCGTAGCCGCCTCGCTGGCGTTCTCGAGCTGTAACTGCTTCAAGAAGATGGCCAAGCATCAGGACGAGGTCAACGTGACCTGCGCACCCGAGATTCTGGCCCTCAACAACGGCGTCGTTGCCGCCGACGTCACGGTTACTTTCCCCGTAGAGTACTTCAACGCCAAAGCCGTGCTGAAGGTAACGCCCGTACTCGTATTCGAGGGCGGCGAGGTTGCCGGTACGACCAAATACTTCCAGGGTTCGAAGGTTGACGACAACTACACGGTCGTTGACAAGAACAACGGCGGCAACTACACGCTGCACGTGGAGTTCCCCTACGACACACGCATGGCCCAGAGCATGCTCCAGCTGCGTGCCGAGATTAAGTGCCCGAAGGGCAAGTGCAAGGAGTTCACGCTCGTGAACCTGAACAACGGCGCGCTGCCCACCAAGGAGCAGGCTGCCGTGCTGGCCGGTGACGACGAGGCTGCCAAGGCCGCTCTTGCCAAGGAGTTCGGTCTGACGGTTGCCTACGGTGTCAACACCCTGCAGCAAGACCTCAAGTACTCGGACCTGATGGCTCCGATGGCCAACAACTACAAGAAGGTGACCACCGTTGTCGACAAGACCGACCTGCTCTACGCCATCAACTCGTCGAAGGTAACGAAGAAGAACGAGGAGAAGGCCGACCTGGAGGCATTCAAGGCCAACGTGGACGAGCAGCTGGGCAACGACCGCATCTCGCAGAGCATCGCCGTCAAGGGTTATGCTTCGCCCGATGGTCCGGTGAAGTTCAACGACAAGCTCTCGCAGGCCCGCAGCGAGTCGGGTAAGAAGGTTGTGGCCAAGCTGCTGAAGGACTCGGGTCTGGATGTGGACGCCGCTGCCTACGGTGAGGACTGGGACGGCTTCAAGGAGCTGGTCGAGAAGTCGGACATCAAGGACAAGGACCTCATTCTCCAGGTGCTGAAGATGTACAACTCGCCCGCCGAGCGTGAGGCTCAGATTAAGAACCTCTCGTCGGTATTCAACGAGCTGAAGACCGAGGTTCTGCCCGAGCTGCGCCGCTCGCAGATTATCAACACGTCGGACATCCAGGGCAAGACCGATGCCGAGATTATGGCCTTCGTCAACAACAAGCAGTACGACCAGCTCACCAACGAGGAGCTGCTCTACGCCGCCGAGTCGCTGACCGACGATGTAAACGTACAGATTGCCGTTCTGGAGTACACCGCCAAGACCTACAACGACGCCCGCGCCTACAACAACCTGGGTATCGCTCAGGAGAAGGCCGGTGAGAAGGCTGCTGCTCTGAAGTCGTTCGAGAAGGCTGCCGAGCTGGGCAACACCACTCCCGAGCTGAACAAGAACCTCGTGCTGGCCAACCTGTCGAACGGCAACACGGCCGAGGCCAAGAAGTACGCTCAGGCTGCCGACGCACAGTCGAAGGCTGCTCTGGCCGCCGCTCAGGGCGACTACAAGAGCGCTGCCAACGGTCTTGAGGGCTACAACGCTGCCATCGCTCAGGTGATGAACAACGACCTGGCAGGTGCCAAGAAGTCGATTGCCAAGGACAACTCGGCCGAGGCAGACTACCTGCGTGCCGTCATCGCTGTCAAGGAGGGTGACCTCACTGCAGCCGAGGCACAGCTCAAGAGCGCCATCTCGAAGAACCCGAAGCTGGCCGACAAGGCAGCCAAGGATGTCAACCTGAAGGCTCTTGCGAAGTAATTCGCGACCGACAATAACCGAAAACCCCCGAAGGCCAGGCCTTCGGGGGTTTTCTTTTGCACGGGGAGGAGCGCGGGCAGAGTGAGGAGAGCAAGAGGAAGCGGGCCGAAGCGCAGAAAAGCGTGGGCAAAGGAGCAGGAGGGTGCAGGAGGGTGTAGAGTGCAGGCCGAAGGGCAGGAAAGAGCGGGCCGAAGAACAGGAAAGAGCGGGGCCGTGGACTGAGAGAAGCGGGCCGTGGGCTACAGGAGGCAACGACCTGGGTGCAAGGAGGAACGGGCGAGGCATAGGAGACAGCGAAACAAAGCACGAAAGGCAGCAGTCCGAAGCACAGGAAGGCAACGCCCGGGTACAAGGAGGTGCGGGCGAGGCATAGGAGACAGCGGAACAAAGCACGGAAGGCAGCAGTCCGAAGCACAGGAAGGCAACGCCCGGGTGCAAGGAGGTGCGGGCGAGGCATAGGAGACAGCGGAACAAAGCACGGAAGGCAGCGACCCGGAGCGCAGGGAAAAGCGGGCAGGGAACGGCCGTCTCGAACCAAAATGAACGAATCCAAACCGTGCACGGACCAACCCATTCGGGTCGACTCGTCCGCTCCAAGGCATCCAAACCGACACGCTCACAACAACCCCTCCGAGCCAACCCATTCGGGTCGACTCGTCCAATCCAAGACACCCTAACCGACACGCTCGCAACAACCCCTCCGGACCAACCCATTCGGGTCGACTCGTCCGGTCCAAGGCATCCAAACCGACACGCTCGCAACAACCCCTCCGGACCAACCCGCTCGGGCCAACTCGTCCGGTCCAAGGCACCCCAACCGACACGCTCGCGACAGCCCGTCCAGACCAACCCGCTCGGGCCAACTTGTCCGGTCCAAGGCACCCCAACCGACACGCTCGCAACAACCCCTCCGGACCGCTTCCGGGTCCAATGAGGGAAAAGAGCGCCGCGGCCGAAAATATTCACCCGCAATGTGCCCGACGTCTCGATTTATTTTCCTATTTTTGTAAAAATTAGCGACTGTACCTATGGAATACGCCAATCACCTCAACGAATATGCCCCGGCACCGAGCGAGGCTCAGGTTGCCGAAGAGGTCGCCCGCATCAAGGGCCTCGCAGCCCGCAACGCCACGACCGACGTCTACAAGTTCTGCTACTCGGCCATCGACCTCACCACCCTCTCGTGCAACGACTCGGTGACCTCCGTGACGGAGCTTGCCCGCAAGGCCGTGGAGTTCTACAAGGCATTCCCCCACATCCCCAACGTCGCCTCCATCTGCATCTACCCCTCGTTCGTCGAGACGGTCGGGGTGGCCGTTGACGGCACGCCGATGCGCATCACCAGCGTGGCCGGCGGATTCCCCGCCTCGCAGACCTATCTGGAGGTAAAGGCGCTCGAGGTGGCCATGGCCATCGAGAACGGCGCCGACGAGATAGACATCGTGCTCAACGTGGGCCACATGCTCACGGGCGAATACGACGAGGCTGCCAACGAGGTGGAGGTCATCCGCAAGGAGATGGACGATGACATCGTGCTGAAGGTCATCATCGAGTCGGGGGCGCTCAAGACGCCGGAGCTGATTCGCAAGGCCTCGCTGCTCTCGATGTTCGCCGGTGCCGACTTCGTGAAGACCTCGACGGGCAAGATTGACGTGGCGGCCACGCCCGAGGCTGCCGTGGTGATGTGCGAGGCGATTCGCGACTACTACGCCCGCACGGGCCGCAAGGTGGGCTTCAAGGCTGCCGGCGGTGTCCGCACCCCCGAGGAGGCGGTGCTCTACTACACGATTGTCGAGGAGATTCTGGGCAAGGAGTGGCTCACGACCGAGCTCTTCCGCATCGGAGCCTCTTCGGCCGCCAACAACCTGCTCACGGCCATCGAGGGCAAGCAGGTGAAGTTCTTCTAAACCGGCGCTGCAAGGTTCACGGCCCCGCCGGAACCCGACGATAAGGCGATAAAAAGAAGCGGCGGCATCCTTCCCTTCAAGGGAGCGATGCCGCCGCTCTTTTTTTGTATCTGCGCCGCCTTTACGCATCCGCAACGCGTTCCGGAGCCGCGACGCTTACCCGACGCCACGGCGCGTTCCGGAGCCGCGCCATATTTCGGAGCCGCACCGTCCCGGCCGCGGCTAAGGCTTACCGTTTGCCCGAAACGGCCGTGCAGCTCACTACCTGCCCGAGGCAGCAGCCGATTCGGCCGAGCCCTCCGATGCCGTCGGGACTGCGGCAGAAGCAGCGGCCGGAGCAGCCGCCGTCTGCTGCGTCGAATCGCGGAGCACCTTGATAGCCGCCGTAATCACGTTGTCGACCGGATAGATGTTGGCATAGAAGCCGTCATCCTCGAGCGCCGTATTGCGGCCGATGTAGGCACGTAGCTGCGCCTCGATGAGCCTTCGCGAGCGGGCGATGTCGCCGCGCCGCGGGGCAACCCCCTTGCGGGCGGCGTAGCGGACGAAATCCTCGACCAGGTTGCGGTCCGAGTCGAGCAGCGCCTTGAGCCCGTCGACGCTCCGCACGGCGTTAAGCGCGTCGCGGTGGCGGTCGGCATACTCAATCGTATAGCGGTAGAGGATGTTGCGCCCGGCCACCTCGACGTAGTAGGGGGTCACGTCGGTCGTATCGGCCGGGATGAAGATGTCGGGCATGATGCCGCCCCCGCCGTAGACCACCTTGCCGCCCGGCGTGATGCGCTTGAGCGAGTCGGCGAAGTGGATGCTGTCGGCCGTGAAGAACTCGTTGTTCTCGTAGCGGTGCCACAGGTCGGCCTCGTAATCCTCGTCGTCGCCGATGGTGTAGGGCTTCTGGATGGAGCGGCCCGTCGGCGTGTAGTAGCGGGCCGTGGTGAGCCGCAGCGCCGAGCCGTCGCTGTAGGGTATCTGCCGCTGGACGAGCCCCTTGCCGAAGGAGCGGCGGCCGAGGATGGTGGCCCGGTCGTTGTCCTGCAGCGCGCCGGCCAGAATCTCGCTCGACGAGGCGCTCCCCTCGTCGATGAGCAGCGCCACCTCCATATCCTGGGCGCGCCCCGTGCCGTCGGCATACTGGCGCAGCTGCTCGTGGTGGCGGTCCTCCGTGTAGACAATCAGCTGCCCCTTGTGGAGAAACTCGTTGGCCACCAGAATCGCCTGGTCGAGGAAGCCGCCCGAATTGCCGCGCAAGTCGAAAATCAGCTTGCGGACCCCCTCGCCGCGCAGCGTGTCGAGCGCCCGCGCCAGCTCCTCGTGGGTCGTCCGGGCGAACTGCCCCAGGCGGATGTAGCCGATGCCGTCGGCGATGCGGAAGGCCGACTCGACGCTTCGGATGGGTATCACGTCACGCACCACCTCGACCGGAACCAGGTCGGGAATCCCCTGCCGGCCCAGCCCCAGACGGACCTTCGTGCCGCGCGGACCGCGCAGCATCTTGACCATCTCCTGCTGCGGAATGCCGCGTCCGGCCACGAGCGAGTCGCCGATTTCGAGGATGCGGTCCCCGGCCCGCACCCCCGCCTTGTCGCTCGGACCGTGGGGGATGACGTTGAGCACGATGACCGTATCGGTGGCCATGTTGAAGACCACGCCGATGCCGTCGAACTCACCCTCGAGGGGCTCGTTGAGCGCCTGCATCTCCGAGGCGGGGATGTAGACCGAATGGGGGTCCAGTTCGCGCACGAGCAGCGGGATGACATGCTCGGCAAGCGAATCCATCGAGATGGAGTCGACGTACTGGTTCTCGATGAGCGAGAGCGTATAGGTGAGCTTGTTGTTGGGGAAGGCCATGTGGCTCAGCACCCCCTTGATGCGGGCTTCGACGCTGTTGCGCCCCATGAACTGACCCATGAGCAGCCCGAGCACCACCCCCGCGGCCAGCAGCAGCGGGAAAATCACGGTGCGTTTCGAATTCTTGTACATAGTTCTCGGATGCAAAGCCGCCCCCGCACGGTCGCACCGTCGGGAGCGGACTCCGGCCCTCGGGGCCGGAACTGCGGTTTTGGTATTACTTGTTACTTGTTCTTGAACGTATAGCTCAGACCGACACTCAGCAGCGTCTGCGTCTGCACGTCGACGTTCTGCGCCCGGTTGTAGTAGAGCTGGAATGTCAACGTTGTGGCGATGAATTTTGTTGCCTTGATTTCAATCGTATTTTCCCAGCGCACCGTCGGATGGATGGGCAGCACGGGTTTCTGCTTGGGGTCCTTGTTCTCCATGCCGTTCCAGGCGTCGTAGGCCCTCTTCCACGACGAGTAGTCGCTGATTTTGTTCTTCACGCCGATGTCGGATATCCAACCGTAGAAGGAGAAGACCGTCGTGCGGTAGCGCAGGAAGCCGTTCTTGCCGAACGAGCGGTCGAAATCGAGCTGGATGGAGGAGCCGCCCTCGTACTTCGACGTGCGGTCGGGGTCAGCCAGACCGTAGGCCTCCCAGCCCTCCTTATCGTCCCACTTGTTATGGCGCACAATAGCGCTCTCTACGAAGACGGCACTTAGGGCAAAAGGCGAGATGTTAATCGAAATCGGGAACTTAGGCTGAGGACTCTTGTAAGTGATACCGAACGAGATGTCAAGATAGCCCGGCGCCATGAAGGTGCTCTTGCGATAATCCGACGTCTGCTGCGTACGCGAGATGTAGCCGTTGGCGAACTGGCTGCGGAACTTGAAAATCGAACCGTAGGACCAGTTCTTCGACATCTTGAACGAGGGGGCCACCGAGATGGCGAACTCGTCCTGGTTCTTGTACCAGACGCCGTTGCTGGTCGTATTGCCCTCGGCGTCGGTCGTCTCGACCTTCATCCGGTTGTAGCCGAACATGGCGTCGACGGTCGTCGTGATGGAGAAGAGGTTCTTCGTGAAGGTGTGGCGCAGGTAGAGCGACGCCATCAGCGCGATGGAGTTGTCACCGCCCGAGACGGCAATCCACGGGTCGTTGTAGGAGGAGAGCGTACCCTGGAGGCTCGAGCCTATTTCGAGGTAGTTGCGCTCCTTGCGGATGGCGGCCCGCTCGGCGCGGTAGCGTGCCCGGTTGAAGTAGGTCAGGTCGACCGACGTGGGCTTGAGCTCGTCGCGGAAGGTCACCTCCTCTTCTTCGGCATTCACCTCGTCAATCGATATCTGGGCGGCGGCCGGAAGGGCCAGGCCGAGGGCCGCGAGCAGCAACAACGGAGCAATGTATTTCATAATGAATCAGTTGACTGAAACAATACCTTGCAAATTTAGGAATTTATTTGCAAATACATTAACTTTACGGCTGTTAATCGTCAACCAAACACCGCAAAAACGCAACCATGAAATACATCGGAGCACACGTCAGCGCCTCGGGCGGGCTGGAGAACGCCCCCCGCAACGCGCACCGCATCGGCGCCACGGCCTTTGCACTCTTCACCAAAAACCAGCGCCAGTGGATGGCCAAGCCCCTCACCGAGGCAGAAATAGCCTCGTTCCGCGCTGCCTGCGCCGAACTGGGCTACACCCCGGCGCAGATTCTGCCTCACGACTCCTACCTCATCAATCTGGGCCATCCCGAGCGCGAGGGGCTCGAGAAGTCGCGCGAGGCCTTCTTCGACGAGATGCGCCGCTGCGAGCAGCTGGGGCTCGACCGGCTGAACTTCCACCCCGGGAGCCACCTGCGCAAGGTGACCGAGGAGCAGAGCCTCGACCTGATTGCCGAGTCCATCAACATGGCGCTCGACCGCACGCACGGCGTGACGGCCGTCATCGAGAACACGGCGGGGCAGGGTTCCAACCTGGGCTACCGCTTCGAGCATCTGGCCTACATCATCGACCGCGTCGAGGACAAGTCGCGCGTGGGGGTCTGCATCGACACCTGCCACGCCTTTGCCGCGGGGTACGACCTGCGGACGAAGGAGGCGTGTGAGCGCACCTTCGCCGAGCTGGAGCGCGTGGTGGGGTTCCGCTATCTGAAGGGGATGCATCTGAACGACGCGATGAAGCCGCTGGAGAGCCGCGTCGACCGCCACTCGCCGCTGGGCGAGGGGACGCTCGGCATCACCTGCTTCCGCTACATCGCCTCGGATGCCCGCTTCGACGGCATTCCGCTCATCCTCGAGACCCCCGACGAGGAGCGCTGGCCCGAGGAGATTGCCCTGCTCAAGGAGTTCGCCGCCGCACGGTAGCGGCGGAAGTCCCGAAGGGGCACAGGCAGGCCGGAGAGGAAGCACCCCGCCCCGTGAAAAGGTGCGGAGAAGAACCGGGCCGGCCGATAGCGAAAGGGCCTCGAAGGAGTACCGGCCGGGAAGAGAGCGCCCCGCCCCGGGAAAAGGGGCGGAGAAGAACCGGGCCGGCCGATAGCGAAAGGGCCTCGAAGGAGTGCCGGCCGGGAAGAGAGCGCCCCGCCCCGGGAATGGAGCGGGGAGGACCGGTCGCCGGGCGATAGCAAAGAAGCGAGCAGGTGCCGGAGCAGAGGAGCAAGCAATCCCCGGAGCTGCACTGAGCCCCGGACGTCGGCCGCGACCATCCGGACCGGCAGCAAGGCTGCAAAAAGAAGCGGGAGCTTCGGACAATGTTCCGAAGCTCCCGCTTCTTTCCTCCTGCGCCGCAGCGCGTCACTACCGCTCCGACTGCCGCCCGGAGCTCTTCTCCGAGGGGGTCTCCGAGGGCTTCTTCCCGTCGGCCGCGCCCTCCGGCTCACCGGCCGACTGCTCCTCCGGAGTGGTCCAGCCGCCACCGAGCGCCTTGTAGAGATTCACCAGTGCCAGATGCTCGTCGCGCACGGCGTTGCTCACGCCAATCTGGGCGTCGAAATAACGCCGCTGGGCGTCGAGCACGTCGAGGTAGTTGATGCTGCCGGCCCGGTACTGCAGCTGCGCCAGGTCGACATACTTGCGGGCCGCATCGCGCAGGTTGGCCTTCAGCGTCGCCGAACTGCGGACGCTGCGGTAGGTCACCACGGCGTCGTTGACCTCCTTGAAGACCTCGAGCACCTTCTGCTCGTAGCCCAGCCGCGCCTGGTCGTAGGCCGCCACGGCGGCGCGGTAGCGCGCCTTCTTGCGCCCGAAGGCGAAGAGCGGTGCCGAGAGCGTCCCGGCCATGTAGGTGAAGGGCGCCTCGAAGAGGTGGTTGAAGTATCCGTCCTCAACGCCGCCCGTGAGGGTCAGCATCAGCCGCGGGAAGCGGTCGGCGTAGGCCACGCCCACGGCCGCCATCGACGCACGCAGCCGCTGCTCCGACGAACGCACGTCGGGACGCCGCTGGAGCAGCTCCGAGGGGAGCCCCACGGGGACCGTGTCGGAGAGCATCACCTCGGTATCCATGCCGCTGCGCACCACCTCCCAGTCGGGGTATTCGCCCATGAGCAGCGAGATGCTGTTCTCTGTGATTTCGATGCGCCGCTCCAGGTCGGGGATGAGCGCCGCCGTCGAGGCGTACTCCACCTTCGCCTGCTGGAAGACCGTCTCGGAGGTCAGCCCCCCCTCGAAGCGCAGCCGCGCCTGCTTGACCCCCTCGCTGCGGGTCTTGAGCGTCTGCCGCACGATGGTCAGCTCGTTGTCGAGCGCCACCAGATTGAAGTAGGCCGTGGCCACCTCGGCCACCAGCGTCATGCGCATCGCACGCTCGTCCTCGACCGTGGCCATGTATTCGGCACCCCCCTTGCGCTTGGCCCAGCGCAGGTTGCCCCACATGTCGAGCTCCCAGCTCACCGAGGCCTTCACACCGATTTCGGGGTCGTTGATGAAGTTCTTGCCGTAGTAGTCGTTCGTCTCACGGTTGGCATAGACCGGGGCGCTGAACGAGGGCAGCCGCTCGGCCTTCTTCACGCGGTAGAGCTGGCGGTACTCCTCGACACGGGCCGCGGCGGCCAGCATGTCCTTGTTGTTCTCGAGCGTCCGTTCGATGATGCGGCGCAGGGCCGGGTCGCCGTAGAACTCCCACCAGGCCAGGTCGGCCACCGTGAGCGAGTCGGCATCCCCCTCGGCAAGGGTCGAGGGGAGGTTCAGCTCGGGGCTCCGGCATTCGCGCACCGCCGAGCAGGAGGTGGCGGCGAGGGCCGTCAGAAGCAGAAGCAGAGCAAGTATCGTACGATGTTTCATTTTTTCAGCTTGGCTTTTAACCGGTATATCCAGACGAAGAAGAAGGGTACGTAGACGATGCCCACCGAGATGGCCACCAGCATGCCGAAGAAGACACCCGTACCGATGCCCTGACGGCTTGCCGAACCGGGACCCGAGGCGAAGACCAGCGGCAGCAGACCCAGGATGAAGGCCAGCGAGGTCATCACAATGGGGCGGAAGCGCAGCCGCGCGGCGGTGAGCGCCGCCGAGACCACGTCGCGGCCCTTCTCGACCTCCTCCTTGGCGAACTCGACAATCAGGATGGCGTTCTTGGCCACCAGACCCACGAGCATCACCAGACCAATCTGGAAGTAGATGTTGTTCTCCAGCCCGCAGAGCCAGATGCCCAGGTAGGCGCCGATACCGGCCACCGGCAGCGAGAGAATCACCGCCACGGGCACCGACCAGCTCTCGTACTGCGCCGCCAGGAAAAGGAAGACGAAGAGGAAGGCCAGCGCCAGCACCGTGCCGGTCTGTCCGCCCTCGTGCTTCTCCTGGTAGGAGAGGCCGCTCCACTCGACGCCGATGTTCGCCGGCAAATGCTCGCGCACGATGCGCTGCAGCACGTCCATCGCCTGGCCCGAGCTGTAGCCGTGGGCCGCCTCGCCCGTGATGACCGCCGAGGTGAACATGTTGAAGCGCTTGATGGTGCCGGCACCCGTCGTATAGTGGGTCGTGCCGAGCGCCGTGACGGGCACCATCTCACCCCCCGAGGCCCGCACGAAGAAGAGGTTCAGGTTGTCGCGCTGCGCACGGTAGGGCGCCTCGGCCTGGATGTAGACGCGGTAGATGCGGTTGAACATGTTGAAGTCGTTGACGTAAATCGAGCCCGTGAAGGCCTTCATCGTCGAGAAGATGTCCGACATCGGCACGCCGAGCATCTGCGCCTTGTCGCGGTCGACGTCAAAGTAGAGCTGCGGGATGTCGTTCTGCATCGACGAGGCGAGGCCCGTCAGTTCGGGGCGCCGCTCGGCGTAGTGCATCAGCGTGTCGACGGCCCGCTGCAGGTCGGCGTAGCCGGCATCGGAGCGCGCCTCGAGCACCATCTCGAAGCCGCCCGAGGTGCCGAGACCCGGAATCACCGGCGGCCGCGAGAGGTAGACCTTGCACTCGGGATAGCGCTCGAACTCCTCGCGCACGCGCTCCATCACCTCGCTCACGTCCTCCGTCTCGCGCTCGTTCCACTCCTTGAGAATCACCGTCAGCTGGCTGCGCGCCTGGCTCGTACCCACGCGGGGGCTCGAACCGGTGACGTTGAGCACGTAGCGCACGTCGGGGTCCTTCATCAGGTAGCTCATCGCGCGGTCGGTCACCTCGCGCGTACGCTCGATGGTTGCCGACTCGGGCAGCTCCAGCTCGACGGTGAAGTATCCCTGGTCCTCCTGGGGCATGAAGCTCTGGGGCACCAGCCGGTTCATCAGCCAGATGCCGACGAGCACGATGCCGAAGGCGGCGAACATCCGCCGCGAACGGGTCAGCGAGCGGCCAATCATCCGGCTGTAGAGGTTGTTGCCGCGGGCCAGGCCGAGGTTGATGAGGCGGAAGATGCGGGGCTTGCGGCCCTCGCCTTCGGGACGCAGGAAGAGCGAACACATCACGGGGCTGAGCGTCAGCGCCACGACGGTCGAGATGATGACCGAAACGGCAATCGTGATGGTGAACTGGCGGTAGAGCTGTCCGGTGATGCCCGAGAGGAAGCTCACGGGGACGAAGACGGCGCACAGCACGAGCGACATGGCCACCAGTGCGCCGCCGATGCCGCTCATCGCCTTCTTGGTCGCCTCGTAGGGCGAGAGGTGCTCCTCGTTCATGATGCGGTCGACGTTCTCGACCACCACAATCGCGTCGTCGACGACGATACCGATGGCCAGAATCAGACCCAGCAGCGTCTGCATGTTGAGCGAGAAGCCGAAGATGAGCATCACGCCGAAGGTACCGATGAGCGAGATGGGGACCGCCACGATGGGGATGAGCGTCGCGCGCCAGCTCTGCAGCGAGAGGAAGACCACCAGAATCACCAGCAGCAGCGCCTCGAAGAGCGTGCGGTAGACGTGGTGAATCGACTCGGCGATGTAGGTGGTCATGTCGAACGGTATCTCGTAGGAGATGCCTTCGGGGAAGTTGCGGCTGATTTCATCCATCGCCGAGCGCACCGACTCGGCCACCTCCATGGCGTTGGCGCCCGGCAGCATGTAGATGTCCAGCACGGCGGCGTTGTCGCTGTTGATGCCGCTCTCGGTCGAATAGGACTGCGCCTCGAGCGAGATGCGCGCCACGTCGCGCAGGCGGATGATGGAGCCGTCGGGGTTGGCCCGCACGACGATGTCCTCGAACTGGCTCACCGACGAGAGGCGTCCCTGCGCCGTGATGGGGGTCGTCACGTCGAGTCCCGACATGGGAGCCTGCCCCAGCACGCCGGCGGCCGACTCGCGGTTCTGGTCCTTGAGGGCGTTCTGCAGGTCCTTGACCGTGATGCCGAGGGCGGCCAGGCGGTCGGGCTGCACCCAAATCTGCATGGCGTAGTAGCGGCTGCCGACGTTCGACACGCGCCCCACGCCCGGGATGCGGCGCAGCATGTCCAGCACGTTGAGCGTCGCGTAGTTCGAGAGGTAGATTTCGTCGAATTTCGGGTCGTTCGAGAGCAGCGTGATGGTCATCAGCTTGCTCGAGGCCTGCTTCTCTACCGAGATGCCGTTCTGCACCACCTCGGCCGGCAGGCGCGACTCGGCCTCCTTGATGCGGTTCTGGATGTCGACGGCCGCCAGGTCGGGGTTGGTCGAGATGTCGAAGGTCACCGTCACCGAGAAGCCGCCCGAGTTGGAGCTCGACGACTCCATGTATATCATGCCGGGCGTACCGTTGAGCTCCTGCTCGATGGGGGTGGCCACGGCCTGCGATACGGTCTGGGCGTCGGCTCCCGGATAGGAGGCCGAAATCTTCACCACGGGCGGGACAATCTGCGGGTACTGGTCGACGGGCAGCAGCGCAAGGCCGATGCAGCCGACGATTACGATGATGATGGAGAGCACCGTCGAGAAGACGGGCCTGTCGATAAAGAAGTCGCTTTTCATAGGCTCGTGTTCCTCCTCTTACTGTTCCGGCTCCGCCTCCTCGTCGCGCGTTCCGGTGCGCGAACCGGCCGCCACGGGCTCTACGCGCATGCCGTGCGAAAGTTTGTGATAGCCCTCGATGACGATGTCCTCGCGGGGGGCCAGACCGCGCTCGACGACGATGTTGTTGCCGATTTCGGGGCCCGTCTCGATGAAGCGCTTCTCGACCACGCTGTCGGGGCGCACCACGAAGATGTAGGCGCCGCCCTTCTCGATGACCACCGCCTTGGTGGGGACCACCACGGCGTCCTCACGCACGTCGAGCAGCAGCTTGACGGTGGTGAACTGGCCCGGCAGCAGGATGTGGTCGGGGTTGGCCATCTCGGCGCGCACGGAGAAGGTACCCGTCTGGGGGTCGACCTGCGGGTCGGCGAAGTCGACCAGACCGCGGTAGGGGTACTGCGAGCCGTCGGCCAGCGTCACCGTGATGTAGGGGTTCCACTTGCGGGCGGTATCCTTCTGGCCCAGGTTGACGTTGCGCTCCTTGCTGCGCAGGTAGTCGAGGGCCGTCATGCTGAAGTCGACGCGCACGGTGTCGCTCTTGACCACGGTGGCCAGCAGCGACTGTCCTCCGGGGCCGACCAGCGTACCGATGTCGACGTGGCGTTCGGAGATGTAGCCCGCGATGGGCGACTGCACGGTGGTGTAGCCGAGCGTCATCTCGGCCTGCGTGAGGTCGGCCTCGCAGACCACCACGTCGGCCGCGGCGCTCTCGTAGGTGGCCACCGCATTGTCCAGGTCGAGCTGGCTGGCGGCATTCTGCTCGTAGAGGGGGCGGATGCGGTCCAGGTCGCGCTTGGCCTTGGTCTCCAGCGCGCGGGCCTTGTTGAGCTGGGCGGCCGCCTTGTTGGCGCGGGCGCGGTAGAGGCGGGGGTCGATGACGAAGAGCGTCTGTCCCTTCTGGATGTAGGTACCCTCGGCGAAGAGCATCTTTTCGAGGTAGCCCTCGACGCGGGCGCGGATTTCGACGAACTGCTGGGCGCGGATGCGGCCCACGTATTCGCCGTAGATGTTGACATCCTGGGTCGTGACGGGCTCGACCTCCACCACGGGCAGCACCACGATTTCGGGGCGCGGCCGCAGCCAGAGCCAGAGCAGGCCGCCCGCCACCAGCAGCAGGAGCACGCCGCCCGCAATCTGCTGCCGGCGGCTCAGATGTATCTGCACGCGGGGAATCCGGGCAAACGCCCGCTTTACGAAATCGGGGGTCCAGCGTACGACGCCCGACTTGATTCGTTCGAAAATCCGTTCGAGATTCATAACAAATAGATGAGACTTCAGTTTCTTCTAAAAAAACAAGTGTTCCTTAAGGTCCAAAATCCATGCCGGCCGGGCCGCATCCGCCGCAAGGCGCTCTCGGGCAGCCTTCTGGGCCGCATCCGGGCGACACCCCGAGGGTGGGGAGCGCGCCACACCTCCGTGGAAAAATTCCACATCCGCGCACCAACCGGGCGGCCGGGCGGAGTTCTTCTACCCCTGCCTCCGAGGTCTTTCTCCGGCGGCCGGGCGGAGTCCTTCCACCCCTGCGTCCAGGCCTTCTTCAGGCGCCTCAACACGACAACCGTACGGAGCCTTTTACCGGACGGCCGGGAAGGCGGCCGGAGGCTCTCCGGCACCCCGTTCCGATGCCGTGCGGAGGGGGCTGCGCAGAGCCGGCGCGACGACGAAGCCGCAAAGGTAGGAAATAATCCCAAAAAAATCTAATTATCAAACACAACGGGCGAACGATTTCGCCAAAAAACCGAACCTCCGCCCTCCAAGGCTCCGCAACCGCCCTGCGGCAGCCTCCGGGAAGAGACAAAACGAACACTTCTCCGCCCCCACTCCTGCAGGCTCAGCCCGCCCCCGGGCGGCGGGGCAGAGGTGCGGTGAGGCGGCGCGTCGGCGGACCGGTGAGGCGGCGCGTCGGCGGGCAGCAATCAGCAGGCCGGCAATCGGCGGGCCGGCAATCGGCGGGCCGGCATGCCACGACCTGGCGAATCAAACACTCCGGCCGGCGGGTCTGCGGACCGGCGAGGCGGCACGTCTGCGGGCCGGCATGCCACGACGGACAAATCAAACACTCCGGCCGGCGGGGCAGCAGAGCGGTGAGGCGGCGCATCTGCGGGCAGCAATCGGCAGGCCGGCGGGTCAGAAAGCCGGCGGGTCAGCGGGCCATGGCGTGGCGGTAGCCGTCGACCTTGTTCCAGTCGCCCCGCGTGAAGTCGGGCACGGCCACCGGCATGCTGTTCCGCTCGAGCGAGGCGGCCGTCAGCGCCCCGATGCAGGACCACTCGGCCGCATCGTAGACATCCTGGTCGAGCGGAAGCCCGTGGCGCAGACAGTAGACCAGCCGGTAATCCATGATGAAGTCCATGCCGCCGTGGCCCCCCACCTGCTTCGCCTTCCCGGCGATTTCGGCCGCTATGGGGTGCTCGTAGCGCCGCATGAGCGCCTCGCGCGCCGCATCGGGCAGGAACGCGTGTTCGCTCAGGTTCTCAAGGTCGGGAACCCCCGCCCCGAAGAGCTGCGCCGGACGGAAGGCGTACCCCTCGACGGGATACTTGCTCGCATAGCCCTCGCTCCCCGTGACGGAGTACATGCGGCTGTAGGGACGCGGCGTGTAGACGTTGTGCTGGAGGTGGATGACGCGGCCGCGCTCGGTCCTGATGAGCGTCAGCGTGTGGTCGCCGTTGGCGAACGAGTCGGCACCCGTCTTTTCGCGGGCCAGTTTGAGGCCGTTGACCGAGGGGGTGTCCATCGCCACCAGGTAGCGCATGCGGTCGCCGCGATGGATGTCGAAGAGCTGGCAGACGGGCCCCAGTCCGTGGGTGGCGTAGACGTCGCCGCGGTGGGTGCGGTTGAATTCGAGGCGCCAGTTGCCCTGGTAGTAGTCCCAGAAGGGTTCGAGGTTGTGGATGTAGGCCCCCTCGGCCTCGAGCAGCTCGCCGAAGAGCCCGTGCTGCGCCATGTTGAGCGTCGTGAGCTCGAAGAAGTCATAGACGCAGTTCTCGAGCATCATGCAGTGGCGCTGCCGCTTCTCGGCCGTGTTGACCAGCTGCCAGCACTCCTCGAGCGACGTGGCGGCCGGCACCTCGACGGCCACATGCTTGCCCTGCTCCATGGCGTAGACCGCCATCGGGACGTGGAGCTGCCACGGCGTGCAGATGTAGACCAGGTCGATGTCGTCGCGCCGGCAGAGCTCCTTCCACCCCTCCTCGCCGCTGTATTCGGCCGCGGCGGGGAGCCCCCGCTCCGCAAGAATCCGCTGCGCGGAGGCCACCCGCTCGGGGTAGAGGTCGCACAGGGCGACAATCCGCACGCTGTCCAGATGGGTGAAGCGCTCGACGGCCCCCGGACCGCGCATGCCCAGACCGATGAACCCCACCCGCACCACGGGGATGGGCTCCACCGCCAGACCGAGCACCGACTGCTGGCCCGGCTCGCGGGGCGGCGTGTCGAAGACGAGCACCCCCTCCTCGATACGGTACCCTTCGTGCGGCGACGTGCAGCCGCTCAGGGCAAGCAGCGCGCAGAGCACCAGCCCCATCCATGCGAAGTTCTTCATAGGCAAGAGTTTTTGGTTGTCGTTATGATACAAAAATAGGGATTATTTTGAAATTCTCGGTTGCTTTGACTACTTTTGTGCTCGTTAAAACGACACACATGCTCCGAAAATTCGCGGCGGCAATTCTCTCCGCACTCCTCCTCTCGACGGGATGGCTCGGCATGACGGGCCTCACGCTGCTGGTGGCCTTCGTCCCGCTGCTCTGGCTCAGCGCCGAGCGCGACGGCTCGCGCCGCGCCTGGTGGGGCATGTTCGGCTGGGCGCTGCTCACCTTCGTGCTCTGGAATGCGATGACCGTCTGGTGGATTTGGAACGCCACACCGGTGGGCCCCATCGCCGCAACGCTCGCCTCGACATTCCTCAACATGCTCGCCTTCATGGCCTTCCACACCGTCTCGAAACGGGCGCCGAAGGCACTGGCCTACACGCTGCTCGTCGCCGGGTGGCTCACCACCGAATACTGGTACACGACCGGGGAGTTCTCGTGGCCGTGGCTCATCCTGGGCAACGGCTTCTCGCACGACATCCGCCTGGTGCAGTGGTACGAATACACGGGCGTCTTCGGAGGCTCGCTCTGGGTGCTGCTCGTCAACATCCTCCTCTTCGAGACGCTGCGCAGCCCCTCGCGCCGGCGGGCGCTCACGACGGCCGCCGCCGTGCTCCTGCCGATGCTCCTCTCGCTGGGGCTCTATGCGGGCTACGAGGAGCCCGAGGCCCGGGCGCGCGTGACGCTCGTGCAGCCCAACGTCGACTGCTACGACAAGTTCGCCGCCGGCACCGAACGGCAGCAGATGGAGAACCTGCTCGAACTGGCGGGCGAAGCTCCCGCCGACGCCGACTACATCCTGCTGCCCGAGACCGCCGTGCCGGGCTACTGGTGGGAGTCGTCGCTCCGTGCATCCGACCCCGTGCAGCGCTTCGCCGCGCTGCTGCGCGAGCGGCAGTCGGGGGCAATGCTCATCACGGGGGCCAACACGCTGCGCCACTACCCCGCCGGGACGCAGTCCGAGACGGCGCGGCCCTACGAGGGTGGCGGCTACATCGACATCTACAACACGGCGCTGGGGATTGACTCGACGGGCGGCGTGCAGCTTCACCACAAGGGACGGCTGGTCATCGGCGTGGAGAACACCCCCACGTGGGTCTTCGACGTGCTGAAGTTCCTGGTCATCGACCTGGGGGGCACGCTGGGCCAAATCGGCATCGGACGGCCGGGCCCCGTCTTCGAGCACAACGGCCTGCGGACGGCCGCCCCCATCTGCTACGAGGGGCTCTACGGTAACTTCTGCGGCGAGTTTGTCCGCCACGGAGCCCGGGCGTTCTTCATCATCTCAAACGACGGCTGGTGGGGCGACACGCCCGGCTACCGCCACCTGTTCACCATCTCGCGGCTGCGCGCCGTCGAGCACCGCCGCGCCGTGGCCCGCGCGGCCAACACCGGCATGTCGGGCTTCATCACGGCGCGGGGCGACATCGGGCTGACCCTCGGCTGGCAGGAGCGCGGAACGCTCACCGACGAGGTGGCGCTCGACGACCGCCTCACCTTCTACACCCGCTATGGCGACTACATCGCCCGCATCGCCCAATACGTGGCGCTGCTCTGCGTGCTCTATTACGTCGCCTACCGCGTCCGCAAACGCAACTACCTCGTAGACTGAGGCTGCACCACACGACAAATCTCTCCCGAAACGATATGAACTATTCCCAAACGCTCGAATTTCTCTTTTCGTCGCTGCCGGCCTACGAGACCGCAGGAGCGACGGCCTACAAGCCGGGGCTGGAACGCATCGCGGCCTTCTGCCGCCATCTGGGCAACCCCCAGCGCAACTTCTTCACCATCCACGTGGCCGGAACCAACGGCAAGGGCTCCGTCTCGCACATCATCGCCTCGGTGCTCCAGCAGGCGGGCTACCGCACGGGACTCTTCACCTCGCCCCACCTGCAGGACTTCCGCGAACGCATCCGCGTCGACGGCGAGATGATTCCCAAGCAGAAGGTGGTCAACTTCGTCGACAAGCACCACGACCGCATGGTCGAACTGGGGCTCTCGTTCTTCGAGATGACCGCCGCGCTGGCCTTCGACTACTTCGCGCAGAGCGACGTCGAGGTGGCCGTCATCGAGACGGGGCTCGGCGGACGGCTCGACGCCACGAACATCATCGTGCCGATTCTGAGCATCATCACCAACATCGGCATGGAGCATACGGCGCTGCTGGGCGACACCCCCGAGAAGATTGCCGCCGAGAAGGCCGGCATCATCAAGAAGAGCATCCCGGTCATCATCGGCGAGCACGACGAGCGGTGCGACCCCGTCTTTGCCGAGGTGGCTGCCGCCAACAAGTCGAAGCTGCTCCACGCCGAGGAGCTCTTCACCTGCACGGGTCAGGAGCCGGCCGGCGAACGGCAGCTCTTCCACCTCCACCGCACGCGCGACAACCACGACTTCGAGTTGCTGCTCGACCTGGCGGGCGACTACCAGCGCCACAACATCATCACGGCCACGGCGGCCATCGACTTCCTCCACCAGGAGACGCCGCTGACCATCAGCCGCCGCGCCTTCCTCGAGGGGACGCGCGACGCCGCGGCCCACACCTCGCTGCGCGGCCGCTGGCAGAAGCTCGGCGAGAAGCCGCTCGTCATCTGCGACACGGGCCACAACGCCCACGGCATGGCCTATGTGGGCGAGCAGCTGCGCCGTCAGAGCCGCGACTACGCCCACCTCTACTGCGTGCTGGGCGTGGTGAACGACAAGGACCTGGCCCACATGTTCCCGCTGCTGCCCGCCGACGCACACTACATCTTCACGCAGGCGAAGACCCACCGGGCGATTCCGGCTGCGGAGCTGGCCGAGCGTGCCGCCGCATTCGGACTGCAGGGCGAGGTGGTTGCCGACGTCCAGCAGGCCGTGGCCCGCGCCCGCGAGCTGGCCGGCCCCGACGACATGATTTTCATCGGAGGCAGCACCTACGTGGTCGGCGAGGCGCTCTGAGGCTGCACCCCGATTCTGACGGGGCCGCACCGCAGAGGATACAACCCGGTTCCGGCGGGGCCATTCGTCGAGGATGCAACCCTATTCCGGCGGGGCCGACGACAAAGCTGCAACCCGCTGACAATCACGCATCGCTGAGCATTATACGCCACTGAAACCACGCGCTGCGGACAACCATGCGCCGATAACAATTATGCGCCGCCCTGCACATGCAGAGCGGCGCATTTTTCATTCGTCGAGAGGCAACCTCCTCCGGCCGGGACCAATCAGGAAAGACAGAATAGGAGACCCGGAGCAAACGGAGAGACAACCGTGACAGCCGGAGCGGCAAGCGGAAACAACAGAGAGAGGCGATTGGCACAATCGAAGGGCAACCCGAGAAGGCCAAACGCGCGAATTTTTTTGCGAATACAAAGCAGATGCGACCTTCCTCAGCCGGGCTTTTTGCGGGCAAAACGCATACGTCTCCGACCAACGGGAAGAACATACGAAGAGCCACAGTATCAGACCTGCTACACCGCAGTCGGAACCATCGCAGCGCTCCAACCACTCGCCCGGCTTTGGCTCCGGTTTGTACCACCGTGGCGCCACAAGAACCGACAGGGTCGGAAGACACCCGGCAGTACCGGAACGCAACACTCCATCACGTTCCAGCCCCAGTCCCGTTCCCTGTTTCGCACCCCAGTTCCGGTCTCCAGCTCCGCCCCCCCGGCCCCGTCCGGCCTCAGGCCTGACCCATCTTGGGACCCGACTCGGGAACCGACTGCGGCCGGGGAATCTCGATTTTCCCCACGTTGCTCTCGTAGCGGACGATGTTGTCCTGCAGCGAGAGGAGCAGCCGCTTGGCATGCTCGGGGGTGAGGATGATGCGGCTCTTCACCCGCGCCTTCTGCAGACCGGGGAGCATCGTCGCGAAATCAAGGATGAATTCCGATGTGGAGTGGGATATGATAACCAGATTGGAGTAGTTGCCCTGCGCCACCGCCTCGTCGAGTTCGATGTCGAGGCCGAATTGTTTCATCTCTGCCATACTACACGGTTTTTTACAAAAATAGCCGATTTCCCGCTTTTTGAGGCAAATTTTCCGCCAAAGTTTTCGATAAATTATCAACAGCGAGACCCTTTGCAACAGCCCCCCGAGCCGTTATCGTCCGGACGGGGTCTCCGCACCGGCGGCGTGTGCCGATTCGTAGCGGCGACGGTGGGAGACAATCTCCTCCATGTGCGCCAGGGCCCACTGCGTGAGCTGGGTAATCAGCGGCACGAGCGACTGCCCCGAGGCGGTCAGCCGGTACTCCACACGCGGCGGCACGACCGGATAGACCTGTCGGTCGACCAGCCCGTCGGCCTCGAGCATGCGGAGCGTCCCCGACAGCACCCGCGACGAGACGTCGGGAATCAGCCGGCTCAGTTCGTTGAAGCGCAGCACGCCGTTCTCGTCGAGCAGCAGGATGACGAGCAGCGACCACTTGTTGCCGAAGCGGGCGACGATGTTGCGCACGGGGCAGAGCTCGACCAGCGAATTTTTCGCCCGAGGCGCCCTCTTTTCCGCGTTTTTTGACGTTTTGCCCATACGATATGCAAAATAAAGTTACTCTCTTTTGCAAAGTAACTATAAAAACGACAGACCGGCAACAAGAACGGAGATTTTTTTGCATTTTTTTCGGTTCCGCAAAGCGGTCATTTTCAGCAAAACCGAGCGAAAGGTTACCGGGTTACCTGCGTGTAACTTCTTGACAAACAGCATGGGGATACACTATCTTTGCACACGGATTCCGACGAAACGACCGGTCGTTTTCCGAAGAGGAAGGCGCCCGGAAAGAGAGCATCGGGGAGGAGCCGGGAAGGAGCCGGGGAGAGCCGGAGCGAACCGGGAAGCCACCGGGAGCCAAACCGGAGGCGCCGACAGGAAGGACCGGAAAGCAGCCGGAGAAGGGCCGCCGGGAGAGCCGGGAAACAACCGGAGCAAACCGGCGCCTTAAAAAGACGGCAACAGACATCGGAAAACATCGGGACGCCATCCGAAAACGACGGAGCTGCTCCGCACCGGGGTCCAGCACCGCGAACGAACAAAACCACACAAAAAAATCCCTATGTTTACAATCAGGGTAAGCCGCGATGATAGCGGATAAATGAAAAAG
>ENA-ORSJ01000654-ORSJ01000654.1-human-gut-metagenome-genome-assembly--contig:-NODE-654-length-35880-cov-2.976301_pt1 | contig 35880 bp, 24 predicted proteins | sample MGYA00242191_ERZ509158 | MGnify/ENA primary metagenome ERZ509158 (study PRJEB26280, sample SAMEA2338623) | human gut metagenome | biome: human gut; feature: human-associated habitat; material: faeces...
GTATGTCAGTAGTGGCACGTCCGTCCAGACGTTTTCCTTCGTCAAGGATGCAACGGCGCATAGCCTCTTTTTCCACATCGTGGTAGTAGCGGTCGATCATAGGGCCTTTTTCTTCCAGCTCTTCTTCTGTGAACTGAGCCTTGAATTCGTCGCAGATGGCAGCAAACGCATCTTCACGTTCGTGCTTGTTCTTGTTGCCTGACTCTGCTACGGCATATGCCTTTGCATAGCAGGCTTCATGAACGGCCTTGCGCAGATCTTCATCATTTTCTTCATGACAGTATTCGCGCTTCACCGTCTTGCCCGCTTCCTCCATCAGTTCCATCTGCGCCTTGCAGTGAATCTTGATTTCTTCGTGAGCGAACTTCATGGCTTCCAGCAGATCCTGTTCTGAAACTTCCTTCATTTCGCCTTCCACCATCATGATGTTATCGTAAGTTGCTGCAACCATGATATCCATGTCGGCACGCTTCAACTCTTCAAAAGTAGGGTCGATAACGAATTTGCCGTCGATGCGGGCTACACGCACTTCTGAAATCGGGCCTCCGAACGGGATGTCGGATACGGCCAAAGCAGCAGAAGCGGCAAGTCCGGCCAGTGCGTCAGGCATGTCAACGCCGTCGGCAGAGAAAAGAATGATGTTCACGTATACTTCTGCGTGATAGTTGTCCGGGAACAGCGGGCGCAAGGCACGGTCCACCAGACGACAAGTAAGGATTTCGTAATCAGAAGCCTTTCCTTCACGTTTGGTAAAGCCACCCGGAAAACGTCCGAATGAGGAATATTTTTCTCTGTACTCTACCTGGAGAGGCATGAAATCTGTACCGGGAACTGCATCTTTTGCTGCACAAACAGTAGCCAGCAGCATGGTATTTCCCATGCGCAGCATAACAGCACCATCTGCCTGTTTTGCAAGCTTTCCCGTTTCGAGCGTGATGGTTCTTCCATCTCTCAACTCGATCGTCTTAACAATAGGATTGATCATAAAAAACTTTTTTATATTATTTCAAAAATCTGCGCAAAGATAGATATTTTATTGTATACCACCCTCGTTATCCGTGAAAACTTTTGCCGCCAACACGTTTTTTATATGTTCGTTTTCTGAAACCGGAATCACGTTTCCTCCATTTTCTCCGCCACCGAAAGACCCTCAAAAAAAGACAAGCCATCTCTGCAAAGATGACGGGACAAACCGGGCAAGACGAGCGGCCGTTTTATTCAAGGCCACGGGCCGTTTCCCGGCGGCCCTTCCCTGCCCGGAAAAAGGTTTGCAGGCGCGTGAAATCGATTTGTGGCGGAAAAACTTTGTGAAGTCATGAAAAGAAGTAACTTTGCAGCAAAATTAAAAAAGAACTGTCAATGAAAAGAAGTGCTTATATGGTGGCAGCTTTGATAGCTGCCGTTCTGGCTGGCTGCAACCAGAATCCGTCTTTCCTCGTAGAAGGTGCGGTAACTGGCGCCGATGACAAAATGCTGTATTTTGAGCAGACCGGTCTGGAAGGTATTGTTGAACTCGACTCTGTCAAGCTCGGCAGCAAGGGAACTTTCAGCTTCAAAGGCAACCGCCCCGAATCTCCGGAATTCTATCGCCTGCGCATAGACAATCAGATCATCAATTTTTCGGTAGATTCCATTGAAACGGTAACGGTGAAGGCCGATTACAACGGCTTCTCCACAGACTATCAGATTGAAGGTTCGGAAAACAACCTGAAAATAAAGGAACTTGCTTTGCTGCAGTCCGGACTGCAGCAGGCTGTCAACAAATTAGGACAGTCGGGGCTGCCCGCCGGAATTGCTCAGGACAGCTTGATGCGGATGGTGAATGCCTATAAGGAAAAGGTGCGCCGGAACTATATTTTCGCGGCTCCCAACAAGTCATACGCCTACTTCGCATTGTTCCAGACGCTGAACGGCTACATGATTTTCGACCCGCTGACAAGCAAGGACGACGTGAAATGCTTTGCGGCCGTCGCTACCAGCCTGAACAACCTTTATCCCCATGCCGACCGTTCGCGCAACCTTTATAACATGGTAATTAAGGGAATGAAGAATACGCGCACGCCGGCGCAGGAACAAATAGCCCTGCCGGCCGACAAGATTCAGGAAACATCCATCATAGACGTTCCGCTGAAAGACATCAACGGCAAGCTTCATCACCTTACAGACCTGAAAGGAAAAGTCGTGCTCCTCGACTTCACGGCTTATGGCGCCGCCACCTCCGGCGTACGCAACCTTGCCTTGCGCGAACTCTACAACAAGTATGCGCCGCAGGGATTCGAAATTTACCAGGTTTCGTTTGACGTGGACGAGCATTTCTGGAAAACCGCGGCCGACAATCTGCCGTGGATTTGCGTCCGCGATCCGCAAGGCCCCTACTCATCGTATATCAACATATACGGTCTGACCAAACTTCCCGGAAGCTTCCTCATAAACCGTAATAACGAACTGAGCCTCCGGCTCCCGGAAAACGCCGATCTGGAAACGGAAATCAAGAAACTTCTTTAATATTCCATATATGTTGTAAAGCATATCTCTCTGCATTTGGTTCGTAATACAAAAAAGCTTATCTTTGCAGAAAATACAAAGAGTTTATAGCCAAGAGGCTGTATCAAAATTTTTACTGACTATTCAAAATTGTCATTCTGAACAAAGTGAAGACGGTGGGCGTTGTCTTTCTCAGTGCCCGTCTTCTTTTCTTCGTTCAGAATGACTTTACTTTTGATAGGTGGTTCTATTTTGGAACAGCCCTTTACTTTTATCTGAAATTATTAACTAACGAAATATATAGGAGGAAAAATTATGGCTTATATGTCAGAAGAAGGCTACCAGCAACTGGTGGCTGAATTAAGACGCCTTGAGTCGGTTGAACGGCCGAAGGTGATTGCTGCCATTGCGGAAGCGCGTGACAAGGGCGACTTGTCGGAAAACGCAGAATACGATGCAGCAAAAGAAGCGCAAAGTATGCTTGAAATGAAAATCAACCAGCTGAAAGCTACTATCGGAGATGCAAAAATCATCGACACTTCAAAGCTGAAAACAGATACAGTACAGATTCTGAGCCGGGTGGAACTGAAGAACGTAAAGACCGGAATGAAAATGGCGTATACAATCGTGTCTGAAAACGAAGCAAACCTGAAACAAGGTAAAATCTCGGTGAACACTCCGATTGCGCAAGGGCTGCTGGGAAAGAAAGTAGGCGATGTCGCTGAAATCACGATTCCCCAGGGCAAAATCAGCTTGGAAGTAACAGGTATATCATTCTAACAGAAGGCAGGTCTGCTTCGTGCAGGCTTGCCTTATTTAATTTCATACGGTATGGCAACAATATTCAGCAAAATCATCGCAGGTGAGATTCCCAGCTACAAAGTAGCCGAGAACGACAAATTTTATGCTTTCCTCGACATCAACCCACTGGTCAAAGGCCACACGCTGGTAGTGCCGAAACAGGAAGTGGATTACATTTTTGACCTTTCTGATGAAGATCTGGGAGAGATGCACGTGTTTGCAAAACATGTGGCACTGGCAATCCAGAAGGCCTTCCCCTGCAGAAAGGTAGGCGAAGCGGTAATCGGACTTGAGGTTCCCCATGCTCACATTCATCTGATTCCGATGCAAAAAGAATCAGACATGCTGTTTTCGAACCCCAAACTGAAACTCCAGCCGGAGGAATTTGAAGCCATTGCAAAGGCTATCAGAGAAAATCTTTAACCGGAATATCCGGCACGAACCAAGAATCCGTTTACATTGAACCGTTTACAATCGTGTCTGAAGAAGGTGTGACAGGATAAAGATCCAAGTGTAAAGACACAGACTGGCAGCTATTTTCTCCTCTGCAACTTTATATTTCCTGTGCCCGGCCCGCTTAAATCCTGGCACACCTTCTCACCGACCTCTTCCAAAGCCTATGTCCTTCAAACGAATAGCCCTGTTCCTGACTTTGCTTCTGGCCGTCTTTCGGCTTCTGGCTGCCAACTACCGCATAGCCGGAACCGTAATCGACCGGAAATCACGCGAACCGATCGAATTTGTCAACGTTCTGGTTATGGGACTGGGAATCGGCGGCACGACCGATGCTTCCGGCAATTTTGAAATCAGAAACGTGCCTCCAGGAATCTACAGCCTGCAGGCTTCATTGATAGGCTACAAAACAGCCGTGACTCCGGAATACAGAGTGAATCACATCACCCCTCATATTTTAATCGAGATGGATGAAGAAGCGGCAGCACTGGATATGGTCACCGTTACGGCCTCTCCTTTCCGCCGGGTGGCAGAAAGCCCGGTCAGCCTCCGCATCATCGGAATGCAGGAGATAGAAAAGGCACCGGGAGCCAACCGGGACATATCGCGCGTGGTACAGAATTATCCGGGTGTAGCATTCTCCCCCATCGGCTATCGCAACGACCTGATCGTACGCGGAGGAGGCCCCTCAGAAAACCGCTTCTACCTTGATGGAGTCGAGATTCCAAACATCAATCATTTCAGTACACAAGGAGCATCAGGAGGGCCGGTCGGGCTGATTGACGCAGACTTGATCCGCAACGTAAACTTTTACAGCGGAGCTTTCCCCGCCAACCGAGGCAATGCGCTGAGCTCGGTTCTCGACTTCAGCCTGCGCGACGGTGACATGGAGCATAATTCAATAAAGGCTACGCTGGGAGCATCAGAAGTTTCGCTGAGTTCCAACGGACACATCGGCGAACGTACCTCCTATCTGGTATCCGTCCGGCAGTCATACTTGCAGATGCTTTTCAAAGTGCTGGGCCTGCCTTTTCTTCCAGCCTACACCGACGCTTCGTTTAAAGTCAAGACCCGCTTCAATCCGCAGAATGAACTGACCGTACTGGGATTGGGAGGAATCGACCGCATGAAACTGAATCTGGGCATCGACGGAGAGGATGCAGAATACATGCTGAGCTATCTGCCGAAGATAGAACAGGAAACCTTTACGCTGGGAGGAGTCTACCGGCATTATGCCGGCAATCATGTGCAAACGGTCACATTGAGCCACAGCTACCTGAACAACCGCAACCTGAAGTATCTGAACAATGATGAAAGCAGTGAAGAGAACCTGACACTGAATCTGCGCTCTGTAGAACAGGAAACAAAATTGCGGCTGGAGAACACTTCTGCATGGAACGTATGGAAACTGAATTTCGGACTGGAGCTGGGGCAGTCGCACTATACGAACACCACTTACCAGAAGATTTTTACCGACCAGATGCATCTGTCAGACTATCATACCAGCCTGAACTTGTTACGCTGGGGGCTATTCGCGTCAATGAACTATATTTCCTCCGATGAAAGCTTCACCGCATCATTGGGATTGCGGGCGGATGCGAACAATTACAGCGACAGAATGAAAGAGCTCTGGCGCCAGATGTCACCCAGGCTCTCGGTATCATACCGGCTGCTTGACGGACTTTTTCTGAGCGGCCATGTAGGATTATATTACCAGCTTCCCCAATATACGGCATTGGGATTCAAAGGAAATGAAGGGCAGTATGTCAACCGCGATCTGGATTACACTTCCGTTTCGCAAGAAAGCATCGGACTGACCTGGAACCCGAATGAAACGATGGAAGTTTCAGTTGAAGGATTCTATAAATTATACCGCAATATGCCTCTTTCCGTAACCGACGGCATACCTTTATCCTGCAAAGGGAACGACTATGGAGTGATAGGCAACGAAGAACTCATGTCGAAAGCTCAAGGACGTTCATACGGGGTTGAAATGATGTTCAAATGGCTGCTCACTAACCGGCTGAACCTTTCGTCCTCATTTACGCTGTTCAAGAGCGAATTCCGCTCCGGCAACGAAGGAAGTTATCTGCCGTCCGCATGGGACAACCGCTTTATTCTGAACGTAAGCGGCACGTACAGCTTTCCGAAGAACTGGAGCGTAGGAATGAAAGTATGCTGCATCAGCGGCTCTCCCTACACTCCTTACGATACGGACAAGTCATCGCTGGTGGAGGCATGGAACGCACAGGGCAAGCCCTACTTCGACTATAGCCGCTACAATTCGGAACGTCTGCCTGCTTTCGGACAACTTGACGTGCGCATAGACAAAACGTTTTACTTGAAGAAATATATGCTCGGCTTCTATATCGACATACAGAACATCACCGGGAGCAAGCTGCGCCAGCAGGATGTACTGATGAGCACCGGGCAGATAGCAAACCCATCTGCTCCGTCGGCTGAGCAGCGTTACGTAATGAAGTCAATCAGACAGGAAAGCGGAACGGTGCTTCCCACATTGGGAATTACTTTTGAATATTGATCAAAAAGTAAAGACGGACGGGTGAACGAGGCCGTTTATTCAGCTTCTCCATCACCCGTCCGCCTTTGCCCGTCAATGTCATTGGATTTCTTTAATGAAATATGTCAGTGTGGGTAAATGGTCACTGTATCCGTTCTGGAAGGTCGTACCCGAAAAGGTTCTCAGCGGATAGCCTTTATACTTGCCCTCCTGCTGGATAAGGAACGAACGGTTAAAGATCTCCGATTTCCAGAACTTCAGCGTACTGCGGTCTTTGCCCAACAGATTCCCCGAAACGATCTGCTGGTCAAACAAGTTCCATTTGTCCTGATAACACAGCGAGCCGATGCCTTCATCGAAGAATTTCCAGGTTGCGTTGAAATAACCATCCGGCTTCACATCTTTCTTATTCTTCTTGGCACCCAGAACCTTGCTGCAGCTCGGGTCGCTCGGATCATCATTCAAGTCGCCGACGATCAAGACCTTCGCTTCCGGGTTGTCTGCATGAAGCGAATCAGCGATATGCTTGACAATGCTTGCCGCAAACTCCCGCAACGGAGAAGACTTGGCACCGCCATAGCGCGAAGGCCAGTGATTCACAATCAAGTGGAAAGGCTCCCCTGCCAGAAATCCGTTTACCAGAAGAATATCACGCGTACGATAGTCAGGCATATCCGGTTTGTTGAACGGATATTTCTGAGCAGAAATGAAACGGAACAGACGCGGGTTATAAAGTGCTGCCACATCAATTCCCCGATGGTCGGGCGACTCGAAATGCACGATCTGATAGTTTCTCGAAGCAATAGGCTCTGCCTTCACCAAATCTTCGACCACCTTCCGGTTCTCCACCTCCGAGATACCTATAATCGCCGGCCCAGCAGGGCAATAGTCAAGCGCCAGTTGAGAAATCACTTTAGCCACATTGTTCAATTTCTGCCTGTATTTTGTTTCCGTCCATTCGTACGGACCTTTAGGAGTGAACTCATCATCCCCCGGATTGTCCGGATCATCTTCCGTATCCCAAAGATTTTCCAGATTATAGAATGCCGCGGCATATACGCCCAGCCTTTTCTGCTGTGCAGAAAGGCTGAGTGCAATACATGTCACAAACAGGCTCAATAAAATGATTCGTTTGTTCATAAATAATCAGATTACATTTTAATTGTTGGTCGGTATCGGTTCTATAGGCGTGCCTCCATCTCCGGTATTGCCGCCTTGAGAGCCTCCACCACTTGTCGCGGTGACTTTTACATTTTGAATTTGCCATCTAAGAGCATTCTCTGTAGAACTCTTATAGTGAAATGCAAATTGAATGGTCTTTCCGCCATAATTGCTTAAATCAATCTCTCCAGACGGAATAAACACATTGTCTTCTCCTGTTGAATAGTTCGGTATTGCAACCTCCTCCCAGCTATTGCCACCTTGCTCTCTTACCTCTAATTTCAAGTCATTTAAATGTGTATCAGTACCAAAGTTTCTAAAGACATGATCAAAAGTCAGAATAATGTTCTGCCTGTTAGTTAAATCAAGTGCAGGGGAAACCGGCTTTCCGAATTTTGATTTGCCCCATTGACAAAAGCACTAGCCTGCATATAATACTTTTCATTGTAATTTGCCGCACTCCAAACATAAGTACTTCCTTGCGGGAGCAATATATCTTCTATAGTAAATGAACCGATCCCACCAGCCTGATCAAAGGGTTCGTCCAAGATAGTTTCCGTTTCACCTCCCTGTTCTCCATCGCCAGCGCTTTCTCCTGTAAAGTCAGCAACATCATTGATCGAACGGAGAGTCAGCTGCCATGTACCGTTGAATCTTCCCAAAATACCAGTTACATTGCCTCTTCCTGCAGGGAGCGTCTGTCCGGCAAAATCAGCATAGTTGCTGGTGCGCACCATCAGCGTATTGCCATGACTATCTACGATATTCTCTTCACCGTAACCACTTTCCGGAGCGAAAATGTTTTTACCTCCGTTTGCAAAAGACACATTCGTAAACTGGACAAGCTTGAACTTATAGCCGTCAACGTTTGTGTTGACCGTACTTATGTCATCAATGACTGTAGGTTTGGCGTTTTCGGGATTAGCCCATCCGTCTTTGCTCACAACCTCCTGAAATGTTTCCCATGGGGTACGATAAAGATAACCGTCAGGATGTCCCAACTGTTGCTCGTCGCCATACACTGATATGCTCAATCCTTTCAAGTTTACATAAACAACCTGTCCCACCGGATAATAATTGTACACGCTGTTCTGGTCAACTTCCATCTCGATGGCACTTGTTTCATCCTGAAAGTATATTTTTTTATAGATGTTTCCCGATTCGTCGTTACCTGTTACGGTAGCCTTCAAAACAAAATCTCCGGCGATAACGAACGGTACATCCTGGGTTGCGCTCGCGCCTAATTCGCGCAATTCGGCTATGGTTGTATTTGCTGCCGGACCGGTATATTCCGGTTCGCTCAAAGGAGGTGCATCATAATCGCGTTCGCAAGCAGTAAATGCAAATGAAGCGGAAAGCAGCAATAAACTGAATTTATTCAAAAGTTTCATATATGATAAGTTTTATTGTCGTTAGTAATATGAATCGTTAGAAGCGGTAGCTTAAGTTCAGGAAGCAGTTGATTCCCTGCATATAATAGTATTTTCCACCAAACCGGTCCGGATAGTCCAGATCCGAGCGGCCCTGCTCGTAACCTCCCGTACAGATATCCTCTTTGTTCAGCAAGTTGTTCACCGACAAATTGAAGTTGATAGACTGGCGGTTGCGCAGATAGAAGATCTTACCTACTGAAAGATCGATCGTATAGGCCGACGGGAAACGTTCCTGAGTAGTCAGCTTACGATAAGCTTCCATCATTTCCGGATCGTACGGATTTACGGTTTCATAGTTCGAAGCCTGCCGGCGGAGCGGAGCTGCCTCTATATAGTTGCGTGCAAACCAGTTTACATTAGCTCCCAAGAACCAGTAGTTGATGAAGTAGCGGATTCCGAAAGTTCCGGCTATCTGGGGCATTCCTCCTACATATACGTCTTTCATATACACTTTTTCTTCTTCTACTACCTTGCCGTTTTCGGAGTGTCTGAGTCCGTTCGGATTGTTGCTGTAATAGTATTCGCCTACAGTACCGGCCAGGTCGAAACTCCAATGGTCGTCCAGCTTGTAGGTCGCTCCCACTTCAAATCCGCGATGAATACGGTTTACGCCATACAGGATGTGATTGATGAAGGTCCCTTCAATTCCGTCGTAATAGCTGTTACGTTCCATCTGATCATAGAAATTAGTCTGGAACACACCGATACGTCCCGCAAACTTCGGCATGGAGAATATATAGTTCAAGTCAGCCGAGAACACACGCCCGCTTTCTATGTTACTGATGGTGCGGTCGGTGATACGCGGTGAAATATAGGCATCATAGGGCAGCGGAGCCTCGCTTCCGTAGCTGACGTTGGCTGTCAGCATGTGGCGTCCGTTGAATTTATAGGTCAGACCGCCTTTCAGCATGATGTCGGTAAACGAGTGGTTGGCACCCTTTCCGTACGAATCGTCAGGATAACGTCCGTTCATCATTTTTCCGTCACGCTGGAAATTGGTATAGGTCAGTTTCATCCCATAATAGTAATCCCAGTGACGCGAAGTATACTGGTTCACTACCCACGCATTCACCGAATAAATGTTCAGATTGAAGTTATAGCCAAAGATACCGCCTTCATACACTTTCCGGTCCGGGCGCAGCAGGTCGTTCTGAATCTTGTCATGGTCGCCAGAAAAGTCCTGCTCAGAGAACTTGTCGATATCCAGCACGTATTCGGCTCCCAGCAAATCATCTACCGTCTTGAACTGGCGCGATTGAGTAAATCGTGCGCCTACTCCGGCAGTCAGATTCAGATGTCTTCCGAAGCGCGCGTTCAGTGTCGAGTTGAGCGAAGTTTCAAAAAGGTCGCTGCGTCTTTCTTCCACCATATAGATGGCCGCACCGTTTCCGTTACGCAGATTGTTGGCATTAGCCAGATACATGTTGTCCCAGTTCAGTTGGGTAAAGCTCGGATCGCCGTTTCTCCACAAATCCCGATAAAGCATCTGCACGCTTTCGTTCTCGAAGTAAGACGGGAGATAACGGTAGTAGTCCGGACGCGGATCCGGTCCGTTATACCAGTTCAGTGCTGTATTTCCATAGCGCTGGTAATGCGCTCCGATACCGGTTGTCAGACGCATGTTGTCGTTTATCTTCCAGACATGCGAAATGATTGCTGTCGGGTCGAATGCCGTCACCACTCTCGCATTCCTTTTCTTGCCGTTCTGATACCCCCAGTTCGGATTATACAGATAGTTGTCTGTCAGTTCATACACTTCGCGGTAAGAGCTTCCCTGCTGCCCGCGCTGTACGGGCGAAACGAAGGCCACCATCGACAGGCTGTGTTTTCCGCCTTCCCATTGCTTTTCGGCCGAAAGTGCCAGTGAAACATTGTTGTAGAATGTTCCGTCAATGTTTCCTTCATGCGAATATCTTCCTCCCACAGAAGCAGTGACAGCCCATCCGTTGTCGTTCACTCCCGTTGAATAGGTGAACATGCCGCGGAGATAATAGTTTCTGTTCGTATAGCTTAGCGTCAGTTTGCCGCCCGGCGTATAGCTTGAGGCGCGCATGTCTATGTTTTCTGCTCCTCCCAACGCCCCAAAAGTAAAGCGCGAAGGCGCGGTGAAGTTGGTTACGTCACCGTTGCGTGTCATGTCGTTCAAAGCGCCGATTGAAGCATAATTGAACACGCCCCGGTTCTGATCGTTGAATTCCACACCGTTGATGTATTTCAGTTCTTTGGTGCTGTTGTATCCTCTGGGCGAGAATCGTCCCGGCGACAGTTGATAAGCGGTGCGGTTCAAGAAAATGTCGTTCGAGAGGATTACTGTAGAGCTGACATCCTGCGAAGCGCTTTCCACATCATCGTCCACCATCTCCGCATCAATGATTCCGATCATTGAGATGTCTTCGTTGGCGTTGAGTTCAGTCACACGGATCGGGTCGAGTTCCGTATCGCCCAGATCATTCACTTCGATGGTCACACTTTTCGGAGTAATCATTACGGAGTTTAAATGGAGCACGTATTTTCCGGGCTGCATGTTACGGAGAGTAAATCTTCCGTCTGCATCGGTCGTTACCTGAATGTCGTGTTCCGTAACGGTCACAATGACTCCCGGAACAGGGTCGTTGCTCACTGCTCCGATTACATTACCCTTTACGCTGTATCTGCTTTGTGCAAAGAGCAGGCAGGGCAACAGGAATGCCATGAAGAACAGTAATTTTTGTTTCATAATTCGTTGTTTTTTTATTTTCAATTTCAGTTTGCCAAGCATTGGCCTACATCATCGTTTAATCAAATCTGTTCAGTAATTTTACGAATATTATTATTCCAGATTGCAACTCTGAAAGAGGGTATGTCAAAATGAAAATAATCTTTCATTTTGTCATCCTGAACGCAGTGAAGGATCTCGGAAACATAAACAGATGCACACGAGATTCTTCGCTTCGCTCAGAATGACATTATTTTTTGATTTATTTTAAAACAATTACAATGCAGAATTTATCTTTGTCCCAAATTAGTCTTAATTTCTGCTTCCTGAGTATCTCCCGTTATATTGATAATATCCCACTCACTTTCATCATATGTCGTATTCGGTTTCGATATCGTTGATTTTCTACGCATTACGACATCTTTTGCAAAGTCAGTAGAATTGCCTAATGTACCCATTATATCAATCAATTGATCATTTTTAAATAAGCCAATAGCATCATTCCCATTGAAATTAAGGACACCACCACTTGATGTTTCTTCTGATGTTGCTTCTCCTGTATATACTACAGCATCTTTATGTTTATATACCTTAGTAGTTTGAGGTTCTATAGTGCCCGATAAAACTAAAGTATATGTCCAATCAGCCTTTCCGTTATTGCATTGTTTTAAACTATAAATTGAAAGGTCAATCGTTTTTTCAGTAGGATTGTAGATTTCCAAATACTTCTCATTTCCTTTTGCTCCTTCAATGTACTCAGAAATGAACAAATCACTTTCACCTGGAGTCGGTTCCGGATCCGGATCCGGATCAACTGTTCCGCTGCCTGCATTTGCAACAAGTTTCACATTATAAACCTCCCATGTAGGAGCTGTACTTGAAGTGCTTTCATACTTAAATGCAAATTGAATTGTTTTTCCTTTATATACGCTTAAATCAATATTTCCAGAAGACTCTTCTTTTGTCCAATTTCCCGATCCAGTATTTACTGGATAGTTAGGAATCTCAACAGAAGTCCATGAAGACCCATTATTTTCTGTTACTTGCAAAGTAAAATACTCGCGTGCTGCATCTCCCGAGATATGCCCCAAGACATGCATAAATGTCAATACAACATTATTTGCATCATCAGGTATATCGATTGCTGGAGAGATTAACCAACTTTCTGCCGCATTTGCACCACTTATAAACGCAGAAGCTTTCATATAATGGAATTCTGCATCGTGCTTCCACACATAGCCCAATCCACCTAAATTTACATCATTAATAGTAAAGTCACCTTGTCCGTCAGCAAATGATTCTTCTAACAATGTTACCTCTTCTCCCGGCTGCGGATCCTCACCATCTCCCATATCTACATTGATATTTCCTCCGGCCTGTTCAGTCCAGTCTTCGATCGTTGGCTTGCCCATTTCAACCGCAGGCTGTCCGTTGGTGTTGGATATAGTAGCTGTATAGATATACTTGGTGCCGGCCTTGAAGCTTTCGTCTGCTTCCGGCGAATCGATAGTCCATGCAAAGTTCTTGCCGTCAGCCAGCGTGAAAGTCAGCGTTGCGCCAGTCAAGTCAGCAGCCGGAATGACAATGGCCTCAGCCGTTCCCGTATTCCCTTCCGTCTGCACGTTCATATTGAAATCCGCCTTGCTGTCTGTTGCTGTCAATGTTCCGTCATTCAGGTCAAAGTTGGCCGTTGTATTCATTCCGGAAACCTTTATCGCCATTCCATTGATGTCGAGATCGCCTTCCTTCTGAATATTAAGCACAATCTGACTCAGCTTATGCTGGAATCTAAGAACAACCTGATCGTTGGGCTGAATGCCGGTAGCATTGTTCGAATAGAGCAGGTCAATCTTTTTCGGGTCACTCTGGTCACTGACATTAACCGCATATATCTTCCCGCTGAGCGAAGTCGTATACGGATAATAAGCGATGAAGCTTGACGCACCGCTTGCCGGATACTTCAATACTTGCCCGTCAGCCACCAGAGAGCCGTCTGTTTTTGCCAGATACTTGTAGTTTGAATATTCTTCTTCAGCAGTGGTCATAAAGATGCCGACCTCATCGTTTTCATCCCATGAAGCGCCTGATACTCTTGAAGTCACTCCTTCAATCTGAGAAGTAAAGACGATACCGTCACTTCCCATCCATTCACTGTTGTCATCATTGCTCTTACATCCGGTAAGAACCAAGGCGGAAAACGCGCCCAGATAGAATAAATTACTCAGTTTCATAACTCGTTTATTTTAGGGGTTATTCTGTTCGTTGCGTTGCAAAAGTGAAAAGTCTTTCTCACCATAGTTCTGAACTATTCTTATACTGATCATCGATGTTGGGGAAGAAAGTGAAGCCTGTGATTTCTTCCAGTTCATTGACGCTGAGAGCACATTGTGCATAATCGTTGCCGGAATATCTTTTCTGATCCATCTTGAATGCAATTGTCTGATAGCTTCCGGTAGAAGAGATTCTCCGGGCCAGTGCCTTGAAATAATATTTCGGAACAGCCACATCCCTGCCGCTGTTGTCGTCTACATAAGTAATGTTCTTGTCGGTCTGCGTGACAGGCATCGCTCCCGTCACCACGTAGAGTGTGTCAATGCCGCTGCTCCATCCCCTCACCGCTCCTTCCAAATCAGCCCAGATTGTCTGGTTCAGTCCCTTTCCGATTTGCGGAGTCATGTTGGTATAATAGAACGTAGCGGTATTCATGCTTCTCGATCCCGTGCGGTCGCCACTCGGAATCTGATGTCCCCGGTCGTAACCGCTGAATCCCTTTCCAAGGTTTGCCTGCAAACCGTTGGGTATTGACGGATCAAAGTCCCAGGCATCGGTACGGCCGGAATCTCCCAGATAATATCCGCACAGCGGATAAGCCACCCAATAGGCTATCTTTAAATCCGTATCATATAACATACTATAATTGCGGACGCTTCCCCATGAACTGTTGGAGCCTGTATACTTCGTGTCCGTATAATGAGTTATGTATTCATATTGCGCAAGCTGCGACTCAGTAATTACCGGAGTTTCAAACCAGCGCGTATATTCAGCCTCCGGGTCTGTAACGATTTGACCTCCCGTATTGCTTACCGTCAAGCTGTAGATGTATTTGTTGCCTGCAACCAGTCCGCCTTCGATGCCGGTTTCCACTTCCTTGCTCTTTCCGTTGATTTCCAGACGCAGCTTCAGTTTCCCGCCGATTGTCTGAGGCACAAGCACCGCTTCCGCCTGCGTACAATCATCATTCGTATACATAAGTATATCTTGCGCTTCGCCCTCCGGCTCTGTCTGTTTCTTGTCCTTCAGGCCCACAGAAGCCCGAACCTTCGTCCCCAGCACATAAACCTTCAGTCCCTGAAGCGAACCGTTATCTGCAGAGCGCAGGTTCAGCACCAGTTTTGAGAGCACATGCGTAAACTGCAGGTTATTTCCCGTAGCCTGATTAGTGAGATCGCGCCCGGTCAGATTGTTCGAAACCATCAGGTCAATGGCCTTCTGGCTGCTCTGGTCACTTACATCAACCGAATAAGAAAGTCCATCTGCCAAATCAGCTTTATAGGGATAGCAGGCTACAAAATCCACAACAGTTCCTTCTTCCGGGAAGCGGATGAAATCACCATCCCCCACAAAGTTGCCGTCGCCGGAAGAAGTAATATAAGGTACGTTGCTTTCAATAGGCGTTCCGTCTGCATTGTTCAGCATAAACACTCCGATTCTGTCATTCTTTTCCCACTTTCCATCATACGCTCTCGATGCGGAATTGTTCTCAATGGAAGACGTGAAAGTCACTTTGTCCGTCACGCTGTTGTCCGTCTGCATCCTCTCCGGAGTCCCGTTGTCACAAGCCTGGAGAATTAACAAGGCAAATACGCCTCCCCATACCGTAAGTCTGTTCATAAAGTTAGTTTTGTTTGTATAACGTTTGCAAAATGTTTTTTCGTTTTCTAGCTTCTACCACTATTACGCCGAATTTTCTTTGAAAATTTGCAGTTAATTTATAAAAAGTTTTGCTTATAAGAAAATAAATTGAAAATATTTTTTGAACCATCGCTTTCAATCCCCTTAATTGTTGCATTGATGTGACAATCCGATGAAATATGCACCGCCGTGAAAGACCATAACCGCCCTTTTCAAATTCGATTTTTTCCTTTAGCCTTAATCTGTACCTCGGAAACTATTCAAAACATTTTGTCATCGGTTTAGCGGAATCCGCATTCATTTAGAAACATGCTGTTTTTCCCGGAAGAGAGCGGATCCGGCAATCTGTCCGGCACTCCACTTCGGACTGGGCACAAGGCATACTCTTCCTGCCTGGCGGAAAAATCCGCCTGCCCTTTAAAAAGTTCATCTCCACGCTGGAGATATGCATCTTTAGGCTAAAGACATGTATATCCAGGCTGGAGATCTGTATCTCTAACCTGAAGATAAAGAATGCCACAAAGCAAAAGCACCGTTCTTTTACAGTGAAGGATGGTTTCCTACAGCCTCACACATGCTGCACCTTCCTGTATTCATTGGGCGTGCATCCCACATTTTTCTTGAAAATGCGGTTAAAATGCTGCGAATACTGAAAGCCCAGTCCATAGGCTATCTGGCTCACGGTCTTGTCCGTACCAACAATTTGCTGTTTTGCCACATCCATAATCTTGTTCTGGATATACTCCTGAGCTGTTTTCCCCGTTTCTTTCTTTATAAGGTCGCCAAAATAGTTCGGCGACAGACAGACTTTATCGGCAAAATACCTCACCGTCGGAAGTCCGTTCCGCTCAGGCATGTTCTCCATGAAATAGGCATCGAGCAAGGCCTCGAACTTGGTCAGCACATCCCTGTTCGCCTCCCTGCGGGTAATGAACTGCCTTTCGTAAAACCTCATGCAATAATCAAGCAGCAGCTCGATATTTCTCGATATCAGCCTTTTGCTGTGCTTGTCGATGGGACGCAGAAGCTCGAGCTTGATTTTATGCAGACAGTCGGTGAATATTTCCTTTTCCGTTTCCGACAAATGAAGGGCTTCCGCCGAAGAATAAGAAAAGAAAGAATACTGCCTGATATTCTCGCCAAGCGACGTGCCTCGGATCAGGTCGGGATGAAACAGCAGCCCCGTCGCCATCGGCTTCATGCCGTCGAGCATTTCCACCTCAGCCACCTGCCCCGGAGCGAAGCTCACCACAGTGCCGTCCTGATAATCATACTTCTGCTTTCCGTAACGGATGTCCCCGCACTTGATATCCTTCAGATAAAGCGCATACACGCCATAATTGATAATAAAATGTGTGGGATACCGGGTAGACTCCTTCAAATCAACCACACTGACAAGCGGATGAAGCGTTTCCAGTCCGAACAGGTCATTGTATTGTTCAACCTTGTCAAGTTTGATTACATCTGCTTCCATAACAATCACTTTTTATTTCCACAAATTTAAAGAATAAATCATGAACCGGAACATCTTGCCTGAAAAAAACGGAATAACGGTTATAATCTCCGTAATATGTACACAACATGCTGCAAAAGCCGTAATTAAGACACCAACTTCCGTAATATATCTACAGGACATACCGGCTAACTTGGCTAACTTTGCAGCCAAACCAACAAGAAAGAGAAAAGATATGACATTGAACGATTTCCTCGCATACGTGAAAACAGGAAAGCCCCTGAATACGGAAGAAATTTTTCTGTTTATGAATGAAATGAGCAACGAAGCAAGAAAGATCACATTCAAGCTGAACACCAGCTACTATACGCCGGATGAAGTGAGAGAAATGCTGGCCGAGCTGTTCGGACAGCCGGTCAATCCTACCCTGCGCGTATTCCCGCCGTTTTACACCGACTTCGGCAAAAACATTCACATCGGGCAGAATGTGTTTATAAACGCCTGCTGCCACTTTCAGGATCATGGAGGAGTGACCATAGGCGACGGCTGCCAGATAGGACACAATGTGGTGTTCGCAACCCTCAATCACGGCACAGCCCCCGAAGACCGCATCTATACTTATCCCGCTCCCATCACTTTGGGGAAGAATGTGTGGATAGGTTCAAACGCAACCATCCTGCAGGGAGTGACCATCGGCGACAATGCCATCGTTGCAGCCGGAGCCGTTGTCACTAAAGATGTTCCGGCAAATGTCATCGTTGGAGGCGTTCCTGCCAGATTCATCAAGTCAATCTGACAGTAAAAAACAGAAGCTGTGTCAAAATGAAAACCTGCTTTCATTTTGACACAGCGTGCCCACTACAAAGCGATCGTTTCGGAATACACATTGCCGAACTCGTCTACCGCTTCCACCTTTATCTCTTTAGCCGCCTCAGAAGGAAGAGCCGAAAAATAATGATTGGTCCTTGCCGGAGTATAATCGGCCACGGCTCTGCGTCCGTCCAAATGCTCCAGATAATCAGGGTCGAACGAATAGAACTGCGACATATCTCCTTTCAGCACTCCGTCTTCATACCAACGCACTCTCCAATTGGAATTCCAGTTCCACACCTTGGCCACCACTGCATCCGGCCGGTCCATAACCCGCCCTTTTGCATACAGCTTGAGCTGACAGCTTCGGTCTTTTCCCGTCGACTTATAATAAGAGGACACTTGCGCTCCGTTTCCTTCAAACACCTGGTAGCCGTTGGGAGTGCCGTCGCTGCATACATCACAGCTCCACCACGTGCCACATACGGCTCCTAAGTTATGCTCCATAATCCCTGCACCAATATCCGTAGTTGAATTGCGGTGAAAGTGTCCGGAAACGACCGTCGCATGAAACTTGTTCATCAGCATACGCTTCAGTTTTTCTCCTCCTTCGATCAGCGGAGCCTCGGGAGAAGGTTTCAGCGGAGCATGCATCGCAACAACAACCTGCTTGTCCTGCTGCAGCACACACCCCAGCAAAAGCTCCAGCCACTTCATCTGATCTTCCAGTTCAAGCGTAGTCTTGTAGCGCTTGTTGCCGAAATATTTCATATTGTTCAATACAATGTAATACACGTCCCCCAATTGAAAAGCGTAATACAAGGGGCCGAAATTCTCTTTATAAATATGGGCAAAGTCAGCGTCCGGCGACGGCGTCATGTACTTGTCAAAATCATGATTGCCTATAACCGGATACACCGGAATCCCCAGCTTGCGGACAAAATCCTTATATGCGTCATTCTGCACATAATTGTCCCAGGAGATGTCACCCAAAAGAATGCCCGCTTTCTGCACGCCGCCGTACTGCTGCAATGTAGCCTGAACATCCGGAAGAGTTTCCGCCATCAGACGCTTCACATCCGATTCGGTATCAAGCTGGGTATCTGCCATCGTAATCATGGCAAAGCGGTCGGGATCTCCTTCCATCTTTTGAAGATTAAAGTCATAACTCTTTTTGGACGGATCCACCCGCTGATAAAACTGGGGCACTCCTGTGCTGAAATCAGCCACGTATCCTTTGGGAGTCAGCAAATAAACAAACTCCGCCTTCTCGTTCAAATCAATCTGATAGTTCCCTTTCGAATCTGTCACGACAAACGCGAATCCGTCTGTCACAAGCACTTCTCCAAGGCCTCTATCCCCCGACTTAACCGTTCCTTTCACCATTGCGGCACCGGCCGAAGCAGCCCAAAGGCAGGCCAGCGCCATTGTAAAAACCGTTCTATGCATTTTCATCGTTCTCATTATTTTTCCCACCACAATTTACTGTTTATATCATCTGTTCCTCCTTGCCTGTCAACAGCCTCCTGGTAATTATTCATGTTCAAGGCTTGCTCGTCTTCCGGATAATAGAAACGCGAAGGAATCTCACCGGCAGCCGTCGGATTGCGGTTGTCAAGCACAGGAGTCTGCTCAGGCAGTCCTGTACGCAGAAAATCAAACCAGGCTTCATAACCGACAAAGAACATGCACATCCACTTCTGCAGCATGATTTGCCTGACAGCCTCGTCTGCATCAGCATCACTGTAGGCCACCCCGGGCTGAGCGAGGTAACTTGCCGGCATTTCAACCCCATAATATTCCATCGACAGCCTGATGCCGTCTTCGTAAGCCTGGCGCGCATCTCCGGCAACATAGCCTCTGGCTATGGCCTCAGCCTCCAGAAACTTGACCTCCGAACAGTTCATCAGCACGGCATCACATGCGTCGGGAGCGTCACGGTAATAGCTTCCCAACATAGACACATCCGCCTGTGAATATCCGATTTCCGTAAGCGTAGTCGAAGAGCATCCCGATTCAACTCCCGCATAAACCGGAGATGACGTTGAAGCGGAATTCGTAGAAGGGGCAAACCATACCGGAACGCGCGGATCCTGATAATTGTCCCACATTGCCTGGATTTCCTTGCTCATCCGCGTGTATTCAAAATTGCCGGCACGCATGTCGTAAATAGGACACATGTTAGGATTTCCCGACAAGAACGGCAGAAGCATATTGTCGTCGTTCGACTCCATCAACGGCAACGCCATAACGGAGGCGATTTCAGACCTGATATCCATTGTGCAGTCGCCGATCCGGTTGCTGATACGCATCAGATAACGCAGCCGCAATGAGTTTCCAAACTTGCGCCACTTGTCGCGGTCGCCTTCATAGACCAGATCAGACGGAAGCACGTCCGTATTCCCGGCCAGTAGTTCGTCCGCCTCTTTCAGAAGGCTGATGATTCCGCCTTCTGCCGTATAGATGTCTTCCTGCGTATCATAGGCCGGAGTAATATTCTCGCTTCCCTGGGTAGCCTCAAAGTAAGGCACATCTCCCCACATGTCCGTCAGTTGAGAAGCCACAAAGGCTTTCAGTATGTATCCAATCGCCACGCAAGAAGGGCGGCCGGTTTCTTCGGAAAGCCGGATCATTTCACTGATATTGTTCAACTGAAGATAATAGTCTGACCATGTGCTTTCATTCGTACCAAACGCATACTGGTCCGTTTCGTTGTAGTTCGTGCGCGAAACATAATGCGCCAGCCCGGCTCCGTCGCCATAATTGAACTGCCTCTGAGTCAGCGTGTGCAGCAAAGGTGTCAGCAACAGATCCGGAGTGACACTCGTCGGATTGTTCGGATCCGTATTTATCGAACCGAAATCAGAGGTACATGCTGTCGCACAGAAGACAGCCAACGAAACAAATCCTATCTTTATCTTATTTTTCATATATGCAACCTAACAATTAAAATACGACATTCACATTAAAACCGATGCTTCTGGTAGAGGGATAAGCCATCTCTTCCACTCCGGGCGTAGACGAGCTGCCCTCGTAAGTAATAGACTCCGGATCTACATAGTCCTGGTCTTTTGTCCACATAAACAGATTACGGGCAACCACAGCCAGCCCCAGGCTCTTTATAGGAGTATGCACGAACCATTTTGACGGGAAGCTGTATGCAAGCTTCACTTCACGCAGCTTCACATAAGTCGCACTGAAAGTAGACTGGGTTTCGTGGTAACGCCGGTACAAGTTTCTGTAATAATCACGAGGGCTTACCGGAGTCGTATTCTTGACATAAGCATTCTGCGCTTCATCCCACACAACTCCGTCAATCACCATGCCGGCATCGTTGCGGTATTCTGTTCTGTCAAGCACACCAGACTCCATGCCCATGCCAAATGATCTGGCAACGAACACACCTCCCTGATGCCAGTCGATCAGAAAGTCGAAAGTAAAGCCTTTATAGGAGAACTTGTTATAAAATCCCATAATGAAATCCGGATTATAATTGCCCAGCTTCACAAGCGTCTGGTCTGCCACCGGTAACCCGGTAGCGTCTACAATCAGCTTGCCGTCGTCGGTATGCCTCAATCCTGTACCATACAGATTGCCCATAGGCTCGCCTTCTTTTGCTATCGCATACACGCGCGCATCTTCATCCGAGTAAATGGCTGCCCAAGAATATACATACTGGTCATATTCATCGCTGATTTCCTCCACACGGCTCTTGTTCATGGAGAAATTGATGGTTCCGTCCCATTGGAAGCCGGTCTGCGTCTTTACCGGCGTATACGACAAGGTAGCCTCAAATCCGTAGTTACGGATTTCACCCGCATTAATGTAGCGCGTATCGTATCCGGAAGTAGCAGATATAGGTATCTGCACAATCTGATTGGTGTTCAACGTATTATAATAAGTCAAGTCAAGACCCAACCGGTTATCGAACATGCGGAAGTCCGTCCCTATTTCATAAGAGTGCATACGCTCGGGCTTCAGATCCGTGTTAGACAGCGTTGAAGGCATTGTGACCCCCGACTGAGAACCGTACTTGCTGCTGTATGAATAAGTATTTTCCAGACGGTAAGGCTCTGTATCACTTCCCACCTCTGCATATCCGCCTCTGACCGACCAGTATGTAATCTTTTTGGGAAGCCTCCAGATATCGCTCAGCACGGCACTGGCAGATATGGAAGGATAAAAATAAGAATTATGTCCCGCACCGTCCGACCGGGTCAGCGCACTGGACCAGTCGTTACGTGCCGTCACATTCAAGAACAGATAATCACGATAAGACAACTGCCCCGTAAACAGCACGCTGTTTATTCGCTTCTTGCTGTCCCGCTGTATCACCGCAACATTTGAAGCGGCATTGCCCAAGTTATATACCCCCGGAATGGAAAGCCCGTCGGCAAAGCTATAGTCATATGAGTTCTTCTGAACCATTGAGTTCACTCCCGCGGTCAGATCCGTACGCCATACCTCCTTGAACCTTTTGTTCCACTGCAACAGGATATCCGTATTCCATTCTGAGAAGAATACATTTTCACGCTTGTACGCTCCGGTCGGAAAACTCTTGCTGCTATAGGCACGCTTGCTCTGGCGCAGATCGTAAAAGAAATCGATTCCCGTACGTGCCGTCAGCTTCAGGTTCGGAAGGAAATCATAAGCAAGCATCACATTGCCGAACATGCGGTTTTTGTCATACCCGTTCGTGTTTTCATACATCGTGAAAAAAGGATTGTCGTTCCATCCCGAGTTAAAGTGGAACTGCTGCCTTCCCTCATAACCGCGCTGCCAGTACTCGCGCAGGCTATTGATATCAACCTGCCGGCCGAACCATGTGAATGTATACATCGGATTCTCCGGGCCGTATCCCAGGCTCGGACGGTTGGTGCTGGCTGCATTCATGTAAGAAGCGCTTGCTTTCACCGAAAACTTTTCTGTAAATTTATAGCCCGTATTTATACTTACCGTATTCCGCCGCAGATCTACATTCGGAATTACGCCCATACTGTACAGATTGGTATAGGAAACACGTATGTCGCCCTTGTCATTGCTTGCGCTCAGCGCGATATTGTTGTTCAGCGTGACACCTGTTTCAAAAAAGTCCCTTACATTATCCGGATGAGGAACCAGCGGAGTAGGCTGGATAGACGCGCCGTTACGCCCCAAGACATCACCGCCACGATAAACCGTACCGTCAGCACCGACAGAAGGAGAGTCAAACTGTGCCACAAGACTTCCGTCAAGAGGACGTCCCCAGCTCTGATCCTGATGATCTTGAGTGCCATGGCCGTTATTGCCGTCCCAGTATTCAAACTCTCCATCAAGTCCCTGACTGTAACTGTTCTGATACTTTGGCAGACGGGAAACCATCTCAAAAGTAGTGGTCGAATTGACGGCTATCTGGAACTTGTTCTTCGTCTTTCCGGATTTGGTCGTTATCAGCACCACTCCATTGGCGGCACGCGAACCATACAGAGCGGCGGCATTGGCTCCTTTCAACACGGATATGCTTTCAATATCGTCAGCATTCAGTTCGCCGGCACCGTTTCCATAATCAATCTCCTGCGGCGTACCGGCAAGATTGGAGTATATATTGTTATTGACAGGAACTCCATCAACGACATACAGAGGCTGGTTATTGTTTGACAAAGAAGATTCGCCACGAATAACAACCCTCGTAGAAGAACCCGCACCGGAGCTGCCGGCTATCATCTGCACACCGGCAACCTTTCCCGCCAGCTTGTTCAGCACGTTCGCGTCATTGCCTACATTCATCTCATTCCCGTCAACAACCTGCTGGGCATATCCCAGCGATTTCTTTTCTCGCTTGATTCCTAATGCCGTAACCACCACTTCATCCAAAGCCTGCACATCTTCCGTCAGTGTCACCGCAATAAATCCCTTATCCTTGACCAGTATCTCCTGTGTATCATAACCTACAAAAGATACGATTAAAGAAGCTGATGCTGGATCGGATACAGACAATGAAAAGTTACCGTCCATATCCGCAACAGTTCCATTAGAAGTGTTCTTCTGCAAAATCGTTACTCCGGGAAGTCCGACACCGCTGCTGTCCAGCACCTTTCCGGTAATAACCCTGTCCTCATCGGCATAAGCTGCAGAACAACATGCGCCCAGCAACAATGCCGCCACAACTTTCTTACCCGACAAACTCTTTTTCCTGAAAAAATTGTTTTTCTCCATTAATAACCTCTTTTGATTAATTTTACGCAAAGAAAGAGGTATGCTGTTACATCCTTATCAACAGAGCAAGACAATGCAATTAAGAGTGGGATACAAAATATTTACAAATATTTCTTTCCAATTACAAACGGCTGTCCCTCCCATACAATAAAAAACAGACTGCTGCCGACAAAAGAGAAAATGCCTGCAACAGTCTGCGCCAATAAAAAAACTCTCACCGTCAGACGGCTCAAAACGCAGCAATAAACTGCCAGATGAAATAGCCGCAAAGCATAAGTTTCACGATTGTGCCGAAAAGAAAACCAAGCAACGAACCTAAGCCCGACTTCAACGCATACTTCAAATCCTTGTCACCCAACAGTTCGCCGGCCACCGCTCCAAGAAAAGGTCCCAAGACAATTCCCCAAGGCGAGAAAAACAAACCGACTACTGTTCCTATCACACATCCCCAGCTTCCCCATTTCGTTCCGCCGGCATATTTGCTGCCCAGCATCGGTATCACGTAATCAAGCACCTGGACCAGCACAACCAATACCGCCCAGACAATCAGTTGAGTGGGCGTAAACTGGATACGGCCGGTAAGATGGAACAGTATCAGTACTACATACGCAATCGGCGGTCCGGGAAGAACCGGAAGCACAGTTCCCAGAATTGCGGTTATCAAACAGATAACGCCCAATATGATCAGAAGAATATCCATAACATCAGTCCCTGTCAATGTGTTTTCCTTCTTTCCTCACCTGCTTCGGGTTGCCCGCATAGCTGATATCTCCGCTCCCTCTATTCACAGCATCCAGACTTTCGGACGCATGGCAACTGATGTCGCCCGAGCCGTTGTTTTCCGCTGTCACATCCACAGCTCTCAGATTTTCCGCATCAATGTCGCCCGAAGCATTGTTCATAAGCCGCACGGTCCGGCAACGGCCTTCTACCTCACAGTCGCCCGAAGCATTCACTTCCAGATTGGCCCGCGTACAATCCAGCCTTTTAATATTAAGATCCCCACTGGCATTGACCATACCATCCGCCCTGTCGCATTTTACGCTTTGAATCTGAATGTCACCGCTGGCATTCACTTCCGCCTTCAGTGACTGGCAGACAACGGACGACAGATCAATGTCGCCGCTGGCATTCACATGCAATATGACAGCCCGGTTCGTATGCAGTCCGCCCGGAATACTGATATCTCCCGAAGCGTTCGTTTCAAAAACCGTAGCAGAAGGAGCATAGACTTTCACCTTGCAGCGGTTTTCACCCCGAAAGGAAACAGAACGCTTGTATCCTACCGTCAATGTGCCGCCCGATTCTTCGACCAGCACCTCGGGCAGGACATTATCAGAGGCAAAGATTTCCGCATAAGGTTTTCCCTTTGTCTGGTAATACTCCACATCAACGGACGAAACAAGCATAATGGTTTTCACATCACCAAGATGTCTTTTTTCTGTCACATAACTGCGGCTCGGATATATCACTTTAACCGAAGCCGTACAACCGACGGTGCAGAACAGTCCGCCCGCCAGCAAAAACAAGAACCAACGTTTCATTTTTCTATAGTATTTCATAAAACATCAATAATCGGCTGACGCTTAACCATATCCAAAGGCACAGCCTTATACCCGACCTTCGAGAAATCAATTCTTTTCAGGTCAATGCGGCGTATGGCACTGTTATGCATGGTACGGAAATAGATGACACGATGAGTCACATCCGTAGCAGATGTCCATTGAGTGGCACTCGGAATATCGGCCGCCACTTCTCCAGCGGCTGTTTCTATACCGACAGGGATGTCAAAATTATTCAATATCTGAAAGCACTGCAAGACAGCGTCTTCACCGGTTTTCTGCAACGGAGCTGTCGACTGGTAAAATGCTGCACGGACAAAACGTGACGGAGGCGTCACATCACCCGGAATTCCGAGAAATCCGCTTCCGGCACCGAATGACTTCAGGCTCAAGTTTCCCAGACGTTGAGCCGGAGCCGTGCCCGGAAAAAGGTTGACATAATTATTGAGATTGGTCAGCTGCCACTCAAAATCCGGCGAATTGGTCAGCACGCCAAGCTTGTTCTCATAAAAACGGCACTTGCCGTCAACAATTTCCAATACCAGTTGCCTTCCGGATGGCTCGGCAAAGCGCCAGTGTACGGTAGAAGCACGCGGATCAATGGCAACCACACGGACATCACCGACAGCCTTTTTCACTTCGTCCACGGTAGCACACGTGGCCAATATATAAGAAACAAGTTGAAGATCCGCAACGCTTTCCGCCTTCTCAGACTCATCGTATGCTACATATCCGCCGTAACCGGGGAAATAGAACAGCCCGGCCGAAAGTCCCGCTTCGTTCAGTCCTTCCGCCACAAACTCCTTTTGCTCTACAGCAAGTCCCACATAGCCGTAACGGGCTGAAAACTTCTTTCCGCCTGCCACACCTCCGGGGATATATGACTGCTGCACATATCCGCGCGGAACGATCACATACTGGCTGTTCAAGTCGCTTCCTCCCCATTCAATGGTGCGGGCTACCACACGGCTGCTGTCAGATGCCGCAAGCGAAATGCCTGTACAGGCTGCAATGTTGCCGGCCGGCAAAAATACAGCCAACGCGCCGAGCATTCCCAAAATCATTTTCTTTTTCATATGCTATATAATATAATGTATGCTGATAACATGCCATTCGCTATCTGTTCCGAATATACATAATAAAAATGACTTTGACCAGAAAAAGTTCATTAAACAGCAAAATCACCTGCGTCCTTGTCTGTACCAGTTCGGAGTCTTCCCGGTCATGCGCCGGAAGAACTTGCAGAAAAACGAAGGGTTCGGAAAATACAATTCATCAGCAATCTGATACACCAGCTTATCCGTATGGCAAAGCATCAGTTTCGCCTCAAGCAACACCGCATCATTCACCCAATCCATCACCGTGCGCCCGCTGGTTTCACGGATCAGCGTACACAAATAACGGGGAGTGACATACAGTTTTCCTGCATAAAACGACACATTCCTTTCACTCACGGCATAACGGTTGACCAGACTGATAAAACGGGCGAACAGCTGCTCCTGCCGGGTAGTCCGCTTCACTTCTTTCTGCCCCTTTCCCTGGAAACACTCAATCTGACGGAACAGAACAGAAATCAAGGCCTGCATCGTTTCACGGGACAAAGGCTCATCATGCAGCACATCCCACATCAACTGGAATATGCTTTCCAGACGATGCTCCGACTTTGCATCAAGGGCAAGCTGCAGGTTCACCCTCCCTTGGATATAGGCTGAAAGCAGGTTCTCTTTCTGCCAGCCTTCCATGAAACCGGAAGAAAAGGCAAGCATCGTCAAATCACAATCGGGAGAATATTCCACAAACTCTATCACTGCTCCAGGCGAAACGACCCGCAACTGATGGGCGTCAAGCCTTGCCTCTATCAGATTCATGCGTACACGCACATAACCCGAACGCATATACACAATGCGTCCTTCGGTCAGCCTGTAAGGCTGTTCGGGAACAAAAATCTTTTCAGTGATATCAGACATGCCTTTCACAGAAAGGACCAATCCAAAGTCCGAGGAAATGTAACGCTCCACATTATAAGGAATCATCTGCAGCTCTATCACTTGTTGAAGCCCTAAGTCACGCAATTCTTTCCTTCTCATATTTTCCATACTTATTGCATGCAAAGATAATAATCTGCCTTGCTTATTAAGGGATTTATTCGTAAATTCGGACAATCGGAACATACAGAGCAAATTCTAGGACCTTTGCATAACTCCGGAAACACTACCTTTGCATTAAACAAAAGAATGAAAGCTATGAAACGATTTCTCACACTGCTGTTTTGCCTTCAGGGACTGACACATGCGTTTGCCCAACTGACTCTGGAACAATGCCGGCAGGACGCACAAGCCAATTATCCGCTGGTCCGCCAGTACAGACTGATCGAAATGTCGGAAGAATACAGCCTTTCAAATGCCGCCAAAGGAAACCTTCCGCAGATTTCACTCGGAGGAAAAGCTACATATCAGAGTGATGCGACTACCTTGCCGTTCGAGGTGCCAGACATTGACTTCCACGGAGTGTCGAAAGACCAGTATCAGGTAACGGTGGAAATAAGCCAGAACATTTGGGACGGAGGAGAAATAAAAAACAGAAAGAAACAGACTGAAGCCGCCACCGATGAAGCATTAAAGCAAACGGACGTAAGCATGTATGCACTCAACGAAAGGGTAAACCAAGTGTTCTTCGGCATTCTGCTGATCGACGAACAGCTCAAGCAAAACCGTTTGCTGAGCGACGACCTTGAACGGAACTTGCGCAATGTTACCGCCTACAGGGACAACGGGATAGCGAACGATGCAGACATCGATGCCGTAAAGGTGGAAATCCTGCAAACAGACCAACAGCGCATCAAGCTGAACAACAGCCGGAAGGCGTATCTGCAAATGCTGGCTATGCTTACCGGAAAAGAATTAGGAAACGACACGCAACTGGCTGTGCCCGAAACGCCGGAACCGAATGCCGGCGAACTGATCAATCGTCCCGAACTGGCTTTATATGCAGCACAAGGACATACGATTGATGTAGAACGGCAGCGGCTGCGCACCGGATTCATGCCTAAGTTCAGCCTGTTCGCCCAAGGAGGATACGGCAATCCCGGACTGAACATGCTGGAAGACAAATTCTCGCCTTATTATATTGTAGGTGCCCGCATGAACTGGAACTTCGGAAGTCTTTATACACTGAAGGACGACAAACGCAAACTGGAAACACGCAGAAAACAAATCGCAAACGACCGTGAACTGTTTCTCTTCAACACCCGGCTGAAACTGACCGAGGAGAAAGGGAACATAGCCACACTGCAACGCCAGATGGAAAGCGACGAAGAAATCGTGAAGCTGCGCACCAATATCCGCAAGGCTTCCGAAGCGAAAGTGGCCAACGGCACAATGTCCGTTACCGACATGCTCCGTGAACTGACGCGCGAGAGCCTGGCGAAGCAAGATCTGGCAGTCCGCAAAATCGAACTGCTGAAAGCGCAATACGAGCTCAAGCATCTGACAAACTGACAAACCAACCTTTTTTGAAAAAGAACCATACCTAAATATTGAACTGTTATGAAACGCATCCAGCTATTTTTTCTGGCAAGCATGTTGGCAGCAACCGCCTGCCAGTCTGACCAAGATTACGACGCGACCGGTACGTTTGAGGCAACCGAAATCATCGTATCAGCAGAAAACAACGGAAAACTCTTCTTCCTCAATGCGGAAGAAGGGCGCATACTGAAACAGGGAGAAGAAGTGGGAGTTATTGATACCGTGCAGCTTCATCTGAAAAAACTGCAACTGACAGCCAGCCGGAAATCGGTGGACAGGCAACGGCCCGACATACGCAAGCAGATAGCTGCCACCAAAGAACAGATCGCTACAGCCGAACGCGAAAGACTAAGAGTGAAAAAGCTGCTGGAAGCAAACGCGGCAAACCGCAAACAGCTGGACGACTGGGATTCCCAACTGGCTGTGCTGAACAGGCAGTTGGAAGCCCAACTGTCCACGCTGCACAACAGCACGGCGAGCCTGAACGAACAAAGCTCTTCCGTAGCCATACAAGTGGCGCAAATCGAGGACCAGCTCAAGAAATGCCACATCCTGTCACCAATTGACGGTACGATACTCGCCAAATACGCCGAACCGGGCGAACTGGCATCAGTCGGGAAACCGCTGTTTAAGATAGCCGACATGCAGCATGTGTTTTTACGCGCATACGTCACTTCCACCCAGCTTGAAAAAATAAAAATTGGAGCAAAAGCAAAGGTCTTTGCCGATTTCGGCGACAAGCAGCGAAAAGAATACGAAGGCACGGTTTCATGGATTGCCGACGAAGCGGAGTTTACCCCCAAAACCATTCTGACTGACGATGAAAGGGCAAACCAGGTGTATGCCGTGAAAATCGCGGTAAGAAACGACGGCGTCATCAAACTGGGAATGTACGGAGAAGTAAAGTTTTAACGGCATGGACAGTCCTTTCATCCTCGAAACAAGCCACCTGTATAAAAGCTACGGCAATACAGCAGCCCTGACCGACGTTTCACTCAGCGTGCGGAAAGGAGAGATTTTCGGCCTCATCGGTCCGGACGGGTCAGGCAAGACCACCCTGTTCCGGATACTGACCACCCTGATAAAGGCGGACAAAGGGAAAGCTGCTGTGAACGGATTCGACATAACGGACAATTACAAGCAGATACGCAGAAGTGTCGGCTATATGCCCGGACGTTTCTCTCTGTATCAAGACCTCACCGTAGAAGAAAACCTGAACTTCTTCGCCACGGTATTTCAGACAACCGTTGAAGAGAACTACGGGCAAATCCGGGAGATTTATGAGCAGATAGCTCCATTTCGCGACCGCCGTGCCGGTGCCTTATCGGGAGGTATGAAGCAGAAGCTGGCTCTCTGCTGCGCATTGGTGCACAACCCGGAGATTCTGTTCCTTGATGAACCTACAACCGGCGTGGACCCGGTTTCAAGAAAAGAATTCTGGCAGATGCTCAAACGTCTGAAACAACGGGGAGTGACCATCGTGGTATCCACGCCGTTCATGGACGAGGCCCGGCAGTGCGACCGGATTGCCTTTATCCGCGAAGGAAGCATACAGGGAACCGACGCACCGGAAATCATTCTCGAACGTTTCAAAGAAATACTCTGTCCGCCCGGACTCTCAAGAAAACAAGATCCGGAAGGCAGGCCGGCCGTTATCCGCGTGGAAAAACTGGTGAAAAGGTTCGGCAATTTTACAGCCGTAGACCATATTTCGTTTGAGGTGAAGCAAGGAGAAATATTCGGCTTCTTAGGAGCCAACGGTGCCGGAAAGACAACAGCCATGCGCATTCTTTGCGGACTGAGCGTCCCGACCGAAGGCAGAGCCGAAGTGCTGGGCTATGATGTCGGCACGCAAAGCGAAGAGGTCAAGAAGCACATCGGATATATGAGCCAGAAATTTTCTCTTTACGAAGATTTGACCGTAGAAGAAAACCTCCGTCTGTTCGGAGGCATTTATGGCATACCGGACAAAGAAATCAGAAAACGGGCGGATGAAACGCTCCAGCGCATCGGACTGGACGAAAGCCGGAAAGCGCTGGTGAAAGATCTCCCGCTGGGATGGAAACAGAGGCTTGCCTTTTCCGTAGCGATATTCCACCGCCCGCAGCTCGTTTTTCTTGACGAACCGACTGGAGGAGTAGACCCTGCCACACGCCGGCAGTTCTGGGAACTGATCTATCAGGCAGCCGATCAGGGCATCACGATTTTCGTCACGACACACTACATGGACGAAGCCGAATATTGCGGAAGGATTTCCATGATGGTAGACGGACAAATCAAGGCGCTTGACACTCCCCAAGCCTTACAAGCCCGTTTCCAGGCAAGCAACATGGACGAAGTGTTCCAGAAACTGGCAAGGAAACAGAAATAAACAGCAAAAACACGAAAGATGAAACAGTTTCTCGCTTTTGTCATAAAGGAATTCCACCACATCCTGCGCGACCGCCGCACGATGCTGATTCTCATAGGGATGCCCATCGTACAGATCATACTGTTCGGATTTGCCATCTCTACCGAAGTAAAAAACGTGAAGACGGCAGTGCTGGCTCCTTCCGTCGACTCAGACACCCGGCGCATCATCGACCACCTGGACGCAAGCGAATATTTTGAGGTGCGCTACAGAGTCTATTCAATGAAGGAAGTCGAAGAGCTGTTCCTGCGCAACCGGATAGACCTTGCGGTCATTTTCCCGAGCGACATGAACCGGATGCGCTTTGACTCCGAATCAATCCAGCTGATTGCCGACGCGACAGACCCTAACCAGGCGATAACCCGAAGTTCATATGCGCAAGGAGTCATCGCATCGGCCCAGTCTGTCATCCGGCAGTCCGGCGGCCTGAAGCTGTCAACCAAACTGCTGTATAACCCTCAGATGAAGAGCGCATACAATTTTGTGCCCGGAGTGATGGGGCTTATTCTGATGCTGATATGCGCCATGATGACTTCGATCTCGATTGTACGGGAAAAGGAAACCGGCACGATGGAAGTGCTGCTGGTATCTCCGATGAATCCGCTGTTTGTCATCCTCTCGAAAGCTGTACCTTACTTTGTGCTGTCGGTCGTGAATCTGACCACCATCCTGCTGCTTTCAGTCTTCGTGCTGCATGTGCCTGTCGCAGGAAACCTGGGAGCGTTATTGGGCGTATCGCTGCTCTTCATCTTCGTGTCCCTGGCTTTGGGACTGCTCATCTCCTGCATCGTGCGGACTCAAGTAGCGGCCATGCTTCTGTCGGGCATGGTCATGATGATTCCAACCATCGTGCTGTCCGGCATCATCTTCCCGATAGAAAGCATGCCAGCCATACTGCAAGCCATTTCCTGCCTGATTCCGGCACGATGGTATGTTGACATTGTACGGAAGCTCATGATCGAAGGAGTACCGTTCGGCTACGTCTGGCAAGAAACCTGCATACTTCTGGCCATGGGCATCGCGCTGACAGTTCTCACCGCACGCAAATTCAACAACCGCCTGGACTAAAAGAAAGGAGAACGACTATGATGTTACGCTATCTGATAGAAAAAGAATTCCGCCAACTGAAACGCAACAGCTTTCTGCCGAAACTGATTCTGGTATTTCCGTGCATGATCATGCTGGTTCTTCCATGGGCCGCTACGCTCGAAATAGAAGATTTGCGCATCGCCTTGACCGACCACGACCGCAGTACGACATCCGAACGGCTGACGCACCGGATTGAAGCGTCACGCTACTTTGTTCTGACTGGTTTTCCTTCCACTTACAGGGAAGGCATAGAACTGATAGAGAAAGACAAGGCAGACATACTTCTCGAAATCCCGCGCGACTTTGAGAAAGACATCATAAACGGCCGCGACGCCTCTGCACTGATTGCAGTGAATGCTGTAAACGGGACCAAAGGCGGACTGGGAAATGTCTATCTCACCCAGATTCTGCAGTCGCAGCCATCCCAAAGTTCCGTGCGCTACCTTTTCAACCCCCACCTGGAATACAAAGTGTTTATGGTTCCGGCAATGATGACGATGGTGCTTGTCCTGCTGTGCGGGTTTCTTCCGGCACTAAACGTTGTGGGCGAAAAAGAAGCAGGAACAATCGAACAGATCAATGTCACCCCCGTCAGCCGTTTCACCTTTATTCTGGCAAAGCTCCTGCCCTACTGGCTGATCGGGTTCATCGTCCTGAGCCTGTGCATGGCGCTGGCGTGGGCGGTTTACGGCCTGACACCGGCAGGCAATCTGCTGAACATCTATCTCGCCGCTCTGGTGTTCATCTTTGTGGTTTCGGGGCTGGGGCTCGTCATATCCAACTATTCCGCCACCATGCAGCAGGCCATGTTCGTTATGTGGTTCTGCATGCTGATCTTCATTCTGATGAGCGGCCTTTTCACCCCCATCAGCAGTATGCCTGAATGGGCACAGGTCATCACATACGCCAATCCGCTGCGCCATTTCATGGAAGTCATGCGCATGGTTTATCTGAAAGGAAGCGGTCTGACGGACATCCTGCCCCAACTCGGCATACTCTCCGCATTTGCCGTAACTTTTTACGGGTGGGCTATCATAAGCTACAAGAAACAGCAATGAGCACGCAACATCACTCTCCTTTCGTGACTACAATCCGGAGCGGCCGCGGCCAAGGCTCCGGATTTTTTTCGCTTCCGCCCATCTGTTTTCCCGTCCGGCCCGCCATTTTTTCACGAATCCGGGATACATTCTACGTTCCACGTTGTGGAATGCATGTTCCACATTGTGGAATATATGTTCCCAAACGTGGAATGCACATTCCATACTTTGAAACATAAAACATGCGGCCACACACGCGATTTGGCTTGAGGGAGAAAGCAGTATCCGAATAAAAGCTCCCGAATCCGGCCGACGCATTTTTTTATCAAACAGCAGTCAAAAACATTCCGCAATTCACGAATATTTCCTACATTTGGGCAGACTTAATTATACGACAATGAAATACCTGCATTCTGCCATCCAGCTCATTGCTATCGCTATTGCCATAGCATTCACTTCATGCTCCGAAGACGACGTAAAACCCGAATTTTCTTTCAGCATCACGGAAGATATCGTATTGGCATCGGAAGCCGGCTCCCTGTCCACAATCAGCTTTACCAGCGAACTCAACTGGCAAGCCGAGGTTTCAGCCGACTGGCTGACCATTTCGGCGACAGAGGGCACCGCCGGAACAAACGCGATCACCATCATGGCCCTCACGGAAAACGACTCGGATGAAAGCCGCATTGCTTCACTGATACTGACTTCGGAAGGACTCAGCCGGACAATTACCATAAGGCAGGAAACTTCCGACTACGTGCACTTGACGCAAAACGTATATCAGATAGACTCGGAAGGCGGCGAGCTGAACATCGAATTCTCCACGTCCATCAGTGCCGACAAACTGATGATTATCGGCAACAGTTCATGGATCAACCAAGATTCCGATTCACGCGCGCTCACCCAATACACATTGACATTGAATGTCGACCCGAACCCGGCAGTGCAGAGCCGCGTCTGCTCATTATACTTTGTAAAAGAAGAAAGCAGGCAGCAGATAATCCTGGCCACGATCGCCATCATCCAGGAAGGAAGCACCGGAAGCGAGTCAACCGACTATTCTGAAGACGGAAAGGTAAAGACGCTGCAGTCGGCAACAATAGGGAACGGGATTCCTATCGTGCTGATGGGCGACGGCTTCATTGATGCGGAGATAAGCAACGGGACTTACGACCAGACCATGGAAAAGGCCTACGAGAATCTTTTCACGGAAGAACCTTTCACATCGCTGAAGGAATATTTTGACGTGTATACGGTAACCGCCGTTTCAAAAAACAATATCTTCGGGAGCGGCTATGAAACAGCCTTCGGATGCAGCCTGGAAGGGGGCGGGAGCACGCTCATCACAGGCGAAAGCTTTGCAGTCATCAGCTATACGCACTGTGTCAAGGACATCGATTATGACAAGGTTCTCGCTGTAGTCATTCTGAACACAAACCAATATGCCGGAACTACCTATTACGGCTTCACCAACCCTGATATGACGGATTTCGCCATCGCTTACTGCCCGGTGATAGACAGCCTTGAAAGCGAGCATTTCAGAGAAGTGCTTGTTCATGAAGCCGTAGGACATGGATTCGCAAAACTCGAAGATGAATACGCTTACAGCAATTCGATCCCGAAGGCAGAAAAAGAACAGATCCAGAATCTCCAGTCGCAATACGGATGGGCGCAGAATGTGGACTTCACAGACGATAGAAGCGAGGTACTCTGGCATCAGTTCCTTGAAAACGAAAACTACGGCAATGAGGGACTGGGTATCTTTGAAGGTGCCTGCACGTATGCTTACGGTGCTTACCGCCCCACAGAAAACAGCATGATGAACGAAAACAACGCCGGATTCAACGCGCCGTCACGAAAAGCGATCTATGACCGGGTGATGAAAGACGGCACAGACACTTCGCCCGACTTCGACACATTCGTGACTTTTGACCTGCAGACCAAACAGTCGCGGCAACGTGCCGTATCCAGCCGGACAATCTCGGGCGGCAAGCCTTTCGCGCGTCCGCGTTTCGTCGGCAAACCGCTCTCGGCCAAGTAATGGGAGGTATCATTATTTTTAACACTATTCACCACGGTTTATGCGTTTCTTTTCGTACATTTGAATAAACAAACTTTAAACATTAAGCATTATGAACACAAATCCGGTATTCAGTTTGTACATCCCGACACGCATCGTGTTCGGATGCGGAGAAATAAAGAGGCTGGCAACGGAAAAGCTCCCCGGAAAGAAAGCTTTGATTGTCATCTCTTCAGGCACATCCATGAAAAAATACGGTTACCTGGACAAGGTCATCGAACTGCTGAAAGAGAATGAAACCGAATCGGTTGTTTTCAACA
>ENA-ORSJ01000662-ORSJ01000662.1-human-gut-metagenome-genome-assembly--contig:-NODE-662-length-35475-cov-3.573433_pt1 | contig 35475 bp, 33 predicted proteins | sample MGYA00242191_ERZ509158 | MGnify/ENA primary metagenome ERZ509158 (study PRJEB26280, sample SAMEA2338623) | human gut metagenome | biome: human gut; feature: human-associated habitat; material: faeces...
ATAAAAGCCATCGTAGCAGCCAACAGCCAGAGAACACACCGCACACAAAATCCACTGTTTCTTTCTGGAAATCTCTACATTGCTGTTATCATCCAGATTTTTCTTCTTCATTACATAAAACGCAACAATAGGAAGTACTGGAATCAGCATCCATTTTAATATCTTATCACTGGCAAGAAGCGCAATATGAGCGCCTGCAAAAGAACCGACAAGAGCCATGGAAATACATGGCAGTGCAACTCCCCAGTCTACAAATTTATTCTTACATAAACGTGCTGTTGAAATCGCTGTCCCAGTTGCCGAGGATAATTTATTCGTTGCTATCGCATTGTGCATCGGAACCCCTGCAAGCAGATACGCAGGCAGGGAGATCAAACCACCCCCGCCTGCGATAGAATCAACTAATCCTGCAAGGAATACCAACGGGCATACAATCAAAAACGTCTGAATTGTAAGCTTCCTCCTTATTCAGTTACTTCCTCCGGTCTTACTTCCAGTTCCAGTTCTTTTAACTGCTCCTCGCTTACGCGGCTCGGAGACTGAGTCATCAGACAGGAAGCATCTTTAACCTTCGGGAATGCGATTACGTCACGGATGCTGTCAACTTTCGCCATAAGCATTACCAGACGGTCAAGTCCGTATGCCAGTCCGGCGTGAGGCGGAACTCCATATTTGAATGCGTCCAGAAGGAATCCGAACTGCTCGTGAGCAGCTTCTTTTGTGAATCCAAGTGCTTCAAACATTCTCTCCTGAATATCATCCTGATGGATACGTACACTACCGCCACCGATCTCATTTCCGTTAAGAACGATGTCGTATGCTTTTGCACGGACCTTTCCCGGATCTGTGTCAAGAAGCGGCAGATCCTCTTCCATAAGCATAGTGAACGGATGGTGCATCGCTGTGAAACGGTTCTCCTCCTCGCTCCACTCAAGAAGCGGGAACTCTGTTACCCATACAAAACGGTACTCGTTCTTGTCAAGAAGATCCATCTGTTTTGCAAGCTCAAGACGAAGGGCACCAAGTACATCGTATACCAGTTTTGTCTTGTCTGCTGCGAAAAGGAGCAGGTCTCCCGGCTTACCGTCCATGGCTTTTACAAGGGCATCCATTTCCTCATCCTTCATAAATTTGGCAAAGGACGATTTTCTGGTTCCGTCCTCTGCGATGGCAATGTATGCAAGACCCTTTGCACCATAACCTTTTACGAACTCAACAAGTTTGTCAATCTTCTTTCTCGGCATTGCACCCTGGCCTTCTGCGTTGATACCACGAACGCTTCCGCCGTTCTCAAGAGCACCTGTGAATACACCGAAACCGCAGTCTTTTACGATATCGCTGACATCATGAAGCTCCATGCCGAAACGCATATCCGGCTTATCAGAACCGAAACGGTCCATAGCTTCCTGCCAGGTAATTCTCTGGATCGGAAGTTTTACATCGATGTCCAGAACTTCTTTGAACAGGAATGCAAGATATCTCTCATTAACATCGATAACATCGTCTACGTCTACGAAAGAAAGCTCCATATCGATCTGTGTGAACTCCGGCTGACGGTCAGCACGCAAGTCCTCATCACGGAAACATCTTGCGATCTGGATATAACGGTCAAATCCGGAGCACATCAGAAGCTGTTTGTACAGCTGCGGAGACTGTGGAAGTCCGTAGAAGCTTCCCGGATGAACACGGGATGGTACCAGGTAGTCTCTGGCTCCCTCAGGAGTACTCTTTCCAAGCATCGGTGTCTCGATCTCAAGAAATCCCTCGTTTGTGAAGAACTGTCTTGTAAGCTGAGCAACCTTGCTCTTCATCATGATGTTTCTCTGAAGATCCGGTCTTCTTAAGTCAAGATAACGGTATTTCAGACGGGCATTCTCGTCTGCATCCTTGGACTGATTGATTTCAAAAGGAAGTGCATTGTAGATACACTTACCTAAAATCTCGATCTTGTCGGGCACTACTTCGATCTCTCCGGTAGGCAGATTGGCATTCTTGCTGGAACGCTCTCTTACCACACCTTCCACGGAGATGGTGGACTCCTTGTTGATGCCATCCATCACGTTCATCATCTCTTCGGTCTCTACTACCAGCTGAGTGGTTCCGTAGAAATCACGCAAAATGACAAATCCGAGATTCTTGCTGACTTTTCTCATGTTCTCGAACCAGCCGACCAGTGTGACTCTCTCGCCAACGTTGCCGATCCGAAGTTCATTACAATTATGGGTTCTGGACTGAATCATTGCTTTTGCTCCTTCGTCTGTTGCTTTTTATCTCTTTAATTCTTCTTTATAGAATTCCACGAATTCTTCGTAGCCTTCCTTATTCAGCTGTTCCTTCTGGAACTTCTTGTTCTTGTTCATCTGGGCTACCAGTACGCGAACGCCTTTCTTTCTCTCTTCCATTGCTTCACGGATCACAGCTGCTAAAGAAGCGGAGTCAATTCCCTTTTCAAAGAGGAATGCTTTCTTCTCACCAGCACCAGGAACCGTAAATCCATTGTCTAAGAGAATGGTAACGATACGCTCAAAACCAATGGAGAAGCCGCATGCAGGTGTCTCCATACCGGTAAACTTGCCGATCATCTTGTCATATCTTCCGCCGCCTGCTACAGAACCGCCGAAGCCTTCCATGGAAACCTCGAAAATAGTTCCTGTATAGTAGGACATTCCACGTACCAGAGTCGGGTCAAATACAAGGCCAAATTCAGCCTCTGCTACGTCTTTTACAGTCTCCATAATGTGTACCAGTCCCTGGCATACAGATGGATCCATTACATCCTTTAAAGTCTCTCCTAACTTCTTAACACCTTCTGCATCATTGGTAACAGTGCGAAGGATCTCCATATAACGGCTTACGCTTTCAGGAGCGTTTCCATTTTCCAGAAGTTCTTTCTCAACACCCTCAAAACCGATCTTGTCCATCTTGTCCAGAGTGATCAGAACGCTGTCCATAGCTTCTTCTGCAAAACCGCAGTAACGTGCCATGCCAAAAAGGATGCCTCTATCGTTAATTCTTACAGTAAATGCATTGTCCGGGCAGATCTTGCTTAATGCAGTAGTAGTTGCCAGGATCAGCTCGATCTCAGCCAGATTGGTAGGATCGCCTAAAATATCAATATCGCACTGGGTAAACTGACGGAAACGGCCCTTCTGGGGACGGTCTGCTCTCCATACGCTTCCCATCTGTAATGCCTTAAAAGGACTTGGAAGGTTTGCCGCATTATTTGCATAATAACGGGACAGAGGCAGTGTCAGGTCATAACGAAGACCGCTGTCTGCCAGGTCATTTTCTTCCTTTGCTGTCTCTAAATTCAGCTTATCGCCTCTCTTTAAGATCTTAAAGATCAGCTTTTCATTATCACCGCCCTGCTTGCTGGTCAGGTTCTCAATATGCTCCACGCAAGGAGTTTCGATCTGTGAAAAACCAAAGCCCTTGTAGGTCTCACGGATCTGGTTCATAACATATTCGCGGATCTGCATCTCTGCAGGAGTGATATCTTTCATGCCGGTAACCGGCTTCTTTGTTAATGCCATATTTTTCTCCCTGTTTTCTATCTGTTCTCTATCTGTACTATTCCTTTTTTATTGTAATGAACTTTCCCGATTTTGCAAGTCCTTTAGTGAATAATCTTCTCCTTGCGCCCGATCATTTCATCGATCCGGCTGATATATTGCTCTACTTCCTTTACATTCTCGCAGCGTTCCCTTCTGTTTTCAGATGGGAATACTACTTTTGTAGTAGTTCCTGCACCGCAGGCAGCAATGGTCTGCATCTCCTCCATGATCAGGATATTGTAGATACATGCCTTTCCTGGAAGAGAATAACCTACATTTTCAAAGTTGCCTGCCATGTTTTTCTGGCGGTAGAGATAATATGGTTCCATACCCATTCTGCGGGCACAGGCTTCACTTAAAGCAATCATTTCCGGTGTGTTGTTGATCTTTAAGTCCGCATATTCTTCCTTAAACATGTTCAGTCTTGCAGCACGTTTAATAGCAAGAGAATGAACGGTCAGAGAGTCTGGTTTTAAGGCTTCGATCTCTTCTAATGTATGTTTTACATCATCCAGATCTTCCCCCGGAAGTCCCATGATCAGGTCCATATTGATGTTGTCAAAGCCAAGTTCTCTTGCAATGTGGAACTTTTCTTTTACATTTTCTACTGTATGACGGCGGCCGATGAGATCCAGGGTCTTCTGGTTCATGGTCTGTGGGTTAATAGAAATACGGCTGATGCCATGGGAAGCTAAAACCTTTAACTTTTCTTCTGTAATGCTGTCCGGACGTCCTGCTTCTACGGTGAATTCCAGCGCATTCTTTGTATCAAACAGCTGCTCTAATTTACATAAGATAGCGTCAATGTCCTCTGCAGGCAGGGAAGTCGGTGTACCGCCTCCAAAATAAATGGTATCAAGAGGTCTTCCCTTCATCTTTTCCGCTGTATATTCCAGTTCCTTAAATAAGGCTTCCAGATACAATCCGGTACGGCCTTTCCACTTACTGATAGGATAAGAAGTGAAGGAGCAGTACAGGCAGGTAGTCGGGCAGAATGGGATACCTACATATAAGCTGTAACCTCTGTCATAGTCCAACGGCTCTAACAGACGTTTTTCCCTTGCTGCGATCTCAATGCTCAGATTGATCTTCTCATCGCTGGTCATGTAAGTTTCTTTCATGAATTTGCGGATGTCTTCTTCCTTCCATCCATCTTCCAGACGGCTTAATGCGATCTTGGTAGGACGGATCCCTGTAAGAGAACCCCATGGAAGTTCATGGCCAGTACGCTTTACAAGCATCTGGTAGAATAATTTTTTAATAACGTTTTTTGTGGCAGAGTGGTCTGAGAGATCTGCTTTTCCTGTGGAATGGGCAGTCAGAGTCCAGCCTTCCAGTTCTTCCCCATTTTCTAGTTTTTCCCAGATCCCAATAACAGCTTCCCCGTCCTCTAATCTGGTCTGTACATAAAAATCAACGCCCTCTTTTACTTCATGGGCATAAGTCTCACCCGGATAAAAAGACATCAGAAGTTCTCTGATGTCCTGTTCATATGCATTATCCTGTATTAATAATCCGATCATTTTCTTCCTGCTTTCTATCTATCGTACCTCTTTCGTACTTATCTGTAATACGGAATAGGATTGTGCTCCTTTTCATAGCCAATGGTAGTTGGATCCCCATGTCCCGGATAGACCATGGTATCTTCCGGAAGCACAAATAATTTATTTAAAAGGGAATCCGCTATATCACTGCTGCTTCCTGTTGCCAGGTCTGTACGGCCATAGGACTCATAAAACAGCGTATCACCGGAAAGAAGTACCTCTTCTTCCGGAATATAGTAGCTGACGGAACCTGCTGTATGTCCAGGTGTTGCAATGACTTTCCATTTATATCCTAAAAGTTCTAATTCATCCCCGTCATGGACCAGTACATCTGCATGGAAACTGGTCTGTTTTCCAGGCACATGGCAGGACAGATTAATAGAAGTATCTGCCAGCATGGCATCTTCTGTTTCAGAGGCATATACAGGAATGTGGAATGCCCGCTTTACCTCAGGCACTCCGATAATATGATCAAAATGTCCATGTGTTAAAAGCACTGCCACCGGTGTTACACCCAGTTCACTGCATTTATTTAAAATATAGGCTCCATTATCTGCCGGGTCTACCACTACGCCTTCTTTGGTATCGTCGTTGTAGACCAGATAGCAGTTTGTGCTCACCATTCCAAGCACCATGGTCTTTATCCTGAAATTACTCATAGTTCTCCTTCTATATGGCACTGTCTGCCACTGCAGATCCGGCCGGATGCAGCAGTTTCATCAGCCTGTAGTTCTCTGGATATCCAGAACACCGTCGATCTGGCGGATCTTATCGGTAATACGGTTCAGTTCTTCTGTTCCATGGATATCAAAGGTCATAATGATGGTGGCGCGGCCCTGCTTGCTGGTACGCACGTTCATGGAAGTAATATCGATCTGCTTTTCTGTAAATACCTTTGAAATATCTGCAAAAAGGCCGATACGGTTGTTTGCGAAGATCTGGATCTCAGTGGAATACTGCTCTGTACTGGTAGGATTTTCTGCCACCTGCCACTCAGCATCGATCAGCCGTCCTCTTTCATCTTCCGGAAGGTTGATCACATTGATACAGTCTGTACGGTGGATGGAAACGCCTCTTCCTCTGGTAACAAAACCAACGATCTCATCACCAGGTACAGGATTACAACATCTGGAGAAACGAACTGCCAGATCATGAAGTCCCTTGACCACGATACCGCTCTTATTCTTGCGTACAGTTGCTTCGCCGCTTCTTCCATCTGTATCGGCAATGCCGTCCAGAACTTCTGCGTCAGTGATCTCACGTTTCAGCTTCTTCTCCCGCTCTTCCAACATCTTGTTGATGACCTGGCCCTCTTTTAAGCCACCATGTCCAATAGATGCAAGAACAGAATCCCAGTCTTTAAAGGCATAGCGGTTCATTACCTTTTCCATAAATTCCGGTTTGGAAAGGTCCGCCAGGTTAATGCCTTTTGCCTTACAATAACGGTCAATGGCATCACGGCCGCGGATGATATTATCCTCTTTCATCTGGGTCTTGAACCACTGATTGATCTTATTTTTTGCCTGTGTGCTGCGTACCAGCTTCAGCCAGTCGCGGCTTGGTCCCTTGGAATTCTGGGAGGTGATGATCTCAATACGGTCACCATTCTGGATCTGGTATTCAATAGGAACCAGTTTTCCATTGACTCTGGCGCCTACCATCTTATTTCCTACCGCACTGTGGATGGAATAAGCAAAATCAATAGGAGTAGAGCCGCTTGGAAGAGTCTTTACATCACCGGACGGAGTGAAACAGTAAACACTGTCAGAGAACAGGTCCAGATCACCCTTTACCATGCTTAAAAACTCTTTGGAATCATCTGTATCACGCTGCCACTCCAGGATCTGGCGCAGCCAGCTTAATTTCTCTTCTTCTTTTCCGGCAGCGATCTGTCCGCTTCCGCTCTCTTTGTATTTCCAGTGAGCAGCGATACCATACTCAGCAGTACGGTGCATCTCGTAGGTACGGATCTGGATCTCAAATGGCTGTCCGGTGCTGCCGATCAGAGTTGTATGCAGAGACTGGTACATGTTCTGCTTCGGCATAGCGATATAGTCTTTAAAACGACCAGGAATTGGCTTGTACATTTCATGGATCACACCAAGAGCTGCATAACAGTCTTTTACTGTGTCTACCATGATACGCACAGCAAACAGATCATAGATCTGATCCAGAGTTTTGTTCTGCTTTAACATCTTCTTATAAATACTGAAGAAATGCTTTACTCTGCCGCCTACGGTGGCTTCAATGCCTGCTTCGTCTAAATGTGCCTTTACTTCATCTACAATGGACTGGACAAAAGCTTCTCTTGCATCTTTGCGCAGATCCACTTTTTCTACCAGGTCATAATAAACTTCCGGCTTTAAAAACTTAAGTGATAAGTCATCTAATTCGATCTTGATCTTGGAAATACCCAGACGGTCTGCAATAGGAGCATAGATCTCCATGGTCTCCCTTGCTTTTTCCTTCTGCTTCTCCGGCTTCCAGTACTGGCCGGTACGCATGTTGTGAAGACGGTCTGCCAGCTTAACGATGATAACGCGGATATCCTTTGCCATTGCAAGGAACATCTTGCGCAGGTTCTCAGCCTGGATCTCCACTTTATCTTTATCCCAGTTTAACTGAGTCAGCTTGGTAACACCGTCTACCAGGAAAGCAACCTCTGGACCAAACTCTTTGGTCAGCTCATCCAGTGTCATGACGGTATCTTCTACTACGTCATGAAGAAGGCCGGCTGCAATGGTCTCCTTGTCCATCTCCAGATCAGCCAGGATAATAGCCACACATAAAGGATGGATGATATAAGGCTCTCCAGACTTTCTCTTCTGATCCTTATGTGCTTCTGCAGCGACCTTGTATGCCTTTTCGATCATGGAAATATCATCGGAAGGATGGTATTTATGGATCGTTTTGACCAGATCCTGATACAACACTTCCGGGCTGGTAAAGTCCGCCGGAGCTTCAAGCTCTATATCCAGTTTTTCTTTTGTTCCCTCTTTTCCCATATATGTGGCCACCTTTTTACAAATAATTAGTTACCATTATAATTTTTTTTAAATAAAAAAGCAAGGTCTGGTATACCTATTACTTTCTTATGAGTTCTGATTACTTACCCTCATAGATAATAGCAGACTCAACATCATAGCCCTTTAAAAGTTCTCTTCCCTTAAGTCCTGCCAGTTCCATTACAAAACAGATCTTCACTACCTTGCCGCCCAGTTCTTCGATCAGCTTGATAATTGCTTCCGTAGTACCACCGGTAGCGATCAGGTCATCAATGATAACAACCTTCTGTCCAGGAGTAATGGAGTCCTTGTGCATCTCAATCTCTGCAGTGCCATATTCCAGTGCATACTTTGCAGAAACAGTCTCGCAAGGCAGTTTTCCTTTTTTGCGGACCGGAACAAAGCCCTTGTGCTCTGCATAGGCAACCGGCACACCAAAGATAAATCCTCTGGACTCAGGACCTACTACTACATCATAATCTACATCCTTTAACATATTGCGGATGCTGTCCACTGCCAGGTGCAGACCGTCTGCATCCTGAAGGATGGTAGTTACGTCCCTGAAAATAATACCAGGTTCCGGAAAATCCGGGATGCTTCTTACATATTCTTCCAGCTTTTTCATATTTATATCCTCGTTTCTTTAAAATTTACTTAAGCGACTCATCTTGCACGGCTATGCCGCACAAGATGCATCGGAATATTACTTCTATTATACTTGCTCTGGCGGACACTGTAAACCCCGGGCAGTACACGCCCCTCAAATCTTTATTCCAATCTTCCCTGAAATATGGTAATATGTCCTTGTTATTTTCAGAACATATCGATATATCGTGAGGTTTTACATATGACTGGCTTAGGTACACTTGTAAATATGGCTGCTATCCTTATCGGAAGCGGTATTGGACTTTTATTAAAAAATGGCATTCCCAAACGGCTGCAGACCACGATTTCCAGCGCAGTGGGGCTCTGTGTGGTCTTTGTTGGTGTTACAGGCGCTATCAAAGGGCTGATGAACGTATCAGGAACTACCTTTGAGACCAAAGATACGTTAGTGGTAGTCATCTGCATGGCAATCGGCGCTGCCATCGGTGAATGTCTGGATCTGGAACAGAGAATGGAAAACCTGGGGGACTGGGTCAAATCCAAGCTTCCAAATGGTTCCTCTTCCTCCAATTTTACAGAAGCCTTTGTAAGCACCTCCCTTGTTTTCTGCATCGGTGCCATGGCCATCGTCGGTTCCATTGAAGACGGTTTAAACCATGATTATACCATGCTCTTTACAAAAGCTGTTATGGACGGCGTGCTTTCCATTGTTTTTGTAGCATCCTTAGGTATCGGCGCTGCATTTTCCATGTTTCCCGTAGGCATCTACCAGGGAAGTATCACTCTTCTTGCAGGTCTGGTAAAACCCTATCTTACAGACCTGATGATCGGACGCCTTTCCTGTATCGGTTCTATCCTTATCTTTGCCCTTGGTTTAAATCTGACCATTGGAACAAAGATCAAGATCGCAAATATGCTTCCGGCTGTATTCCTGCCGGTTATCGTATGCCTGTTGGGATTTTAAAACAGGTTATGGTTGTCATTGTGAATATGATTATGAAAGGACATTATCATGTTAAAAGAAGAAAGACAGACCTGGATCTTAAATAAACTTCATACCTCCGGAAAGGTAGTAGTCAGCCACCTGGCCGGGGAATTAAAGGTTTCCGAAGATACCATACGCCGTGACCTGTTAGACCTGGACCAGAAAGGACAGTTAAAACGGGTATTTGGCGGTGCCATCCCTCTGGAAAAACCGGTCATCAACTTCTTTGACCGGGAAACCGCGGATGTTGCCTTAAAACAGCAGCTTGCCATGCGGGCACTGGAATTTCTGGAGCCGGACCAGCTGGTTGCCATTGACGGCAGCAGCACCAATCTCCAGTTTGCCAAAAATATCCCTGATAATTTAAAGCTTACAGTTCTTACCAACAGCTACAGCATTGCCCATGTATGCTCCTTAAAAGAGCAGATCCGGGTTATTATCCTGGGCGGTGATCTGTTAAAAGACTCCATGACCACAGTAGGGGAAGTAGCCGCTGCCCAGGCTGCTGCCTATCACCCGGATCTGTGCTTCATGGGTGTCTATGCCATCCACCCGGAATACGGCATGACCATTCCTTATCCCGAAGAAGTCAGCATCAAACGCCAGCTGATCCACTCCTCCAGCCGGGTCATCGCACTGGTAAATCCCATCAAACTGAACACTGTTTCACGATACCAGGTGTGTGGGATCGAGGATTTTACAACTCTCATCACAGATGGAAATGTGCCGCAGGAGATGGCATCACGATATAAAAACAGAGGATTAGATTTCCTGTAAAACAGTTTGAGCCGCCCGGTATGGGCGGCTCTTACTTCTTCCAATCAAAAAAACTGCGTCAAAATGACCGTTCGATTTGCAAATATCAATTGTACACATCTTGAGCGCAGCTGTACGAATGTGGCGGACAAAGTCCGATACAGGCGAACAGGTGCATGCGAAAGCCAGTGTACAATGATACTTGCAAATCGGTTTCAGGTGATTTTGACGCAGTTTTTTCCTCTACTTTATTCACCAAATACTGCCTTATAATCAGCCTGGAACTTGGCAATTCCCTGGTCAGTTAAAGGATGCTTGGTCATCTGCTCTAATACCTTGTATGGAACAGTTGCAATATCAGCGCCAGCCTTTGCGCAGTCGATCACATGGATCGGGTTGCGAACGCTTGCTGCGATGATCTCAGTTTCGATGTTGTGCATCTGGAAGATCTCAGTGATATCATAGATCAGATCAATACCTGGCATGGAAATATCATCCAGACGTCCTAAGAATGGGGATACATAGGTAGCGCCTGCTCTTGCAGCTAACAGTGCCTGTGCTGCGGAGAAGATCAGAGTTACGTTGGTCTTAATGCCTTCTGCGTGAAGAACCTTAACTGCCTTTAAGCCTTCTACAGTCATAGGGATCTTAACAACCATGTTTGGATGGATCTTAGCGATCTCACGGCCTTCTTCGATCATTCCTTCTGCTGTTACAGTAGTTGCCTTTACTTCGCCGCTGATCGGTCCGTCAACGATAGAAGTGATCTCTTTGATAACCTCTTTAAAATCACGGCCTTCTTTTGCGATCAGGGATGGGTTTGTGGTAACACCACAGATAATTCCCATATCATTTGCCTTGCGGATATCATCTACATTTGCTGTGTCAATAAAAAACTTCATGAAATAGTCCTCCTCTTACATTTTGCTTCCCACCGATACCGGATTGCTACGTGTTTTTACCCCGGTATCATTTTATACTTGTATTATATCGCAGACCATGCACATGTCAAGCAAATTTCCGCATTACTTTGCCACATTTTATGGCTATACGTGCAAAATAACGCATTAAAAATTTGCATATCATGCATAAAAACGCATTAAAAAGAGCCCGGCCTGCGGACTCTTTCGTGTTTACATCTAAATCCCCTTACATAATACGCACATTTTTCAGCGCACCGGTCTTACAGAACTGGGTCCATTCACATACATTTACCGCGTGATCCCCAATACGCTCTAAGTACTTGGCAATCATCAACAGGTCGATCCCCTGGTCTGCATGGGACGGCGCAGATTTTAACAGCTCCACCACATCCGATTTTACCTGATTAAACAGCGCATCCACCTCATCATCCCTGCGGATGATCTCCTCTGCCTCTTCCACGTCCTGCTTAATAAATGCTTCTACTGCATCATGGACCATTTTCTGGGCTGACGCTGCCATAGCAGGAAGATGCTGTACAATGTGGTATGCATGATCACTCTTGATCCGCAGGATCAGCTCTGCAATATCTGATGCATGATCTCCAATACGTTCCAGATCCGTTACCACCTTAAGAGCAGTGGAGATCTGGCGCAGATCCCTTGCTACCGGCTGCTGGCGAAGGATCAGGGACAGACAACGGGACTCAATGGCACGTTCCATGTCATTTACATTCCGGTCTCCTTTAATAACATCCTCTGCCATGGTATAATTCTGGTCTTCAAATGCCACGAAAGTCTGCTCAATGGCTTTTTCCACCATCATGGCCATATCACGCAGGCATTTATTCAACTCCTCTAATTCATGTTCATAAGTAATGCGCATCCCTTATGCCCCTTTCCGTTGCTTTTCCAACATTTTCGCAACTCTACATTCTCACATTTTACCGTAGGATCACATTCCATCAACCAAAACGTCCGGTAATATAATCTTCCGTTCTCTTGTCCTTTGGCATGGTAAACAGTTCATCTGTGGTAGCATATTCCACTACCTCGCCTACCAGGAAAAATGCTGTATAATCTGCAATACGGGTTGCCTGCTGCATGTTGTGGGTAACAATAGCAACCGTATACTTGCTCTTCAGATCGTCCATCAGGTCCTCGATCTTTAAGGTAGAAATCGGGTCCAGTGCAGATGTAGGCTCATCCATTAACAGAACCTCCGGCTCTACTGCCAGCGCTCTTGCAATACAAAGACGCTGCTGCTGACCACCGGAAAGTCCCAGTGCAGATTTCTTTAAACGGTCAGAAACCTCATCCCATAAAGCTGCGCCCTTTAAACTGCGCTCTACGATCTCATCTAACTGTGCCTTGTTCTTGATACCGTGAATTCTTGGGCCGTAAGCCACATTATCATAAATACTCATCGGAAATGGATTTGGCTGCTGGAACACCATTCCCACTTTTTTACGAAGAAGTGTGGTGTCTACCTGCGGATCATAAATATCTTCCCCGTCAAGAAGCACGGTTCCCTCGATCTTTACATTTGGAACCAGGTCATTCATACGGTTTAATGTTTTTAAATAAGTAGATTTTCCACATCCGGATGGTCCGATAAATGCAGTGATCTTATTTTCATAAAGGTCCAGATTAATATTTTTCAGTGCATGATTTTCTCCATAGTACAGGTTCAGGTTCTGTGTGGAGATCTTTACTTTATTTTCCATATATACTCATTTCCCTTTCGCGTCTTTCACGTTTATCTTGTCTCTACATTAAACCGGTGGGACAGATATTTTGCCAGTGCGTTGATCGCCAGTACGATCACCAGAAGAACAACTGCTACGCCGAAAGCTTCATTGTATTTTGCCTTCTGCATAAACAGATACAGCTGGATAGTCAGTGTACCACCTGACTCAAGTACCTTGCCAAACAGGTTCTTTGGAAGGTAATAGCCGCTTCCTGCAGTAAACAGTAAAGCTGCAGACTCACCTACGATACGTCCGATCGCCAGGATAACACCTGTAAGGATACCAGGCATAGCACTTGGAAGAAGGATGGTGCGGATCATATACCACTTGGTAGCACCAATTCCCAGTGCGCCGTGACGGTAACTGTCAGGAACGGTCTTTAATGCTTCCTGGGTGGTTCTTGTGATCAGTGGAAGGATCATTAAGGTCAGTGTCAGGGAACCGGTAAGAATGGAGTAGCCCAGTCCCAGTGTATTTCCGAAAAACACCATTCCGAAAAGACCAAATATAATAGAAGGAATACCGGAAAGTGTTTCTGTTGTAAATACGATCAGACGGACGATCTTTCCCGGTTTTGCATACTCATTTAAGTAAACAGCAGAACCTACACCAATAGGAGTTGCGATCAGCAGAGTGATCACTACAATATAAAGAGTGTTGATAATATTTCCAAGGATACCAAAGGTTCCCTTTGTAGCGCTGGAAACAGTGCTTAAAAAGGACCAGGTCACATGTGGGACACCCCTTACAAAGGTATAACCTAAAATTCCGATGAGAAGGAGCATAGAGAGACTGGCACATCCGTAGATAATACCGGTTAAGATCACATCTGTGCTGCGGATGCGTTTTCCATAAATGCTTTCCCGGATCACGGAGTTTTCATTGATACGGATAGCGGCTTCACCTGTCATTTTGTTTTCTCTCCCTTCTTCAGAATACTGTTTAAACCAATGTTGATGATCATGATAAATGCAAATAATACAAGGCCGATGGTAAATAATACTTCTCTGTGCAGTCCGGATGCATATCCCATTTCTGCTACAATAGCAGTAGTCAGGAAGCGGACGGAGTTAAATGGAAGGGGGAAGTTTACGGAACTTCCGGATACCAGTGTAATAGCCATTGCCTCGCCGATGGCTCTTCCTGTTCCTAAAACAACGGCTGTGATAATACCGGATTTTGCTGCAGGAAGGATCACCTGGAAAATAGTCTGGATCTTTGTAGCGCCTAATGCAAGGGAAGCGCTTTTTAAATGACCCGGAACAGCTCTTAAAGCAGACTCACTGATGTTGATGACGGTTGGCAGGATCATCAGCGCCAGTACCAGCACTGCGGAGATCAGGTTTGCGCCGCCGGTATACTGATGAGTAGAAGAACCTTTAAATACAGCCAGTTCCATTTTATACATCAGAGGATTTAAGATCAGGATACCTAACAGACCGTAGATAACGGACGGGATACCTGCTAACAGCTCTACTGCCGGCCGGACTACATTTGCCAGTTTTTTCGGCGCTACTTCTGCCAGGAAAACTGCTGTCATCACGCCAACCGGCACACCAATCAGGATCGCCAGAAAGGTTCCCACAATGGATGTAAGGATAACATACAGGATACCAAAGCTTGGTGTAGCAGCAGCCGGCTGCCATAAGGTACCAAAAAGGATATCCAGGATGCCTACTTTAAACAGCGCCGGTGTACCGCTGAATATCATATATAATGTAATGGAAGCAACAGCCAGAACAGCGAAAAAGCCGCATGCGGTGAAGATCGCTTCTGCAGCTCTTTCTACTGTAGACTTGCTGCCATGATGGGAACGGACGGAAAATGTTTCCTGTGTCATTGCAGACAGTCTCCTTTCGTTTTGTATGACTCACACTTTTTATCGTCTTTATTTCTTTTTCGTGTTATCTGTCCACTGATTATTTGTCAGCTGTGATCAGACCTACAGATTTTACAAGTTCAGAGCCTTCGTCAGAGTAGATGAAGTCAAACAGTGCCTTTACAAGATCGCTCTGCTCGCTGATCTCACCCTTGGTAGCCATTACGAATGGACGGCTTAAAAAGTACTTTCCTGCCTTGATGTTCTCTTCGGTTGGCTCAGCGCCGTCTAATTTTAATGCCTTTACAGTGTCATCTAATACATCCAGGGAAACATATCCGATGGAACCTGGGGTAGATGCTACCTTTGCCATTACTGCGCCGGTGCTGTCTAATTCATTGCTGTACTTGCAGGCATCTTCCAGCTTTAACAGTTCCTCGAAAGCACCTCTTGTACCGGAACCTGCCTCACGTCCTACTACTACGATTGGAGCATCATTTCCGCCTACATCTTTCCAGTTGGTTACTGTTCCGTCATAAATGCTGGTCAGCTGATCCTTGGTCAGATCTTCTACTGTGTTTGCAGGATCAACTACAACTGCGATACCATCGATTGCTACGATGTTTTCTGCAACTCCCTTTGCTTTTTCCTCATCTTTTAAGTTTCTGGAAGAGTTACCGATATCTGCTGTTCCGTTAGAAACTGCCTCGATACCAGCGCCGGAACCTACGAACTCAGCGGTTACTGTTACCTTTGGATATTTCTCCATAAATGCTTCGCTTAATGCATTTGCGAACTTCTCCATAGAAGTGGAACCTACCATGCTGATGGATCCGCTTAAATCTGCATCTGCGCTCTTTGCTTCTGTTGCTGCTTCTTTTGTTGTTTCTTCTGCCTTTGCTTCAGTTGTCTGCTCTGCTGTAGTTGCGGTCGCTGCTGTGGTAGCTGCTGCACCGGAGTTTCCACATCCTGCAAGCATACCTGCTGCCATTACTGCAGAACCGATCATTGCCATTACTTTCATGCCATTTTTTTTCATAATTATCTTTTCCTCCACTTTTGTACCGCTTTATGTTTGTATTGTTTTGCGGTATTTATATTTTTCTTTGTTGTTTTCTTGTTCTTACATTGTGGAGTATACAAAAGTTTTACAATAGCTGAAAGCAAGGTATGGTATAGGTTTTGTAAAATTTAAGTAAACCGGTCAGATTGCACGTACAAAAATGCGCTATAAAATCGCAAAAAAAGACCAGCTTCCATACAGCCGGTCTTGTCATACAGTCTTTTTTAACTTTTCTTGATAAAATCAGTCCCGCATTTCGGGCAGTGGATACTGATCCGTCCTCTTCCTCTTGGAACACGCACTTTCTGTTTGCAGTTCGGACAACGGTAAATATGATACTTTCTGCTTTCCTGATAGCGGAATTTCCACTTCTTCCACCATTCTGATACATAAAACTGCCGTCTTAAAAAGGCTTCATTTTCCTGATAACGCTTATTAATGTTTTTGGAAAACATTCTTGCATACAATATAATGAGCACGATCCATTCCAGTGCCCATAATATTCTAGAAGGCAGAGCCGCCGGGATCAGTAAATTAAAGATGATCAACGCTAAAAGCACACCGGACAGAAACCGCCCAAACTGGTCCATTCCATATCTTCCGATCATAAAGCGCTGAAACTGCTGTCTGAGTCTGTTTAAATAATCACGCATAATTATATTTCTCCTCAATGTTTATGAAATGTAATATTATGATACCAGGGTCAAAAGGTCGGAAATCCGACGCAAGCTTGCTTGCAGAAGGAGTTTTGACCTTGGGGCCCGCCAAAAACATGAGTAAGAAGCCATTTTTTGAAGAAAAATGAGCGGATTACGAATGTTTTTAGAATTGCGAGAGTGCAAAGCACGTAGCAATTCGGTATCAGAGCAATCATTTTGCCTACATCGAGTTATTATACATGATATTAAGCAGAACTGCCACTGACAGTTTTACCTTAAATGTTAGAAAGCAGCTTCTGCCAAGGGATTGAGTGTATCAATTGCCCTTGGTGGAAACTGCTTTTCTGGTTATTTACTTAGCTACTTATTTTAGTTATAAGTTATTGTTGGATGGTTTATTCGATCCAGATGCCTTCGGTTATTGGAGCTAAACCTTCATAATCATATCCAATTGCTGCAGTGAAAGCTCCTCGAATACGATAATAATAACCCTTCTTCTGATTTACAAAAGTAATATTAATAGAAGGATCCTCAATACCGTCAGGATATTCCTCTATTGTATATTCAAAGTCAACATAATCAACCTGATACCATTTACCTTTTTTTTCATCATAACGATCTAAATAAAGAGACACGTACAATTCCTCTGCTGGTTGTCTTAAATTAGCATGTGCAGATACTCCAATGTCACCATTTCCTTCATCTCTAATAGTAACACTGGCGGAGTCAAAAAATGTACCTCTCCTTGCTACAGAATATACTGTTTCCGTATTATATTTTACATTTTTTTCGCACAATATAGATTGTTCATTAACTGAAGTATATACACTCTGTGATGGAACCGCTGCAAATGCAGTAGTTGCAAACACATTTACGGTTGCTAAAAAGCATAATATTAAACGTGATATTTTTTTCATTTTCCCTCCAATATTAAAAATGAATTCTTTTTATCATCTCTTCGAAATCTTCTTGTGACATAATTCCAGATAAATAATAATGTACTCCACTATACACAAACTGTGCCTGATAATTTTTACCCCATTTTGGGTTTTCTTCTATTGATACATCGATCTGAGTATGAAGTCCCGAATTCCATATCTGCCGTTTAAGTTTAGCATCCATCGAATATATCGTAGATGCCTGGTTTTCCTCTTTTTCCTGTATAAAGAAAACTTTAGCATCTTTATATTTATAAATCAACTTTCCATACCCTTTGTCCACAACAACTTCTTCAAAATACATTCCCTCCGGCATATACCCCAATTTCAGCGTCTTAACCCCTAATTCTTCCGCAATCTTATCATATGCCTCTTCTTCATCTCTCACGGTCAGCACATTAGAGTCATTGTTATAGACTACGCCATTACTAACTCTTCTTCCATCCCGATAAAAATAAGATTTCGTTCCCATAGCCACAAAACATCCACCAATAACCATAATTGCTGCTGCCAGCCCCACAACCAGTGCTTTTCTTACAGGGCGCCTGCGGGTTTTACGGGATGATTTGGTGTTCGTTGTATTGGAAATCTCTGAGAAAAGAGCCTGCTCCGCCTGGATCCGTGACCAGATCTGGTCAAACTCATCCTTTGGCGGCGGATTGATAGGCAAAAAACGGGTATCTTTTTCTGCCTGTTCAAATTGCTTTAAAATATCACTGTCAGTCAGTTTTTCCCTCTTTTTATTTTGATTTCCCATCCAGTCATTCATTTCCAAGTTCAATCTTCCTGTTTTTCCCACTTTACACCTCAGTTGTCAAATACCTTAAGTTCCCTCTCGGTTTAGGGTTGACTTTTTGCAGTTAATGCTTACTATATTAGTAGATGTTTTTCCCTCAGGAGGTTTTTATGAAAAAAATCATTTTAACCGGCGGCGGTACTGCCGGTCATGTTACTCCCAACCTTGCTCTTCTTCCTTCTTTAAAGAAAGCAGGCTATGAAATCCGTTATATTGGTTCTTACCAGGGTATCGAACGCAAGCTGATCGAAGGCGCCGGCATTCCTTACGACGGCATTTCCTCAGGCAAGCTGCGCAGATACTTTGATCTGAAGAATTTTTCTGATCCTTTCCGTGTAGCAAAAGGCTATTTTGAGGCACTTCGCCTTATGAAGCGTTATAAACCAGATGTTGTATTCTCCAAGGGTGGTTTTGTTGCTGTACCAGTCGTTCTGGCTGCAAAACATTATAAGGTTCCCGTTATTATCCATGAATCCGATATGACTCCCGGCCTTGCAAACAAGATCTGTATTCCATCTGCCGCAAAAGTTTGCTGCAATTTCCCGGAAACACTGAAATATCTTCCAAAAGACAAAGCCGTTCTTACAGGTTCTCCTATCCGTGCAGAACTTTTAGAAGGTGACCGCAAAGCGGGCCTGTCCTACGCTCATTTAACAGAAGATAAACCTGTCCTTCTGATCATCGGCGGAAGCCTTGGATCTGTTGCTGTAAACACAGCGGTACGAAAGATCCTTCCACAGCTTTTAAATACATTCCAGGTAATACATATCTGCGGAAAAGGCAATCTGGATGAAAGCCTGATCGGTACCGAAGGATATGTACAGTATGAATATGTAGATGCACCTTTAAAGCATCTCTTTGCTGCTGCTGATGTCGTCATCTCCCGTGCAGGTGCTAATTCCATCTGCGAACTTCTGGCTTTACGTAAGCCCAACCTTCTGATCCCGCTTTCTGCTGCTGCCAGCCGCGGTGACCAGATCTTAAATGCAGATTCCTTCGCACACCAGGGCTTCAGCAAAGTCTTAAAAGAAGAAGATCTTTCAGATAAAGCCTTAAGCACTGCTGTGTTTGATCTTTACAAAAACAGGGAGACCTATATCAATGCAATGGAAAAGAGCAGTCTCAGCAATGCAGTAGAAACCATTACCTCTTTGATAGAGTCCTGCGTTTCCCATTCTTAAATTGTTACTGTTCATGCATTGCATGGCCAGCAACGGATTTCCCTTTGTTTCGGGAGAACATGGTCCTGTCTAAGGCCAGTCTTCCCGTTTCAAAAGTGATTTTATGTACTTTCTGATACGGCTGACCCGTGAATAGCAGGCTTTCTCTGAAATAGAAAGCTGATCACAGACTTCACTGGTTGGCCGTCCTTCTATTAATTTCAACTCCGCAACTTTCTGCCAGTTTTCCGGCATACGGTCCACTTCGTCCAGGATCGCTTTGCACCGCTCTTTTCCGGAGAAAACGTCTACTAACCCAGGCTGATGCAACTGCATCCTGTACTCTTCGGCTGCAAACGTTTCTCCATTCAGATCTTCACAGTATCGTTTCTTTTTCTGTCTGTGAAAATCCATACAACGGCTTCTAAGGATCCTGCCAAGCAAGATCTTCTTCCCCTCTTCCGGTTGTTTCAGGGAATAATCATACCTTGCATAGGAAACAAATGTGTCCTGAATGATATCGTCAATATCATCCACTGGTATATCGTAAGCATAAGCAAGACGTCTTAAGGTATCCTGATAGGTCAGATACATTTCTTCAAAACTCGCTTTTGCTTCTTCATCCATACGTTTGATCATAAGTGACTACAGACAGCCTTTGATCTTCTCTGCTGCTTCCGTTAATTCTTCTGCGGATGCTGTACCCGGTACCCAGTTGGCAATATTGGCAGGACCGCCCTCATAACGCGGGATCACATGCATATGGAAATGCATTACAGTTTGTCCTGCTGCTTCACCGTTATTCTGAACCAGGTTAAATCCGGCGCAGCCTAACCCCTTCTTCATAGCAGCTCCTATCTTCGCTCCCAGTGGAAGCACCTTTGCCGCTGTCTCTGCATCCAGCTCACATACATTGGCAAAATGCTTTTTAGGCAGGATCAGTGAATGTCCTTTTGATGCCGGACCCAGATCCAGGATCACACGGAAATCCTCGTCCTCATAAACAGTTGTAGAAGGAATCACCCCCCTTGCAATCTTACAAAAAATACAATTATCTTCTGCCATTTTTAATTCCTCCTCTTCTGTGTCGATAAGCGCTTTTCTTGTTTATAATACTAGCATAATTTTTTTCCCTTGTTAAGCGCATTTCTGCAATATCTCCAAAAAAACGTCCCCTCTCCATGTCTGTTTCTGTCACCTCCTGTCGTTTTATGACTTTTTCTATCTCCAAAGGTACTTTTCCTCTGCGATCCACACTTCATCCCCCTGACTGAGCACCACTTTTTCGTTGGCTGCCAGCAGCCTTCCATTGACCTTTGTTCCATTTGTGGAATTCAGATCTGTAAGAAAATACTGCCCATCCTCCTCTGTGATCCTTACATGAAAACGGCTTACTGTACTTTTATTTAAAATATAGTCCGCCAGCCCTGTATGTTTTCCTATCACAAAGGGAACATATCCCACTGCAATATCTTCATTTTCTTCTCCTGCCGATACCAGCATATGATCCGGCTCCTCTTTTACAGTAAGCAGCATGGTCTGACATTCTTCCTGAGGTTCCTCTAATTGTTTTTCCTGCTGTCTTTCTGCTGTCTTTTCTCTTGCAGGTACATATCCCGGTATTTTTTCCGGCGCTGATCCCTGTCTTATTTCTTCTGCTTTCTCTGCATTCTGCGCTTCTTCTGTCTCTTCATAAAACACCTGCCAGGAATTTTCCGGCTCTTTCACACCGGTTCCTCCATATTTTCCAGGCAACAAACCCTTGCCTTTTCCTCGCATCATATGCAATAAAACCGTTCCTAATATTGCAATTCCAAACCCTGCAGCCCCATAGACCCACATTTTTCTTAATACAGACCAGCCATACAGAAACCAGGTACCACCCGCTGCCATAACCGCAGTAAAAAAAAGAAGTAACAGTTTCTTCCACAGGCTCCATCCATTATTTGCGAACGTTCTTTCTTCAGAAAATAGCTCCCGTTCCTCCTGTGCATCATTTTCAAGCCCATACAAAGATGACTCTTCTGCCATATCTTCTTTCTCTGTTTTTATTTCTGGTCTTGTTTCTGTTTTTCCGTCTCCTTTCCGTTCCATAAGCAAATCTTTTTCCGTCTTTAAATCTTTTGCCTCTTCCTTAGAAAGAAGTGCCATCATATCTTCCATCCCATAATTATCTTTCATACTGGTCTGGTAAAGTCCATAGGTAAGAACCACACATTCCCTGTCCCTGTGATCTATGTTCTTCATAAGATATTGCAGGAATAAAGACAACTGGCTGTTAAAATCTTCCTTTCTTCCAGGCACCACACAAAAGCCCATCTGAAAGGTTTCCGGATCTGCGTAGATCAGTTCCGGATCTAAAAGGATCCCTCCATCACCTAAAAGATACGCTTCCATCCGGTCTAATGTTTCATAAAGCTGCAGAAAAAAACTTCTCACCTGGTTTTCACCTGCAGGCCGGCTTTCAAACAGCCGGCTTACAGGCTGGCGGGAAGTAATATCATAACAATATACAGGTACTCCATCCATGTATTTTATCTTCATTTTCAGAAGACCGGAGATCTGGTTTTTAGCCAGCATGCCGGTTTCATAGCTTTCCCCCACTCCTTCCCCTGTTACTGTCATATAGCTGCGCTTCATTTCCCGTATATATTCAATTCTCATTTGTACCCCCGGTTATCCCTGTGACCATCCGCATAAATTCTTCCGGTCTGAATTCTTTCATCTCAATCTGTTTTTCCCAGTCCCCTCCTTTCACTTTTCCCATCTTTTTTGCTCCCTTTTCCTGTATGGAAACAGAAAGATCCGTATACCGCAGCATCAGCCCTGCATTCCTTTTGAAAAACGCTTCCGCATCTTCTGATTGTATATTTTTTTCATGGCGGCATTTTTCTACACCTTCGTGAAGCACCATAGCTGCTGCCGTTTCATCATGGATCTGCCCTGCTTTTCCTATAAGGGCTGCCAGCGAAAACAGCACCACAGCCATAACACAGGAAGCCTCTACTGTAAGGCTTCCCTTCCATTCTGTTTCTATGGATTTTCGCTTTTTTCTTTCATCTTTTAATACAGTTTCCCTTCTTTTATTCATAAAAACAGGACCCCCAGTCCCACCGGAAACACAAATGGCAAGAACGGGATGCTTTCTGTATTTCTCGCTTTTCTTCCCTTTATCATCAGATAAACAGCTGCCGGGAAACATAAAAACAGACCGCCGGATAACAGCAGCATATTTTTCCAGAAACCAAGGAAGATCCCTGCTACCAGAAAGAAACAGCCATCTCCTTTTCCCATAGCTTCTTCCGCAGCAGTAGAAAGGCTTAATAACAAAATTCCCAATAAAGCTGCAAACATAAGGCCCGTAACTTCCTGTACGATCACCTGCATCCCCATTTTTTCTGTTCCCATAAAAATCTGGCTGAAAATATGTGCTGCCTGAAGAATGACCCCTACCGTTCCCCATATCTGGAACGTACTTTTTTTAATAGTCTTTTTCTTTAGATCCTGCCAGGAAGCTGACAGTAAAAATAATAAAAAACAGATCCTCAGTGCTGCTTCTATCCCCATTCTCATATTCATTTTTGTATTCTCCTTTTCATTTTTACCTTCCGCCCGCACAGTACGAGCAGGGACCTAGATATTCCACCTGCCGCAAGGGCACTTCCTGTACATATGCACTAAGCGACCGGCAATCTTCCCTGCTGTGATAACTGGTCCCATAGGGAAGGACATAATACGGACCGGCATTTTCACTGCTTTTACAGGCAGAGCAGGGTTTATATTTTTTCCCATCCTGATTGCGTATACTTACAAGATCATCTGAATGGATCTGGGTCAGGTTGTGAAAAAGATAATGGCAGGTGCTTTGCAGGTGATACCGGGTAGAGGACTTTCCTATATAAACCATTCTTTCATCCTGTTCCCCGGTTTCTGCCTTCTTTTTTCCTCTTTCTCCATCTGCCCCTGTCCACAACCTGCGGCTGCAAACCGTTTCCACATCCACACTATCCTGGCCAAACAAGGAAAATGGCAGTGGCATTTTATATTTCATAATGATCTGAAGCATTTCATCTTCCGTGATCTGTGTCCCATAAAAGCTAAGATCCCGGACCCATTGCTCCGAAATCTTTCTTTTCACTGACTCAACAGCATATGCAGCTGTTACTTTTTCAAGAAGCTGACTACCTTCCCGCTCGTTTGTGCCACTGACATCTAATGTTTCTCCCTTTCCGGATTTATAAAGATAAGAAACATAGGCATACTGGCTGATCTCTTCTCCCACAGACTCGACTGCTGCCTGGATCTGCCTTTGCCTGTCCATCAGGATCATAGGCATGATCAGGATCTCGCAGAAAAATACCACCAGCGGAAAACAAAGGGCAGCTTCTAATGTAAGACTTCCTCTTTTTTCCTCTGTAATGTTTCTCCGTCCTCCAAAGGAGACCCATGATAATGCCCTTTTTCCGGAAAATTTTTTCTGTTTTAAAAGTGCTACATATTTATGGGTTCGTACTTGGAGAGGTGCGAAAAATTTTTTTGATTTATAAATGGAGTGTCGTGTTAAATAATTAGAATAAGATTTGCTCCTGAAAAAGGGCATCATCACAGGCCTCCTTTCTTTTGTAATATTCTCCCGGAATATGTCCGGATACATTGTCATTCAGGGAACAGAAAGATAACTTCCCGTTACAGCAAAGCGGCTCTTTCCGGCAGTTTTCCACGGACCTGAAGAAAAAAATACAGGTTTTCCACAAAATACAGCTTCCATATCCACCATACAGACACATTGTTCTAACAAAAAGTCCGGCTGTTCCCTGCGGATATTGATCTGCATTATATCCATCATCCGGAATAAAGGCTGCGTACCATAACTTACAAATAAAAACAGCCTGAGATATCCTTTCAGATCCAGTCCCATTTCATTTTCAGGATCCGTTTTTTCAAGATCCGGAAGTCTTCCTTCTGCTCCTGTTTTCAAAACATTTTCCAGGCTCAGTTTCCAGTCAGAGCCGGTCTTCATAAGAGGTACTTTTCCACCGTCTAAAAGGCTTCTCGCATCTGCCATTGCCTCTGCCAAAGCCCACACACCCATAACAAAAAAAGTTACCACTGCTGTCAGCGGAAGCAAACTACCACCTCCTGTTATAGCCGCTGCCAGCGTTTCTGCTTCCTGACGTTTTTTTCCATCTGATAATATATGGATCATATTCAATCCCTGGCGTACAGAAACCAGTTTTAAAACAGATGCCTCCAGGTTTTCCCTGTCCGTTTTCTTCCCATATAAAATATATTCAAGTTCGTAAAAATTATCCTTGTCTTTTATTTTTTCAAAATGGGAAAAGTACCGCACCCCATACTCAGATACTGTTAAACGATCCATCAAGCTGGAAATCCCCTGAAAATGTGCAGTGTCATTTTTTGAAAGAGCAGACGGTGCCTGTAAAAGAGGCAGTCTTTTTTCTGAAACCTGGCAGTCTGGCGGTAATACTATCTTCAAAATGCCTTTTCCACTCATTGATTTGATTTTCTCTAACCATCCCTCTTTTTCTTTGTCTTTTACTCCAAAAGAAACTCCCAATGTCAGAACCGGATACCGGCTCATATGGCGGATCACCGGTTCCCACAGTTCTTCTTCATCCAGATCATCCTCTTCATCGGAAGGTTCCCAGTCGTCAATATACTGGATCACTTCTTCTGCCTCTTCTATCAGCTGTTCCATAAACCGGATATTTTCCCTGCTTTTTTCTGTAAGTCCCCGGATCATGTTTCTTCGTTCTCCGTCCTGGGAAATGTAGGTTTCATAAGACCGGATCTCTTTTGTTAAAGGTCCCCGGGAAGACTCTTTTAGATCTTCCTCGGATACAAATTTCTCCCTGCTTTTTTTAAGGGCGCGTTCCATCTGGTCTGCCTTTTTTTCATAAGCTTCCACCAGTCCCGGAACTGCCTTCAGGTCTTTGATCACAGCTTCACATTTTCGGATCATGCCTTCGCCGTTTAAACTTTCCAGGCAGTCCAGTCCTTCTTCCCAGTGTGTTTTCTGCTGTTCCAGTCTGGCATTTAATTTTTCAAGGGCTTTTTCAAGGGCAACTGCTTCTTTGCTGTGTTCTTCATACAGATCTGACACACTGTTCACACTGGCCGCATTTTTTATATCCCCCAGAACTTCTTTGGCTTCCCCTTCTGTCATAGACTCCCAGAGTATACCTGCCAGCCCGTATTTCATATAATCAAGGATCTCCTGCTCCATACAGCTGCCTTTTCCCTCTGTCAGCACTGCCATGTCTTTTACAACTGCATCCTCTGTTTTCAACGGATACCAGTTTTTTGCCTTCATATAAGGTTCCAGAAAGCCCTTAAATTCTTCCTCTAAAAGGCCTTTACTGTCCGTTTCCAGTCCAAGGATCCTGTATTCATTCCAAAGGCTTCTGTGATACTGTGCCATCAAAGACTCCATTGCTGAATTTGAAGCTACTCGGAGATACAGCCGCTGCCCCGCTGTACGGGCTGACTCTGCCATAACCAGCAAAAGTGTCATGATCATCACCAGGATCATCGCAAGGAAGACGGTAACTTCTCCCTTTTCTCTCATCAATAAACCTCTTTTGATTTTGTATTGATCTGCTTGAAGATATTTTCTAAAAGTGTGTTGATCTGCTTCTTAAAAACGATCACAAGACTTACCAGGACCACCAGGATGAGCACAAGTTCTATCACCCCCACACCTGTTTCATCCAGCGCAAAATCCCTGATCTTTCTATAAATTCCGCCCTGCTCTGTTGTATGTTGTTCCGTTACATTCTGTTCTATATGATTATCTCTTTGCTTTTCCATCTCATATCCTCCTTTTAACCAAACGCGATCCATGCCGGAACCGTGATCATCGCCATCACCACAGCCAGGAGAAGAAACAGCGGGATCAACAATTTTGTACCTGCTTTTTCTCCCATACGTTTTGCCTGGTGCTTACGCTGCTCAAAGGCATCTGCCATTTCTAACCGCAGTGTTTCCCTTAAATTTTTAGAGCCGTTTTTTCGATTCTGCTCTAAAAGCCCGGAAAACTTCCTGTACTGCTGCAGCCCGCATCTGTTTCCAAATTCCGCAAAAGCACGTGCTTCTGACTCCCCGCTTTTTAGCTGACTGCTGGTAACATACATTTCTTCATATACATAACGCAGCCCTCTGCGTCCTTCTTTCACAGCCATTTTATAATCCTCTGCGATCCGGTCCCAGGCAGTGCGTATACTCATGCCCGCCCCTAGGAAAATGATCAGCCGTGACAGCACCTCGGAATAATCCATAAGCAGCTGGTCTTTCCGTTCCTCTTCTGCTTTCTTTTTGTCGCTTTTTTCCTTCAGGCTTATAAATACCGCTGCAACTGCCCCCAGAAAGCACATTTGAAGAAATACAGGTTCCCTGGCTGTGCTGTAGGAAATCTCCCTGTCTTTGTATACAGAGGGCAGTGTAACCTGATCCTGATGTTTCTGTACCTCTTCCTCTGATGTGAGAAGTGATGTAAATTCCTGTATGGTACGTTCTTCTTCTGTATACAATGGAGGCCTGACTTTAATGGGAATCTCATATTCTTCCGGCCAGTTTCCATCTGTCATCCTCACTTTTAAGATGACCGGCCACTGATCGATAGCCTCATCCCCTGTTTCAAACTCCCAGGTATGCACGGTTCCATCACTTTCCACCAGTTCCGGATCCGATGACTGCCAGCTAAGATGCACTCCTGCTCCCTGCCAGTATGCAGGCAGCTCCAGATCCTGCCTTACCTCTTCCAGTGAAAGGTTGTCCCCTTTGATCCATTCCGGAAGCTGTTTTAAGATTTCCTCATATGCCTGATATGCTTCTTCTTTTGTATACTGCCTTGCAGAAACAGGCAGTTTTAAAACCACTTCCTTCTCCTGATCCACAAGCCCCTTTACATACAGTTCCTGGTCCACCTGTCCATCATCGATATCCGGTCTTTGGATCACATTTCCTGCTTCTATTACAGGATCCATGCCCTGTGCCAGCCATGCAGCAATTCCCAGAAAAATACCGGCTCCCACACATAAAATCTGCTTTTTCCACTTACAGATCTTTTTATAAAATTTTCTCTTCGTTTCTTTCATACATTCATCTGCCTTATAATGGGATATCCAGGATCTTCTTTGCCAGAAATACTGCTCCCACATATATCCCCAGGCACGCTGTCATAAAAATACGACCCAGCCAGGTTTCATACATAACATGAAAAAAGCCCGGTGATGTAAAATCGATATACAATATGATCCCAAAAGGAATTCCGTTCATGATCTTTTGTTCAAATACCCTGGCAGCTGTCAGTGTATGGATCTCCTCCTGTACCTGTATCTTGTCACGGATGATCCCGGCCGTCTGGCTTATAATATCCGTCAGTTCCCCTCCGCTTCGTTTTGCCGCTGCAAATACCCGGGCAAACTGATCCACATCCTGAATACCGCTGCGCCTTCCCATATCAGCTAAAAGCAGTTCCACCGGACGGTTCATCCTTACCCCTGCTTCCATATAGGAAAACTCTTCTGTGATCATCCCTGTTTTTCCATAAAGGCCTTCCAATTCTTTTACACTTAACGAAAGACTGTTTTCCAGAGAATAACCGGCGCTTAAGAAAGATGCCAAAACCATGATCCCCTCTTTAAACTGCAGTGTCAGCCTGCGGATCCGTTCTTTTTTCAGATCCTTTTTCTTATAGACCGGATACAGAAAAGCCACTGGAAGAAGAAATAAAAATGCAAGTACACTGCGATAAAATGTATAAGCACAAAGTCCTGCTGCCCCGGCTCCCATGATCAGATATTGCATCCATTCTTTTTGGGATAATTGATATTCCCTGTAATCCGGCGGTCTTGCCCTGCCGTTTAAATCCTCTTTCTGCTTTTCCCTGCCAGAAGACCTGCTCCACCTTTTTCTGTTAATCTCCTGCATCAGCAAGTTTTTCCCTCGCCTTAAGTTCCCCTGTTTTCTTAAGTCTTTTTTCCTCTCTGTCATAGACAAAAAGTGGCTTCTGTTCCACTTTTCCATTTTTATATCCCCCTATTTCTACAATCGATAATACTTTTCTGCTCCCGTCTTTTAATCTTCCCAAATGAACCATAATATCAAGGGCCGACGCGATCTGGCTGCGGATCGCATCTAAAGGCAGCTCTGCTCCCATAAGCACCATTACTTCCAACCTTGAAAGCATATCCTGGGGACTGTTGCCGTGACCGGTAGATAAAGAACCGGGATGGCCTGTATTCATAGCCTGAAGCATATCTAAGGCCTCTGCCCCTCTTACTTCCCCTACAATGATCCTGGAGGGGTTCATACGCAAAGAGGCTTTGATCAGCTGACTGATGGTGATCTCACCTTCTCCTTCTGTATTGGCATTGCGGGTCTCTAACCGCACCAGATTGGGAACATGGGTGATCTGCAGCTCTGCAGAGTCTTCAATGGTGATCACACGCTCTGTTTCCGGTATAAAAGAGGAAAGAGCATTTAAAAAAGTTGTTTTCCCGGAGTTTGTACCGCCACAGACAAACAGGTTATATTTCGCTTTTACCAGCTGCTCTAAAAACTGGGCTGCTTCCTCTGTCAGTGCCTGGAAACGGATCAGCTTCTCAATGGTAATGGGATCCGGGAATTTACGGATGGTCACCACCGGACCGTCAAGTGCAACAGGCGGCAGTACAATGTGGACTCTGGATCCGTCCTCCAGCCTGGCATCTGCAATGGGAGAAGATACATTGACGATCCGGTTTACCTTTCCTACGATCTGCTGGATAATGTCCTCTAACTGCTCTGTTTTTTCAAACCGGCGGTTCCATAAGACCATGTTTCCCTTTTTCTCTATAAAGATCTTTCCCGCCCCGTTGATCATGATCTCGGTTACATCTTTATCATCTAAAAGTTCCTGGAGGATATCCAGCCGACGGAAACTGTCATACAGACTGTTTCGCAGCCACAGCCGTTCCTTTAAAGGCAGATAAGTTTCTTTCCCCTTTTGCCGGATCGCTGTATCGATCTGTTCATAAAGCTGTTCATCCTCTAAATAGATCTGATCTTTTAACTGCCCCATGACATTTCTTCTTAACTCTCCCCGGATCACTTCCCGCCTTCCGTTTAAACTGCCCTGTTCCCCTTCCAATTTTTAATATCCCCCTTCTAAAAGTTTTCGCACATAATCGCCCATTTCGCTCCAGAGAAGCTGCTCCATATAGCCGCCCCGCCGGATCCCTGTTTTTATTTCCGGCAGATGCAGTTTCTGTATCTTTTCTTCCATGCCTTTATGGCCTGCTTCTTTCAGATAGGTTTCAAAATCCTCTAACTTCGCAGTGGATACAGGATCATCTAACACCGGCATGTACACAACATCACAGGCTGCAAACAGCTCCAAAGCCCCTTTTCCCATGTGTCCCATATCCACAACGATCCGTTCATAACCGCTTTCTGTCCCGATCTGTTTTAAAAGACCTGCGATCTCTTCCGGCTGGGCCTGGTCTAAATCTTCCCCATAAGCGGCAGGTGGGATATAATCTACATTTCCATGGGACAGGATCAGGGATTTTAATTTCAGCCAGTTAAAATCTCCCTGCCTGTACAGATAAAACACATCGGAAAGATCCTGTTCATATCCACCGCAGACCAGCTTTGAAAAACCGGAATATTCTTCTAAGCTGATAAAAAGAACGCCCTGGCTCTTTCCAAGCATATGGGCCAGTGTTAAAGAAAAAGATGTTTTTCCGCAGCGTCCTATGGGTGAATAAACTCCCATGATCAGTGCCCTTTTTCCTATAAGTGCCAGTCCCGGCTCCGGGGGAACGGTACAGTAACAGGCCATCACTTCCTGTAAGATACAGTCACCGGACTGGAACTTATAAACCGAGGCTTCCTCCTGTGACACAAACTCCCCGTCACAGAGAAGCATTTTTAATCCGGCTTTTATCTCCTTTGCTTCCTCTCTTACTCTTTCTCCCACTAAAAGAATGGCAATCTCATGGTCCCTGCCATAGGCTTTCAGTTTTTCCAGGTCTGAAAATGCCATTGCCTGAAAGGGAAATGTCTCCTTCTGGTTTACATATTCGGCCAAACGCCCTGCATACAAAGGATCTTCGTCATATACGACCATTACTTTTATCATGTCTTCTCCTCCTAAAAGATCCATTTTTCCAGAAAGACCAGAACAGTTGCCATACAAAAGCAGGTTCCCAAAGGGATCACACATTCTGTTCCATCCCGGACCGGATCATAATATTTTTCTATTTTTTTATTGCTGAGTATCTGCCTGATATAGGCTGACAAATAAAGAAATCGTTGAAAAGCGCTGCCGTATCGCAACATTTTTTGAAGGGACCAGACAGCCCCTAAGATAAATCCTACACATAAAATTTTTATTGTTTCCGAAAAGCCCAGCCAGGCTGCAAGAAGCGCCACAAGCTTCAGATCTGCGGCTCCTATCATGCCCAGGCTGTGTAAAAATATCCCCAAAACCAGCACAGCCACTCCCCGGACCAGAAAGCCGGATAGTGCCAGCAGCAGCCATGGGATCTTACTCCCTGCTTCCAAATCCGCAGCCTGAAAAACCAGTGACATGATCCCGGACACTATCCCAAAAATAATAAGCCTGTTAGGGATCCTGTAATATTTCCAGTCAGACCATGCTGCCAAAAGCAATGTCCCCCAGAATACACTCTGACTTAAATAACTTAAACTCCCATAAACCGAATTTCTCACCTCCCAAACCAAAACATAAACTCACAAAATGACCCACTTATCCCTGTATCTGATTAAACTCACAACTGGATCCTGTGCTGAAAAATCGCACTAAAAATTACAGAATTAAAAATGAAAAATAGATTTTTCAAAGAATGTGACCTTATTATGCCGTACTTTCCCCCTCCTGTCAAGAGGTATTTTTCTATTGACCCCGATGCCCTGTAATGGTAAAATACTATTAGTTTAAAAATTTAAACCAAAGGAGGGGACGGTTATGACAACGGTACAGGATCTGCAGAAGCAATTTCATTGCTGCATGCCCCTTTTTATTGCCTTGGGAGATAAGGTCCGGCTTTCCATCGTGGAACTTCTTACAGAAGCAGCCGTGAGATCAGAGGACCCACAGGGAACCATCGACTTTGAAGGTCATGCCATGAATGTAAACGAGATCACACGCCGCACCAGCCTTTCCCGACCTGCCATATCCCATCATCTGAAAATTTTAAAAGATGCGGGTCTGGTAGGTGTACGTCAGGACGGGACAGCCAATTACTACTATCTCACCTTACGTGACTCCACCCGGTCTCTTATGGAGCTGGGATACAGACTGGAGGAGTTCATGTAATCCATGCATAATTCTTTTTTTCCCAGATATACTAATTGATGCCAAAGTAAACCAGTCAGAAGTTGGGAGATGAAGATTTATGCCGGGATTTTTAAAAGCCATTCGCGAAGCTGCAGCCGCAGCACCTGTAAACCAGGATCTGGTTTTTACAAGACGGAAACTGTGGGATGATATTGAGCGCACCCTCTGGGCCCTGGAAACAGCCCAGAACCATTTTGAGCAGGCCACAGAGCCGTCGCTGATCGACTGCTATATTTACGAATGGAATGCCGCGCAGCTGCGCTATCAGTTTTTACTGAGAAAATTCAAAAACATGGAGGACTGACAACATGAGTACCTGGTATGAACAAGCTATCTTTTATCATATGTATCCTTTGGGGATAACCGGAGCTCCAAAGATAAACGTGCAGACAGAGGTGACAGACCGGTTTAAAGAACTGGATCAGTGGATCCCACATATCCGTTCTTTAGGCTGCAATGCCATCTACATAGGTCCTCTTTTTGAATCATCCAGTCATGGATATGACACCAGAGATTACAAACTGGTTGACCGTAGGCTTGGAACTAACGATGATTTCCGCGAATTTACAAAGCTTTGCCATGAAAATGGCATTAAAGTGGTAGTTGACGGTGTTTTCAACCACACAGGCCGTGAGTTTTTCGCTTTTAAAGATATCCAGGAAAAGAAATGGGACTCCCCTTACAAAGACTGGTACAAAGGGGTAAATTTCGGCTGGCAGAGTCCTTTAGGGGATCCATTTGGCTATGAAGCATGGCAGGGACATTTTGAACTGCCTTGTTTAAATCTTTATAACCAGCAGGTAAAAGATTATCTTTTTGATGTGATCCGTTTCTGGGTGGACGAATTTGACATTGACGGCATCCGCTTAGACTGCGCCAATATCCTGGACTTTAATTTCATGAAGGAAATGCGTGCAAAGACCGCTTCCATGAAACCGGATTTCTGGCTTATGGGTGAAGTCATCCACGGTGATTACAGCCGCTGGGTGAACCCGGAAATGCTCCATTCTGTTACGAACTACGAGCTGCACAAGAGCATTTACTCCGGCTTTAATGACCACAACTTCTTTGAGATCGCACATAATGTCCGCCGTCTGGAAGCCATTGGAAGACAGCTTTATACCTTCCTTGACAACCACGACGAAGACCGCATTGCCAGCAAATTAAAGGTAAAAGAGCATCTGTATCCTGTATACACCTGTTTAATGACTCTTCCGGGAATTCCGTCTATTTACTACGGCGGTGAATGGGGCACCGAAGGAAAACGTACTTCTACCTGTGATGATGACCTGCGTCCCTGCATTCCGGCTGAAAAAATACCGGAATTAAACTGCGAGCTTACCGATTTCATTTCCAGACTTGGAAAGATCCATGAAGAAAATGAAGAACTGCACACAGGAAAATACCAGGAACTGCTTCTTACCAACAGGCAGTATGCCTACGCAAGATGGGGAAATAACAGCCTGATCATCACTGCTTTAAATAATGATGACAATGAAGCCACATTAAACATCCCGGTTCCGATCCAGGCACAGACAGCAGTGGATCTTTTAAACAGCGATAATGAAACCTGTGAAAATAACGTTCTGCCTGTACAAAACGGCAGACTGGAAATTAAATTAAAGGGCAACTGGGGTGCTGTCCTTAAAATTAAGGGGGAAAATTAATATGACAATGAGAAAGCAGACGGGCCAGACAAAGAAAAATACAACTACCGCAGCTCATAAAACCACCAGAAGAAGCGCTGGAACAAAAACTGCAGCAAAAAGCACACCCGCTAAAAAAGCTTCCGCCAACACCGGCCTGATCTCCGACCTGGACTGCTATTTATTCGGCGCGGGTACTCATTATGAGATCTACAAAAAGCTGGGCGCTCATCCTATGACCTATAAAGGCAAAAAGGGCATTTATTTTGGCGTATGGGCACCACATGCACAGGCAGTCCACCTGGTAGGCGATTTCAACGGCTGGAACCCGGAAGCCAATCCTATGACCAAAGTAGGACAATCCGGTATCTGGGAGTATTTTAATGCAGGTATGCAGGTAGGAGAGCTTTATAAATTCGCCATTACCACCGATACAGGAAAGATCCTTTACAAAGCTGATCCATTTGCCTTCAGCGCAGAATACCGTCCGGGTACTGCTTCCGTTACCGCAGATATCAGCGGATTTTCCTGGAATGACAGTGACTGGATCTCAAAGCGTTCCCAGGCAGATATGACCAAACAGCCCATCAGCATTTATGAAGTCCACTTAGGTTCCTGGAAGAAGAAAGACCGGGAAGAAAAAGACGGATATTATACCTATGTGGAAGCGGCTCATGAGCTGGCTGCCTATGTAAAAGAAATGGGCTATACCCATGTAGAACTTATGGGTATTGCGGAGCATCCATATGACGGTTCCTGGGGATATCAGGTTACCGGTTATTTTGCCCCTACATCCCGTTACGGAAGCCCCAAAGACTTCATGTATTTTGTAAATTATTTACATAAAAATGGCATTGGCGTTATCCTTGACTGGGTTCCGGCCCATTTCCCGAAAGATGCCCATGGACTGGCTGATTTTGACGGACATCCTCTTTTTGAATATGAGGATCCCCGCAAAGGCGAGCACCCGGACTGGGGCACAAAAGTCTTTGATTACGGCAAAAATGAAGTAAAAGACTTCCTTATCAGCAACGCTCTCTACTGGGTAGAAGAATACCATGTAGACGGCCTGCGTGTAGATGCCGTTGCTTCTATGCTGTATCTGGACTACGGCCGTGAACCGGGCCAGTGGGTGCCAAATAAAAACGGCGGAAACCAGAACTTGGAAGCCATTGAATTCTTCAAACACTTAAATACCGTTGTCCAGGGCCGCAACCACGGTGTTGCCATGATCGCAGAAGAGTCTACTGCATGGCCGAAAGTCACCGACCACCCGGAAAATGACGGACTTGGCTTTACCTTTAAATGGAACATGGGCTGGATGCATGATTTCCTGGAATACATGAAATTAGACCCGTATTTCCGCAAATACAACCACAACCGCATGACCTTCAGCCTGACCTATTTTACCAGTGAAAATTACATTTTAGTACTCTCCCATGATGAGGTAGTTCACTTAAAATGCTCTATGATCAATAAGATGCCTGGGCTTGGAGAGGACAAGTTCTCCAACTTAAAGGCCGGTTATACCTTTATGTTAGGCCATCCCGGAAAGAAGCTTTTATTTATGGGACAGGACTTCGGCCAGTGGCATGAATGGGATGAAAAAGTCAGCCTTGACTGGTATTTAGCTGAAGAAGAAAGCCATAAAGAGCTTCAGGAATATGTCCGTGATCTTCTTCATATTTATAAGAAATATCCTTGTCTGTACCAGCTTGACAACGACTGGAACGGCTTCCAGTGGATCAATGCAAATGACGGGGACCGCAGCATTTTCAGCTTTATCCGCAAGGATGAGACAGGAAAGAAAAACCTGCTGTTTGTAGTAAACTTCACACCAGTGGATCGCCCGGATTACCGTGTAGGTGTACCGAAACGGTGCAAGCTGTCACTCCTTCTGGATAAT
>ENA-ORSJ01000695-ORSJ01000695.1-human-gut-metagenome-genome-assembly--contig:-NODE-695-length-34451-cov-16.871061_pt1 | contig 34451 bp, 42 predicted proteins | sample MGYA00242191_ERZ509158 | MGnify/ENA primary metagenome ERZ509158 (study PRJEB26280, sample SAMEA2338623) | human gut metagenome | biome: human gut; feature: human-associated habitat; material: faeces...
CCCTTCGCGCCGCCGATCCAGCTTCCGCCGCCGCCGCCACCGCCGCCGCCGTAGGGGCCGAAACCCAGCACATAGCCGCCGTCGCCGCCTTCCGTTGGCGACGCGCTGACCTCGCTGCCGCCCCGGCCGCCTGCACCCGTGCCCGCGCCCGGCGTGCCGCTGTCCTTCCAGCCCATTTTTCCCGCGCCTTTTCCGCCTGCCGCCGAAACGCCGAGGGCAGAGGTCGTCCCGCCGTCGTTGCCCGCCGCCCATGCGGCAGGCGCTGCGCCGCCCGCGCCGATCGTGACGGCGTAACCCTTCCTTGCCTCTATGGCGGCTTTGCCGCTGGCCAGATAGCCGCCGCCTCCGCCGCTTCCGCCCGCCGGGTTTCCGGCCTGCCGAACGCAGGCGCTCGACCCGCCGCCGCCCACGCAGCCCACGTCTACGCCCGCTTTCGCATACTCAAAGGTCAGCGTGCCGGAGGTCGTCAGAAAGATGTACCAGTAGGTGTCGTCGCTTCCCGTGGAGCATTGCCCCGTATAGCTGAATTTTGGAATTTTCTTTGCCAATTTCTCACGCCCTTTACGTCGTCGTGATGTAAAGCACGGTGCCGCTCAGGGTAAACGTCACCCCCGCCGGGCCTTTCGGCCCTTGCGGCCCGGTTGCGCCCGTCGCGCCTTTGTCGCCCTTGTCCCCTTTGTCCCCCTTGTCGCCCTTCGGCCCGCGCTCAAGTCCCAGCGTCAGCACCTTCTTTGTCCCGTCGTCGGTCAGCGTCGCCGTGCTTCCGCTCCCGTAGTTGCGTGTCGCGGCCTGCACCGTCATCTTCGATAGGTGATCTGTCTGCGTGTTCGCCGCCTTCGTCGCCTCCAGCGCGTTCTCCGCCGCCGCGTTCGTCTCCGAAATCGCCGTGTTCATCTTCGAGAGCGTCAGGTTGATTTCCGCCACCAGCGCGTCCCACGCGTTCCCCTGGCTCGGCGTGACCTGAGACCCCGGCGCAGGGCGGCTGATCGGGGTGAAACTCCCCTCATAGCAGGTCTTCGCCCGCACTTCGTCCTCCGTCGCGCCGTAGCTCACATAGACAAAGACCTTGACCGCGCTGCTTCTGGTCAGATACGCATCCGGAATCTCCGCTTCCCAGCAGCCCGTCTGCGCATCGAAAGCCGCCAGCCGTGTTTCCGTCTGGCTGTCCCCGATGTAGCCGTATTGCGCCTGCACCGTCACCGCGTCGCCGACCAGAAAATCGTCCATTTCCGCCAATTCTTCCGGCGTGGGCAGCCCGTGCATCCGCAGCCGCTGACCCGTGTCGTATTGATAAATCCCGCCGATTGCCGCGCTCTTGTGCGTGGCCTGCTCAAAACTCGCTTCAATCATCGTGAACCCTCCGTTTTCTTTATGTACACTCTAGCACACCTGCCCGCTTCATAGTCCCAAAAAACAAACGCCGCCTGCAACGCAAAGCGACGTTTGAATATTCATTTTTTTCTAATCGTTTTCTCGTCACCCCATCCCCCGGACGTGCCCCGCAGGGCAATCGTCCGGGGCGTTCCATCACCTCCTTCTCACCATTTCCTCCAGCACCGCCTTCTTCGCCTTCGCCGCTTCCTCCTTCACAGCGGTCATCTTCGCTTCGTCGTTCATCCTCTGCCACTTGCGGCTGTCCATCAGCTTCCGCAGCCCCGTCACGTCTCTGCCGCTTCCGTTCCAGAGCGCGTCCGCGTAAGCGCTGTTCGCCCAGCGCTTTTCCTCGTCCGTCAGGTGCAGCGTCACACTTTCGTATTGGCCTACGCCCACCCGGCCGATTTTAAGCGCCTTGGCCAGCGTCTTGTTGATCGTCACGCTGTATTTGTTTCCGTCCACCAGCGTGCCCGGCAGAAAGCTTGTGTCGCCCGTCGAATAGGCCAGCTCAACCAGTTCGTCGAGCTTTTCGTCCTGCGTCTCGCTTCCCGCCGTCCACGGCGTGATAAAACTGTTGAGGAAGTGCAGCGCCGCGTTTTGCTTGTCCTTGCCCCAGCTGTTCGCGCCCGTTTGCAGCATGTCCTCGCCCGTGATCGTCTGCGCCTTGGGCAGCGTCTGCCGCAGAATCGGCCAGTTCTGAATGATTTGCGCGTTGAGCAGTTCCCGAATGCCGTTCTGGCTCTTCGTGTCGCGCACATACGGGTCTGTGTATTTCGCCACCGCGCGGATGGAAGCCGGCGTCAATCGGCTCGCCGTGTTCTCCGCCATCCCATCCAGCACGGCGGTCACGATCTGCGCGTTGTCCTTGTATCCCCGGAAGATGCTCGAAACGCCTTGCAGCATCGAGTTGTCGCAAAGCTGGTCGAGCGAAGCCGCAGCCATCGCCTTGGTCACGTCCAGCGCCAGCGCAACGCCGTCCTCGCTGTCCGCATGTGCCGCGATGGTCTGCGCCACTTCCGCGCCGATGATCATCGGGCTGACCGCCGGAAAGGCGAAATCCACCGGGATTTCCGTGCCGAACACATCGAAATACATGCCGTAGCTCTTGCCGTTGCTCTTTTCGATGGCCGAAAGCCTGCTGTCGTCCTCGTCCTCTCTTCCGGGTTTGATCAGCCCCGCGTTGGCCATCGCCATGCCCGCGACCATCAATCCCGTGCCCGTCAGCCCGCGCCCCAGATTCATCACGAACTTGCGCTGATCAAAGCCCATCCCGTTGTTTGTCTTCGCGTCGATCAGCCCGTTTTTGACCACCGTATACGCAAGGCCCATCGGGCTGTACTGCATCGCGCGGATGGCGACGTTCGTCGGCGTCTTGAGGAAGGGCATCAGCGTGGCGACCACCAGATCCACCGCCCTTCTTCTGCCGCGCGCATAGTTGATGCCGTTAATCAGCACGTTGTCTTCCTGAAACACGCGCTCGGTGGCTCTGCGCGCGGCCTCTTCCTCGCGCTCCTTCTGATTCATCTTCCGCAGCACCACTTCCTCGTTGCCGTCTTCCGTGCGCCGCAGTTCCTCCGCCTTTGTATCGAGTTCCTCCAGCACCCGCATCTCTTCCGCGTAGCATTGCTCCCAGAAGGGGCGGTCGCCCAGCTGCATGGCCATCGCGATAAAGTCGTGATAGGTCTGCATAAACGCGTTGTCGTAGGTGCGGCGGTTGTTGTTCAAGTCAAAGCTGCTTGAGTGGCCCGTGTCCGTGCCGCGAATCAGGTAATCCGTCAGCGTGTTGGCGATTTCCTCGGCAAAGGCTTTGTTGCCCGCGCGCCTGCCCTCGCGGCCGGGCATCGCCGTCGTCCGGTTGCCCGTCTTTTTGGCGATCTGTTTATCCGCAAACTCGGCGATTTTCTCGCTTGTCAGTTCCAGCGGCCGGGTCAGAATGTTGCTCATCACGTTCTTGTTCCACGTTTTCGGGCTGGAAAGCATGGAATCATAGCCGTAGTTGTTCCACTTGCCCCACAGGCTGTTGGGCGTGACGTTCGCCTGGGCGCTGTAAATGCGCTGGATCGCCGTCTTGCCTTCCGGCGTCTGCGGCTCGTCGTTGCCTTCCTCCAGCATCTGGAATGTTGCCATCTCGCCCGTGATGTAGTTCAGATCCGCTTCCGTCACCACCGCATAGCCCGCGTCCATAAATTCAAGCTGTTGGCACAGTGTCAGCAGCCCGTGGCCGCGCTCGTTGCTTCGCGTCGCCAGAATCGCCGCCAGCATCCGCTCCTTTTTGCTTGCCTTGAAGTAGTCGTAGCCCGGCAGCTTTGTCCCCCGCAGTTTGTAGCGGTCGATGAGTTCCATCTTCCAGTCTTCAATCGGCAGTCCCCACGGATTATCGCGGCTGATCTGCTCCACGTGCAGCTTCTTTTCCGCCGCCTTCTGCGTCTCGTATGCCGCCTCGTAGAGGTCGTAGATGCTCTCCGGCGCCTGCTTGAAGATGATCCGCTCGTAGTCCTGCGCCGTCTGCCGCTGCTCGTCGGTCATCAGGGCGTATTGCAGGCTGGTTTCCGCCTTCTGCCGCTGCTCCCGCCAGTTCATCACGGGCGCGCTGTCGCCCATGGGAATCATGCCGTCCGTCAGGCCGCGCTTGCGGTTGATCGCGTTCGCCCGGTCCAGGCTCTCCGCCATCGCGCCGCTGGCCGTCAGCTTTTTGTAAATACTTCCGGCTTGCAGCGCCGCGCCCGCGCGGGTCATGCGTTCCCTGTACATCTGTTCCATCATCGCCGCCTGCATCAGGTGGCCTTCGTTTTCCGCCCGCTTGCGGAGCACGGCCGCCTGTGCCACGTCGTCCGCCGTCCACATCTCCCGCGTGCTCAGCTCGGCGATGAGGTCTTCCGCGCCCCGCGTCTCATATTGGCGGTTCGCTTCCTCCACCTGTCGGCGGTTGATGCCCGCGTCCTGGCCCATGTCCTTGCGGATTTCGTCGTAGAGGTTGTCCGCCGCGCGGGTGCGCTCGTTGCCGAACTGGTTCAGGTTGAGGGCATATTCCGTCCGGTTTTGCGTATCATGGGGATTGACGGCAGTTTCGCTTTGTGCTACACTGGTGCTACCACTTGAGCGAACTTCCGACACTCTGCTGTCGGTCGTAGCTCCATCAGGGACGCGCCCTGTTGGAGCATTGACGCTGCTCAAGTGGTTTTCTTTTTGGTCATTAAGATTGACGCTGGTGTCGCTTTGTGCTACACTGGTGTTGCCACTCGTGCCAGTAGCTCCTTCGGGGACGCGCCCCGTTGGAGCATATACGCTGGGCGAGTGGCTTTTTTCAATTTCCTGAACCTTACCGATGTTGTAGACAACATGCCCCTGATCGCCCTGTGCAACCGAGAATTTCAGCAAATACCTTTGCCCATCGTAATCCTCGAAAATCGCATTATAGTACCTCCAGCCGTCTTTTGCAAAGCTGCCGTGCTTGTTGTGGTCAGAAACATTCGCTTTCCCCGGATTCCTGTCTGTTCCGACCTGTGCAACCTCGTCCAGATGTGCCGAAGCGTTCATTTTGACCCTGTACAGGTCTTCGTCCAGCTTAACCTTGTTGTTTTCCCTTTTCTCATAACCGACGGGGCTTCCAGCGTGCCACTGGCTCTTTTCATTGATCGTCAACGTTTCGCCTTCAAGCGTTTGAATCTGCATATCGCCATCCTTGCGGATGGTTTTTTTGATATACGCCTGAATTTCGTCGTTCCACTTCTTCGGGTCTTTGCTGAGCACAAGTTCGCGATCCGCCTTGACCATCGGCCAGTTGCTCTCGTCCAGCGTGATGGCGTACTGCGTCCCGCCGTCCGCCTGTGTCTTATTCGCCCCCTGAAGCGCTTCTTTGAGCGCGTCCCGCGCCCTGACCAGCTCGTTATATGCCTCCAGCGTGCCGCTTTTCTTCGCCTTCCGCCTGGCGATAAACTGCGTCAGCTGGTTGTAGAGCCGCACGCCGAAACGCTGCTTTTCGCCCAGCAGGTCGTAGATCTGCGTCTCGCCGCCCGTCTTCGTCCAGCCTGCAAGCTGCTCGATCACCTTCTCCGTCGCGCGGGTGACAAGCTCCTTTTGCACGTCCGTTTCCGTCAGCGTGCGCCCCTCGCGCTCGTAAACCGCGCCGTAGACTTCCTGAATCCGCTCGATGTCGTGCTGCATATCGGCCCTGTTGCCGTGGTAGGCCGCCTGCATCGCCGCCTCCTTGTAGGCTTCATAGCCGCGGCTTCCTTCCACGCTGTGCATCAGCTCGTGTACCAGCGCCTCGCGCATCGCCGTGCCCGTGCCCAGCTTGCTGGAAATGTACAGCCGGTTCGTTCGCGGGTCGTAGGCGCTCTTCGCGCCGTCCATCAGGTTGGCGACGACGATTTCCGTGCCGTGGTTTTTGTAAATCACGCTCGCGAATTTCTGGAATACCGGGTTTTTCAGTCCGCCCGCGTCCACGCCGCTCTGTCCCGCTTCCCGTCCGACCGTGCCCACGCTGTATTGGCTGCCTGCCGTCTGCGCGGTTTCCTCGGTCTGCGCGTTCTGTGGTGCGCTCTGCACAATCTGTTCGGTCTGCGCGGCCTGCATGGTCTGCGCATCCTGTGCGTTCGGTGCAATCTGTACGTTCGGCTCTGCCTGTGCGCTCTGCGCGGCCTGCCCGTTCTGTGCAGCCTGTTCGGTCTGCGTATCCTGTTCGGTCGGCTCTGTCTGTGCGGCCTCTTCTTGGGTGGAATAGGCTTCCGGGTTGCTCAGCCTCTCCCGCGCTTCCTCCAGCGCCGCCATCCGTTCGGCAATTTCGTCTGTGCGCGCCATCAGCTGGGCGATGGTGTCCTCGTCCATCCCCATGTCCTGCGCGTCGCTTAGCCCGCTCAGCGCCTCTGTGAATTCGTTTTGCAGCGCTTCGTCCTGTGCGTTGAGCGCCTCCAGCTCGCTGTCGATTCCCGCCACCCGCGCCTGCCGGTCTTCGCTCAGCGCCTCTCTGGCCGCTTCCCGTTCGCGCCTGATCGCCTGCCGCGCTTCCTGCCGGGCGTCCTGCACCCGGCGGTCAATGGCCGTGTCCGCGTCGTCCTTGCGGTGCTCAGCCATCGCCGTCTGTTCGGCGTAGTCCTTCTTCGCCTGAGCGTAGGCCATCGCCGCGTCGCTCAGTTCCTGTGCCGCCAGCGCGTCCCCTTCGCCGTTTTCAATCGCCGTCTGCTTTTCCTCGATGATCTGCGCCGTCGCTTCCATCGTCCGCGCGGCTTCCTGTGCTTTCCCTTCGTGGCGCTGCGCGTCCGCCTGGGCGTGCCGCGCCGCGTCGAGGCTTCCATGCTCGTCTTTGCCGCTGACCAGCTCTTCGGCAGTCGCCTGGCTTTCCTTCTGCTGCTCGGCATAGCTGTCAAGCAGCGCGCACGCCTGCTCGTCGCCCAGCGTTTCGGCGACTTCTTTGATGACCTGCTGCACGTCGTCGCGCTTGCCGCTCATCAGATCGTGAGCCGCCTGCACGCCCCTCAGCGAACCGACCGCTGCGCCCGTCGCGCCGGAAAGCGAAAACATCACCGCGCCGATGGCGTTTTCCACCGCGCCGCTGACCACGCCCTCCGCCGCGCCTTTCACGTCGAGATTTTTGGGGTTCAACATGTTCAGCGCCAGTTTCAGCCCGTCCGTAAACGTGATGTCTTCGCCTGCATCCAGCTTGCGATAGATTTCGCCCAGCGCATTGTCCGTCCAGTTCGCGCCCAGTCCCTCGAAAAATTCGTCTTGTACGACTTCGTTAAATTCATTTTGAATAAATGCCTTGCCGAACGCCCGAATGGCCGCAAGCCCTTTGCATGCGCCCGCCGGGTTGCGCACGATGACGTTTTTCGCCGCTTCGCTGAGCGTGCTCATGCCCGTGAGCTGGCCGATGATCTTGTCCGTCGTGCCGATGTTCACCGCGCATTCAATGCCCGTGTCCACCGCCGACAGATGCTTGGCGGCATTGATGCTGTATCCCTTTTGCAGGTATTCGTCAAAATTGTTTTTGAACCCGACGACACTGTAACCCGTCACGAATCCCACAAGGTTGTTGCCCGTCATCAGCGTGGCGGCCGTCGATACGCCTGCCGATACCGCATTGTAGGTCATGCTCTCCACGCGTCCGAACCATTTGTATTCGTCCTGCGTCGCGTTTTCGCGCATGTATCCCTTCAGCGTGGCGATGTCGCGTCGGGCTTCCGCGCTGTTTTTGAGAAAATCCCCTTCAAAATCCAGCGGGTCGATGCCCAGCTGATACACGTCCGCCGCGCTGGCCAGCGCTTTTTTGAGCGCCTCGGCGTAGTTCTCGTCCAGCGTTCCGCTGTCAAGCGCCGCCTGAATGTCCTTTTTGTATTGCGTCCGGCCATATGCGCCGTATTCGTTCTGATATCGGTTCTGAATCCGCGACGCGTTGCGCGTCACCATGATCTGAGAATAACCCACGTACAGGCTGTCCTTAAAGTCCAGATACCATTGTTCGCCGCCTGCCCGAATGCCTGCCCCCAGCGTGTAGCCTGCGCCGACGCCCTGCCCAAACGGCGCTTCAAGCGCCGTCATTTCTTCCTCCGTGATGCTCGCGCCCTGTCGGCTGATCCGGCTTGCCGCCCGTTCGCAGAGCGCGTCCATGTCAAGCCCGCCCGTTTTCTGGTAGTATTCATCCAGCGTCAGGCCGAGGGCATGAGCAGTTTGGGCGTCTTCCTCCAGCAGCACGCCCATCTGCCCGTTCAGCGCGCTTTCATATGCCGCCGTATCCGTCACGCCCTGCGCATCTAGGTTCAGCTTTACGCTGCCTGCCTCAAAGGGACTGACCGCGTTTTTGCCCGCGCCCGGCCTGAAATAGTCGTCCACCGCCGCCAGCCGCCCGACATAGCCCATGTCCGCGTTCAACTCGTCCTGATCTACCTGTGCGTTCTCGCGCACCAGCGCCAGTTGTTCTTCGCTCGCCGTCCCATTCAGCGCCGCTTCCCGCGCGTCGCTGAGCGCCTGTGCGTTTTCTTCCTCGCGTGCCCTTCGCATCTCCGCCTTGTCGGCAAGCAGCTCGTCCCGCGCCGCATAGATGCTCTCAAGCTCGTCCATGGCCTGTTCGTCCGTGGTCAGCAGGCGCTCCATCAGCGGCAGCTCTGTGTCGCCGCCCAGCGTGCCCGCCTGCTCCATCTTTTCCGCCTGAGAAGCCCACGCGACCATCTGCGCCAATACGTCGCCGCGCAATTCCGCCGGGAACGAATCGCTCTGCATCGCGTCGTACAGCGTCTTGATTTTCTGTCCCTGCGCAGCGATGCTTCCGTAGGTCACCATTTCGGCCATGTCGTTGCCGACCAGCACGCGCCTGCTGTCTTCTTCGGTCAGCGTGCCGATCATCCGCCGGGCGTAGGCGCTTCCCTCCAGCATTCTGTCCAGCTCGTCCTTGCCTGCGCCCTCGATGCTGTCATACTCGCCGCTGAGCAGCGCCCCTGCCGCTTCCCCGACGGTCTGCGCCTCCATCTTCTGAATTTCCGCATCAGCTTCATCCGTGCACGCATCGCCTCCCTCTTTGAGGGACTTTCCTGCATCGTCGCCGCCTGTGGCGGATTCAGACGATGCAAAACGCCGAAGGTTGTCAGCAGAGCTGACGGAAGGAGTTGCCGTCTTCCATTCCTCAAAGCTCATCCCGCCCTGAGAGACGATCTTCTCTTCCGGGGTCATCTCCTTTTGCTGAACAGGGCCTTGAACCTCTTTGGGCGTTTCGTCGTAATAGGCCGCCTGTGCCTCGTGCAGCGCTTCGCCGCGCTTCTCCTTGTCCGTCTGCGCCGCGTCGTCAGGGGTTTTTCCAAAAAGTCCGCTCACAAACTGCGAAAGCCCGTCTCCCGCTTTGGCCAGAAAGCCACGCTTTTCGCCTTCTTCTGTTTCCTGCTCCCTGTCATCCGCTTCAATCGCGGTATCGTCAGCGCTGGCGGAAGGCGTCGCCGTCCCCGTAATCCCCTGATAGGCCTTGTCCAGCGCCGCCGTCAGCTGCGCTTTGGCGTATGCGCTGTATTCGCTTTCCTCGATCTTCTGCCGCGCGTCCAGATAGTTCTGTGCGTCCTCCTGCTTGTGCGCCCCATCACCGTAAAACAGGCTCTGATAGTCTTCCGTCTTCTCCCCGTATTCGCTCTTCGTCAAATTCGCGCTTTCCAGAAAATCCCCTACGCCGTCCGTGCTCTCGCCGTAAAAGCGGCTGCCCGGCGTCTCGGTCAGCGTTTTGTAGAGCTTCTGTCCCTTCGCGCGCAGATCGTCGTCCGCAATCGAGTTGATGCCGCGCACCACCGTCGCCGGGTCGGCCGTGTTCACGTTGATGCTCTGCCCGTCAAACCCCATCAGGTTCAGCCCCGAAAGTCCCTGCATCGCGTCCGTGCGCGTCTTCGCAAGCGCCGCTTCCTTGACTTTGTTCTTCCCCGTCTCGCTGACGGGCTGCGCAAACAGGCGCGTGCCCAGCAGATCTTCCGCGCCGGAGAGCACCGTTTCGCTGTCCTGCTTGCTGTATTTCGCCCAGTCCTTTAAAAATTCCGCTTTCGTCGGTTCGTCGCGAAGCGTGGAGGCAAAATAGGCCGCCTGTTCATTGCTCTTGATCGAAGAGAAATCGACGCTGATATCGTTGTATCCCGTATCCGCTTTCGGGTTGCCCGGAGCCATGCCATCCCGCGCCGCCATTTCCGCGTCATAGTCCGCGATGATCTGCGCGTCCGTCTTTTTCGCCGTCTGCTCAAACGGGTTTGTCGGGTGCTCGGCTACAACGTGGTGCTTCGTCGCCTGTATCGCCGCCGCCGTGTTTTTGGCGTAGTCGCGCCCTTCGACGACGGCGGCTTCCTGCTCGCTCATCGCCTGCCGCGCCTGTTCTTCCTCTTCTCTCTTTCTGCCCAGTCCCAATCGTGCCATATTCTGCCCTCCTGTGCTTTATCGCGTCTGACCGTATGTTTTGGATCCGCCGCCGCCCCTGTTGGTATAGGTAACGCTCGTCGAGTGGCTCGAACCCTCGGTGTGCTGTTCGCCCGTCGTGTCGGTCGTGCCGCTGGTCTGCTGGCTGCCCGTCGTCTGCTGGCCCATCGCCGCAGAAATCGCCGTCAGGTAGTTGCTGTTCCATTCCTTGCGCTGGTTTTCTTTCAGTTCCTGCACCTTCGCCGCCAGCTGGCTGGCAAAGTCCGTGTTCAATCGTCCCTGCGTCTGGCTGTTCTGCTGCGCCGCCTGCGTGATCTGCTGCTGAATCTGCCCGCTCTGCCGCGTGCTCTCGTCTGTCAGCTGCTGCACCGCCTTGGCCAGCGCGTCGCCCTGGTTAGCCAGCGTTTGCAGCGTGTAGCTGCTTCTGCCCATGCCGCGGCTGAGCGCCGCCGTTTCGACGTTCGCGGCGCTCTTTCTGTATGCCGTGTTCTGCTCGTCGATGGCGCGCGTCAGGCTGGCCGCAAGGTTTTCAAGTTCCTGCTCCTTGCTCAGCTTCGTGGTTTCATAGTTCTGCCGGCTTTCCTCCAGCGCCGCGTTGAGCTGCGGCCGCAGCAGGTTTTCCGCAAACTGGTTAATTTCCTCGTCGGTCATGTTGCGCACCAGACCGCCGAGAATCTGGTTCATCAGGTCGCTGTCCAGCAGCTTTTTGGTTGTGCTCTGGCTGTCGCTCCTGCTCTGGCTTTGGCTGTGCTCTTTGCTTTTGCTGTCCGATTTCGAGCTTGTATCCGTCTCCGTGATCGAAGATACCCTCAGCGCCATGTTCTCACTTCCCTTCCAGCGCGTCTAAACGCTTTTTGATCTTCTCGATTTCCGCGTCCTTGAGCCTGTCCGCGTTCCAGCTGGCCATGCAGAAATCGCGCAGAAACAGCGCGATGTTCTTCACGTACCCCGCCAGCGTCCCGCCTGTCTCCTGCGGAACCCTCGGCTGCTTAAATGCCATATAACTCCCTCAGTCTCACTTTGTTCGACAGCTCCCTCAGGGAGGGAGCTCTTTTATGCACTCATACGTACTTTTTATAAACTCTCTTAAAGCCGCCCCCTGCCTCCCTCTTAGAGGGACGTTCCTGCATCGTCGCCGCCTGTGGCGGATTCAGACGATGTAGAACGCCGAAGGTTGTCAGCGAAGCTGACGGAAGGAGTCGTCCCCGCCCGCAGGCGGCAAGCCCCGTCAGATTTCATCCAGACTGTATTCCACCTGCACCCCGCCATAGATCCGCCATCCCGCCGCCTTGGCGTGGCTGTGCAGTTTCAGCTTCATCCGCACGCCGCTCACCTGAATCTTCACCCGGTAATCCGTCCGCCGCTTTTTGAGCAGCACGACGCGCGTCTTCTCCCGCCTTTCGGTGAGGATCGTCACCTCAAGCGGCACGTCGTCCGCGTCCGCGTCGGCGGTCAGGCGCAGCACAAAGTCCCGCTTCATGTAGGCCTTGCCCAGATCGAGCCACGGCGTTTCCCACAGGCTTTCCATCGGCACGCCCAGATAGCTCCCGCTGTCCGGGTCGCCGTAGGAGAGCACCTCGTACGGCGCGTCGGCCTGCGTGAAATACACCTTCCCGCCGACGGCGAAAAAGTCCTTGACGCGCATGCCCTTGCGAATCATAAACGTCCCGCGCTCCGTGTCGTACTCGATCACCGTGTTGTTTTCGCTCAGCACGTCGTCTTCGTTTTCCTTCACGCACAGCGCCAGATAGTAGATGTGTTCGTTCACGCAGCTTCTCGCCGTGCCGTCCATCCCGTCCATCCGCATGCGCATCGTCTCATACAGCGCGTCGCGGCTGAGCATCCGCAGCGTGCTTCCGTCGTAAAGGCCGATGCCGCTCTGCGTCAGGTAAAACATGCTCGTCCTGTCCGTCTGAATGCTCTTTTCCTCCACCGGGCCGTCCGTGCCGTAGGCCTCCGTGATCGTAAAACTGCCGGGGTCTGTACCGCGGATCTCAAAGATCGTCCGCTGCTTCACCGCCAGCAGATACCCGCCGAAGGGTTCCAGCGAAATGAACTTGTCCCCGTCCCACGTCGGCTGATTGATCACTCCGCCGCCGATCTCCGGCGTTTCCGGCACGTCCGTCCATGTGAACGGGTCGTAGGGGCGCGAATAGAAGATGCTGTCCGGGTATCCCTCTGCGCCCACGCCCCAAATGCGCTCCGCGTGCCGCCCCAACTTGGCAAATTTCACGTTTTCGTAGTTCTCGCCGAGCGTCAGCGTCTTGCGCTCTACCCGAAGGTCGCTTCCATAGACCGCGATCATCCCGTCCTTTTCGTTGGAAAGAATCAAAATGTCCACCGTCGCGCCGCCCTCCACGGCCTCGTAGGTCACAAACGACCATACGTCGCTTTTGTATCCTTCGCTGCGCTTCACCCAGCCTTCCGTTCCCATCGTGTAGGTGTAAATCGCGCCGCCTGCCGCCGCCACATATACGTCCGCGTCGTCCGGCCGGGTTCTGCGGTAAAACCGCGCCAGCGTCTCGATGGGCGCGCCCAACGACGGAAACGCGCGGCTCGTGCCGTAGCTGGAAGCCAAAAGCCCCCGCTCCGTGCGGATGTTCTCCGCCCGGTACGCGTAGTCCGTGTTGATGTTCGTGTCGCCCGCCGCCTGATAAACCCCTTTCGGCGTGGGAATCGTGAATCGCCCCTGATAGTCGCTGTCTGAAATGCTCATCTTTACTCCCTCAGTCTCACTTCGTCTCGCCAACCTTCGGCGTTTTTCATCGTCTGAATCCGCCACAGGCGGCGACGATTTCAAACGTCCCTCAAGGAGGGAGCCATTCTTGCGCTTACTCGTATTTTTTATAAAACCTCTTAAAACCGCTCATTGCCTCCCTCTTTGAGGGAGGTGTCAGCGAAGCTGACGGAAGGAGTTCCCGCCCGCAGGCGGCATTCCCCGTAACCCCATCCCCCGGACGTGCCCCGCAGGGCAATAGTCCGGGACGTTCCCCCGTACCCGGGTGCAGGGTGTCCCTGCTCGTTTTAAGGGGTGTGGGGGTCAAGGGGGCGAAGGGGGAAATCGAAATCCCCCTAAGCTCCCCTTGCCTGCGGAGCACGCCCCCGCATAGCCCGCAGGCTATGCAAATCCCCCGTACCCCCCATCACTTACAGTATCGTGCGTCCGTCACCTCATACAGGTTCCTGAACCTCGTCACGCTCCCCATGCCTTCCGGCCGAATCCGCTGCATCGCCTGGTAAAAGCTGGTCTGATAAAACTGCGCCCGGCTCTGCTTGGCCAGATTGCCGCTGGACAGGTGCCGATAGCAGATGTAGTCCGCCAGCGCCGCATGGGCATATTCCGGCAGCTGCGGTTCGTCATTTGCGTCTTCCAGCGGGTAAAACGCCACCTCGCAGACCGCCCGCAGCGTCTGCCCCGCCAGATCGTCCCGCCAGACGTGAAAGCAGCGCCCGCACGGGTCAAGGTCAAAGCCAATGTCAAACCCGTTTTTGTCCCGCAGCTCGATGACCCGCACGACCGTCAGCCCCGGCACGGGCGCGTTTCCTTCCTCGTCCACCTCGGTGTAAAAAATCCGCCTCGGTTTCAGGTATTCGCGAACCGCGATGTCGTAGCCCATGTTCGCATACACCCTGAAACGCTCTTCGTATTCGCTCACGTCCTCCGCGTCTTCGTCCAGCTGGCGAAGCGCCTGCGCGATGATCTGTGAAAGCGTCATATGTTCACTCCTTCGTCGCTTTCCTCTCCTTTTCCGTCACCCCAGCGGGTTCCATACCTTCTTCGGCGGCTGCACGGGTTGCCGCGCCGCAATGGGACGCGACATCAGAAAATACCGCGTCTCGTCGTAGATGTGGTCTTCGCCCGCCGTGTCGATATCCTCAACCTTGTGCGCGTCGTAGCAGAGCGTCGGTATCGTCCGCCGAAAATCCCGGCAGTTCTCAAAGATGTACATCATCGGCCGCCCATCCTCGTCAAACCGCAGCCGGTTGTGAATCTGCATCTTGCCCGCCAGCCGCGTGTTGTCTCCCTTGAGGAACGTCACGCCGGAAAACACGTGCCGAATCTGTTCTTCCACGCTCGTGCCCCGGCTTCTGTCCCAGATTGCCGGGTCGGCAATGCCACTGACGTGAATACCCTCGCGGTATTCCGGCTCCATGAACGCCTCCAGCGCCCGCGCAATCTCTTCCGGGGTCTGGCATACGCCCGTGTTGGGTTCGCCCTCTTTGCATCCATAAAGCTCCTTGTACCGGTAAACCCGCCCTTCCTCGTCGATGGCCCACGCGCCGAAGGAATACGGCCTCGTGTAGCCATGGTCGAAGGAAACCACCCGCGGCCACCAGAGCGGAATGGAAAACGGCGCAATGACGTGCGTCCATTGCCGGTCTTCGTAGTGCTCGCGATCGTCGATAAACTCCGGAAAAGCCTGCCCGTCAAACGCATCCCATTTGCCGTAGAGCAGCGCGTCGCGCAGCTTCGGCGGCTTGAACATCAGCTCAACTTCGTAGGATTTGGGCAGGTGCGGGTTGTCCCGCACCGTCGCCGGGATGTATTGAATCGTCCGCTTTTGCGGCTTGTCCTCGCCGTCCAGCAGCACCTCGCGGGTGATGACGGTTTCCCCGATGTTCGTCGCATCCACAAAATAGCTCTTCACCCAGCTGTGCCCCGGCCCGCCGGGGTTGCTGGCGCAGCGCACACAGGGCACGATGTTCATTCGATCCGGCGCGCGCACGCGGCTGCGGATGAAATCGTACATGGGTTTGGTGAAATGCGTCAGCTCGTCGAAGTAGAGCCACTGGATCTCCGCGCCCTGATAGGTGAGCATGTCCTTGCCCTCGTTGCTCAAATGACAAAAATGGAGCACACTCCCGTTGACCAGTCTCATCCGGTGTGTGCTCGCCGTGTATTTGCCCAATGCCCTGGGCACGATGGAAAGCATCGTCTGAATCAGCGTCTGCTCCAGCTCCGGATACGTGCGCCTGAACAGATAGGCATGCGTTTTCGGATAACGCAGGCATCGCACCAGCGCATCCCAACAGATCGCGTAGCTCTTCCCGCCTCCAGCGGCGCCGCCGTAAAGCACCTCGTCCACGTCCGTTTCGTGAAAAGCAAGCTGCTTTTTCGTCGGTTCGTAGTGCAGCGTGATGTCCATTTAGTCTCCCTTGGGCATTTTCGTCGCAAAGCCGCCTGTGATTCTGACGTTGATTTCGCCGCTTTCCTCGTCCTTGCGCTTCACGCCCGCCCTGTCGAGAATTTCCGTCGCCGCGTTCTGGTTGATGTAGATCATGCTGTCCGGCAATTCCCTGTCCATCAGCTCAATCTGCTTGCGCGCCGCCCGTTCAGCCTGCGCGTCGATGCGCATCTGCGCCAGCTCGCGCATGGTTTCCAGCGTGCTTTTCTTCCGGGCAATGCGCTTTTTGTCGTGCGTCACCCGCCAAATCGTCTTCCGGCTCACCTGATAGGTTTCGGCCAGAGCCGCGTCGCTCTCCCCGTCGAAGATCGCGCGTTCAAAGATTTCATCCTTCTGTGCCGCCGTCAGCTTCGCCTCGAACATCCGCTTCCACCCCCAGGTTGGCATAACCGCCGCTCGTCAGCGCTTTTTGCATGCCCCGCGCCGCCTGCTGCATGCTCTCGTTTTTCTGATTGGCCGCCGCCAGCTGTTCCTCCAGCATGCGCATGCGCGATTGCATCTGTCCGTTTTCCTGCAAGGCTTTGAGCACCGTTCCCTTGGTTCTCACGCCTTCCATCAGGCTGACCACGGTTTCCGGCGGAAGCGGGCTTCCGCTCTGCGCGCAGATCGTCGCGACCTGTGTCAAAAATTCGTTGTCCGCCTGAATCTGGAGCGGATTGCTCTTCTGCACCTGCACGCGCACCGTGTAGGCGGGCTTGGGCAGCCTGTCGCCCTCGCCCTTCGGGGCGATCAGCTCGATGATTTTCTCTTTCATGTTGCCCGAACTGTCCCAGCCGCCAATGATTTTCATCTTGCGCCCCGGCTCCATGTATTCGCTCAGCACCCAGAGAATCTGTTCGACCATCTGCCGGAAGGCCGCCTTGTATTTCTCCGTGTGCATTCGGGCAATCTTGCCTCCGGCTTCCTGCAACGCCTGAATCGCGCTCGCCGCCGTCACGCCTTTTCCGCCTTCGCCGCGCACAAACTGGTTCTGCCCGCTGTCTTCCTTCATCGCGTCCGTCAGCTGCATCATCATCTGATAAACCTGACCGTTCAGCGGCGCGGCCTGCACCGTCTGGAGCACCTCGCGGATGTCGTTTCCGTCCCACTCGATGATGGTCTTGCGCAGGTCGGCCACGTCGTCCGGGTTGACACCGCTTCCCTTGCGGATAAAGTGACGCTGAACGCTACTCTCCCGCGCGTTGTCGTCCAGGTATTTGTAATAGCGGTCGATGGCCTCCTGGCTGTCCCGATAGTCGTAGACCATGCCCGTGCCGAAGGGCTTGCGCCACACGTCGCGGTATTTGTAGAGCACGAACGGATACTGCCCGTGCGCATAAACGCCCTCGTCATAGGCCCCTTCCTCGTTTCCATACCCGGTTTCGCTGCTGTAAAGCAGCGCGCGCCCGGCAAAGAGCGCCATGTGTACGTGTGTCCGCCGCGTTTGGGCGTTGTATTTCTTGTACCAGAATTCCAGCAGCGTGGTCACCGCGTCCCCTTCCGGCGCCTCCAGCATGGGGTCGTTCTCTTCCTCCGGCCTCGTCGCCTGATCCGGCTGCACAAAGCCGCGCGCGTGGGGATAGTGCTGCTCCACCCATGCCACGCTCGTGCGTGTCGCCTTAAAACAGCCGCGCCCAAGCTGAATATCTTCGTACATCGGGTCGGGATAAAAATCCTCCGGATGCCAGGCCATCACGCTGGCCATGCCCTCTCCGCCGTCCAGATCGTCGTCCCAGAAGACCTGCGCCACGCCGGTGCCCGTCACCGCCGCATCTTCCATCAGCGTGGCGTATGTCTCGTCGAATTTCGCCTGATAGAGCACGAAGCTCACCACGTCGGTCATTTCTTCCGCGCTTTGCGCCGTCTCTTCCCGTTCGGGGATCATCAGCGCTTCGGGACGGTTGTCAATCTGATCGGCTACCGCGTTGTCGATGCAGCTGCCCAGCGTGTTGGAGGCGGGCGACGTGCGGCTTCTGTCCTGCTGTTTCTTCTGGCGCAGGGCACGTGCCCGGCGCATTTCCCCGTGTTCCTCCAGCAGGTGCCGCCTGTAAAACTCAAACAGATCGTAGCCTCTGCGCAAAAGCGCCTTTTCCTCACCGCTGAGCGGCTGTTCGCTTCGCAAGACCTCGAAGGGGTCAAGCCGAATGTCGCCCGCCTGGGGCGGTTCTCTGGGTTTCTCCCTCTCCATCGCCTTACAGCTCCTTGCAGTTTTCCATCAGCTCAACAAGCGGTTCGGCCAGTTCCACCGTTTCGCCGCGCTTGAAATAAAAGCTCACGCCGTTCAGCCCCAGATACAGCACGTCGTCGTTAGGCGTAACCGGGCTGAGTGGAATGCGGGTTTTGACCTTTTTCGCCCCCTTACATCCCGCCTGTGCCAGCAGCGCGTCCATGTTGTCCCGCGTTTTCTGAATTTTGCCCCCCAGCTGCGTGCTGGCCTTTTTCATGCTCTTGGTCGTGTTGACGTTGTCCATGGTTTCTCCTTCCGTTGTTCCTTAGCCCCCTAAGCTCCCCTTGCCTGCGGGGCACGCTCTTATGCGCTGAATCCGCACTCGATTCTCACCGCATACTCCGGCTGAAGCATCTTCACGCCGAAGCCGTCCATCTTCCAGCCCACCGTGGAAATCTGGTCGAGCGGGTCGGCCGTGCCCGCGCTGCCCGCAGGCTTCACAATCACGCTCGGCTTGCTGCCTTTCAGGCTCGTGATGCCGTAGGCGTACTTGCCCAACACGATCACACTCGCCACGTCCGCGCCGCTTGCGCCCTTGCCCTCAAAGATCTTGGCTTCGGTCGTCTCCACCAGCCGCACGCCGAACAGACGGCCCACCTCGCCCGTGTAGATGTTCTCCTTGTCCTGGTACTTGCTCACCGCGATGAATTTTTCGTCGTCCTGCAAGTCAAAGATCGTGTCCGGCCCGACGATGGCGATGTAGTAGCCGCCGAATTTCTGCGCGTTGTTCTTCTTGAGCAGGCGCACCGCCTTGCGCAGTTCGGTGCTGGTCAGCTTGTCCGCCGCCGTCAGCGTCGCCCGGCTCGTCTTGCCGCCCGCATAGATGACGTTCGTGCAGGTCGCCAGCTCTTCGCGCACCGCCGTGTCGATGCTGCGCGCGCCCTGATCGCCGAAGCGCTTCACCTCGCGCAGAATCGTCTCGTCCAGGTGCGTCATCATCAGCTTGTCGGTAAACTTGCCGTATTTTCCGTACTGCTTGAGCTGCACCGTCACTTCGGTTTCCGTGACCATCACGCCGTCGCCCGGATTGCCCTCAGACAGCTCGGTCGTGTCCGCCTCCAGCGGAATCATCTTGCGCATGTTCATAATCAGGCCGCTATTGGGCGGCATGCGGTGCTCGTCGCCGAACTGCAAATGCACCAGATTGGGTTCAAACGTCTCCAGAAGCGTTCGGTTGTAGTAGGTCTGCATGCCCGGCGTAAGGCCGCTGCTTGTCGTCATGTTCGTGTTGGTGTTCGTGTTCGCCATGCTCTTTTCTCCTTCCGTCAGTCAAAGTGAACTTTCTTGCCCGCCATCATGGCCGCCTCCGCCCGTTTCGAGAACTCACGGAACTGCGCGTCGGTCATGTTTTCGATCATGTTGCCCGCATCTGACGCGCCCATCGCCGTCTGTCTCGCCGTAGGCACGGCGCGCCGTCTGGCAGCCGGTTTTTCTGCCGGCTTCTCTTCCGGCTCTTCTTTGGGCTTTTCCCCGCGTCCGGCCACCAGATAGGCGTGTGCTGCCTGCCGCAGCGTCATGCCGCGCGCAAGATTCTCGCGTACTTTCCCGTCCTGCGAAAAAGCGCGAATCTCGTCCGTCGTCCATCCGTCCTCCGCCAGCGACAGGATGCCCTTTCTGTATGCCTCCAGCCGCTCGTCGCCTTTCGCCTCTTCCGGCGCTTCCCCGTCCGCGCCTCCCCCGTCGTTCTGGGCTTCTTCTTGCCCGTCGCTCTGCGTCAGGCCCTCGGCCAGTTCCTGCGCGGAGGTTTCCTCCGTGCCCTGCGCGTCGCCTTCGAGGGGTTCCTCTGCGGCAACCGTCAGCATGTCTTCGCTCATACGTACCTCCCTGAGATTTGTTCTCCCCTCTGTCATACCACATTTTTGCGCGCCGTAGTCCCAAACTTTTCCGCCTGCCCCTCCCCCGGTCGGCTTTTTTGTAGCGCAAAAGCCATGCGTTCCGCCCGCCGCGTCAATCAGTTGGCTTTGTTTTTTTCGCGTGTAGCGCAAACAGCGCCTCCGGCCGTCTTCCGGTGCGCTGTCTGTTCTTCGTCTGGTTTTATGGGCGCATGTTCCCGCCCTCTGCGCGCAAGGCCGCGTCCAGCAGTACGAAAAAACGCCCTCTCGCCCTGTAAAAAGCGCTCTTGCTCGCGTAGCATTTGCAGTATTCAAAACGCATGCCCTGCGTCACGTTTTGGAGAATCGCCGCCGCGACTGCCACGTCCGCCTGCTTCGCCGCGCGCTCGATCAGCGCCGCGCCCGTCTCCCCTTTGCAGCGCATCTGGTCATATCGGCGGCAAAACGCGCATAGCTCGCGGTATCGCCCCTTGTCCACGCTCAACCCCTCCTTCGCATCAGCGCATGCACGTAAACGCCGCTGGCCCATCGGCTTTTCTTCGCGCCGATCTCCAGCAGCTCGCACTCCGGATAAAGTTTTTCAAAGATTTCCTTCGCGCGGCTGAACTCCGCCACCGTCTCGGCCACGCGCCCCGCCTTGCGGATGCTGATCTTCTTGTCGGCCACGCTCTCGGTGGGGAGCTTCAAGCCCCGGCTGTGTCCCCATGTCCGCCCTTTGGCCTTGCCCTGTGGGTTTCTTCCCTCGCGTTCCAGCTTGTTCTGTACCAGATATTTGGCAAACCCGCACAGGTGCCGCTCGTTCGGCTGCGCCCGCCGCGTGTTGCAAAAGCCCTTATGCCTGCTTGTCCACTTTTCCTCGACCTCTTCCCGCGTCATGCCGTCTCCGGACATGATGACATGGTGATGCCAGCGCAGGCCGTATTTCTCGCTCTGCGTCCATTCCGTGACATAGATATACCTGAGCGGCAGCAGCCCCCGCTTTGTGCGCGCATAATTCACCCGGCGCAGGTAGTTCACGATATCCGCCTTCGCCTTCTCGCCGCTTTCCGGCTGCCGGTTCAGCGGATACTCCATCGTCAGAATCAGGTCTTGCGCCCCGAAGTTCGCGTTGGTCAGCTGCTCGACCTTGAGTTCCCGCCGTTTCGCGTCCAGCCGCTTCTGGGCCTTGGCGTGCGCCTCCTTCTTCGCTTCCGTGTTGGCCGCCCGCGCATGCGCCGTGTCCCATACCGGGTAGCAGTCCACATAGACCATCGGCCCGGCCTTGACCGTCCGCGTCCGCTGATGGAGCACGCCGCTCTCCCAGCCGCACGCCAGCTTGCCCTCCACCGAGGTGTCAAACAGCACTAAGCAGTCCTTCGCGCTCGTGTCCATGCCGCGGCCTCCTTTGTACATCGTCGAGTTGTTCATACACCCATACAAGACGGGTCAGCGGGCTTGTCGCCCGCTGCTTTTGTTATTCTTCTCCGTCGTCGTCGGCCAGCAGACCGCAGCTTCGCGCCATGCGCCCGATCATCGCCCGAATGGCATTGACCGTATCCTCGCTCTCCGGCAAGATGACCGCCGTTGTCAGCATGCCATCCTTGACAAGCACCAACGGCTCGCCGTCCGTATTGATGCTGACCTTCATGCCCTGATAGTCCTCGGCACTCCGCGCGGCCTTGACCTTCGCCATATCCACGGCCAGCATTCGCCCACGGCACGTCAGTAACAGGCAACGTTCACCCAAATACTCCACGATGCCGAGTTCCTGCGCGTCCCACTCCGTCATCGGTGCTGCATACAGCCGAGAACCCTGATCAAACGGCAAGGTAACAATATCCATCCGTGCCGCCTTTTTCGGCGCAAGATCGAAGATCGCAGCGATGCTGCCCTCTGTCAGCTTCAGGTCTCCTTCAACCGGCCATGCCGCCGTGTGCGTTCCGATCCATTGCTCACCGCCGTCGTCCTGATAAATATAAAACTCTTTTGCATCGATGCAGCACCGTTTAATCGCGCCCAACTTCATCCCGTCCGCCTCCGTATCTCTTTCCCTCTTGGGGCTTTGTTGGCCGTCGGCCATCCGGCGGCCTGCAAAACCTCAATATATAGAAGATTTACCCCTCGCGAAACCGCGCCGCGATGTAATTCGCCGCGTCCAGCAGCTCGCGCGCCTCGCCCCTGTCCCACTTCATGCCCGAAAACTCCGCATACGCGACCTGATCCGCCGCATACTCGGCAAATTCCTCCAGCCGCCGAAGCTGCCCCGGCAGGCTGACGTATGCCCGCCCGTCTGCGCGAAACGCATGCAGCGTGCCGCCAATGACCGGCGCGATGGTCAGCATCGTGCGCCCGTCCGCGTTTTTCACCCCAAACAGCTCAACCTTCGCCGGAAGCTCCACGCCGCCCTCCAGCTCCACGCCCCGCTCGATCACCGCGCCGTCGCCGAAACATACGCCGTTCCCGACGATGCACCCCGACTTGATCCACGCGCCTTTTCCGAAGTGGCACCGCGCCCCGATGATGCTTCCGTGCCCGATCACCGCGCCCGCGTCAAAGTCGCAGTGCGCGCCGATCTCGCTGTTCGCCCCGATGTTGGCCGCGCCCAGCAGGCTGCCCGCGCCGAGAATCAGCCGCGTATACCCGCGCATATTCACCCGCCGGAAGTCGCCCTTTCCCAAGCGGTATTGGCCATCCGCCCCGGTTTTAACCAGATCAAATTCGTCTTGCGCCCAAACCTTCATGCTTCTTTTGCTCCTTCTGCTTCTCGCAGCGCGGGCAGACGTACCGCTTCGGCGATACGCCCACCGCGCTCACATTCCAGATCTCTTTACAGACGGCGCACCGCCTATATCTTCTGCCGCTCTTCATCGCTCACACCCGAATCAGACGCGCCCGCATGCCGTTTTTCCTGAGCCGCGCAAGGTGTTCCCGCGTTAAGGCACGGTTCCGGCGGACGGATATCTGCGCCCTGCCCTGCTCTTCCTGCCACTGCATTACGTCGGCGGCGATCAACGCGAAGACCAGCAGACTGATGATCGGCACGCCGAAAATCACAATTAGAAAAACTTCGAGCATATCCATTGTCTTTCGTCCTTTCATCTGGTATAATCAAGCTGCAATTTTTCCCTTGTCCTTCACATGGCCGCATCCGTGTGGAGGGCTTTTTCTTTTGCGCGCTTTTCCGCCCATTCTTCCGGGGTCATCAGCCGAAAGCCATGCTTCCGGCCGATTTCCTCCGCAACGCGGCTCGCATTCTTCTCGATTTCCGCCCGAACTTCCGGTTTCAGAAAATCTTTGTGCATGAACACCCGGCCGCAGCCCGGCTTGCGCGGCAGTTCGTAAAAATCATCATCGTTTTCCCAATCATCCATTCTTCTCGCCTCCTTCGTCCATTTCATGCCCCGCCGGGTTGTCCGTATGCTTCGGCCTTCCGTCCGCCAAGCATCCGGCACACGCCGCGCGGGTCGATCACGTCGCAAAGTTCCTCGCCGTCGCGCCCCAGCACGAGGAACGCACCGCGAATGCCGTACATGTTGTCTGGCACGCCCGAACGCCACGCCTCCGTGTTGTAGATCGCCACGTTCTCGCGCCCGTCGTCCTCCAAAGAAAGCGTCGTCCAATCAAACGGCCCGCCGACCAGGCTTTCGATGGCTTCCCGCGTGCCGACGATCATCTTCACGCGCGGCGGCTTGCCCGGCCGCTTGTAGATCGCCTCCAGCATCCGCGGTGCGGTCATCTTTTCGTTGCGCTTCATGGGTTGTGTTCCTCCTTCATGGCTTCTTCGAGCAGCTCAGCCGGATCGGCACCAATAGCCGCGCAAATAGCCATATACTTGTTCAACATAATTCCGCCTTCGTATTCCCCGCGTTCATACGCATACATCGTGCGATAATGTACGCCGCTGATGCTCTGAATCTGGCGAACGGATAAGCCGCTGGCCTCACGTTCCCGACGCATCAGTGCGCCGAGGCGAAGCCAAATGCCTTTTGAAAACGCTATATCTTGTTTCATCGTTGCAATTCACCACAATATGTAGTATAATATTTGTATCATCTCGGCTAAACTTTGCCGAGCTAGAAAGGTTGTGTCGGATTGATCTCATCTTCTGATTTTGCTCGATTTGCTGCCGATGTGTTTGCAAATCACGCTGTCCCGTTCAAACGTGGCGGTTCCACTCTTTCGGGAATGGACAGCGCGGGCTTCATCTCCTATTGCCTGACTCAGTTGGGTCGTTCCACAAAAATGAGCGGTACAAATGACCTCATGCGTAATTACACGACACAGGTTATTCCAATCGGCGAAGCCCGAAAGCAAAAGCTGATTCAGCCCGGCGTACTTCTCCTCCATGTTTCACTTGACGGCAACGTATTGCCCAAATATAGAGACGGACAGGGAAACTGCGATTACGCAATGATCTGCGTGGATCAGGAGCACGGAATTTATCCATCCGAAAAAAGAGAAGGATTGATTCAAACCGAGTTTTTGAAATATAACCGCGTTACGCACATAGCCCACTGCAAATATGTTGACTACGGAAATTCCTCCAGCTCATCAGTTGCGCGTCCTTCCATCTCCAATAGCCCTATCAACGCCGATGAAGCAAGGCTCATTGGAGATGGCGTTCGTTTGAGGAAAGGCCCTTCAACCAGTTTTGACCCGCTTGCCTCAATGCCGATTGGCTCCATTCTGAAAGTGATTGAATCACGCGGCGAGTGGACGCATGTGCGCTACACCAATCAGTACGGCACCGTTTTTAATGGCTGGTGCGCTTCTCAATTCTTGAGTAAGTAACACTTCACCACCAATCAGCCGGTATCTCGCTTCTGGCTGTCCCCTGCATCGCGTCTATCGTCTTTGCGTTGATCGACCGCAGGGTAGCATTAAGTCGCTTCCTGTCCTCCTCCAGATCTGCGATTTCATTCAACAGCACATGTAGGCTGTTCCAGACATCCTCAATGTCCTGAAACGCCTCGTTGGTTGTCACCCTGCCCTTTAAGATTCCTTCGCAACTCACCAGCCGCCCATCCTTGAACACGATATGGCCGACACGGTTCTTGGCTGCGAGAATCTCCGTGAATTGATCGTTTGTCATGTTCCCCTTTCCGCCGCCGGAGCTTCATCCTCCAGCGGCTTTTTGTTCCTTCTCCCTCGCCCGAATCTGTGTTATACTGTTCAGACAGAATGGAGGTGATCTTGTGATTCAACCCGAATACGACCTGCTTCAAAAAATCAAAACCAACCCAATTTATACGGATGATGATTTTTCCAGCAATGAACGCCTGTACCTGAAAAATTGCGAATTAGACCATTGGGTTCATTGTCGGGATCAAACCAGTTTCACTTGGGCAATCACTTCACGCGGCGAAGCCGCCATGAAGCGCTTCGAATACGAGCAGCAACAGCAGGCTGAGGCAAACGCCCATGCAAAACGCAAGGATAAACGGGATTTTTGTTTGCAACTTCTTGCCGTCTTTTTCGCTGCGCTGAGCGTCTTCGTGTCGCTTATACTCTTTTTCATAGGCAAGCCGTGATTTTCGCCATTCGAGCCATTCTGCTTCGGTTTTTCCATCAAAAATCCAAAAACACCGTCCCAAATAGACATCGCCGAGCAATTCATCAATCTGCATGAATTGCGGATAAATGAATTTATTCTTTTCATCGATGGTCATTTGATCGAATCCATCCGGCTTTTCCCCAAACATGTCATCCCATTGCCAGCAGTTCATACGATAGGCCGCCAACGCAAGCCGTTCGGCAGGCCCCAGTTTGGCTTCATCCAAATTCATTTTCCTCTCCTTTCCGCCGCCGGAGCTTCATCCTCCAGCGGTGGTTGCTTTACCGTACTGGTTTGCAAATTTATATACCTTCGTTGTATAATGTAAAAACATCCATGCAGCGAAAGGAGAATCATTTTGCTTACCAAATCCGAATATAAGATACTTGCCAAAATCGAGAAGCTTCCGGGAAAATGCCTCCGTGGAAACGATTTGCCGGAGGATGTTTCAATTCAAGACATCGAACGACTGCTTGCTTTGAAATACCTTGAACGCGGAACGCTTGTTCCTCCAAACAAAGAATCGGATTACCCCGACGGTCTTTCCAATTTTTTCTTACCGCCGGAAACGCAGCACCTTCTCGAAGAATACCGCGAAATGATGATGAAAGAATGCCTTGGTGTAGTTTCTGAAATCGTCTCCACCATAATCGGGTTGAAGTAAATCCTTGTCGTATAAACGACTTTGGATTTCCAACCAGCTTTCTTCGCTCTTGTGCAGGTCGAATACCCACCGGCAACGGTTGATGTATTGCGTTCCTAAAATCGCTTTAATCTTCCGCATCGGCTCATCCGCCAGCTTCCGCTTGCCTCTGTCATCCGCTTCGTCGAATCCGTTCGGCTTCTCCCCTGCGGCTACGTCCCAGCAGAGATTTTCCAGCCTGCAAAACGCAAGCCCTAATCTTTCCATGGGCGACATCGTGTTTTTCCTTTCCGCTGCGCATCACTGTGCGGCTTTTTCGTCGTCTTTCGGCACGCGGAAAATATCGTTGCAGGTGCAACCCAACGCCTGGGCGATGATGGGGATGTACTCCGCCCGAATAATTCTTCGGCCGGATAGCATGTTGTTGAACGCGTACTTCGATACGCTGAGCTTTTCCGCCACCTTGGTTTGCCGAATCCCTCTTTCGTCGAGCATCCGACGGATATTTGAAATGATGATATCGTGCCATGTCTTTTCTTCCACTTTCTCACCTCCTCCAGCGGCTTTCATTTTCAATCCGAGTTTCTGTTCTGTTTGTCCCATTTTGGGATGATCAATTTAAAAAAATAAGACACTTTTCCTGGTCGGACTGAATCCCCAACGTCTTGCAAATCTCCATGACTTCATCTACATTGAAGGTAGCTTTCCCATTTATCTTTGCAGACAAAGTATTCTTGTTCATTCCTATGGCTTTTGCCAGTTGAATCTGCGACATACCCGCTCCGACAATCGCCGCTTTCAACCGATTCGTGTTGATCACATTGCGTCCTCCTTTTATCCCTTTTTCGGGACAACACGACTATAACACATCTCAGTGGATTTGTCAACCAGTTTCGGGATATTTTGTCTTTTTTTTCATCTTTCATATTGCAAAATTGGGACGGTCATAGTACAATAAGGGCACTGAGGAGGTGCATACCTTGAGCGAAATTTCCGAAAAGCTCTTAGGCCGATTTCTTGAGCTGAGCGAAAATTCTCAATTTTCTTATACCGATCTTTCTAACCTTACCGGCATTTCCCGTTCTGCCTTGCAGCGATATTTGACAGGCGAAACCAAGAAATTCCCGCTTGATCGCGTCGAACTGATTGCGAAAGCCCTTAACCTTCCCATGGCTTATGTCATGGGGCGGAATACAGAAACTACACATGCTTATGTTCAGATTCCAGTTGTCGGTCAGGTTATCGCAGGTATCCCCACCCAAGCACTTGAAGAGATCATCGACTGGGAAGAAATTCCCGCTGCAATGGCTGCACGCGGCGATTACGTAGGTTTACGCGTTAAAGGGAACAGCATGGAACCCCGCATTTGCGCAGGCGATGTCGTCATCATTCGAAGGCAAGATACGATTGAAAGCGGTGAACTGGCCGTCGTTTTTGTCAATGGCGATGAAGCCACTCTAAAAAAGGTCAAGCGTGTTGACGGAGGCATTATGCTCGTCGCTTTTAATTCCAGTGTTTATGAACCGCATTTCTACTCTAACAAAGAAATTGCCGATCTGCCTGTCAAAATCTACGGAAAAGTCGTTGAATTGCGCGGAAAATTCTAATTCAGAGGTATTATTATGAAAAAGTTCATCACCCCTCCCATGATTCCAGCGTAAAAAAAGCGCCCGGCCGTTCCTCCAGCCGGGCGCTTTTTTTACCAGTTGATTGTCGCCAAATCTTCAACGGTTACGCCGAGCGCATGCGCCAAACGGAGAATCGTTTCGACCGTCGCGCCGTTGACGCTGCTCGCGCCGCGTTCAAGCTTTTGCAGCGTGCTCAGCTTTACACCCGATTTCATCGCCAGTTCTTCCTGCTTCAAGCCCGCCTTGAGACGTGCTTCCTTGATGGTGGTCATTGCTTTTCGCCTTCCTTCCGCTTGATGTACTGGCAGAGCTTGACCGCCAGCGCCGTCAGCACAACGACCTGTGCCGCCTGCAAAATAATTCCAGAGATTTCAAGAGCCATTTTCAACGTTTCCATTGCGTTTTACCTCCGAGCCTGATACAATAAAGGCAAGGGGAAGGGCTTTCGCCCTTCTCCCCGGTGCTCACTTGATTTTCTCAAGTATCGTGGTGGCAAGTTCGATGCACGCGTTCACGATTTGAAGCACCGCCGCCAGCACGGCGAGCTTTGCGATGGTCAGATCGTTTTGCTTGCCCTGCTGGTTTTTCTTTTTCCGGCTCATTGGCTTTTCCTCCTTTCTGATTTCTGACTATATTATATCATTTATTTGCTAGTATGTCAATGCTTTTTCTTTTTATTTTTAAGAAAAATTGAGAAAACCGCCGCAGTTTTCACCGCAGCGGTTTTGTTCTTTATATGCCCTGCATCAGCAGTCTGAACGTCTCGCGCCCCTTCGGCGTGATGAGCGTCTGTGTGCCGCCCCAGCCCGTTTTCTCGTTAACGCATTCCTTCATCTCGAAAAGCCCGTTGTTCTTCTCCGCGTAGGGCATCAGCTTGCCGCGCTTGTCACGATAGATGTACTTGTGGTTGATCAGAAACCCGACAAACGCCTTTTCCTTGATTTGGAGTTGCTTGGCCGTTTCGCGGAAATTGGTCAGCAGATTGTGCGACACAATTTCGTCGAAATAATCCGCTTTGGGCTGCATGATCTGGTTCCGCACCGTCAATTCGCTGTTCTGCACGGCCAGCTCGCTGTTTCGCACGGCCAACTCGGCGATCCGCGCGTCGCGCTGCTTGAGCTTCTCGCTTGCCATCGTCAGCGCGCAGGCAAGCAGCTCTTCGTCGGTCATCTGCGACTCGCCCGCGATGTAACCGCCCGTCTTGCGGATCGCCGGAACGACTTCGTCCGCGATCAACGCCTGAAACCGCTCCGCCGTCTCGTTCTTCGCCTTCATCGCAAGGCGATAGAAGATGTTTTCGGGGATGTAGTCATCTTTCCCCACTTGTGGGGAAAACTTCAATTCTTCAAGATAACCTTTCACACGCTCCCATTTCACATATTCAACGCCGTTCTTTTCCTGTGTGAACCCCAGCCCCCGCGCCACGGTTTCAAGGTTCAAATACGCAACGCCGTCTTTCTCATAGCAGGGAATCCCCTGAATATTCATGATCTCGTTCATATGCTTTTCCTCCATGCCTCGTATTCCGGGTCGTTTCCCAGCAGCCACGCTTCCAGATGTGCGACGACTTTCGGCACATCCTCCCCAACGTATTTCTCGTAAACCTCTGGCCGCTTGAGCCTATCTTCCAGCCCCATCCGCTGCCATTTGATGTCGCTCATCCATTTTACGTCCAGAATCGGCGCCTTCTGGCCGCTTGGGGTTTCGGTGTAGCTCTCCACGGGATACGTCTTCCCGTCGATCGTGTAGGTCTCCTGCATGGATATCATGCCTCCTGTGTGTCGAGAGTTGACCTTGCAGGCGGCATGTGGTACAATATTCACGCCTTCCGCAAGGTGGGTGTCATAAGGACTAGGGTGTAGCCGCCAAGCTTAACGCCCCTAGTTCTTATTTTTTTATACCGTCGATTTCCTCCGAAACTAAATCAATGCCTTTTTCAACAATCGCCGTTCTGGAAACGCCCAATGTTTGAGCGCATCTTTCCAGTTTGTCGAGTGTTTCTTTCGTCAATCGAAGCTGTAAACTTCCAGATTTAGTCGCGTCCTTCGGCGGCCTCCCAGTTCTGGGGCTCATATTTTCGCCTCACTTTCTGCCATGGCAACATTATATTATTGCAATGGCAGAAAGTCAAGAGTTTTTTTATTTTTCACCGTCTCCCGCGCTCTTCATGACCTCCAGCGCCTTTTTGAGCACGCCGGGAATCGGAAGCCCCAGCTCTGCCGCGTTTTCAATGACGCTCACGCCTTCGCTTGCGATAAACCACAGGCAGACCGCCCCGGTGACGGCGTTGAACTGAACGCCCGCGCCGTGAGCCACAGCAAAATCCAGTAAAACCGCGAGCAGCACGACCGCAAGGATCATCATCTTGCGCATCAAGCCGGAAAATGCTTCCCTACTGGAAAGGCCGCCGCCCTCCGTCTTGGGCGACACGCCGACAAGGCCGCACATCAGCCCCGTGACGTAATCCAGACACATCACGCCCAGCAGCACCCACATCAGCGGCGGCAATCCCGTGATGAACGACAGCACCGCTCCGCACGCAGCCGCGACAATTTTTGCAAGTTTGTCCATTTGTATTCCTCCTTAGTCCTCCCCGGCCTTGCAGCAATATTCCCCGCTGACCCAGCCCGTAAAGCCGCGATATTCCACCCGCAGCCAGCCGTCTTTTTCCTCCAGCACGGCGAGCTGTGCGCCGTCCGGGATCATCTGCATATAGCGCCCTTTCGGCTTTTTCCGCATCCGAAGGCCGCCCTGTGCGCAGACGGTGACGCTCTCGCCCTCGGCGCTGTCCGCCGTTTCTTCTCCGTCCACCGCAATCATCCGATGCTTTCCAAGCCCGTTCCATCCGCGTTTTTCCGTCAGCTCGGTTTCCACCACACATCCCCGGCTCTTGCTTGAGTGGATCACCGTTCCCCGCTCCGTCACCAACCCGGTGTGGTCCACGTCGCCCGTGCCCACGCCCATGAACGCCAGCATGCCCGCCTTCGCGCCGGAAATACCTTCCTGCTTCCACGTCAAATCCCGATATTTGGCGCTCTTGCTGTCGCTGTTCCAGAGGTCGTTCGTGCCCGCCGTCGTGTAGTTTTTGTCGCCGCCCGGCGCTGTGCGGATGACCTTCTTGATGAGGTTGATGCAGTCCAGCTCGCTGTACGCCGTCCCGATCATCTCCCGCGCCGCGCGGATGGCCTCGCTTGTTTCAATCATCGTCTCTGTCCTCTCCCACCCGGATAAACCGCCCGATCAGCAAGCCAAGGCACAGGATCAAAATTGCCCATTCCATTCAAGTGTCCCGCCTTTCTAATCGATCTCCTCCATCGGATCACCAGCTTCTTCCACCACGTCCAGCGCGTCGTAGTACGCCTGTGCAAGGGCTTCAATCTCCGCGATGTCGTCTTCTGTCAGCAAGCCGCTGTCAAGATGGGTGTATGCCTTGTCCAGCCAATAGGCCACATCTCGCCCGGCGGCGATCTCGCGCTTGATGGAGCGCAGGGTCAGGTCATGTCTTGCTTTGCTTTTGATTGCCATATGCTTTTCCCCTCCTTTAGGTTGTAGTCATAGACGCAATCGCGTCCTCAAGATTTTTGATCGCGATGTTCACGTCTTTTTGATAATCCAGCTTTACCCCCGCGCCGTCTGCGGCTTGCACCACGGTGTTGGGCGCGTAGGTAGTCAGTGCTTTGTAGGCGGTAAGTTCGTCGGGGGTGAGCGGGGCTTCAACGAGGGTGGCAAGGATTGCGTTTTGTTCGGCAAGCGTTTTTGTGTTGTCGAAAGCCGCTTTATCAACCCTCTGCACCTTCACCCCTCTCTCCAAGTCCACCTCGTCGCACACCCACTGCTGCCCGCCAGGGTCAGTGTAGTTGCCGCCAGAGGTGACAGGTATACCGGGTAAGCCGTTGGGCGTTTGCAGGGTGATCGTCTGCCGCTCATCCGCCCCATCGCCGATCGTCACCGTGATTGTCCCACCATCTCCCGCGCTCACGATCGGCACCGGGTTATCCGGGCTGGGTGTGCCGTCCTGCGTGCTCCTGCCGTAGACAGTCAGCCCGCACAGCGGCGCGGAAAAAGCGTCAGAGGCGGAGACAGGATTGCCCGTTTCAGTGCCGATCAGGATATTCTGGCGCGCTTTGTCGGCCTTCTCAGCAACAGCCTTCTCGATTTCCGCCAGCCGCTTACCCGTTGCGGCCGCGTCCGCCGCCTCGCCCTCCTGGGTCAGCGTCGCGTCGATGACGGCATCCTTGCCCGGTTCGCCTTTTGCGCCCCTGTCCCCCTTGTCCCCTTTTTCACCCCTGTCTCCCTTCGGCCCGCGGAAGGATTCAAGCTTGACCTCCATGCTGCCTACATTTTGGGTCTCACAGGTGCATGCAGGGCATCCGTTTGCTTCAAGCACGACAAAACATCCGGGCGGTTCAGGCGTGATCATTTCCCGATAACCCGTAATCTTTCCGTTGCTTTCCGTCACGTCCAGCGCAAACCGAATCGCATAGGTATATGCTCTGTGCCTTTTGGAGAGGTTCTCCGTATCCGTTCCGGAAAACATGAGCTTACAAACGCCGTCGTCGTCAGGCGTGACCGTTTTGTTGATGACGATCCTGCCGTCCGGCATTTCCGCCACCATGAAAAACATCCGGTCTTGGCTCGTCGGTACATAGCCTGTTGGCACAATCGCCAACAAGCCCGTATCGCCTCGCGTAATGGTAATTTGGCCTTTCCTCGCATCAAACATAGTCGCCACCTCAGCCCATGTTCAGCGCTTCGCGGATGGCTTCCAGGTCGTCGGTCGTCAGTGCGGGATAATCCGCCGCGATATCGGCAAAATCCTCGCCGTTGGCAATGCGAATTCTAAAGGCGCGGGTCATAATGCGCAGCTTCAAAGCGTTCAAAGTTTTCATCTTTTTTATCCTCCAATCAAATCAGCCATCATCAAAATCAGATCGTCGTTTGCAGATTCCAGCGCGTCTGTGCGCTGCTCCACGTTGTTCACGCGCTCCTCAGTCGTCAGCGGCGGCGCGGGCAATGCGTCAAAGTCCGCGTCCATCTCGGCCTGTGTCCGCTGCGCAACCAGCCCGTCCACGAGTTTGTAGCGGTACACGCCGCGCTCATCCGTGAGCGGCTTGAGCAGATAGTTGTTCTGCGCGTGCCTGTATCGGTCGCCCTCGCCCTCATCGATAGCCGTCCAGCCGTCGCCGCTTACAAACGCGTCGCTGTTGATCGCCGTCACGCGCCCCGCGTCGTCGGTCTGCACCAGCACCTTGCAGCTCTCTGTGTCCATGTCATCCCTCCTTTACAGGTCGGCAGAAATGTCAATATCTCCTTGCGGCGATATCGTACCCGTCAAAATACCTGTTTCAGTGATTGCACATTTAATAATTGCTCTGTTGACGTTTGCGCTGTGCGCTGTTGCAGTTGCGGTTGTCGTTCCTTGCTTATTGCCAAGAGTGTAATAAAATTTCCCTGATGGTACAAGTGACGGCTTAATGCGCATTGTTTGCAATGGAATCATGCAATAAGATACACCGTTTGCACAATAACCAGCGAACGTTTCGTTCGTCGCCGTTATCCTCCGATAATATCGCAGACATTCGGCCAGTTCTGCCGCGTATCCCTTCGGCACATACGGCGGCAGGGTCTCCGCCGTGTATTCGCCCTCGTAGAGCGCCGCCCAGCGGACGACCGCCGCCGTGCCGGTGCTTTCTGTGTCCGGCGAAATGTACACGTTCACCACTTCGTCCCCGGTCAGGCCATCCGGCTTTGTCAGCTTCAGCACCAGCGTGCGCTCCGCCGCGTCGCCCTGAAAATACGCCGTGCCAAAATTCGTCGTGCCGCTGCCGATGTAGACAAACAGTCGGCACGCCACCGGGAAAACGCCGCGTACCGCAAACGTCATCACGTCGGCAAACCGTTTCGCCTCGATCCGCTGCTGAATGCCCGCGACCCAGTTTGTCTTGTCCGATACGATTTTCAGCCCGTCCGCCGCCTGTGAAACCGTCGCGCCGCTCGTCCGATTCCAGCGATCCACAGCATACCCGGTCGCGCCGTGCGCCCCATTCACGCCCGCCTGCGCAACCGGGTGGACGAAATCGCTGTTGTCCAGCAGGTTGTATGCGCACGCGCCCGTGTCGCCCTTTGCCCCGGTTGCGCCCGTATCGCCCTGTGGCCCCTGATCGCCCTTCGGCCCTTTCACTCCCTGTGGTCCCTGCTCGCCCTTCGGCCCGGTTGCGCCCGTATCGCCCTGTGGCCCCTGCTCGCCCTTCGGCCCTTTCACTCCCTGTGGCCCTTGCGCTCCCTGTGGCCCCTGCTCACCCTTCGGCCCTTGCTCGCCCTTCGGCCCTTGCGCTCCCTGTACCTGCACGCCCGTATCCAGTTCGCCGACAAACCAGTTGCCGTTCTCGCCGATGTACGGCGACGCGCCGGACGGCCCCGTCAGTTCCGCTTTCTGTTCCGGGGTCAGGTCGTCAAAGGTCAGGTTGAACGTCTCCTTCGCGCGTTCGATGTGAACGCGCATTGGCGCGCACTGTACGCAGCCCGTGCAGCATCTCTCGTTTTCCTTCATTTCATCCCTCCTTGAGTGCGTCCACAATGTCCATTCTCCCCGGCGCGCACGGCGTAATCACCTCGCGGCAGGCCGTCACCTTTCCCTTGGCGTCCACCGCCGCTTCCAGGGCGAACCGAATGTCCCAGACATAGCTTCCGGGACTGAGCTGCGCTGTGTCCGCGCTGGCAAACTCGATCTTCACGCGCCCATCCGCCTCCGGCACAATCGTCTTTTCCATCACCGCGCGCCGCCCCGGCTTCTCCCGCACCGTGAAAACCGCCCGGTCTTCCGCCGTCGGCACATAGCCTTCTTCATCCGGAATCACCGCCAGCAGCCCGGTGTCGCCCGCCGTCATCATGATCTGCATCCCGTTTACGCGAAACACACCTTCATCCTCCTTGTAAAGACCCGCACGCCGTCCCGAATCAGGCCGCCCGCTTTCACCCCGTTCAGCCAGATTTCCGAGAGCTGCACGCCGTTGAAAAATACCGGCAGCAGGTCGTCCTGTGTCCCGCGCAGAATCACGATGCCGCTTCCGCCCGCGGCCGCTTCGCCGCCCATGGTTCCTTCTTCATAACCGCCGCCCGGCCCGCCTGCGCCGCCGCCCGTGCTGACCTGTCCGGGGTGGCCGTAGCCGCCGTCCACG
>ENA-ORSJ01000702-ORSJ01000702.1-human-gut-metagenome-genome-assembly--contig:-NODE-702-length-34229-cov-16.317639_pt1 | contig 34229 bp, 31 predicted proteins | sample MGYA00242191_ERZ509158 | MGnify/ENA primary metagenome ERZ509158 (study PRJEB26280, sample SAMEA2338623) | human gut metagenome | biome: human gut; feature: human-associated habitat; material: faeces...
TGATGCCTTACGGCGTGGGGGTTCGAGTCCCTTTATCCGCACAAAGGAGCCTTTTTCGAGGCTCCTTTTTTTGTGGCAACCCGGATGCAAAACAAGGTAAAATGATTGTATATCAACAAATTATCGAACAGGCTCTTTTATAACGAAAGATGCTGCCAAAAGCATCCTTGCTCCCGATTTCAGGTGGGCATTAGGGAACAAGCCCTCCAAAATAAGGCTTCCCCGGGCCATTGCTCCCGATTTAGCGCATAATACATTGATTTGCTGCACTTTGCATCGCAATAGTTTTTTTCTTGTCGGCGTTTTGTTAACCTCAAAATTTTCAAAGCCATGAGACAAGAGTCTTTTACAATCCTTTTCCTGATGCGAAAGGGAAGGCCCAAGAAAAACGGGCAGGCACCGATCAGCGCACGCATCACAACCGGCGGATTCCGACAGGAAATCTACACCCAATGCGACTGTGATCCGGAGTTGTGGAACCAACAGAAGGAGCGGGCCATGGGAAAAAGCAAACTGGCCATCTAGGTCAACAACCGAATCAACGACTTCCGGATCAAGATCATCGACATCCGCAGCAAACTGCTTGCCGAAGGTTTCGAAGCCAATGCCCTGCAAATCAAACAGCGTTACTTCAACCCGCTCAAAAACACCATGATGTTGATCGCGGGGCTGGGCGACTACGTCCAACGGCGGCAGGCGGAGGTCGGCGTGCGTATCACCCAGCGGACAGCGGACAAGTACGAACGGCTGCTGCGCTATCTGAAACAGTACCTCGCCCAGCGCGGCCCGGAGGAGGATATTCCCGTCGAGCGGATGAACTACGAGTTTCTCGACGGATTCAGCCTCTTCCTGCAAACGGCACACCGCTGCCGCCACAACGGCGCCGTAGCTGTCATGGACTGTCTTCGCAACTTCGTACTCTACTGCCTGCGCAACGAATGGATTGCCAAAAACCCTTTCCGCTACTACAAGCTCAAGGAGGATCAGGCGCAGGCCAAAGAGCACCTCACGGCCCGCGAGCTGGAAATCCTGACCCGCAAGCAACTCGACCACCGGCTGGCCCGTATCCGCGACGTCTTTGTCTTCTGCTGCCTGACGGGGCTGGCTTTCGCCGATGCCGACCACCTGCGGCGCGAACACATCTCGCGCGACGACGAAGAGCGCTGGTGGATCCACAAGCCGCGCGAAAAGACTGCCGTAATGAGCCGCATTCCGCTGCTCCCGATGGCATTGGAAATCCTCCGCCGCTACGAGCACGACGCTGTCTGCCAGGCCCGCGGACGGGTGCTGCCCCTGCCGAGCAACCAGAAGATGAATGCCTTTATGAAGGAGATTGCCATCGTCTGCGGTATCGACAAGGTGCTGACCACGCATTGCGCCCGCCATACGTTCGCCTGCATGGCGGTCGAATACGGAATGCCGATCGACGTGCTGGCCAAAATCCTCGGACATTCGAACACCAACATGACCCGCCATTACGCCAAATTTTCCGAGACGGTGATCGGCCGTGAAATGGAGGCTTTCGGCGAAAAACTGGCTTCGGCAGCCGCGGAGGGAGATTCCGGGTTGTAATAAAAGCAAGTTTATGTTTCGAGACACTCGAAACCTCCCGAATCCATCCCGCTGGTCTATTATACTTACACAGATGAAAAGTCCGAAGAATCCGAACCGCCCGCGAGGCGGCCGCCCGCCCAAACCCGAAACGGAACGACTCAAACGAAGGCTGGTCGTCTGCCTGACCGAGACCGATTACGACGCCCTGTGCCGCAAGGCACGGGTCGCCGGTCTCGTGTGTGCCGAATACGCCCGGCGCGCCCTTGCCCGGAGCATCGTCCGCGCCCGAATGACTCCCGAAATGCTCACCCTGCTGCGGCAGCTCACCGGCATGGCGAACAACCTCAACCAACTCACCCGCATGGCGCATGTGGCCGGGTACGGACGCGATGCCGCCACTTTGGCGGCGTTGGTCGACCGAATTGATGCGCTGCTCACCCGAATCGACAAACTGCCATGATTGCCAAACTCTCGAAAGGCGGTTCCTTCAGCGGAGCCGTCCAATACATTTTCGGTCCCGGGAAGGGCGCCGATTGCCTGGCCGGGATGGGCGTTCTGTTCAAGGACACGCCCTCCATCATCCGCGGATTCGAACGGCAGGCTGCGCAAAATCCCAGGGTCTCGAAACCCGTGGGACACGTTGTTCTCTCCTTTTCGCCTCGGGATGCCGCACGGTTGAACAACCGACTGCTGCTCTCCATTGCGGTGGAGTATCTGGACCGGATGGGGATTAAGGATACGCAACTTATCATTGTCCGCCACCGCGACCGGGAACATCCCCACCTGCATATTCTCTTCAACCGCGTGGGCAACGACGGACGGACGATCTCCGACCACAACGACCGTTACCGTTCGGAGCGGCTCTGCAAGCAACTGACCACCCGCTACGGGCTCTACTTTGCATCGGGCAAGGAGCAGGTCAAGGAGTACCGGCTACGCGAACCGGACAAGACAAAATATGAAATCTACCATGCCCTGTGCGATGCCGTCCCCCGCTGCCGCAACTGGGAGGAGCTAATGACGGCCTTGCGCCGCGAAGGTGTCACTACGGAGTTCCGGATGCGCGGAGGCACTTCCGACGTGCAGGGTGTCGTGTTTGCAAAAAACGGCTACCCGTTCAACGGTTCGAAGATCGACCGGCAGTTCAGCTATTCGAAAATCGACACCGCACTGGAACGGAACTGCCAACAGGCGCTTGCTCCCGAACGCCAATCGGCTCCGACCCTGACACCCTCGTTCAGCTACCTGCTGGACGATTTGCTGCGTCCGAGGTTTGATCCCGACGAGGCGGAGCAAACCCAGCAGGAACAACAGCGCAGACGCCGCGGGTGACGACGCTAACCTCTCTGAAAGCATGGCCTGGTCCTAAAAGAATCAGTAGTCCGTCGGATTATCGTTGAGTTTCGGGCCGACAACCCAGCCGGGGCGGGGTGCTGACGAGGGGCCAAAAGAAAACGGCGGCAGAGCGTATGCTCTGCCACCGTTCGTCATGCGGGGATGTGTCCTGCTGCGGCTGCCGAATTAGAACACGAGTATAGGCCAGGGCAGGTATGAGTCGTTTCGGTTGCCCTTTATTGCTACATTCGGTTTATCGGGAGTTATAAACTGATACACTGCTGTATTATTCTCTCCACTTACGGGTGTTGATGACCAGTACGGAATGTATTTATAGGAGAGAGGAACTATACGAGCCTGGTAATCGGGCCAACCGGAGGAGTAACCTTTGACGGCCTCCAAGCGTTCGTCCAAATAGTTGATATTGGTACGCATGTAGGCAAGTTGTCCGATGGAGGGCAGGAACCAGCCGCTGGTACCTGCAGGAGCTTTCAGCAACTTCTGCCATGTGTAGTCTCGGCCGTTGACACTTCCGTCATAGTCCCAATTGCGATATCCGTATATTTCACATACCCATGCTGCCTGGAAATGGCGCATCTCAAAGCCTTCGCCTGCATGGTCTTCCACGAAGTTGTGAATCGCCTGGCAGTTGGCATATCCGTTCCAGGCATACTGATCGGTAGAGACATAACTGTCAAGATCATATATATAATCTCCTACACCGCCTGGCCCGATCAACCATGCCGGGCGATTAGCTGTCACACTAGTTCTCGTCCCGGTCGCATTGGTTATGGCTATTGCATAGCCGTTTACATTGCCGGAAATGGCAGGACCTCCCTCGGTGAGGGCTTTCGTATAATCCGAGTTGTCGGTAGCATGTCTGCCGGCATAGATGACGATGCCGATAATCCGTTTATCCGAACCTTTCAATGGTTCAATTGTTTCAGCCTCATATTTTCCGTCAGGATAGAGCTTGCGCAGGCCGCCGTCGCTCCATGTGCCGTCAGCGTAATAGTAGTCGCCTAACTTCAGGTCATCAGCTGCGTATTCGGTGAAATCCTCCGTCCAGCCATTCGCCGTGCTCGGGGCAGCGAGGGTGATGTTGCTGTTCTCTTTGAACACCTTGTTCGCGAAGGTCTTCTTGTACCACACTCCGTTATATCTCACCTTGAGGTTGATGTCGCTGCCCGAAACGATGATCGGAGTAAGTAATCCGTAGATTGTGGCAGTACCGTCCATCTTACCGGAAACAAGGATTCCCACATCTTTAAATTGCAGGTCACATGTCTTAAGATTACACAGGGAGACACGTTTCATTCCCTCTATGACAAGTTCATCTCCCTGTCCAACTCCGGTAAAAGTCATGCGTCCCTGCGGGTGTTGGTCGAGATTGAGCGTAATGGTGGCCACGCCGCCTTCACTCACCTTATAATTGCCCGAAGAGGTAAAGGCGACATCGCCGTGCCCGATGGATAAGTTTCCATAACTATCCAATTCTCCTCTTTCTGCATAGATGCCCCACAAAAAATCAGGATTACCGGGAATGGAGGAATTCATCTGAACGACCCATTCACCGCCGGTATAGGTGGCCGTATTATTGACAGCTCCCTGAACCCCAAAATAAACCACGTCTCCCTCTTCCCATTCGCTTTTGGGGGCGCGGGTCTCCGCATCGCCTTCGTAGCCGCCGCGGGATACGTTGAAGATAATCCTGGTCGGGGTGATGCCCTCCTGCGGGGTTTCCAACGAGGCAACATCGTCCTTGCTGCACGCCGCTGCGGCAAGGCACAGGCCTGCGGCGGCCATCCACCGCAAGGCTTTCGGTATGATATTGTGTTTCATATTGCAATTTTTGAATTAAACGGTTCATTTACCAGTTTTCCTCCGGACCGTATCCGCCGAACTCGATACCGACTTGGTCGGCCGACACCGTGACGGTGCAGGCGCCCTTCCTGGTGGGGTCGGCTACGGAGGTGGCGGTGATGGTCACCGTGCCCGCTTTGTCCGTGGCGGTCACCGTGCCGGTAGCATCGACCGTGGCGACGGTCTCGTCGCTGCTCGTCCAGGTCACGCCCGTGTCAGTGCCCGGCTGTGCATTGACCGTAGCCGTGAGGGTATAGCTCTTGTTCTTGCCCATTGTGAGGGTGGCAGGAGTGACGGTCACCATACCCACAGGAACGCTGACAGTCACCCGGCAGGTGGCCGTCTTGCCACCGTCGTCGGTGGTGACGGTGATGATGGCCTCGCCCGCCGCAACGCCCGTGACCTTGCCGTTGGCATCGACGGTGGCGATGGTCGGCTTGTCGGATTTCCACGTCACCTTCTTGTTCGCGGCATCCTTCGGGGATACCGTTGCCGCAAGCGTCTCGCTCGCCCCAACCAGAATGGAGATCGAGCTCTTGTCAAGCGTCACACCGGTGACGCTGACAGCCGGAGGGGTGGGTTCCGGAGCCTCCTCCTTGCTTTTACTGCACGACCAGAAAGCGGTCGTCAACAACACGGCCGCAACCAGCAGCGCCGTATCTCTGAACAGATTGTTTCTCATTTTCCCATGTTTTTTATTCCGACAAGAATCGCCAGGAGATTGAAAATGCATCAACAACCTGACGACCCTCGCCTGAACTGTTTTTTTAATTTTCTCTTATCGACCGGCTACTTGCCGTTTATGATTTCGAGCCAGCCGTCGATCTTGCGCAGGGCTTCCCGCGCCAGCTCCTTCTCCCGTCCTTCCTGCGCTTTGGCCAGGTGCCTGCGGGCCGTTTCGGCATCCTTCCGCATGAGGGCGGCGTTGGCGGCATTCAGGTTCGATACCGGGTCGTCGGGATATACCTCCACGGCCTTCTCGAACACCTTGATGAACTCCTCGCTGCCCGGTTCGAAGGTCTCCGCCACACGGTACATCTCTTCGAGGCTCAACTGTTTTGGCTCGCTTTGGAAGAGCGCCTTGGACTCTTCGAGTGTAAAGTTGCGGATCGTATAGTCGATCGTGTAGTCGGTGCGGCGAAGGGCAGGATAGAACTTGTCAAGCAACTCCCGATATGGCACACCGTCTGCAATCTGGCGCAGCCGGGTCTCGCGCAAGTCGTAATCCGTAATCTCCCGATCCCGTATGACTGCGAGCAGCGCCTCTTTTTCGGCCATGTCAGAATCGGCGACCAGTCGTTCAAGTCCCTCCCAGTCCTCGGGCACGGAGGAGGTCGAGAATGGCACCTCTCCGAAGTTCCCCGTTTTTTTCAGGTACTCCACAAGCGACTCGACACGGTTTTGGGCAAGGCGGGTATTGAGTTCGTAGGAGCCTTCGGGCGAAGCATAGCCGATGACGCTCACGCCGGTGATGGTTGCGAACCGGTTCGAACGTACGGCCGCGAGCGTATGGTTGATCTTGGCGAGTTCCGCACGGTTGTTTCGGTAGTCGGGATTGATGTCGGTGCTGTTGACGGCGAAATCGACAAACGAACTGCCGCTCTCATGGCGGGCCTTCACCTCCTCGTATGCCGGAGCGATATAGGCTACATCAGGGACAAAGGCGGCCAGGGCGCGCCGGGCCTTATCCACGGGATCCTCGACGACAACCGGAGGCACATATTCCACAGGCTTGTGGCGTTTGCATCCAAAGGCAAGTCCGAGTTTCAGACCGAAGGCGACAGGGCGTACGGAGGCCGTGCGGGTATCGGTATTGATGAGGCTGTTCAACCTGTATTCGGCCGGGGTATGCTCCTGCTGGTTGCCACTCCATTCCTCCGGCGTATATTCCATGATATTTCCGGCGGTTATTTTCTTGACGCTGTTGAAGCCGACATCGGCATAGAGCCCCGTGTAGAGCCGCAACTGTTCGGACAGGCGCCACTTCACGCCCGCCTCCACGGCGCCGAGCAGGGATAGTTTGAGGTTGTTCTTGCCCTCGAAAGCGTAGCCAGTGCGAGATCCCAGGGCCTGATCCGGATCCCAATCCTGCGTGTCTTTCCATTCGTAGTCCCAACTCCACTCCATCTCTCCGGCCGAAGGGCCGTCCGGAATCGGGTATCCGCTGCCGTAGGCCTGATAGTTATTCATATCCGCAGAGCCTTTGTAGTCGGAGTAGATCCGGAATCCGGCCTTGACGCCCGCAGCGACATAGAAGCGGTGGCGGCCCATGGTCTGATACTGCACCATCAGCGGCACCTGCAGGTATCCTGCGCGCTGTTTCTCGCTGAAATTCTTCACATTGCTGACAAAGTCCATCTGGTACGCTCCCTGCTGGCCATAATCTTCATATTGCAGCGTCTGTCTGAACTCCTGCGGGTCCAGCCGCGCGCGGGTGTTGTAGGACTGCCATTCGATACCGGTCTGCAAGCCCCAGCGGGGTTGGAAGAACCAGACATAATTTATACCGACGCCGCCCCCGAACCCGGACGTGCGGCTGCCGTTATCTACCTTGTAGTGCAGGGTCGATACTCCGCCCCGGATATACGGGAGTATCTCGTGCCGGCTCTCCGTCGTTTTCTGATCGACGGGAGGGCGGTCACCACGCTGATCCTGGGCCACAATGTCCTGTGGCCCGGCAGCGGACCACAGGACAAGTGCGGCGAACAGTGTAGCAACTCGTTTCATTTTAACTTGATTCAAGGCTCGACATACACTCTTTTTTTTGACGCTTCGAGACTCGCCTTGCGGAACGCCTTGGTGAGTCGTTCCAGTTGAAGGGAAGCCTTGCGGGCACGGGTCCCGGCGGCCTTGTTACCTCGCTCGCACTGGAGTGTTCCATCGGTCAGGAGAGCCTCGCTCGCCAGACGGATCTCTTTCAACAATTTTTCCATCATCGTTTTTGAAATTTTAGGTGAATACTATGGTTAACGGTTGGTTTTTATCGGTTTTGACGGTCATTTTCCCGAGGTATCTGTGCCCGGTAATGCGACCTTCGCCGGTTCTCCCTGCACCATAACTCTTTCGGTGCAAAGCGTAATGGCGGTAAAGGAAAGCATGGAGCGTAAGTATTGTCTCATAGCAAACGGCCGTTTCTCATGTTAGGAGATCGCATGAATATAAATCGAGGGTGGATTACTAAACTCATTGCCCCCTTCACTTACAAGGAAAATCCACCATACCAAGGTGATTGCTTCTGCGCTTGAAGACTAATTGCCCCCCTTCACTTGCAAGGAGAATCCACCCTCGAAAAGAGAAACGTTACGTCCGAGAAGCCGGTGAGGCAACATGGGAAACCGACACACAATAAGAATATGCCATGCCGACGGGCCCGGGATTCTCCCGGGCCGTGGCATGCCGGCCCGTTTTCCGGGCTGCGGCTGTCGTCCTATTCCACAATTCCGGTCACGGGGAAGCCCAGGTATTCCAGCGTGTAGTACTGTATCCTCGTAGTTTCGTTGCCTTCACTGTCGTACGAAACAAAGAATACGCTGTTTTCGGTGAGTCCGCTGTATTCCAACTTTCCTATCGGGGAGTTTATGGTTCCGGATGTGCCGTCTTCATTTTTGACGATCGTATATGCACCCAGGGGTAACACTAGTACAATGTTTCCCTTTTTGACGAATTTGTCCGATGCCTCTCTCAACATGGCAGCCCCTTCATCGCTCTTGGCGTAGCCACAGTATGATATGTTACCATCTTTTAAATAGAATCCCGCCATCACACCTGGGGCAGATTCCTCTTCTTCAAACCAGAAGACCCCTTCGACGTTCGGGCCCTTGCTTTCGTTTCCGTCGTCTTTCTTGCATCCGTTCAGGAGCGATGCCACGCTCAACAAAGCGACAGCGTAAAAAATTAACTTCTTCATGATTCATCAGAAATAATAGTTCATCGAAATCCGGACACCGAAGTTTTCGATTCCGTACAACAGGGCGTTGCTGCCCGGGCTCACATAGCCGGTATAGTTTTCGACCTTTCCCGTATAGGAGCAGAAACCCTCATAGACCGTATAGGTCTCGGGCTGGAAGGCTACGGCCACCGGGGTAAAGTTCATCGTCAGGCCGGTGGAAATACGCTCGGCAATGAAAACTTCGATACCCATCTCAAGTGAGAGTCCCAAAGCGGATATGTACCCCGAGTTGTATCGGTCGAGAGGACGGCCGTAGGCAATGCCGAACCGGGAGGTGAAATCGTTGACGGAACCCTCCTTCATCTCCGAGGTCATCGGCATGCTCGACGGAATGCGGTTCAGGTCGGTCATCTTGTTGCCATAATTGAACAGGAGATGTCCTCCGGCGATTGAATAGAGCAGGTCGGCTCCGACGATGAATCTCACGGCCTTTGTTCCGCACATGAGTTCACAGCCCAGCATCAGGGATCCGCTGTTCATCTTGGACTGTATTTCGTCGACCACCTGGTTCTGGGAGTCGGGATTCAGGGCCAGTGCCATGTCATCGGGGACATACTCCCGGTAATTGACGATGCTGCCGTTGAATCCCACGCTTGCCCGTATCGCCCACTTCTTCGACACGCGGTATTTTACCCGTATGGCCGCGACGGGGTCCTGCGAGAGCATGAACATCTGGTGCGGACTGGCCGCATTGTCCGAGATCCATTTCCCGACAAATTCGCCCGGTTTCGGCTGTGCCAGCATCTGGGACGACAGGGAGGCCGGATTGAAGACCACGCCGACAGCCCAGTCGCCTTTCTGCGGCGTGTAGTATTTCTTTTCCTGCGCCGACACCGACACGGCCGACAGCAGGAACAGCGCAAACGCTGAAAATAATGCTATTCTTTTCATAATAATATGTTTTAAATCCGGTTATTGCACGTAATCCGCGTCAGCGGCGTTTTATTTCGCCGGCTGTGTCATGCCGTCCTCGGAGGTATAGGCCGACGGCGTAAGGTCCAGTGCAAAGTAGACGGCCTTTCCGCATGGAACCGTTTTCTCAAGCTCTGCGAAAAACAAGGCTTCCGATTCAGTGTAATCGCCATTCTTGTCCCTAGTGTAGGAATAGCTCTTGATCGAGCTGTTGACCTTGACCGACAGCGACTTGCCTACCGGGCATCCGATTTCACATTCGAAGTACCCCGAAGTGTTGGTCTCAACCGTTTTGAGGGCAAATTCCACATTGCCTTCATCATCCGGCAAGCCGTACATGACATTGACCTTGGTCCCGGATTTTACCACCATCGGCTCCTCCTGCGAACCATGGCTGTCCGTGGCAATACTGCGGACATGCCCCAGTACGGTAATCTTTACAGGCAGCGTTTCGCTGTTCAGGGTGCTCTGCTCGACCTTGCTGCAAGAGACGGCGCTCAGCATGACGGCTGCCGACAAAAGGGTGATCATTCTTTTCATGGCTTTTCTGTTTTTTTGGGTTGATTTTGGGTTGATTTTGGGTTGATTTTGGGTTGATTTTTGGGGTGGTTTTTATTGCTGCTTCTTCATGCAACGGACGAAGTAGCCTTCACACAAATAGCGAGTCCTACTATTAGGGTTGGCTCTATAAATGCCTGTAGAAGTTATATTTATGTTATAACAGTAAACAGCGTTTCTGCCATCTTCGGCGGTATACCAAGTCAAAGACCAATAGGATGACCTGGTATACGTTTTTGTATTATCCGATAGATCTCCTCGATAATCAATATAACCGTTTGGCCGATAGTAACATTCGCCGGCACTGCGGAACTCCAGGTCCGCACCTGAGCCATTAGAAACAACCCAGGAACTGCATTCTCCGCTCACTTCTGAAGTCCTGCCTGAAGCCACGGCCCAGACACCGTATTGTCCTCCGTCCGGAACCACATAACCCGGAGGACATGGATCCGATATGCTTTTGTTTCGCCTCCAAAGACCGCCCTTACCGTTATAGAGCCAATGGCCGGAACCGTATGGGCCTTTGCTGTTGCAAATGAATGTCGTAGGATGGGCGGCAGCATAACTCTCGGTTCCGGTGGTTGCGTCGCTCTCTACAACTTTATAGTAAATGGTACAGCTTTGATCTCCCCAGAAAGGGTCTTTCCTCCCGTATTGATAATACAGACCGCTACTCCAGGGGTAGGCGCCGCTTTCAACATGAGCTGCTCCGAGGTCACACTCCATCATGGTACCGGCACCGTTCTTATACTGGTGGTCTTTCGGCATCGCACTTGTCACCCAGATATGCCAGCTCCACAGTATATTACCGCTTGCGTCTTTCGCCGCAATGAGGGCGTTGCCTTCCGGAACTGTTGACGATGTCTTTCCCTTGACGTTAAAACAGATGTAGCCGTTGTCATATCCTGTACGGTTGACAATATCTCCCACTATTACGTCCGTGTCGGATCTTGTTTCCCAAAGGACCTCAACAGAGGCAGCCGCCACCTTTTGATTTTTGTCATTGCCCTTCACGGCAGGCATCCTGTACACACCCGGCTTGGTGACGATATAGCAGTTCGCGCTTTCTTCTACACCCAGCGATGTAACGGTACTGCCCAACGCATTCTGCGTCACGGTTACGGTCACCGGCTCGGCATCTTCATATTCAAGGACTATGCTTCCGCTCCTTGAGGAACTGTTAGAATTTGCCCATGCCAAGATCGTGACTTCACCGTCCCCGACAACAATATTCTTGAGCCATGAGCTCTCGCTTCTCGCAGTCACCTTGGCACCAGGCCGCGGATTGGTTATGCTGTATGTTATCTTACCGTTACCGCCCCATGCATCAACCGTAAGGGATGATGATGAGATTTTAATCACGGCATTTTCAAATGCTTGCTGACGGACTGTCACATTTGTCGGCTCGGCATTCCCGTAGGTCAGCTCTATCTTGCCGCTCCTCTCACTCTTGTCCTTATTCTTCGAAACATTGAACGTAATGCTCTTGTCTTTGACCTCTACTCCTGTAATCCATGAAGCCTTACTGGTCGCCTGCAGTTTGACGCCTTCCTGCGGATTCTCTATGCTGTAGTCTACGGTTACGCTGCTACCCATATAAGTTACCGTTTCAGGGTCATTTACGACGATTACGGACTGGTCGATACCGGACTGCGCTATTTCCACAGTCACTGATTCCGCTCCCTCGTAGGAGAGCTTGATGTTACCTCTCCTGGTCTTGAGGTCATCGTTTTGGGAAAGGGTGAATGAAATCCTTCTTCTATCTGCCCCGAGATCGCTTATCCACTTCTCCTCGCAGGTCAGTTCAAGTTCAACACCTTCACGCGGGTTCTCAATCTCGTAGTACAGTGTATACGTTGCGGCTTCGCTCGTATAGACTCTGGGCTCACTTACGGATATTTTGGGTATAGATGCGGGGGCGGTCGGCTCCGTCTCATCCTTCTTGCACCCGACAAGCGTCAGCAAGACGCCCGTCAGGGCCATGATACAAAACCTGAATCGTTTCATAATACTGGTATTTTGATGGGTAAGTTCTCTTTGGCGGACCTGTTCCCGCGGCCGGGTCAGTCTCCCGCGGGAAGCTGTGCGCCATATCCCGGCTCCGCGCCGAACAACTGCACGGCCTTGTCGAAATTGTAGCGGTTGCCGAACATCGAGACGCGGGTCGTGGAGGTCCCCTGCTTGTTCAGTCCGTGCGCCTCCCGGTAAAGGTTTGCGGCCGAATTGGGGTCATAGCTCTCCGTGGTCATGATTTTCAGGGAGGCGAACCCTTTCAGATAGGCCGGGTCGATCACATCCTTGAAGGCGCTCGAAGCCGGGAGTTCCCGGTTGTTCTCGTATTTGGTGAGCATCTCCACCTCGTCAAACCGCTTTGCCGGCACGTATAACCACTTGCCGCCGCTCGTTCCGGCCATCACGATGTCGCCCTTGTTCATGAAGAAGAGGTTGTCGTAGGCCGAACAGATCTTGCGCTTGTCGGCCGGCAGATTGGAGTCGTCCCACCCGGCATCCAGGGCGCCATAATTGTTGCAGCCGAAGATATTGTGATGGACATTGTGGTCGGCGCCGTTCCGGAACCGGTATCCGTATCCCATGCTCTCCATCTCCTTGGTCGTGGGCCACGAGAACAGCACGGTGTTGTGATGGAAATCCACCGTGGACTGGTGCGCCCCGGTATTCTGGTTCAACCCGCCGTTAATCTCGCACGAGGCATAGAGGTTGGAGACAAACACGTTGTTGCTGATCTCCCAGGCCCCGCCCATATTGGTCATGATGATGCCGTTGAACGAGGCGTTCAGGAACATGCAGTTGCGGATGACGAGCCGCCCGGCCATCTTCCCGCCGATGAGACGGATCGTTTTGTTGGGCGGATTGCCGACCGGCATGATACGTCCGGTCTCACAACCCTCGGGGCAGCCGAAACGTTCGTCGGTCGGATCGGCCTTCGCATACTCATGGACAAGGCCCAGATCGAAGAAAAGCCCGTCCACGATGATCTGTGCGCTTTTGTTCGAGGTCGCCTCGATCATCAGCAGACCCTGCCCGATCGTGCCCCGCTGCTCCGCCGACGGTTGAATGCGCGTGATGTATTTGACCGGGTTGCGGTCGGTGAAGTCGTCGTTCCAGCCCCCTTCAAGGCTGACATACTTGTCTTTGATCTGGATCCATCCCCGGTCCAGCGTGCCGAGGTAGTTGCCTTGCGCAATGCGGATGAGATCCCCGTCGGCGGCCTGATCAATGGCTTTCTGTATATCCTTCATCGGCGCATCCCTGGAACCTGCCGCCCGGGCGCTCCCTCTTTCAATGCTTACATAGTAGACAGCGCCGTCAGCACGAAGCCCGACACCGGGATTGGCCGCGACGCTCGCAGAGGCGTTGGCAGATGCGGATGTCAGTTTTTCATTCGCCGTTTGCGCAACCTTGCCCATAATCCTTTTACCTAATTGCGCTTCCGCAACCGAACATGCAACAAGCAATATGGTTGCTGTCAGTACACTTTTTTTAATAAACAGGCCCATTTTTTTTTGTTTTTATGCGTTATGATTTACGGCTGATTCCCTGATTCCCGGTTTTCCGGATGACGGCATGTACGGATCGGTTCTCCATGCCGACGGGCCCGGGAGAATCCCGGGCCGTGGCATGCCGGCCCGTTTTCCGGGCTGCGGCTGTCGTCCTATTCCACAATTCCGGTCACGGGGAAGCCCAGGTATTCCAGCGTGTAGTACTGTATCCTCGTAGTTTCGTTGCCTTCACTGTCGTACGAAACAAAGAATACGCTGTTTTCGGTGAGTCCGCTGTATTCCAACTTTCCTATCGGGGAGTTTATGGTTCCGGATGTGCCGTCTTCATTTTTGACGATCGTATATGCACCCAGGGGTAACACTAGTACAATGTTTCCCTTTTTGACGAATTTGTCCGATGCCTCTCTCAACATGGCAGCCCCTTCATCGCTCTTGGCGTAGCCACAGTATGATATGTTACCATCTTTTAAATAGAATCCCGCCATCACACCTGGGGCAGATTCCTCTTCTTCAAACCAGAAGACCCCTTCGACGTTCGGGCCCTTGCTTTCGTTTCCGTCGTCTTTCTTGCAGCCGTTCAGGAGCGATGCCACGCTCAACAAAGCAACAGCGTAAAAAATTAACTTCTTCATAACTGATAAAAATTAGTGAATGATTGATTAAGTGAATTAAGATTTTTGTGTGTTATCAATTTATCAATTCGGCATTCGATCCGACTCATCGCAACGTCAGGGTGCTTGCTGCCTGTACCCGGATTGTCGGCAACCATCCGGCAGATGATTTTGTTCAGTCGTTTCGGCCGGATCTCCGCCGCCTTTTACGAAAATGCAGACATCGCATCCTGAACAACCTTTTGATGACGGCAAGAATGTTGCACTCCGTGTCGTTATGTGCGCGGGTATCCTCTTCCGGTTGCGCCCCCGTCTCGTGTTCGATTCGGTCGATCTGCTCTTTGATTATCTGTTGGACCTGATGATAGGAGAGTTCTTTCGGCTCCTTTTGTCCGTTGCTGCCCATAAACCCATGAATTTGATGTATGACAAATGTAGCCGCGATTCCCGTTGGCGGCTTGGACACACGACGCATAAAACCGGACTATGTACGCATTTTTATTTGCCGGAATCGGACTCTCGGCGCATGTTAAGCAGACAGAAGGCTGATATTCAAATGTTTATTTGTCCTATTCCCGCATGAAAGCGCGAAAGGCGCATTCCCTTGCGGGAATGCGCCTTTCGCGTAAGAAATCAACCGGACCGTCAGTCCAGATGGGGCTTCTTGCGATACTGCGACGGGGTCATGCCGAACGTCTGCTTGAATACGCGGCCGAAATAACCGGCATCTTCGAACCCGCACTGCATGGCAATGTCCCCGATCGGCAGATCGTTGGAGGAGAGCATCCGTTTGGCCTTCTCCATCCGGACATGCAAAATATAGGTAGTCGTATTGCCGCCTGTAATTACGCGCACCTTCCGGTTGAGCTGCGATTTGCTCATGCACATCTTTTCAGCGATCTTGTCGGAATTGAGGGCCGTGTCGGAGAGCTGGGAGTAGACGATATCCGTCAACCGGTCCATGAAGGCCTGGTCGGCCGGCAGCAGCTTGACGCTCTCCGGACAATTATTGCGCAGCGCGCGGGAGTATTTCTCCCGCAGAACCCGCCGCTGTTCCAGCAGCTTGGCAATGCGCACATGGAGTTCGTCCGAGTTGAAGGGTTTCAGCAGATAGGCGTCCGCTCCGGCTTCGAGCCCCTGCACCTTGTCCACATCCTCGCTTTTTGCAGTGATGATAATGATCGGAATATGGTTCAGAACGATTGAGCTGCGTATCTCCCGGCACAGGTCGAATCCGTCCATGCCGGGCATCATCAGATCGGTCAGGATCAGGTCCGGCATATACTCTGCGGCCTTTTCCAGCCCCTCCTTCCCGTCGCGGGCATAGAGCAGCCGGTAACGGTCTTTGAGCAGCCCTCCGATGTAGAACGCAACATCCTGATTGTCCTCCACGAGCAGGATGGTGGCGGGATCCGTACCCGACGGCTCGGTCTCGGGAGAAGCCGGATTGGGGGTCGGGACGGAAGAAACCGGCTGCTTATCGGATTCGCCGGGAATCCATTCCTCCCACTGCGAAGTCCCGTGCTTCAAGGGCAGCGTAACGAAGAAGACCGTACCTTTGCCGACCGCACTTTTGACCGTAATCTGTCCGCCCATCGTCTCCACCATCTGTTTGGCCAGCGACAGCCCGACGCCTGTCCCCATGTCCATACAGGAATTGTTCCCCTGGTAGAACGTCTCGAAAATATGGGGCAGATCCTGTTTGTCGATGCCCTTTCCCGAATCGGCGATCTGAATAACCAGGTTGTTGTTTTCCACTGTGGTCGTAATATAGACATGTCCACCCTTCGGCGTATATTTCAAGGCATTGGACAAGAGGTTATGAATTATTTTCCGAAAATACTCCGGGACGAAATCGGCTTGAAGAAAGGTTTGTTGCGGCACGAAAATCAGATTGAGGTGCTTTTGCTGGGCAAATATCTGGAAGTTTTCCACGATCATCCGGATGAAGGCCACGATGTCTCCCGTCCGCCAGTCCGGCTCTTCAATCGAGGAACGGACCTTGGAAATGTTCAGTAGTTGATTGACCAGACTCAGAAGATGGTTTCCCTGGCGGATAATGGTCTGCAACGAGGCGGAAGACTCCTGGTCTTTCCCCGTTTTTTCGGACAACTGGTTGGCAAGCCCGAGAATGACCGTCAACGGCGTGCGGAATTCATGGGTGATATTCGTGAAAAACTTGTTGCGCACAGTCTCCATATGGCGCATGATCTTCTGCGTCCTGGATTTTATGCGCACGACATATAGCAAAAATCCGATTACAATGATCGTCAGCAGTAAAATGGAAATACCCGCAAATAAGATGATATTTTTGGTTCGTTGCTCCATGCGGTAGTTCGCCTGGATCAACGCCAACTCTCTGGAACTTTTCTCCTTCTCGAAATTAACCCTGACATTCTGCAAATGAGCCGTGTTTTCGATGTTGCTGACACTGTCGGCATATTCCCGGCTCAGTTTATAGTTCTCGAAGGCTTTGGGGCAGTTGCCCAGTTTTTCGTAATAGAGATAGTTCAACCAATATACTTCACGCAAATGCTCCCGCGATTGCATCTCTTTGGCCGTGCGGGAGGCCCGTGTCAGATATTTTTGCGCGGAAGTCATATCCCCCTTGCCCATGTTGACACGCGCCAGGGCTATGCAGGACTCGATCCAATGCCAGCGGTCCTGGCTTTTCTCCATCAAATCATAGGCGCTCCGGTACTCCCGGATGGCATTGTCCCACTGCTTGTCCTTCTCCAACAGATTGCCGAAATAGGTATGGCACAGGGAGATCCCGAGGTTGGAACCTGCCGCCTGGTTATGCTGCATGGAACGACGATAGTAAATCCAGGCCGAGTCGATCATGCCCTGCTTTTCGAAGATTGCGCCGATATTGGCATAATTGATCGCCTGACCCAGGTCACTTTCCAACTGCCGCTCCCCGGACAACGCCTGACGGAATGCGAGGATGGCCGCATTGTAGTTCTCCATCGACAATTGCACATTCCCTATGCCATTGAGAGAAACCACTCGATTTTTTAATGCCACATAGGAACTTTTGTCATGGTACTGTTCACATAACGCAAGTGCTTTATAATGGTAGGTAGAGGCTTCGTCCATAATCCCCATCCGGCGGAAATTGGTTCCGATCTGATTGCATATCTGAATGATTTCAACGGTATCACAAAGTTGTTCCGCCAACCCTAATGCCTGACGATGACAGACGACAGCTTCGTTGAATTTGGCGGTTTCCCGATAACGCTTGCCCAGCGCTTTGCTGGCACACATCATCCCATACTTGTTCCCTTCAGCCTCAAAACGGTCCAACAAGATGGACAAGGAGTCTATCCCAGGGGTAACTCGAACGGTGCTGTCGATCATTTTGCGGGTTTCATCGGTCAGGCCCGACTGAATTGATGTCGATGTACAGGACAACAACAGCAAAGCACCTAAACAGATCAGCGATTTCATCTCTTCTAAAAAACGCATATGATTAATCTCGAGGCAGAAACTACAAGCATTTGATACCTGACTGTAAATTTAGAAAAATATATTTAAAAGTCGCTTTTTTGGATCAAAATAGCGCATATTTTACCGACCTACCCTAAAACTTGAAAGTTAATGACCTGAAACAGCCTGACAGACAAGTCCATCATTCTTTACCGACAGATCAAAACAACCTCCCATATCATCCCGGAATTGGATAAATATTCAATTCTAGATATAGAGATTTACAGAATTCCAGATTTCTGTAAATCTCTAATAAACTATCGGTATCGCTACTTCGATCGTTGCTCTTTCAGCTGCAATAAATACTGTCGGGGATTGAATCCGTCTGCCTCGCCACTTATTTCCCCTGCCCGAATGGCTGCCGACAAGACTGCCAACCGGTAATCTTGTTCCATGTCATGCTGTTTTGGCCGATCCGAAGTCGCAGACTCTGATCGATATTTTGATATGCAACCCTTTTTCATAGACTTTATCCTACAACTTGCCGATACCGACAGACAAATATAAACAAAACGAGATTTCACAACATCAAAAACAAGAATCACCCCATCGCCTTCCATCTCCGAAATCTCAATATATTGCGATTTATATACGCATCTTGCCAAAGTCCATAACAAAAAGCGTCATACTCACAATATAATGCGAATATAAATTGTTTTTACTAGGATAAAACATTATTTTTGCATAAAATCACAATATAATACGAATATGAACACATTGGGCAACCAAATCAAGGAGCGCCGGCACCTGTTGAAGATCAAGCAACAGGAGTTGGCCGATCTGGCCGGAGTAAGCATCAATACGGTCGTTGCCGTGGAACGGGGATCAGGCAATCCGCGGATGACCTCCCTGCTCGCAATATGCAACGTGCTCGGGCTGCAACTGGTTGCTCAATTAAAGGATTTGAACCATGAGACGGTGTGAAGTTTACATGCACGGAATAAAAGCCGGAGTTTTGACCGAAGAGGACAATCGCACGTTTTGTTTCACCTACGACAAGGCGTATCTGCTCAACGAAAAGAGCGGACCCGTCAGCCTGACGCTTCCGCTCCAGGCCGAACCCTACCGTTCGAATGTGCTCTTTCCCGTATTTGCAAACATGCTCTCCGAAGGAGAGAATCGGCAGATCCAGTCCCAACTGCTCCACATAGATGCCGAGGACGATTTCGGCATCCTGCTGGCCACCTGTCAGTTCGACACCGTAGGCGCCATTACCGTAAAACCAATTGAGCCATGAAAAAACTGAACGTCTGCCCGTCAACCCTGCAAAAGGGATATGACACCTACTCGCCTGCGGCACGGAAGGTGCTGTTCGACGGTCGGGAGGTATCACATATCTTTGCGGGGCCCAGCCCGGATGCGGATTCGCCGGAAGCCCTTGACGCCATCAGAAATGTGGGACGCATATCGCTCTCGGGGGCACAGCCCAAATTCTCGGTTGTCATGGACGAGTTTGATACGTTGCGGTATGCCCGTGAACGGGAGCAGGGGCTGTTCATTCTGAAACCCCGGCCCACCGGCTATCACATCATCAATCGGGAGTATTGCGCGGCCAATGAGCATGTAACGATGCAGATTGCCTCCCAGGTATACGGCATCGAGACGGCAGCCAATGGCCTGTGTTTTTTCGACAACGGAGAACCGGCATATATTACGCGCCGGTTCGATGTCCATAACCGGGGGAAATACAAGCAGGAGGATTTCGCGGCCCTGTTGGGATATACCAAAGACAACGCAGGTGCCAACTACAAATACGACAAGGCCAGTTACGAAGAGTGTGCCGGGATCATCCACCGCTATGTTAAAGCAGCATTGGTCGATATCCAACGGTTCTTCCGGCTCATCCTGTTCAATTTCGTTACGTCGAACGATGATGCCCATCTGAAAAACTTTTCCCTGATTGAACACAATGGGGAGTATCGGCTCTCCCCGGCCTATGACCTCGTCAATACAGCGTTGCAACTGCGGGAGCCCCGGATATTCGCTCTCGACAAGGGGTTATTCAGAGAGGGTATGGCCTTCTCGGACACCCGCACTATCCGGCGCGCCGACTTTGAGGAGTTCGGCCGACGTATCGGGCTTCCGGAAAAGGTGGTAAGGAAAGAAATCGAACTGTTCCTCTCCGACCAGCCTTTGACCTATGAATTGCTGGAACGTTCGTTCCTTTCGGAGGAGCTGAAAAAGCAATATCGGCAAACGTTCGATTACCGCCGTCGGATGCTCGGTTTTTAAGTCGCACCGACCCAATAACGGGAACGATAGTCCGTACAGAAAGAGCAAAAAACCGCCTGATTCCGCAAAATTTTCCGCATTTGGAGAATTCCGGGATTTTCACTACTTTTGCATTGTCTGACAGGAAGATACAGACGCGATGCAACGCAGCGCAGAAAACCGGTGGGCAAGGCGGTAACCGGACCTTGAAAGTTCGCTTAATATTCTGATATACAGATAGGTTTCTATTGTATCGGAGTACCTTTATCCGCACTCCGGGGAGCCTTCGTCGAGGCTCCTTTTTTGTGGTGTGTGCGGTCGGAGGAAGAGGCCGAGGGCCGGGCCGGCATACAAACGGCGGACTGCGGACAGCATGCGGACGGACGGCAGACGGGCAACGGGCGACAGACGGCTGACGGAGAAAAAACGGGGCGGCGGCTTTGATGTGTCGCCGATTTGCCGTAATTTTCGAATGCGATTCACTTTTTTTCAAACGACACTGCATTATGAGAAAGGATTTCGGAGCTAAGAGCTGGCTCTATCCCATGCCGGTACTGATTGTGGCGGCCTACGACGAGCATGGTGTGCCCAACGCCATGAATGCCGCCTGGGGCGGGATGTTCACCGACGAGACCGTCGGCCTCTGTCTCTCGGCCGGGCACAAGACCACAAAAAACATCCTTGCCACGCGCGCCTTCACCGTCAGCATGGCCACCGTCGAGACCATCGAGGCGTGCGACTACGTGGGCATCGTCTCGGGCAACCGCGTGGCCGACAAGTTCACCCGGGCGGGGTTCCACGCCACCCGGTCGCCGCACGTCAACGCCCCGCTCATCGACGAGCTGCCGATGGCGCTCGAGTGCGAGCTGCTCGCGTTCGACCCCGAGAGCTGCCACCTGACGGGGCGCATCGTCAACATATCGGCCGACGAGCGCATCCTCACCGACGGGCAGATTGACCCGGCGCTGCTGCACCCCGTCACCTACGACCCCGTCCGCCTCGAATACCGCGCGCTGGGCGCCCCGCTGGCCAAAGCCTTCGCCTGCGGCAAACGGCTCGACGCGGCGAAAAAGTGACCCGGCGGGGTACGATTCCCCGAAAAATCGATAAATTTGCCGCATGACTGCACTCTATCACGACATCATCTTCGGCCCCGTCCACTCGCGGCGGCTCGGCCTCTCGCTGGGAGTCAACCTGCTCCCCGTCGAATCGAAACTCTGCAGTTTCGACTGCATCTACTGCGAATGCGGCTGGAATGCCGAGCACCCCGGAGCCCGGCGCTTCAACCCCCGGGAGGCGGTGCATGAGCACCTTGCAGCGACCCTCCGCCGCATGGTGGCCGACGGCACGCCGCCCGACGTCATCACCTTCGCCGGGAACGGCGAGCCGACGCTCCACCCCCACTTCGAGCAGATTATCGACGATACGCTCCGTCTGCGCGACGAACTGTGCCCCACGACACGGGTCTCGGTCCTCTCGAACGCCACGCAGCTCCACCGTGAGGAGGTGCGCCGCGCCCTGCGCCGCGTGGACAACAACATTCTGAAGCTCGACTCGGCCTTCGACGCCACCGTACGGTTAATCAACAACCCGCAGAGCCCCGACTACCGTGTGGCACGCATCGTGGAGCAGATGAAGCTCTTCGAGGGGCAGCTCATCGTCCAGACGATGTTCCTGCGCGGCGAGTGCAACGGACAGCGGGTCGACAACACCACCGAGGAAGAGGTCTCGGCCTGGCTGCGCCTCATCGGCGAGATTCGGCCGCGGCAGGTGATGGTCTACTCGCTCGACCGCGACACCCCCTGCCCGACGCTCGAAAAGGTTCCGCGCGAGGAGCTCCGAGCCATCGCCGCACGGGTCGAGGCGCTCGGCATCGCCTGCTCGGTAGCCTGACGCACCCGAAAAAGAAGACACACCATGCAGATACTCCTCTCCTGCGCCAAGACGATGTCCTCCGAGGGCTCCTTTGCGGCGCCCCGCACGACCGCCCCGCGCTTTCTCCGCGAGGCCGAAGAGCTGGCCGCCCGCATGGCCGCCCTGACGACCGACGAGCTGGCCCGCCTGCTGCGCGTGAACGGCACCCTGGCGGCCGAGAACCGGCAGCGCTACCTCCGTTTCCACGACCCCGACGGCGGGGCCGTGGCCGCGCTGGCCGCCTATACGGGCATTGTCTTCCGCCACATCGTCCCCGAGCGCTTCACGGCCGACGACCTGCACTATGCCCAGCAGCACCTCCACATTACCTCGTTCCTCTACGGGCTGCTGCGGCCACTCGACGCCATCCGTCCCTACCGGCTCGAGGGCGACGTGCGGCTGCCGGGGCTTGACGAGCCGCTCTTCGACTTCTGGCGCACGCGGCTGACCGACCCCCTCATCGAGCGGGTGCAGGGCGACGACGGCGTGCTGGTCAATCTGGCCAGCGCCGAGATGAAGCGTCTCTTCGACTGGAAGCGCCTCAGCCGCGAGGTGCGGGTGGTGACCCCAGAATTCCGCATCCGCGAGGGGGAGCGGCTGCGTACCGTGGTGGTCTATACGAAGATGTGCCGCGGCGAGATGACCCGTCGGCTGCTCTGCGGCCGGCTGCGCGAACCCGACGAGCTGAAGACCTTCGACTGGGAGGGGTTCCGCTTCGACCCGGCGGCAAGCCGCGGCGACAGCTGGTGCTTCACGCTCGGATAGCGGTCCGGCAGCGAGCCGACAAAGGCGCGGCGGCATTGCGGTGGCTGGGACCTCCCGCCCAGACAGCATCCCGGCGGCACGAAAACGGCCCGGAAACAACGCAGCAGCAACCCGGCGCACGCACACCTTCCTCAGCCGCAGATACGAACAAGGGCGGCATCAACTCTTCCCCGATGGGAAGGAGCGATGCCGCCCTGTTTTGTCGTATGGCCCGCGCCGCCGCTACCGTCCGAGCAGCGCGCGCAGAATCGCCTCCTCGTCGTAGCCGCAGAGGGCGTAGAGCTGGGCCGGCGTGCCGTGCTCGACCCATGCGTCGCCCACACCGAGCGCATGCACCTCGACCTGGTAGCCGCGCCGGTTGAAGAAGGCCGCAACGGCCTCGCCCACACCGCCGCGCAGCGAGCCGTCCTCGACGGTCACCACCCGCTTGAAGGTGCGTCCCACCTCGTCGAGCAGCTCCTCGTCGAGCGGCTTGACGAAGCGCAGGTCGTAGTGCGCCGCCTCGACCCCCTCGCGGGCGGCCCGTTCGGCGGCGCGGGCCGCGAAGTTGCCCACCGGCCCGACCGTGAGCAGCGCCACGTCGCCCCCCTCGCGCAGCCGCCGGCCGCGCCCCACGGGAAGCGTCTCGAAGGGGCAGCCACGCCACGGGGCGCCGACTCCGTTGCCGCGCGGATAGCGGAGCATGAAGGGTCCGCCCCACTGCAGCGCCGTGTACATCATGTTGCGCAGCTCCGTCTCGTTCATCGGCGCGGCGATGACCAGCCCGGGAACGGTGGCGAAGGCGACCATGTCGAACAGACCGTGGTGCGTCACGCCGTCCTCGCCCACGATGCCGCCCCGGTCGAGGCATAGCACCACGGGCAGATGCTGTATGGCCACGTCGTGAATCACATTGTCGTAGGCGCGCTGCATGAAGGTCGAGTAGATGTTGCAGAAGGGGACCATCCCCGCGGCGGCCAGACCGGCCGAGAAGGTGACGGCGTGGCCCTCGGCGATGCCCACGTCGAAGCAACGCTCGGGCATCTCGCGCATGAGGATGTTCATCGAGCAGCCCGAGGGCATGGCCGGCGTGATGCCCACCACGCGCCGGTCGAGCCGCGCCAGGTCGAGGAGCGTCTCGCCGAAGACATCCTGGTAGCGCGCCGTGCCCGACGGTGAGACGATGCGCTCGCCCGTATCGAGGTTGAAGCGCCCCGGGGCGTGCCATACGGGCTGGTCGTGCTCGGCCGGCAGGTAGCCCTTGCCCTTGACCGTCATGACGTGGAGCAGCTTCGGGCCGCCGATGTCGTGCAGGCCGCGCAGCGTGCGCACCAGCTCCTTGAGGTTGTGGCCGTCAACCGGGCCGAAGTAGCGGAAGTTGAGGCTCTCGAAGAGGTTGCTCTTGTTGAGCAGCCCCTGCTTGATGGCGTTGCCCGTCTTCTGGCAGAGGCGCAGCAGCCGCGGCGCATGCGACAGCACGCCCCAGAGCCGCTGCTTGAGGCGGTTGTAATGGACCGAGGTCGAAATCTTGAGCAGGTAGTTCTTCAGCGCGCCGGTGGCCTGGTCGATGGCCATGTTGTTGTCGTTGAGAATCACCAGCAGGTCGGTGCCCTTGCTCGCCCCGGCGTTGTTGAGCCCCTCGAAGGCCAGACCGCCCGTCATGGCGCCGTCGCCGATGACGGCCACCACCTTGCGCCGCTCGCCCCGCAGCTCGGCGGCCTTGGCCATGCCGAAGGCGGCCGAAATCGAGACCGAGGCGTGGCCCCCGCCGAAGGCGTCGTACTCGCTCTCGGCCATGCGCGGGAAGCCGCTGATGCCCCCCAGCTGCCGCTTGTGGCGGAAGGCCTCGCGGCGGCCGGTGATGATTTTGTGGGGATAGGTCTGGTGTCCCACGTCCCAGACAATCTTGTCCTCGGGCGTGTCGTAGACGTAGTGGAGCGCCGCGGCAAGCTCCACGGCACCGAGGCTCGAGGCCAGGTGGCCGGGGTTGACCGAGCACTGTTCGATGATATAGTGGCGCAGCTCGTCGCAATAGCGGCGCAGCTCCTCCTCGGAGAGGCGCTTCAGGTCGCGCGGCGAGTCGACTTTGTCAAGCAGTTTGTAGTAATCGGAAGGCATGTCTGTACAAAAGCTGTACAAAGATAGTGATTTTTGCGAAACGCGTGCATGCCGGCCCCATTTTCGCCCGGCGGAGGGTGCGGCAGGGTGCGGGAAGGGGCCGGCAGAGGAATCGTCCGACCTCGGGCGAATTGGAGCTTCCGAATAGCGATTTTTTCCGAAAAAATTTCCTATCTTCGCAAAACGATAACTGTCATCTTGCATGAAATACAGACGAATTCTTCTGAAACTGAGCGGTGAATCGCTCCAGGGTTCCCAGAAATACGGGCTCGACCCGGCACAGCTCCAGTCCTACGCCGAGCAAATCAAGGCGGCTGCGGCCGAAGGCTTCCAAATCGGCATCGTCATCGGCGGCGGCAACATCTTCCGCGGGCTGAGCGGCGCCAAGCGCGGCTTCGACCGCGTCAAGGGCGACCAGATGGGGATGCTGGCCACCATCATCAACTCGCTGGCGCTCCAGTCGGCGCTCGAGGACAACGGCGTCAAGGCGCGCGTGCTCACCTCGATTCGCATGGAGCCCATCGGCGAATACTACTCCAAGGCGAAGGCCATCGAGTATCTCGAGGCGGGCGAGGTGGTCATCATCGGCGGCGGCACGTCGAACCCCTACTTTACGACCGACTCGGCGGCGGCGCTGCGCGGCATCGAAATCGAGGCCGACGTGCTGCTCAAGGGGACGCGCGTGGACGGCATCTACACGGCCGACCCCGAGAAGGACCCCACGGCCACGAAGTTCGACCGCATCTCGTTCGAGGAGGTGCTCGACCGCCGGCTGAAGGTGATGGACCTGACGGCCTTCACGCTCTGCCGCGAGAACGGGCTGGGCATCGTCGTCTTCGACATGGACACGCCGGGCAATCTGGGCAAGGTGCTTGCCGGAGAGCCCATCGGCACCGTCGTCGGACGATAACGCCGCGCTGCCGCCATGCGGAAGCGGAGCGATACCGACCCCGCCCCCAGGGGCCCGGAGCCGAAACCCGAGGTAAGGGACGCGAAGACGCAACCCGGGGCAAGGGAGCCGGAGGTACGACCCGATGCGATGAAGCCGGAACCAGCTGCAAGGGACGCGGAGGCACAACCCGGGGCAAGGTACGCGGAGGCGCAACCCGGGGCCATCCGGGAGCAGGCCGAAGAGGGCAGAGGAGGCAGAGGCCGCCGGGAGGTATGCTATCTGCGCCGCCACGCATGGGCCGTCGGCCGGCTGCTGTGCGGCGCGGGGGCGCTGGCGGTACTCGGAACGCTGCGCGGCGAGGTGCCGCTGCTCTTTGCGCTGCTGGCCCTTTGGGGCGCTGGCGAGCTCCTCTACGGAGCACTCCGCCGCCGGGAATAAGGGCGGCGAATAAAGAGGTGCAGGAAATAATAAGGGGCGCCGGGGATAAGGGATGCCTAAACCGGCACGTGACACCGGGGAGGGAAGGAACAGCCGACCCGCCGGAAGGGAGCGGAGGATGGACCAACCGCAGGGAAGGCACTCGACCCGCCGGAAACCGAGCCCAAAATGAACCAGACAACCAGACAAGAAACGAATATGGCAACAAGAACCAAAAAGAGAAGCAACAACACGCTGTGGCTCCTGCTCGTACTGCTCGTCGTCGTGGGCGCCCTGGTCTATCTGCTGCCCGATGGCGGCGAAAAGAGTACGGCCGCCGAGGGGGTGACCACCGAAACGGCCGCCGCGACGGAGGAGGAGATGCCCGTCGAGGCGACGCGCGTCCAGGTGGGCGACATGGCTCCCGACTTCACCGTCGAGATGTTCGACGGCAGCCGCACCACCCTCTCGTCGCTGCGCGGCAAGGTCGTGCTGCTCAACTTCTGGGCCACGTGGTGCCCGCCCTGCCGCAAGGAGCTGAAGCGGGTACAGCACGACGTCATCGACCGCTTCGCCGGCCGCGACTTCGTCTTCCTGCCCGTATCGCGGGGCGAGGAGCGCTCGGCCGTCGAGGCCTTCCGCCGCAAAACGGGCTACACCTTCGCCATGGGGCTCGACCCCGACCAGCAGGTCTACGACCTCTACGCCGAGAACTACATCCCGCGCAACTTCCTCATCGACCGCGATGGCCGGATTGTCGCCCTGAGCGTGGGCTACGAGGAGCAGGAGTTCGATGCCCTGCTGGCCAAGATTGAACAGACGCTCGGCAACTGACGGCGCAACGCACTACGAACAACAATACAACAAACGCATAAGAACATGGATACCAAAACGATTCTCAACGAAGCCTCCGCACGCATGCAGAAGGCCATCGACCATCTGGAGGAGGAGCTCATCAACGTACGCGCCGGCAAGGCGTCGCCCACGGTGCTCAACGGAGTGATGGTGGACTACTTCGGTTCGCAGGTACCCGTATCGGGCGCCGCGAGCGTCACGGTTCCCGACGCGAAGACGATTCTCATCCAGCCGTGGGACAAGAAGATGCTGCGCGTGATTGAGAAGGCGATTCTCGACTCGAACATCGGACTCACCCCCTCGAACAACGGCGAGCAGATTCGCCTGACGATTCCGCCGCTGACCGAGGACCGGCGCAAGGAGCTGGTCAAGCAGGTGCGCGGTGAGGCCGAGACGGCCCGCATCAGCCTGCGCAACGCCCGCCGCGACGCGGTGGAGGCCTTCAAGAAGGCTCAGAAGGAGGGCATGCCCGAGGATGAGTCGAAGGATGGCGAGACGCAGACGCAGAAGCTGCTCGAGAAGTTCACCAAGCAGCTCGACGGCGTTCTGGAGCGCAAGGAGAAGGAAATTATGACCGTCTGAGTCAGGCCCTTCCCGAGGCAAGCTCCCGACGGGGTATCGGGCATAAGGTCGCCGCAGCCGAAGAGAGCCGGTGGCAGCCGACTGCTGCCGGAAAGGCTTCGACTCGTTGTCGAAAGACCGCCCGTCCCAGCCAACAAAACGCAAAATGAAAGCACCGCCCCTCACAATGGGGACGGTGCTTTTTTCATGTCCGGCGGTCCCGTCTCCGTGTCTGGGCCCCACCCGCCAATAGGCACCACGCCGCGGCTCGCACCAAAGGCCCGGACCGGCCGACAAGCGGACCCGCGCCGCAGCCCACATCAAGGGCCCGGCGGAGCTTCCCTTCCCGCACCCTCCATCCGAAAGCGGGCGGAACCCGGGGTATCCGCGAAGCCACCCCCCCAAAAAACGGCAGGCAGAGGCCAAACGGCATCCGGGCATGGACCTCTCCCACGCCATTCCATCCAAAGCGGACAGAAAACCGGAGGCTCCGGCAAAGGCCGCAAACAGAGGAGAAGGAGGGACGGAGGGGAAGGAGGGGAAGGAGGAAGGGAAGGAGAAAAGGGGGGAGGAAGCCAGAAAGCAGGAAAGCAGAAAAGCTGGGAAGCAGGAAGCCGGAAAGCGGGGAAGCCGGGAAGCGGGGAAGCCGGGAAGCGGGGAAGCCGGGAAGCGGGCGGAGGCACAAAAAGGCATAAAAAAACGGAGGCGCACCGTCGGGTGCACCTCCGCCTGCGGCTCTCAGCAGAGCCTTGCGTATCGGAATTACTTGTTGCGGTAAATCTTCTTGTAGCCGTAGATAGCCTCGTCGCCGAGCTCCTCCTCGATACGGAGCAGCTGGTTGTACTTGGCCATACGGTCCGAACGCGACATCGAGCCGGTCTTGATCTGGCCCGAGTTGGTAGCCACGGCGATGTCGGCAATCGTCGAGTCCTCGGTCTCACCCGAACGGTGCGAGGTTACCGACGTGTAGCCGGCGCGGTGTGCCATCTCGATGGCGTCGAGCGTCTCGGTCAGCGTACCAATCTGGTTTACCTTGATGAGAATCGAGTTGGCGCAGCCCATCTCGATACCCTTCTTCAGGAAGTCGACGTTCGTTACGAAGAGGTCGTCGCCCACCAGCTGGCACTTGTCGCCGATTTCGGCCGTCAGCAGCTGCCAGCCTTCCCAGTCGTTCTCTGACATACCGTCCTCAATCGAGTCGATGGGGTACTTGGCAATCAGACCCTTGAGGTACTCTACCTGCTCCTTCGAAGTGCGCTTTGCACCCTTCTCGCCCTCGAATACCGTGTAGTCGTAGATGCCGTCCTTGTAGAACTCCGACGAAGCGCAGTCCATGCCAATCATGACATCCTTGCCCGGAACATAGCCGGCCTTCTCGATGGCCTTGATAATCGAATCCAGAGCATCCTCCGTACCGTTCAGTGCGGGAGCGAAACCGCCCTCATCACCTACAGCCGTCGAAAGACCGCGCTCGTGGAGCACCTTCTTGAGGTTGTGGAAGACCTCGGCGCCCATGCGCAGACCCTCCTTGAGCGAGGGAGCGCCCACGGGACGAATCATGAACTCCTGGAATGCGATGGGGGCATCCGAGTGCGAACCGCCGTTGATGATGTTCATCATCGGAACGGGCAGCGTCTTGGCGTTGGCACCACCGATATAGCGGTAGAGGGGCATGCCGAAGTAGTCGGCAGCAGCGCGGGCCACGGCCAGCGAAACGCCCAGGATGGCGTTGGCGCCGAGGTTCGACTTGGTCTTCGTGCCGTCGAGGGCAATCATCGCCTTGTCGATGCCGACCTGGTCGGAAACGTTCATGCCGATGATGGCGGGGGCGATTACGTCGTTGACATTCTGCACGGCCTTCTGTACGCCCTTGCCCAGATAGCGGCTCTTGTCGCCGTCACGGAGCTCGAGGGCCTCGTTCTCACCCGTCGATGCGCCGCTCGGAACAGCTGCGCGACCGAAGGCGCCGGATACGGTACGAACTTCGACCTCAACGGTCGGATTGCCTCGCGAGTCGAGGATTTCCCTTGCGTGAATCTCTACAATCTGCATAGTCGTAATAATTTGATTATGGTTTGAATAACTTAATTTCCAATCGGTTTCGTGCGATTTGCACCGCAAAGGTACAAAATTATCGGGAAAAGAGTATTTCCTCTCCGTTATTTTTTCACACAAAGCGGGCCGCAAATTTGGCAATTCGCCGCAAATTTCTATCTTTGTTCCCCAACATCAACCCGCAAACCCTTAAAAAAACGCCTCAGGCATCCCGCCCATGCGCAAAGTTCTCTCCTTTTCCCTGCTTCTGATGCTGGGACTCGTCGCCTCGCAGCTGCTCCCCGGAGTGCTCGGCGAGGGCTACGCCGCCTTCAAGACCGGCTCCGACACGCTGCTCTACATCTGTCTGGCCTTCATCATGATAAACGTCGGACGTGAGTTCGAAATCGACAAGTCGCGCTGGAAGAGCTATACGGCCGACTACTTCATCGCCATGGCCACCGCCGCGCTGCCGTGGCTGCTCATCGCCCTCTACTACGTCTTCGTGCTGCTCCCCTCCGACCTCTGGAGCTCGCCCGAGGCGTGGAAGGAGAACCTGCTGCTGAGCCGCTTTGCGGCCCCCACCTCGGCCGGCATCCTCTTCACGATGCTGGCGGCGCTGAGCCTCAAGTCGAGCTGGATTTACCGCAAGATTCAGGTGCTGGCCATCTTCGACGACCTGGACACCATCCTGCTGATGATACCGCTGCAGATTATGATGATAGGGATGCGCTGGCAGCTCTTCGCCGTGCTGCTGGTGGTCATCGTGCTGCTCACCTTCGGCTGGCGGCGGCTCGGGCACTACGACGTGCGGCAGGACTGGAAGGCCGTGCTGGGTTACGCCGTGGTGGTCTTCGCCGCCACGCAGATGGTCTATCTGGTGACCAAGCACCTCTACGGTCCCGAGCACAGCATCCACATCGAGGTGCTGCTGCCGGCCTTCGTGACGGGCATGGTCATGCGCCACCGCCACATCGACACCCCCGCCGAGCAGCGCGCCTCGACCGGCGTCTCGTTCCTCTTCATGTTCCTCGTCGGGCTGAGCATGCCGCTGGTCACCGGGGCGCCCCATCCGGTCGAGAGCCTCGCCGGAGGCCACTCGGTCACCGGTTCGCAGCCCGTCATGCCGTGGGGCATCATGCTGCTCCACGTGGTGGCCGTCTCGGCGCTCTCGAACCTGGGCAAGCTCGTGCCGATGTTCTTCTACCGCGACCGACGCAAGAGCGAGCGTCTGGCCCTCTCGATTGGCATGTTCACCCGCGGCGAGGTGGGAGCCGGCGTCATCTTCATCGCCCTGGGCTACAATCTGGGCGGCCCGGCGCTGATTATCTCGGCGCTGACGCTCGTGCTGAACCTCATCCTCACGGGCGGATTCGTCGTCTGGGTCAAGCGGCTGGCGCTGCGCTCGGCCGCACCCGAGGAAGGCCCCGCAGCGGGCTCCGAAACGGCCGCCTGAGCCCAGCTCTACCGCCCGCGCCCGACCGACCTGCCGGTACGGACTTGCCGACCGGTACAACCGACCTTCATCGATGCGGCCTCGCCGCCCCCGCCTCGGGCAGGGCAACGTTCCCGACCGACCGGCTTCCTCCAACATAGGCATAAAAAGCCCCGGACCCTGCTGCGGGTCCGGGGCTTTTTCGTCGAAGTCCGGGGCTTTTTCCTCGGAAAGAGGGGTGAGCACGGCCGGCAAGATGCGGCATGCGGCACGCCGGGGGTTCTTCTTCGGGATGCCGCAGCCGGCGCGACCTGTTCAGAGCACCGCCCCGGCGCAACCTGCTCGGAGCGACGCGCCGGGGCCGGGGCGCCGTTCTCAGAGCGCCGTAAGGCGGTAGTCGCCGGCACGCTCCGCAACCACGCGCTGCAGCTGCTCGACGGTGATGCCCTCGGCACAGCGGACCGTCGCTACGGGCGGCTCCAGCGTCACGCTGGCCTGAACGCCCTCGATGGAGTTGAGCGCCTGCTCGACATGCGTCCGGCAGTGGTTGCACATCATCCCTTCGACCTTAAATTTCATCTCTTTTTCCATAGTATTCCTGTTTTGATTGTTTGTTGATTCCGTTTCAATCGTCCGCTCCGAGGCGGCACCCTCGGCCGGGGCCTGCCCGGAGGGCTCTTTACGCGCCGTGCACTCCTGCGCCCGGGCCGTAGAGGGCTCCACCGGGCAGACTGCCGCAGCAGGCTCCGCCGGACGCTCCTTCCCGGCCTGAACCGGACATTCCCTCTCCGCAGACATCTCCGCAGTCGGGCGCTCCTCTTCGACAGGCTCTTCGGCCGGCTCATCCGCCGGGGAGAGCGAGCCGCGGCGCAGCCGGAGGCTGTTGGTCACCACGCTGACGCTGCTCAGCGCCATCGCCGCGCCGCCAATCATCGGGTCGAGCAGGAATCCGCAGCAGGGGTAGAGCACGCCGGCCGCAATGGGGACGGCCGTCAGGTTGTAGATGAAGGCCCAGAAGAGGTTCTCGCGGATGGTGCGCCGCGTCCGCTGCGAGAGGGTCATCAGCTCGTCGACCTTGCCCAGGTCGGGGGTCAGCACGGTCACCATCGCCGCATCCATCGCAATGTCGCTGCCGCTGCCCATCGCCACGCTGAGGTCGGCCGCCAGTGCGGCGCTGTCGTTGATGCCGTCGCCGACCATCGCCACGCGGTGCCCGGCGGCCTGCAGCTGCCGCACAAAATCGCACTTGCGGTCGGGCAGCACCCCCGCCTCGACCCGCTCGATGCCGACGGCGCGGGCCACGGCACGGGCGGCATCCGAACGGTCGCCCGTGAGCATCCACACCTCGACGCCCCGCCGCCGCAGCCGCTCCACCGCCCGGCGCGAACCGGGCCGCACGCGGTCGGTGACGGCCAGCAGCGCCAGCGCACGCCGCTCGTCGGCGAACCACACCAGACTCTTCGCCTCGCGGCTCCACGACCCGGCCCGGCGGAGCATCGCCTCGTCGGGCTCGATACCCGCCTCGCGCAGCATCGCCTCGCTGCCGACCCGATAGCGGCTCCCCGCAACGCTTCCCGCAACGCCGCGGCCGGCCTGCGTCTCGAAGTGCTCCACCTCGAGGCGCTGCCGCTCGCCCAGCGAACGGGCCACCGCCTCCGAGAGCGGATGCTCCGAGCGGAGCGTGAGGGCGCTGAGCACGTCGCGCAGGCGCTCCTCCTCGGCGGCCGGCAGTTCGGCCCAAAGGGCGTCGCTCACCTCGGGATGCCCCTCGGTGAGGGTTCCCGTCTTGTCGAGCACCACCGTGTCAATGCGTCCGGCCGTCTCGAGGCTCTCGGCGTCGCGTACCAGAATGCCCGCCTCGGCCCCCTTGCCGACACCTACCATCACGGCCGTCGGCGTGGCCAGCCCCAGGGCGCAGGGGCAGGCAATCACCAGCACCGTCACCGCCGCCAGCACCCCGTGCGAGAAGCCCTCCTCGGGGGCCAGGAGCCACCATGCGGCAAAGGAGAGGAGCGCCACGGCGAAGATGACCGGCACGAAGACGCGGGCGACGCGGTCGACCAGTTGCTCGACCGGCGAGCGGCTCCCCTGCGCCTCGCGCACCGCACGGACGATGTGGGCCAGCAGCGTCGCATCGCCGCGCCGCGTCACCTCGAAGCGGAAGCTGCCGCTGCCGTTGACCGTGCCGGCAAAGACGCGGTCGCCCGGATGTTTGGCACTGGGAAGCGGTTCGCCCGTGAGCAGGCTCTCGTCGACGTGCGACCCGCCGGAGATGACCCGGCCGTCGGCCGCCAGCCGCTCGCCCGCACGCACCTCGACCACGTCGCCCGGCTGCAGCGCCGCCAGGGGGATGAGCTCCACCCCGCCCGGCCGCTCGACGCGCACCGTTGCGGGTTGCAGTCCGCTCAGCTTGCGCACGGCATCCGAGGCGCTCCGGCGGGCCCTCATCTCGAGCATCCGCCCCAGCAGGATGAAGGCCACCACGACGCTCGCGGACTCGAAATAGAGGTGCGGCTGGACCCCCCGTTCGAGCCAGAAGCGGGGAAAGAGGAGGTTGAAGATGCTGAAGAGGTAGGCCACTCCGGTGCTGGCCGCCACGAGCGTGTCCATGTTGGCGGCGCCGTGGCGGAGCTGGCGCCAGGCGCGGCGGAAGAAGCCGCCGCCCAGCACGAAGACCACCGGTGTCGAGAGCAGCCACAGCAGGTAACCGGCCCACGGCTGTCCTCCCCAGACCATTCCGACGACCGCCACGGGCACCGCCAGAGAGAGGGCCCACACGGCACGGCGGCGCAGCGCACGGTATTCGGCTTCGCGTTCGCGCTCGGCGGCGTCGAACGCCTCGCCCTCGCTGGAGAGAAGCAGGTCGTAGCCCGCCTCCTGCACCACGCGGCGCAAGGTCTCGGGGGTGCAGAGCGCCGGGTCGTAGCGGACGCCGGCCGTCGAGGCGGCATAGTTGACCGAGGCCTCGGCGACCCCCTCCTGGCGGCGGAGCACCTGCCCCACCCGTGCGGCGCAGGCCGCACAGCTCATGCCCGAAACGGGGAAGACCGCATCGACGGTGCGGTTTTTTGACGAATTCATGGATGCACGTTGTTTCATACGCCGGCAAAGATAGGTAACTGGCGGCGTTGACTCGTTACAGAATCATGGATAAGATTTATATCCGGCCGGAAAAGGGCGCCGAAGTGGAAGGGCGAAAAGAGAGGGGAAGAGGGGAAGAGGGGAAGAGGGGAAGAGGGGAAGAGGGGAAGAGGGG
>ENA-ORSJ01000737-ORSJ01000737.1-human-gut-metagenome-genome-assembly--contig:-NODE-737-length-32819-cov-8.454218_pt1 | contig 32819 bp, 27 predicted proteins | sample MGYA00242191_ERZ509158 | MGnify/ENA primary metagenome ERZ509158 (study PRJEB26280, sample SAMEA2338623) | human gut metagenome | biome: human gut; feature: human-associated habitat; material: faeces...
GGCCGGCGCGGGCGTGGCTGCGCTGAGCGCCGCTGCCGCCTCCGGTGTGGGGGATGCGTCCACCGGCGGCGCACCCAGCTCCATGCGCACCGATGCCAGCAGCAGCTGCTCCGGGTCGAGCCAGAGCCGCAGCCTGTCCGCGAGCGGCGCGCCGCCCGCCGCAGCCGATGCGATCTGCAGGCCGAACACGGTCAGCCCCACGCAGGCCAGTTTTTGCCGCAGCGTCATATCTGCTCACCTCCGATTGCATTCTCCACAATATATATGGTTTCGGGGGTGGAATTATGTCACCGTATCTGCTATACTGAGCACCGGAATATTTCAAAGGAGGCGTCGTCATGACGATCACATACCGGCCGAAGGGTGTTTGCTCCCGCCTAATGCGGGTGGAGGTGGAGAACGGAATTATCCGCAAAGTTGAGGTGCAAGGGGGGTGCAGCGGCAACCTGCAGGGCATTTCGCGGCTCCTGGTGGGGATGCCGGTGCAGCAGGCCATCGAGCGCATGGAGGGCGTGCGCTGCGGCAGCAAGCTGACCTCCTGCCCGGATCAGCTTGCCAAGGCGCTGCGTCAGGCGCTGTGAGGCGGGAAAAAGATTAACATAATTCTTTCAAATAATAAAAATAGTTGACATAATGCAAGTTTGCAAGAATTTTTTGCGAACTTGCATCTTTTTATTTTGGTCACTTTGCGTCGAATTGACGGTTTTAGTCAAAGTAAACAACACAATTTCTTGCGTATAGTTGTGTCATATAACGCTATATTTTGTTGTTTACGCATTTTTTTGTGGATATTATTCAGAACTTAAAAAGACGCTTTGTGCAATTTGCCGATTGCGTGGGGTTTGAAAAATGAATATAATTATCCATAACGGGGCGCGTGGATTGAAATGTTTGCGCCCTGTGATGAATCAGCAAAGGAGGCTGCACGTCATGAATCGAACGAAAAAAGCGGGCCTGTCCGTGAAGTCGGGCCTGTCGCTGATGTGCGTCGTCTGCCTGCTTTGCGGCTTATTGTGCGGATTTTTCTGGCTCGCCGGTGAAAGCTCGGCGCTGGCCGCCGGGCCGGACGGCAGCGCGCCGGCGGCAAAGACGGTCGTGAGCGGGGATGTGTCCCTGGCCGCGCCCGAGCACGACGAGAAGCTCGCGGTGCAGGCAGCCGCGCAGGCGACCTCGCCGGTCGTGCGCACGGTCGCCGTCGGCATGGACGCCGGCGACTACACCGAGACCGTCACCTGCGACTACACGCCCGTGTATGTGGACGACCGCTTCGGCGGCTACTGCTACGTGCTCGACGATGCGGTCTGGCTCCCGGCGGATGCGTTCGCCGAGATGCTCGGCCTCGAGAGCGACACGGTCACGGACGGCGACACCGAGACCGTCACGGTCGATGGCGCGGACATCGCGGCGACCTACGGCGAGACGTACTACACGGCCAACGGCCGCTGCTTCTACGCGCCCGACGGCGTGTATGCCCTCGACGGGGAAGTGGTGCTGCCGCTGGCGGATCTGGAGAAGATCTTCGGCGTCACGGCCGTGCTCAGCGAGGACCATACCAGTCTGCGCGTCGATGCCTCCGAGCAGGCGCTGCTCGAGAGCGGCGAGAGCTATTACGGCGCGCGTGATGTCTACTGGCTCAGCCACATCATCAATGCCGAGGCCGGCAACCAGCCCATGGACGGGCAGATCGCGGTCGGCAACGTCGTGCTCAACCGCGTGGCGGACGAGCGCTTCCCCAACAGCGTCAAGGAGGTCGTGTTCGACCGGCGCGGCGGTGTGGCGCAGTTTTCGCCCACGGCCGACGGGCGCATCAGCCTCACGCCGGACGAGGATGCCGAGCTCGCGGCGAAGCTCGCTTTTGAGGGCTACGACCCGGTGGGCGAGAGCCTGTATTTCATCAATCCCTCGGCCTGCAACGCCTCGTGGTTCAACAGCCGCCTGACCTACACGGCCACGATCGGCGACCACGTCTTTTACGCATAATAGCTGCACAGACAGCACAGCCGCCCGCACGGAGACCCGTGCGGGCGGCTTTTGTGCCGTTACGCGCCATGGCGATCCCGTTACCGTGCATGCTCGACCGGTGCCAAGCCTTCTCCCTACCGAGAAGGTGCTGAGCGCAGCGAAGCGGATGCGGCGGAAGAGGTCTGCTTTACCCGGCGTGCCTGCTCACCCGCACCCGCCCGGGACTGGACGCGCGGGGGAGAATGTGATAAGATGGCGGCAACCGATCATTTTTGGAGGCAAGCATGGACGAACTTCTGCGCGCGGGGTTTGCCGCGCTGGGTCTGCCGCTCGACGCGGCGGCGCTGGCCCGTTTTCAGACATATTACACGCTGCTCGACGAGCGCAGCAAGGTCATGAACCTGACGGCCATCCACGGCGAGACCGACGTGGCGCAGCTGCACTTTCTCGATTCGGCCGCCCTGCTGACGGTCGAGCCGCTTGCCGGCAAGTCGGTCATCGACGTCGGCACCGGCGCGGGCTTTCCCGGCCTGCCGCTGAAGATCGCGCAGCCGGACATTTCGCTCACGCTGCTCGACAGTCTGGATAAGCGCGTGCGCTTTCTCGGCGACGTCTGCGCCGCCACCGGCCTCACGGACGTGACGTGCCTGCATACGCGCGCCGAGGAGGCGCCGGAGCTGCGCGGGCAGTTCGACGCGGCGGTCTCGCGCGCGGTCGCGCGGCTGTACCTGCTGTGCGAGCTGTGCCTGCCGTTTGTGCGCACGGGCGGGGTGTTTCTCGCCATGAAAGGGCCGGATTGCGCCGCAGAGCTCGACGAGGCGCGCAGCGCCATCCGCAAGCTCGGCGGCACGTATGAGCGCACGGTGACGTATACCGTGCCCGGCACGGATGTGACGCACAGCGTCGTCGTCATCCGCAAGACGGTGCCCACACCGCCGAAGTATCCCCGCCGCTGGGCGAAGATGCAAAAGGAGCATCTGTAACGCGGATAAAACACGCCCGACGCATCTGCGTCGGGCGTGTTTTCGTATTCCGATGTCGTGCGGTCAGTCCAGCACCTGCGCCAGCACGGCCAGCAGCGCGTCAACCTGCGCGTCCGTCGTGGCCCACGAGGTCACGAACCGCACGGCCTGGTGCGCGGCGTCCACGCGGGCGGTCGTGTAAAACGCGACCTGCTCCTGCAGCCGCGCGATCTGCGCATCCGACAGGATGGGGAAAATCTGGTTCGTCGGCGAGGGCACGTACATTGCGATGCCGCGGTCCGAGAGCGCGGCGGCGATGCGCTGCGCCTGCGCGTCCGCGTGCCGGCCCAGCTCGAGCCAGAGGTCGTGTTCCATCGCGGCGGCGAACTGCACGCCGAGCAGGCGGCCCTTGGCGAGCATGGCGCCGTTGCGCTTCATCGCGCGGCGGAAGCCCGGCTTGAGCGCGTCGTTGACGATGACCATTGCCTCGCCGAAGAGCAGGCCGTTTTTCGTGCCGCCGATGTAAAACGCATCGCACAGCCGCGGCAGATCCTCCGGCTGCAGGTCGCTGCCCGCGGCCGTGAGCGCCTGCGCCAGCCGCGCGCCGTCGAGATACAGGTACATCCCGTGCGCGTCGCACGCCGCGCGCAGGGCGGTCAGCTCCGCCCTGGTATAGACAGTGCCGAGTTCCGTCGCGTCGGACACGTACGCCATGCGCGGCAGCACCATGTGCTCGTCATACACGCCCGGCGCAGCGCAGTGCTGCGCGGCGGCGTCGGCGATGGCGGCGGGGGTGAGCTTGCCGTCCGCGCCGGGCACGGCGATCACCTTGTGGCCGGTGGCCTCGATCGCGCCGGTCTCGTGCACATTGATGTGGCCGGTGTCGGCCGCGACCATGGCCTCCCACGGGCGCAGGAAGGCGGCCGCGGCGAGCTGGTTCGTCTGCGTGCCGCCGACGAGGAAGTGCACGTCGGCGTCCGGGCAGGCGAAGCGGGCGCGGATGGCGTCGGCCGCGCGGCGGCAGTCGTCGTCGAGCCCGTAGCCCGGCGTGGAGCAGAGGTTGGTGTCGCACAGGGCGCGCAGCACGTTCGGGTGCGCACCCTCGGAGTAATCGTTCTGAAAGCGGAGCATGGCGGATCACCTTTCGTTTGGACAGGATTCGGCACACTGCGCGTGCCGCTGAGGCTTATCATAGCCCCGGCGGCGGGGGCTTGTCAATGCGGCGCGGCTTTTTCAGTGGCCACGCCGCGACGGATGCAATCTGGCTTTTTTCTTGTCTCCGACAAGAAAAAAGCCGGCAGCTTTCGCTGCCGGCCAGCCCGCCAATGCCGTGTGAGCCCAGTTACAACCTGCACAAGAAGGCAGGTGGGTCGCCTCTCTGCTGTTTCTCTGCTTCCAACGTCCAACCGGCATCTTTCAGCCGGCCGGGAGGCCTGCAATCCGCAGCGGAAGTTCTGGCATCCCTTATAAGAGATGTGGGTTTAAATGAGCTCTGAGCACTCAGTCGTGCTCCACGCACACAGCAGGACTTATTCCCATGCTATGCGCCGCGCGGGAACTTATTCCTCCGCGCCGCCGTCAGATTCTTCGTCCTCGTCGGCGAAGATCTCTTCCATATAGTAATTGTACACCTTGTCCAGCTCGTCGTCATCGTCGATGGAGCCGAAGAGCTCCTCGCCGTTTTCCTCCATGATCTTGAGCAGGATGATGCCGAAATCGGGGTCATCCTCGTCCATATCGGCGGGGAGCGCCGCGAGATAGTCCTGACCGTCGAGCTCAAACTCGTTGAGCACTTCCAGCTCGAACTCGTTGCCGTCCTCGTCCTCGATCGTCAGATAATCGCTGCCGAATGCTTCACTCATCGGGGTGTCCTCCAGTTGTGATCGTTTTCTGGTTTCAGTGTACCCCATCTGGCGTGTAAAATCAAGTCCTTTTACGACCCCAGATCCTCCAGCAGCAGCAAAAGCTGCTCCTGACTGCCGACGGTGATGCCGCCGCGCAGCAGCTCCTGGTCGGCGCGGCGCAGTCCGGCGACCTCGATGCCGGTCACCTGCAGCGGCCTGCGGTCGGCGTCGGAGGCGAACACGCTCACATAGCCCTCGTAATCCCGCAGGATATATTCCGCCTGCGCGCCGTCGTAGGACGTGGCCGGCGCGTCCGCGCCCGGCTGCTGCAGGGAGGACATCGCCGCCCCCGCGACGAACGGCGACACGGCGCACAGCGCCGTCACGACCGTTAGTGCCAGCGTTCGTTTCATATGCCTCGCTCCTTTCACCGGAAAGTTTGTCCAACGTGCGCGCATTTCATACCCGCCGGACAAAAACGCGCGAAAGACTATCCCCAGTTGACAGAGTGTGCTATAATATCATTTAACCGTTTTTATGCGCTGAATATCGACCGGGTTTTTGACCCGATAATGTGTATTATCAGGGAGGTGCGTCACTGCCTATGGCAAAACGACCGAAACCATCATCATCCGCCCCGCGCGCGGCCCAGGCCGCGGATGCGACCGTGAGCGTCGCGGGCGCTGTGCTGCGTGTGCTCGGCACGATCCTGCTGATCGTGCTCGTCACGGGGCTGCTGTTTTTGTGCATCTTCGCGTACTATGTGAAAAACTGCCTGTCCACGGATCTCGACGTGCAGCTCTCGGACTTCACGGTCTCGCTCTCAAGCTCGATTTTGTATGAGGATTCCGACGGCAACTGGCAGAACCTCACGAACCTCTCGAGCACGGAAAACCGCGTCTGGATCGACTATGCCGACATCCCCAAGGACATGGAGCACGCGGCCGTCGCCATCGAGGACAAGCGCTTTTACAAGCACAAGGGCGTGGACTGGTACCGCACGACCGGCGCGTTCATCAACATGTTCCTGTCGATGAAAAACGACTTCGGCGGCTCGACCATCACGCAGCAGCTGATCAAAAACCTCACCAAGCAGGACGATATCACCGTGCAGCGCAAGCTGCTCGAGATCTTCCAGGCGCTCGAATTTGAGAAGTCCTATGATAAGGAAGAGATCATGGAGTGGTACCTGAACATCGTCTACTTCGGCGAGGGGTGCAACGGCGTCTATACCGCCGCCGAGACCTACTTCGGCAAAGAACCGAAGGATCTCACACTCGCCGAGTGCGCGAGCATCATCGGCATCACGAATAACCCCTCAAAATACGACCCCTTCATCAGCCGCGAGAACAATAAGGCCCGGCAGGAGACCATCCTCAAGCAGATGTACGAACAGGGCTACATCAACAAGGAGCAGTACGATGAGGCCGTGGCGCAGGAGCTCGTGTTCGTGCGCAGCGAGTCCGACGATGCCACCCAGACCATCTACAGCTACTACGCCGAGGCCGTCATCAACGACGTGCTCAACGACCTCGTCGAGCAGAAGGGCGTCAGCCGCGACACGGCACGCACGCTGCTCTATTCCGGCGGCTATCAGGTCTATTCCTGCTACGATCCCAGCATCCAGCAGGCGATCGACGACGTCTATACCGACCTCGACAAGATGCCGCAGCGCCCGTCGGCCTCCGGCCAGCAGTTCGAGTCCGCCATCGTCATCATGGACCCCTACACCGGCGAGATCAAGGGCCTGTCCGGCGGCACGGGCAAAAAGACCATCAACTTCGGCACGAACCGGGCCACGCAGTCCAAGCGCCCGCCCGGATCGTCCATCAAGCCGATCGCGACCTACGGCCCGGCCATGGAGCTCGGCCTCATCACGCAGTACACGCAGGTCAACGATGCGCCGGACATCAAGCTCTCCGGCACGAGCTGGTATCCGAAAAACTCCGGCGGCGGAAACTACGGCGTCATCACCATCCGCGAGGCGCTGCAGCGCTCGCTCAACACCGTCTCGGCGCAGATCCTCGACAAGCTCACGCCGCGTGCGTCGTATGAATTTTTGAAGGACAAGCTCGGCGTCACGAGCCTTGCCGAGTCCGACTGCGACTACGCGCCGCTCGCCCTCGGCCAGCTCACGAACGGCATCACCGTCCGCGAGATGACGCAGGCGTACTCCGCCTTCGTCAACGACGGCGTGTTCACCTACGGCCGCACGTATTCCTACGTCAAGGATTCCAGCGGCGAGGTCGTGCTCGAAAATCCCGCGCGCACGATCGTGGCCTTCAAGGCCAACACCGCGTGGAACATGACCGATATGCTCTGCAACGCCGTCAACAGCGGCACCGGCAGCGAGGCCCGCCTGAGCGGCATGCCCGTCGGCGGCAAGACCGGTACGACCACGAACAACTGCGACCGCTGGTTCGTCGGCTTCACGCCGTACTATGTGGCCGCCGTCTGGACCGGCTACGATATGCCCGAGTATATGAACTTCTCCGGCAACCCCGCCGCCCAGATCTGGAAGCTCGTCATGGAGTCGATCCACAAGGATCTGCCGACCAAGAGCTTCCCGACGCCGACCATCGGCTCGCCGACCGGCATCTTCGGCAATTTCTCCGGCCAGTCGCAGGACACCGGCGGCGATGCCGACGACGCCGGCTGAGCCGCGCAAATGTCTGCCCCATCGCGTGTCCCCGCGCCGAAACGACAGCGCGGGGCATGCGGTGTTGACAAAAAGATTGAAATGTGTTACAATTCGAAAACAGTGGTATCGGAGGTGTATCTCATTGGCAGCAAAATCGACCGAACTGTGCTACAAAGGCCATCCGCTGCGCCGGAAAGACAACCTGCTCTATTACGGCAGCATGGCTGACAAGTACATCATTATGATGCAGATCCTCGACACGAAAAAGATCAAGGACCTCGACGTGGCGACGCGGGTCTCCGTGCAGCTTCAGCTCACCGACCCGGATCTGAAATCCCGCGACCGTGTGGTCAAAAAGACAGAAAAGGACGGCCTGTACAACGCCATGGATGTGGCGGCTGTGTGGCTGGACCGCGCGCTTGCGAATAACTAAGCAAAGGATGATTCTATGGCGAAACGATTTCTGAAAACAGCCGTTGTTTCCGCGCTCTTCGCGCTCACGCTGGCCGTTTCGGCTTCCGCGGCGAGCGCCGGCGGTGCGACGACGACGACGGCCGTCAACTTCCGAACGGGCGCCGGAACGAATTACGGCATTATCTCCACACTCCCGGCAGGCACCCACGTCGTGGTGTCCACGCGCTCGAGCGGCGGCTGGGCCACGGTGGTCTACAACGGCACCGTCGGCTACATATCTTCCGATTACCTCAAACGCGCCAATGAAATGGATGCCAGCTTCGGTACCGGCACGATCAACGGCAGCTACGTGCGTATGCGCTCGGGTGCGAGCACGAGCAGCTCCATCCTCGGCACCTACAACTCCGGCACGACCATGACGATCACCGGCGTCAACGGCGCCTGGTACAAGGTCAGCTACAACGGCACCACCGGCTATGTCCACTCGGACTATGTCTCGCTCTCGGGCGTGACGAACGGCGGCAGCAGCACGGGCAGCTCCAACGGTTCGGTCAAGGGCAGCGATGTGCGCATGCGCTCCGGCCCGAGCACGAACTACTCCATCCTCGGTACCTACCAGAACGGCACGCCCCTGACCATCACCGGCACGGAAAACGGCTGGACGAAGGTCACCATCGGCGGCGTGAGCGGCTACATCCGCTCGGACTATGTCTCCGGCGGCGGGGCCGACAGCAAGGCCGGCTACATCAAGGGCACCGGCGTGCGTATGCGCTCGGGTGCGAGCACGACCAGCTCCATCCTCGGCGTGTATAACACCGGCACGAAGATGACCATCACCGGCGAGAGCGGCAACTGGTACAAAGTCAGCTACAGCGGCAGGGACGGTTATGTCAGCAAGGACTACATGACCACGACCAAGCCTGATAACGGCGGCGGCTCTACGAGCCAGACCGGCTACATCAAGGGCAACGACGTGCGTCTGCGTTCCGGCGCCGGCACGAATTATTCCATCCTCGGCACGTATAACAACGGCACGCCGCTGACGATCACCGGCACGAGCGGCAACTGGACGGCTGTCACCATCAACGGCGTCAAGGGCTATGTCAACAGCGCCTACGTCACCACCACGAAGTCGGACGGCGGCAGCAAGCCCAGCGGCTCCATCGGTGAGACCATCGTCGCCACGGCCAAGCAGTACATGGGCGCGCCGTATGTCTACGGCGGCATGAGCCCCTCGGGCTTTGACTGCTCCGGCTTTGTCAACTACGTGTACAAGCTCTGCGGCTATTCCATGAGCCGTGTGGCCAGCAGCATCTACAACAACAACGGCACCTATGTCGAGAAGGCCAACCTCCAGCTCGGCGACCTGGTGTTCTTTGCGAGCAACAGCTCCAGCATCGGCCACGTCGGTATCTATATCGGCAACGGCCAGTTCATCCACAGCAGCTCCGGCGCAGGCTGCGTCGTCATCAGCGACCTGAGCTCGAGCTACTACCTGAAGAATTACGTGGGCGCCAAGCGCATCGCGGGTTAACAGGCTTTTCTTTGTCCCCCGGCGAACCACCGGGGGACATTTTTTTATCTTGCGGTATGGCCGGGAATATGGTACATTGAGGAAAACGATTTGTGTGTGTGAAAGGGCAGGTGAAGCCAATGCAGTGTCCCTACTGTGGACGAGACATCCCGGATGATGCGCGCTGGTGCCCCTACTGCGGGGGCGAGCAGACGCCGCCGGAAGATGATTTACAGAATGAAATCCTCCCGCCGGAGGATCAGCAGGATGCATCCGCGCCGCCGGATGATGGAAACGGGGAGCATTTCCCTTCCGGCTGGCAGGACAGCGCCCCCGCCGACGACTGGGACGATGAAGCCGAGCCGCAGGACGATCCCTGGGCAGACGACCCGCCCGTGCCCGGCTGGGAGAACGATGCGCCGTATGAGCCCGCGCCGGAGGACCGGGACGCGCCGCGCAGCAAGGCGCTGCTCATCGCCATCTTTGCCGCGCTCGGCGTGGCACTGATCGTGCTGCTCATTGCGCTCAACGTCAAGCCCAAGCCAAAAGACCCGGTCGTGGCCGCGACCCCGGCCGTGACGGCGACGGTAGAGCCGTCCGCCGCGCCGACACCGACGCCCACCCCGACCCCGACGCCGAGCCCCACGCCGACGCCTTCCGCCGGCAGCTACATCCTGCCGGACAGCGCCGCGCGCCGGCTCACGCAGGCGGACGTGGCGAACCTCACCTGGGAGCAGTGCTGCCTTGCCCGCAACGAGATTTTTGCGCGCCACGGCCGCATCTTCCAGACGCCGCAGATCGCGGCCTATTTCGAGGCCCAGAGCTGGTATCACGGCACGGTGCCCGGCGCATCGTTCGATAACAATTCGCTCTCGCCGACCGAGCGCGCGAACGCCGACTTCCTCGCAAATTACGAAAACGCCACCTGGGGGCACTCGTACTATTGAGCATATGCTCCATAGAGAACCGCCTCGCCGGTTCACGAATGAATATGAAAAAACCTCCGCAGCCGAAGCTGCGGAGGTTTTTCATGCGGTTTGAATCACACGTTCGTCTTGGCGACGGCGGCGCGCAGGGCGTCGGTGCGGTCGGTGTCCTCCCAGCGGACGCCGAGCTCCTCGCGGCCCATGTGGCCGTAGGCGGCGAGCTGGCGGTAGATCGGGCGGCGCAGGTCGAGGTCGCGGATGATGGCCGTCGGCCGCAGGTCGAACACCTGCTGCACGGCAGCGGCGATCTGTGCATCCGGCACAGTGCCCGTGCCCTGCGTGTCGACGAGCACGCTCACAGGCTCTGCCACGCCGATGGCATACGCCAGCTGCACGAGGCAGCGGCGGGCAAGCCCGGCCGCCACGATGTTCTTGGCCACGTAGCGCGCGGCGTAGGCGGCGCTGCGGTCGACCTTCGTCGGGTCTTTGCCGGAGAACGCGCCGCCGCCGTGCGGGGCGCTGCCGCCGTAAGTATCGACGATGATCTTGCGGCCGGTCAGGCCGGAGTCCGCCTGCGGGCCGCCGACGACGAAGCGGCCGGTGGGGTTGATGAGGTAGCGGGTGTCGTCATCGAGCAGCTCGGCCGGGATGGTCGGGCGGATGACGAGCTCGATCATGTCCTTGCGCAGCTGGGCCATGTCTACCTCCGGGGCGTGCTGCGTGCTGAGCACGACGGTGTGCACGCGCACGGGGCGGTTCTGCTCGTCGTACTCGACCGTGACCTGCGTCTTGCCGTCGGGCCGCAGATAGTCGACCAGACCCTGCTTGCGCACGGCGGTCAGGCGCTTGGCCAGCTTGTGGGCCAGCGAAATGGGCAGCGGCATGAGCTCCGGCGTCTCGTCGCAGGCGAAGCCGAACATCATGCCCTGATCGCCCGCGCCGTTGTCGAGCGCGCTGTCGCCGGTCTCCTTGCTCTCGAGCGACTGGTCGACGCCGAGGGCGATGTCCGCGCTCTGCTCGTCGATGTTTGTGATGACGGCGCAGGTCTCGCAGTCAAAGCCGTATTTTGCGCGGTCGTAGCCGATCTCGCGCACGGTCTGGCGCACGACCTTCGGGATGTCCACGTAGCAGTCGGTCGTGATCTCGCCCATGACGTTCACGACGCCGGTCGTGACTGTGCATTCGCAGGCGACGCGGCCGTTCGGGTCCTGCGCCAGAATGGCGTCGAGGATCGCGTCGGAGATCTGGTCGCAGATCTTGTCGGGATGTCCTTCCGTCACGGATTCGGATGTAAAGAGATGATGAGCCATTGTTATTCCTCGCTTTCTGTTGTGCCGGGCAAAGAAACAAGCGCCCCGACAGCCGACGGAGCGCTTGGAAAAGGCGAAGATCCTCATCTCTCGATTTGCACCGCCGGATTTGGCACCTTGCAGGTCTCTGCAGGTTGTCGGGCTTCACAGGGCCGGTCCCTCCGCCACTCTTGATAAGGCTGTGAAATTGTAAGGCACATTATACGCGCTTTTGCGCGCTTGTCAAGTCCAAAATTCCGAATTTCGTCAATTATTTTTCAGCCAGATCCACAGCCGCCGCCACCACGGCAGCTTTTTTCGTGGCTGAGGCGGGGCAGGGGGCGCGGGCTTTTCGACGGTGCGCCCGGCAAAGTACGTGTGCAGATACGCCTGACTGGCAAACGGCTCGCCCGCGCCATCGGGACGGAGGTAGCTGCCGTCCGGCTGCATGATCCACGCCTGCCGGTTGTCGCGCCGCATGGCGCTGAGCACCTCGAGCACCTCCGCGCGCACGCTGGGGTCGGTCACGGCGGTGAAGGCCTCGATCCGGCGCATGGTGTTGCGCTCGAGCAGGTCGCCCGAGCCGATGAACACCTCCTGTGCCTCCCCGCGGCCAAAGACGAAAATACGCTCGTGCTCCAGATACCGCCCGATGATGCTGCGCACCGAGATGTGCTCCGTCCGCCCGGGCACGCCCGGCCGCAGGCAGCAGATGCCGCGCACGAACAGCTCCACCTCCGTGCCCGCCTCGCTCGCGCGCACGAGCCGCGCCATGACGTCCGCGTCGTTCATGGAGTTGACCTTGATGCCGATGTATCCCGCCGGGCCGAGGCGCGTCTGCGCCTCGATGTGCGCCATCAGCTGCGGCTTGTAGCCCTCCGGCGCGAGCCAGAGCGCCTCCGTCTCGCCGACGGTCTCGCCGCGCGCGAGCCGGTCGAACGTTTTCGCCGCGTCGCGCCCGATGGCCGGGTCGCTCGTCAGCAGCATGAGGTCGGTGTACTGTTCGGCAGTCTTTTCGTTGTAGTTGCCGGTGCCGACCTGCGTGTAGTAGCAGATGCCGCCGGGACACCGCCGCGTGATGAGGCACAGCTTTGTGTGCACCTTGTATTTCGTCAGGCCGTAGAGGATGCCGCACCCCGCGTCCTCGAGCATGCGCGAGTAGTCGATGTTGCTCTGCTCGTCAAAGCGGGCGCGCAGCTCGAGCAGGCACTGCACCTGCTTGCCGTGCTCGGCCGCGTAGGCCAGCGCCGCCGCGATGCGGCTGCCGGGGAGCCGGTAGAGCGTGATCTTGATCGACACGACGTCCGGGTCGTCCGCCGCCTCGTACAGCAGGTCGACGAACGGGTTGATGCTCTGGTACGGCAGCGCGAGCAGCAGGTCGTGCTGCGCGAGATAGGCAAAGTAGTCGCCCTTTTGCAGCGCCACGTTTTTGGCCGGCGGGATCTCGGGACACGTCAGCCCCGCGAGGTCAAACTCCCCCGGCATCGTGAGCACGAACGACAGATCCGTCGGCGCGCTCGTCACGAACAGCTGCCGCTTCGGCAGCCCGAGCAGCTCGCGCGCGAGCGCGCGCATCTCGTCCGAGATGCGGCCCTGCACCTGCGCGCGCACCGGCTCGAGCCGGCGGCGCCGCCGCAGCAGCCGCTCCATCACGGCGCGCAGATCCGCGTCGCACCCGTCCATGATGTCACGCACGGAAATGTCGGCGCTGCGCGTCACGCGCACGATAGCCGTCTCGCGCACGCGCCGCTCGCCGAAGAGCAGGGGCGCAAAGTGCGCTACCAGCGGCGCCGTGAGCGCGAGCTTCTGCACGCCGTCGACCGTGAGCTTAAAAAACTTCAGCAGCTGCGTCGTCGGCACGAGCCCCGCGCCGCCGCGCTTGCCCGCAAAGCGCACGAGCACATACTGCTCGCGGTTGCGCAGAAACGGCAGCGGGTGCTCGGCGTCGAGCACCTGCGGGCTCAGCAGCGGGCGCAGCGCGTCGAACCGCCGCCGCAGCAGCACCTCGTCCGCCTCGTCGAGCCGGTCAAAGTCCAGGATCTCCACGTGCTGCTTTGCCAGCGCCGCCGTCACTTTGCGCCAGAGCGCTTCAAAATCTTTTTGCTGCCGCGCCGTCTCGTCATAGATCGCGCGCAGCTGCTCGCGCGGCGTCAGGCCCGTGATGGTCTCCGTGTGCCACGGCTGCAGCAGCGCCCGGTCGAGCAGCCCGCCGACGCGCACCATATAAAATTCATCGAGATTCGAGCAGTAGATGGACAGAAACTTCAGCCGCTCATAGCCCGGCAGCGTCTCGTCGGCTGCCTCGGCCAGCACGCGGCGGTTGAATTGCAGCCAGCTCAGCTCGCGGTTCAAAAACAGGCCGGCATAGGCCGGGTCGGGCGCGCGGTCGGAAAACAGGCCGCGGCTGTCGCTCTGCGCGGCCATCTGCCGCAGCGCCTGCGCGCCCGGCAGCTCGGCGCCGGAATGGTGGGGCATACCATCGCCTCCTTGGGTTTCGCACGATATTAAACCATTATACCCGAACTGTCCAACATTGGCAATCCCCGCGCAAAAAGGTTGCAAAACCGGGGCGAGACTGCTATAATTTTGGCATACAAAACCCCGTGAACATTCTGGAGGTAAGATCATGGATGCATTCCGCGTGCTCGAAATCAAAAAGAGCGTTTTTGAAAACAACGACCGGCAGGCAGATCTGCTGCGCGAAGAACTCAAGCGCAATCACACCTTCCTGCTCAATCTCATGTCCTCGCCCGGCAGCGGCAAGACCACGACCCTCATGGCGACCATCAACGCCCTGAAGGACGATCTGCGCATCGGCGTCATGGAGGCCGATATCGACTCCGACGTTGACGCGGCGACCATCTCCACCAGCGGTGCGAAGGTTATCCAGCTGCACACCGGCGGCATGTGCCACCTCGACGCGGGCATGACGCGCCAGGGCCTCGAGGGCCTCGGCACCGAGAACATCGACCTCGCCATCCTCGAGAACGTCGGCAACCTCGTCTGCCCGGCGGAGTTTGACACCGGCGCCGTGAAAAACGCCATGATCCTCTCCGTGCCGGAGGGCGACGACAAGCCGCTGAAGTACCCGCTCATGTTCTCGATCTGCGACGTGCTGCTCGTCAACAAGATCGACGTTGCGCCGTACTTCAACTTCGACCTCGACAAGTGCATCGAGCGCGTCAAGAAGCTCAACCCGAACATTCAGGTGTTCCCGATCTCCGCGCTCAAGGGCGAGGGCATCGAGCCGTGGGCCGACTGGCTGCGTGAGCAGACAAAGACCTGGAACGCATAAACGCCGAAGCAAAAACCGGGACGCTCCCGTCGGAGCGCCCCGGTTTTTTTATATGGGCCGGGTCGTTTCCCGTCACGGGTTGGCCTGCGCCCACGCGCGCACAAAGGCGGCGAACGTGCGCACGAGCGGCTTGCCCTCGCTCTCCGGCGGGATGGCCATGGCGATCGTGCGGTGCGCCGGGGGATCGAGCGGGCGCACGACGACGTTGTGGTGGTCCGAGCGCAGCACGAGCTCGTGCGCGATACAGATGCCCAGCCCGCTCTCGACCATGGAGATCATGGCGTAATCGTCCGCCGTCTGAAAGCGGATGTCGGGGTGCACGTGCGCGGCGTCGAGCACGCGCAGCGCGTCGCGGTTCGTGCTGTCGATCAGGCTCACGACCGGTTCCGTGCCGAAGGCCGCGACGGGCACGGCCTCGCACGCCGCCAGCGGGTGGCCCGCCGGCAGCACGGCCAGCAGCCGGTCGCTGCACACGGGCACGATCTCGCCCGGCAGCTCGCTCGGCAGCGAGATGAAGCCCATGTCCACCGTGCCGCTGCGCACGTAGGCGTCCACCTCGGCGTACGCCCCGTCGAACAGGCGGAAGCGCGCCTCCGGATGCTGCACCTGAAACTGCTTGATCATCGGCGGCAGCCAGTTGACCGCCACGCTCTTGAACGTCGCAATGCGGATCGTGCCGCCGGCGCGCTCGCGCACCTCCTGGATGCGGCCGCGCAGGTGCGCATCCGCTGCGCACACCTGCTGCACGGCCGGCAGCAGTGCCTTGCCCGCCGGGGTCAGGTGCACGCCGCCGCGGTTGCGCACCAGCAGGGGAAAGCCGCAGTCGCGCTCGAGCCCCGCCAGCAGCTGCGTCAGCGCCGACTGGGACACGCCCAGCGCCTGCGCCGCGGCCGACACGCTCGCGCACTCCACCGTTTTTAAAAACGCCTCATATTGCCGCAGTGTCACACGTACCCGCTCCTTGTCCGAACTTTATCGCTTAAAATAAGATTATCTTATATTATACGCGCGGTTTCCAAAAAGTCAAGCGCAGAAATTTTCCCTGATATTGCAGGGGAAACGCCGCTTTTTGCCCGAAAAGCATGAAGAAATTGTTGACACGGTGGGGAAAGTGGCGTATCATACACACATATTGTTTTTACGGAAATTATATAAGGTTTCCTAATGAAAGGGGCAAAACATCATGGGCACTGCTTCGAGCGGTGAATGGATCGCCATATTACTGTATTTCGCGCTGGTCATCGGCGTCGGCGTGTATTTCTTCTTCCGTGACCGCCATCAGGAGGGCGAGAAGGAGTACTTCCTCGGCGGCCGCAGCATGGGCGGCTGGGTCGCGGCGCTGTCTGCCGGCGCGTCGGACATGAGCGCATGGGTGCTCATGGGCCTGCCCGGCTCGATCTATCTGTACGGCATCGGCAAGGTGTGGATCTCCGTCGGCCTGCTCATCGGCACGGTCTGCGCGTGGATCTTCGTCGCGCCGCGTCTGCGCCGGTACTCCATCCGCGCGAACGACTCGATCACCATCCCGCAGTTTCTCACCAACCGCTTCCTGTCCAAGAACAAGGGCCTGCAGATCATCTCGGCCATCGTGTTCGTCGTGGTCTACTGCGTTTACAGCGCCTCGAGCATTTCGGCCTGCGGCACGCTGTTCAACACCGTCACGGGCATGAGCGCCAAGACGGCCATGATCATCGCCACGGCCATCATCCTCGTGTATGTGTTCCTCGGCGGCTTCAACGCCGTGTGCTGGACGGACTTCTTCCAGGGCATGCTCATGCTTGCCGCGCTCATGCTCACGCCGATCCTCGCGCTGTTCGTCATGAAGGGTGCAGACTTTGTCGCACCGGTCATGGCCGTTCCGGAAAACTACTATAATGTGCTCTCCGGCGGCGGCTTCAACTGGAAGAGCATGTCGGATATCATTTCCGGTCTTGGCTGGGGCCTGGGCTACTTCGGCATGCCGCACATCCTTGTGCGCTATCTGTCCATCAAGTCCGAGCATGAGATGCGCAAGAGCCAGATCATCGGCTGCAGCTGGATCGTGCTCATTCTGGCCATGTCCGCCGTCGTCGGCCTGATCGGCCGCCAGTTCCTCGGCGAGATCGACAACGAGAACCTCGTCTTTGTGCACATGGTGCGCCGCCTGTTCCCGGCGTTCATCTCCGGTGTGCTGCTCTCGGCCATTCTTGCCGCGGCCATGAGCACGGCCGACTCCCAGCTGCTGGCGAGCAGCAGCGCCTTCGCCTCCGATATCTATAAGCCGGTCATCCGCAAGGACGCCACCGACCACGAGATGCAGTGGGCGGGCCGCATCATCGTCATCCTCATCTCCGTCGTCGCGTACTTCATCGCGGCTGACCCGAACTGCGGCGGCATCATGGCGCTCGTCGAGTGCGCATGGGCGGGCTTCGGCTCCGCGTTCGGCCCGGTCATCCTGCTCTCGCTCTACTGGCGCCGCCTGACGTATTCCGGCGCGGTCGCCGGCGTGTGCGTGGGCTTTGCGGTCGATGCCCTGTGGTATGCGTTCCTGTCCACGCCGACCGGCCTGTATGAGATCATCCCCGGCTTCCTGTGCGGCCTGATCGCGGCGGTCGTCGTGTCGCTGTGCAGCAAGGCCCCGTCGAAAGAGGTCACGGACCTGTTCGACCGCGCCTTCGAGCCCACGGACTGAAACAAAATCGTGCCTGACAGCCGTCCCTCTCCGGAGGGGCGGCTTTTTGCACATTTTCGCCAAAATGTCCTGCGTGATACTTGACATCGGGGCAGGGAATCTGTATTATCTAATGGTAAAAGGAAACGGTATTAGTGAAATATCCATTTTTTCACCCGGCCGCGGCCGGAGAAACGGAGCGAACCGATCATGGATTTTTTTGAACAGATCGCGCGCGAACAGGTGCGCGCGATGATCCTCAACCACGCGCGCCGCGAGGACCTCAGCCAGATCTTTTCGCAGGGCGAGATGCGCCTGCTCGGCTGCCTCAATGCCGGGGCGGACGGCCGTACGGCCGGCGAGCTGAGCACGCTGCTCGACCTGAGCACGGCGCGCATCGCGGCCATGCTCAACAATCTCGAGCGCAAGGGCGCGATCACCCGCGCGCGCGACACGGCCGACCGCCGGCGCGTCGTCGTGCGCCTGACCGAGCAGGGGCGGCACGAGGTGCAGACGTCGCTCGACGAGGCAGTCGCGTGCCTGTCGGAGGTCTACCGCCGCATGGGCGAGGCGGACACGCGCGAGCTGCTGCGCCTGAGCGACCGGGCGGGGGAGATCGCCCAGCAGATTTATGAAGAGCAGAAGGAGGACGCGCCATGCGGGTGCTGAAATACCTGCGCGGGCACATCCCGGCCGTGGCGCTGATCGTGCTGCTGCTCGTGGCGCAGTCGTTTTGCGAGCTGTCGCTGCCGGCGTACACGAGCCGCATCGTGGACACCGGCATCCAGAGCGGCGGCATCGAATATGCCGCGCCCCTCGCGCTCACGGACAAGACCATGGACGGCGTGCGCCTGTTTTTGTCGGATGACGACGCCGCCGCGGTCAGCGCCGCCTACACGGATGCCGACGGCGTCTGGACGATCAACGACACGGCGCAGCTGCCGGAGCTGGAGGGCATCTTCGTCCGGCCGCTGGTCATGTATGCCCGCCTGTCGGAGCAGGGGGCGAACACCGTGCTCGCCCTGCGCCAGCAGATGCAGGGCGGCCTCATCACGCACGAGGAGATCCTCGCGCGCGGCGAGGAAGCGCTCAGCGGCATGGGCACGCTCACCGACAGCGTCCTGCACAGCGCGGCCGTGCAGTTTCTCAAGACGGAGTACGCCGTCGCGGGCCTGAATGTCAACCACATCCGCAACAGCTACCTGCTGCGCACCGGCGGGAAAATGCTCCTGCTCACGCTCGGCATGATCGCGGCGGCCGTGCTCTGCAACTATGTCGGCGCGCGGATGTCTGCCGCCATCGGGCGCGACCTGCGCGCGCAGGTGTTCCGCAAGGTGCTGTCGTTCTCGTCCGCCGAGATGGACAAGTTCTCAACGGCCTCGCTCATCACGCGCACCACGAACGACGTCACGCAGATCCAGGCGGTGTGCGTGCTGATCGTGCGCGTCGTGCTCTATGCGCCGGTCATCGGCCTCGGCGGCATTATCATGGTCGCGCGTACGAAAACCGGCCTCGGCTGGATCATCGCGCTGGCCGTCGCGGCGATGCTGCTGCTCGTCGGCGTGCTCATGAAGATCGCCATGCCGCAGTTTCGCACCATGCAGCAGCGCGTGGACGACGTCAACCTCGTCAGCCGCGAGGTGCTGACCGGTCTGCCGGTCATCCGCGCGTTCCACCGCGAGCGGCACGAGGAGGAACGCTTCGACACCGCGAGCGCGGCGCTCATGAAAACGCAGCTGTTCGTCAACCGGACCATGGCGTTCATGGGCCCGGTCATGACGCTCATCATGTACGGCGTCACGGTCATGATCGAGTGGTTCGGCGCGAAAAGTATCAACGCCGGCAACATGCAGATCGGCGACATGATCGCCTTTTCGACCTACGCCTCGCTCATCATCATGGCCTTCATGATGATCACGATCGTGGCGGTGCTCCTGCCGCGCGCCGAGGTCTCGGCCACGCGCGTGGACGAGATCCTGCGCACGCGCGCGAGCGTGCGCGACCCGCGCAGCCCCGAGCCCGCGCCTGCGGACGCGACCGTCACGTTCGACCACGTGTCGTTCCGCTATCCCGGCGCGGAGGACGACGTGCTGCACGACATCAGCTTCACGGCACGGCCCGGCGAGGTCACGGCCATCGTCGGCTCGACTGGCTGCGGCAAATCGACGCTGCTGAATCTCATTCCGCGCTTTTACGATGCGACCGGCGGCACGGTCAGCATCGGCGGCGTGAACGTGCGCCGCCTGCACCAGACCGACCTGCGCGCCATGCTCGGCTACGTGCCGCAAAAGGGTGTGCTTCACGGGCGACATTCTCTCGAACCTCGAGTTTGGCGGCGACGTCTCGGAGGCCGACGCCATCCGCGCCGCCGCCACGGCGCAGGCCGAGGACTTCATCTGGTCGCGGCCGCACCACTTCCTCACGCCGGTGGCGCAGGGCGGGGCGAACGTGTCCGGCGGGCAGCGGCAGCGCCTGTCCATCGCGCGCGCCATCGCCAGGCACCCGCAGGTGTACCTGTTTGACGACAGCTTTTCCGCGCTCGACTATCAGACGGATGCCGCGCTGCGTCAGGCGCTGGCCAAACAGACGCACGACGCCACGGTCATCATCGTGGCGCAGCGCCTGAGCACGATCCTGCACGCGGATCAGATCCTCGTGCTCGACGGCGGGCGCATCGTCGGCTGCGGCACGCACAGCGCGCTGCTGCGCAGTTGCGAGACCTACCGCGAGATTGCGCTCAGCCAGCTCAGCGCCGCGGAACTCGGAGAGGAGGGCTGACCATGGCGGGTCCCAGACGCGGACCGGGCCGCATCCCGGAAAAACCGAAAAACTTCAAAGGCACGATTACGAAGCTCTTCCGCTGCCTCGGCCGCTACCGGCTGCCGCTTGTGCTTGTGCTCGTGCTCGCGCTGGCGAGCACGGCCTTCGGCATCGTCGGGCCGAAGATCCTCTCGACGGCCACGACGGAGCTGGCCACCGGCCTCGGGCGCAAGCTCTCGGGCCTCGGCGGCATTGACTTCGGCAAGATCGGCAAGATCCTGCTGACCGTGCTCGCGCTCTATCTCGTCAGCGCGGCGTGCAGCTTCTTCCAGTCGTGGATCCTCGCCGGCATCACGCAGAAGCTCGCCTACCGCCTGCGCGGCGAGATCAGCGCCAAGATCCACCGCATGCCCATGCGCTACTTCGAGCGCAACACCGTCGGCGACGTGCTCTCGCGCATCACCAACGACGTCGACACCATGTCCTCCGGCATGGCGCAGTCGGTCACGCAGCTCGTCACGAACGTCACCATGCTCGTCGGCGTGCTGGTCATGATGCTGCGCATCAGCTGGCTCATGACGCTCATCGCGCTCATCGTGCTGCCGGTCACGGGCGTGCTCACGGGCCGGATCGTCAAGCGCAGCCAGCGCTACTTCGTCGCCCAGCAGAAGAACCTCGGCGATATCAACGGCAAGGTCGAGGAGACCTACGCCGGGCACAACGTCGTCTGCGCCTTCAACCGCGAGGGCGCGACACAAAAGGAGTTCGACGCCATCAACGCGCGGCTCTACCGCTCGGCGTGGAAGAGCCAGTTTCTGTCCGGGCTCATGTCGCCGGTGACGACGTTTGTCAGCAAGCTCGGCTACGTGTGCGTGGTCGTGCTCGGCGGCTCGCTCGCCGCGCGCGGCACCATCACGATCGGCGACATTCAGGCATTTCTCAACTACATGGCGAACTTCACGCAGCCGATCACGCAGCTGGCGCAGATCAGCACTCAGCTGCAGACCATGGCGGCCGCGGCTGAGCGCGTGTTCGCCTTCCTCGACGAGGCGGAAGAGCCGGCCGACCCCGCGCTGCCCGCCCCGGCGGAGCACATCCGCGGCGACGTGTCGTTCCGGCACGTGCGCTTCGGCTACGATCCCGCGCAGCCGGTCATCCATGACTGGAGCTGCGACGTGCCGGCAGGCAGGACCGTTGCCATCGTCGGCCCGACCGGCGCCGGCAAGACCACGATGGTCAAGCTGCTCATGCGCTTTTACGATGTCGACGCCGGCGCGATCTTCGTCGACGGGCGCGACGTGCGCGACTATGCGCGCGGCGACCTGCGGCGCGCCTTCGGCATGGTGCTGCAGGACACGTGGCTCTTTAAGGGCACAATCATGGAAAACATCCGCTACGGCCGCCCCGAGGCGACGGACGCCGAGGTCATCGCGGCGGCAAAGGCCGCGCGCGCCGACGCCTTCATCCGCACGCTGCCTGGCGGCTACCAGATGGAGCTCAACGAGGAGGCGACGAACGTCTCCCAGGGGCAAAAGCAGCTGCTGACGATCGCGCGCGCCGTGCTGGCAAACGCCCCCATTCTCATTCTCGATGAGGCGACCAGCTCGGTCGACACCCGCACCGAGCAGCTCATCCAGGAGGCGATGGATCACCTCATGCGCGGCCGCACGAGCTTTGTCATCGCGCACCGCCTGAGCACCATCCGCAATGCCGACTGCATCCTCGTCATGCGCGACGGCAACATCGTCGAGCAGGGCACGCACAGCGAACTGCTCGCGCGCGGCGGGTTCTATGCCGCGCTCTACAACAGCCAGTTCGAGGACGTGGTCGCGTAAAGTATTCGGTATTATGACAACCAAAACCGCGCAGGAATGCTGATTCCTGCGCGGTTTTCCCATTCAAATGCGATGTTATGTAAACAGAAAAGCAAAATATACAGTTATGGTAACTACATTATGAAAACCAAATACTTAGAAAATGCTTATAATTTCAGCAAAAATGATGAAATATAATTGGATTATGTAAACTGAATTATGTAAATGTAGCGGAGCGACATTGGTGCTTGTGCTATTTCAGTTATGGAAACAGAATTATGACAACTAAAATTAAGAAAAAATATTGATATTTCAGTATGTTTTTATATTTATTTATCATTTATGTAAATATCATTATGTAAACATATCGCATAATAACCAGCCCCGCGCGAAGATTCTCGCGCGGGGCTGGGGAGCCTGGTGTATTTTCCGGTGGCCTTCCGGCGCGCTCGACTGCGGCGCGCCAAGGCGCCCCTTCGGTGCGGCGCGCTGCGGCTGTCCGGCCGGCCTTGGCGCGGCCGTGTGCCGGGGTGCGCTGCGTACCCGCCGCACACCCCGGCAGCCTTATGCGTACTCGACCTTGATGGTGTTCGTGTTGCCGCTGCGGCCGTTGATGATGCCGCCGGTGATGATGACCTTGTCGCCCTTTTCGAGCTGCATCACCTGCCGGCTGACCTGCAGCGCGTGGTAAAACAGCACGTCGGTGCTCTCGTACACCTCGCTCATAACGGGCGTGATGCCCCATGAGAGGGCGAGCTTGCGGTAGGCGCGCTCGTTCGTGGTCAGGCCGATGATGTCCGTCGGGCCGCGGAAGCGCGAGATCAGCCGCGCGGTGCGCCCTGTGATGGAGCAGACGGTGATGACCTTCGCGCCGATGTCGATGGCCATGCCGCACGTGGCGTGGCTGATGGCGTCGAGCGTGTCGTGGATCTCAAACTGCGTCTTGGGGAAACGTTTGGCGTAGTTGATGTGCGCCTCGGTGTATTCGGCGATGCGGGCCATGGCGCTCAGCGCCTCGACGGGGTGCTCGCCCGCGGCCGTCTCGCCGGAGAGCATGATGGCGCTCGTGCCGTCGTAGACGGCGTTGGCCACGTCGGCGATCTCGGCGCGGGTGGGGCGGATGTTGTGCGTCATGCTCTCGAGCATTTCGGTCGCGGTGATGACGCGCTTGCCAAGCAGGCGGCACTTGCCGATGAGCTCCTTCTGGATGCTCGGCAGCTCCTCATACGGCACCTCGACGCCCATGTCGCCGCGGGCGATCATGATGCCGGTGCACTCGGTGAAGATCTCCTCGATGTTGTCGATGCCGGGCTGATTCTCGATCTTGGCGATGACGGAGATGTCCTCGCCGCCGTTGGCGCGCAGGAAGGCGTTGAGGTCGGCCAGGTCCTGCTTGCGTGACACGAAGGACGCGGCCACGAAGTCCACGTCGTTTTCGATGCCGAAGAGCAGGTCGCTCTTGTCCTGCTCGCTCAGAAACGTCTGCTTGAGCACCTTGTTCGGGAAGCTCATGCTCTTGCGGTCCGAGAGCACGCCGCCGGCGGTGACGCGGCAGATGACGTCCGTGTCGGTCGTGGCGGTGACGGTCAGGGCGATGAGCCCGTCGTTGACGAGCACGGTGTTGCCCGGCTCAAGATCCTGCGCGAGCCCGGCATAGCTCACGGACACGCGCTCGGCATTGCCGGTGACGGGCTCGGTCGTGAACGTGAACGTGTCGCCGCTGTGCAGCTCGATCTTCCCGTCCGCGAACGTGCCGATGCGGTACTCCGGGCCCTTCGTGTCGAGCATGATGGCGATGGGCAGGTCGAGCTCCGCGCGCAGCTTCTTGATCCGGTCAATGCGCACCTGGTGTTCGGCGTGCGTGCCGTGGGAAAAGTTCAGGCGCGCGACGTTCATGCCCGCGAGCATCATGGCGCGCAGCGTCTCCTCGCTGTCGCAGGCGGGGCCGATGGTGCAGACGATCTTCGTTTTTCTCATATCCGACTCCCTCTCCGCATGTTGCGGTTTACTTTTTCTTCTTGCCGAACCAGCGGCGCTCCTTGCGGTTGCGGCCCTCGGGCTCGTCAGCGGCGGTGATGTTCCGGGCGGCCTCGGCCACAGCGTCGGCGTCAAAGTCGACGCCCATTTCGGCCGCGGTGTTGCGCATCTGATCAAAGAACTCGAGCTGGGCCTTGAGCGTCTGGAGCATTTCGCGCGTGAGCGCAAGTCCGCTGCCGACGCCGGGGTCGATGATGATGCCGGTGTCGTTCGAGGAGAGCACGAGCGGGGCGTAGTCCTTCACGCCGAGCTCGACGCTGCCCATGTTGCGCCATTGCAGCAGGCGCGCGCGGTCGGTGAAGGCGCAGAAGAACGTGCGCCCGTCGTCGGTGCGCACCTTGCCGAACTGCAGGTGCTGCTGACCGTCGGCCGGGGCAGCTTCGCCCTCGGGCCGCTGGGCGGGGAAGAACAGCGGCGCCGCGATCATGGTCGCGGCCAGGCGCTGGAAGTTCTCCTTCGAGGCGTTGATCTTGCACGCGTCGAGCGCGTCGCGCAGATCCTCGGCCAACGCGGCGCGCATGGCCTGCTCGGGCGTGCGCTCGCTGAGCTCGATGTGGAAATCGGGGTAGGCCACGCGCAGCATGTCCAGCGCGGTGCTCAGGCCCTGCACGTCTTCGTCGGGGCGGTCGTTGGCGGCCACGACGAACAGGCGCGGGCGGTGATTGACGCTGCGGTCGACGATGCCGGAGGCGTAGAGCTCCTCGAGCTTCGTCTGGATGCACAGGGCGATGCAGTTGGGGTGCTCGCTCGTGGCGGTCACGGCGATGGCGTAGGTCTCGTCGCCGTCCTGCACGGGCATTTTCGCCGCCTCGAGAATGTGCGGGCGGCCGAGACCGTAGGCGGCCTCGGCCTTGTGCTGCTCGCGCTCGGCGTCGGTCATGTCGTCGATGTTGTCCGGCTCCGTGTAGGCGCCGGCGGCCAGCAGCTCCGCCACGGCCTTGCGGCGGATGTCCTGAATGCCGAGCAGCTGCATGGCGCGCGAGCGGTCGGCGGCGACGTGGTCGTACAGATCGTTAAAATTACTCATATGCTTCCTTCCCGGGACGCCTGTTCGCCCCTTGGTTTTCTTTGCCGCCATTATAACACACCCCGCGCCAAATGCAAAGCGCCGATTCACCGCGGCAGATTGCACAAACATTGCCGCAGGGCGCAAAAAAATTTCTTGCCGCAGATCGCCGGTTTCTCTTTGCAAGCGGCAAAAATGTTGCTATAATGATTTTGTATAAAAACTTGGGTTTTGGCGTCCGCACGCAGGACGCGGAGATTTTCAAAAAGAGAGGAAGTTACGATATGATTCCACACGGCAAAGAGATCAAGGTGTTCACCGGCTCGTCCAACCCCGACCTGGCGGACATGATCTGCAAGAACCTCGGCATCTCCCTGGGCAAGAGCACGGTCACGGCGTTTGCCGACGGCGAGTGCTCCATCTCCATCAACGAGCCCGTCCGCGGCGTGGACGTGTTCATCGTGCAGAGCACCTGCAAGCCGGTCAATGACAGCCTCATGGAGCTGCTGGTCATGATCGACGCAATGAAGCGTGCCTCCGCCGGCCGCATCACCGCCGTCATCCCGTATTTCGGCTATGCCCGGCAGGACCGCAAGGCCAAGGCCCGCGACCCGATCTCGGCCAAGCTCGTGGCGAACCTGCTCACCGTCGCCGGGGCCGACCGTGTGCTGACCATGGACCTGCACGCCGCGCAGATCCAGGGCTTCTTTGATATCCCGGTGGACAACCTCTACGGCGCGCCGCTGTTTGCCACGCACTACCTGCGCCGCTTCGGCTACGGCCGCGAGGACATGGTCGTCGTCTCGCCGGACGTCGGCAGCGTGGCGCGCGCGCGCTCTTTCGCCATGAAGATGGGTCTCGGCCTCGCTATCGTGGATAAGCGCCGCGAAAAGGCCAACAGCTCCGAGGTCATGAACATCATCGGCAATGTCGAGGGCAAGACCTGCCTGCTGCTCGACGACATGGTCGACACGGCCGGCAGCCTGTGCGGCGCGGCCAAGGCCATCGTTGAGGTCGGCGGCGCGAAGGAAGTGTACGCCTGCGCATCCCACGGCGTGCTCTCCGGCCCGGCCATCGACCGCATCAACGACAGCGTCATCGACGAGCTGCTCCTGCTCGATACCATTCCGTATCCGAAGGACAAGCCGGCCTGCGACAAGATCCACTATCTGCCCGTCGCACCGATGTTCGCCGAGGCCATCAACCGCATCTATGAAGAGATGAGCATCTCCTCGCTGTTCGAGTGATGTTTTTTTCCGATCACGGCGGCGTTCAGTGGCTGGTCGTGTTCCTCGGCAACCCGGGGCTGAAGTATCAGAATACACGGCACAACGCGGGCTTTCTCACGGCGGACGTCGTGGAAAAGGACTGCGGCGTGCACATCGACCGGCTGCGCTTTCACGCGCTCACGGCACAGGCGGAGCTCGGCGGGCAGAAGGTCCTGCTCATGAAGCCGCAGACGTTTATGAACAACTCCGGCGAGGCCGTGGCGCCGGCGGCAAAGTTTTATAAAGTGCCGCCGGAGCATATCCTGGTCGTGTCGGACGAGATCCACCTGCAGCCGGGCCGCCTGCGCATCCGCACGAAGGGCTCGGCCGGCGGGCACAACGGGCTCAAGAGCATCATTGCCTGCCTCGGCACGGACGCCTTTCCCCGCATCCGCATCGGCGTCGGCGCGCCCCCGCACCCGGACTATGACATGCCCGACTGGGTGCTTGGCACGTTCCGCGGCGAGGACAAGACCGCCATGGACGACGCGGCCGTGCGCGCGGCCGAGGCCTGCGCGGTCTACATCCGCGACGGGGCGGACCGCGCCATGAGCCGCTTTAACTGAACACCTGTCAGGGGTTTCCCACGTCCACTGGAACCGCCGCAGCCGACCGTGGGGGCATTGCCGCCGGGCCGCACGCGAAACCGGTCGATGTGTGGGAGACCCCTGATCTATTCGCAACTGGAGAAAAGGAGGAGCGCATCCCTTGAAAAAACACTGTATCGCCATGCTGCTCGCGGGCGGGCAGGGCTCGCGGCTGTATGCCCTCACGGCGAAGGTCGCCAAGCCCAGTCTCCCGTTCGGCGGCAAGTACCGCATCATCGACTTCCCGCTGTCCAACTGCGCCAACTCCGGCATCGACACCGTCGGCGTACTCACGCAGTACCAGCCCCTGCTGCTCAACCGCTACATCGGCAGCGGCCAGGCGTGGGACCTCGACAGCATCGACGGCGGCGTGTACATTCTGCCCCCGTATCAGAGCGCGGGGGAGCGCGGGTCGTGGTTTTCCGGCACGGCCAACGCCATCTATCAGAACATGGACTTCATCGAGATGTATGACCCCGACTGCGTGCTCATCCTCTCGGGCGACCATGTGTACAAAATGGACTATGACAGGATGCTCCGCGCGCATGAGCAGGCCGGCGCGGCCTGCACGATCTCGGTCATCCAGGTGTCGATGGACGAGGCTTCGCGCTTCGGCATCATGAACGTCGGGCCGGACGGCTTCATCGAGGAATTTGAGGAAAAGCCCGCCCACCCGAAGAGCGACCTTGCGAGCATGGGCATCTACATCTTCGACTGGAAGGTGCTGCGCAGGTATCTGATCGAGGACGAGGCCGACCCCAACTCCGACAAGGACTTCGGCAAGAACATCATCCCCAAGATGCTCGCCGCCGGGGAAAAGCTCCTGCCGTACCGGTTTGAGGGCTACTGGCGCGACGTCGGCACGATCGTCAGCCTCTGGGACGCGAACATGGATATGCTCTCGCCCACGCTCATCAATCTCTATGACCCGAAGTGGCCCATCCGCGCCAAGAGCCCCATCCGCCCGCCGCACAGCATCGGCCGGCAGGCGGAGGTCGTGCACTCGATTATCACCGAGGGCTGCACGATCGAGGGCCATGTGGAAAACTCCGTGCTCTCCAACTCCGTCACCGTCGGCGCGGGCGCGCGCGTGCTCTACAGCATCCTGCACCCCGGTGTCGTCGTGGAGCCGGGCGCCGTGGTGGAGTATGCCATCCTCGGCGAGGGCACGGTCGTCGGCGCGGGCGCGCACGTCGGTGCGCAGCCGGACGGGACGGACGCCTGGTGCGTCGCCACGGTCGGCCCGGACGTGGCGGTGCCCGCCGGGGCAACGGTCCCGGCCGGGGCCATGATCTATGACGGAGCGGAGGTGCACGCATGAGCAAGGTACACGGCATCGTTTACGCATATCACAGCTCCCCGCGGCTCGGGGACCTGACGCGCTACCGCACGAACGCATCGCTGCCGTTTTGCGGGCGCTACCGGCTGATCGACTTTGCGCTCTCGTCGCTCTCGAACGCGGGCGTGCACAGCGTCGGCGTCATCATGCAGCGGGACTATCAGTCCCTGCTCGACCACCTCGGCAGCGGCAAGGCGTGGGATCTGTCGCGCCGCAGCGGCGGGCTGCACCTGCTGCCGCCGTTCGGCGTCAATACGCGCGGCGACTATACCGGCACGGCCGAGGCGCTCAACGCGGTCATTTCCTACGTGCGCAATATTCCGGAGTCGGAGATCGTGCTCATGCCGGCGGACATCGTCTGCAATCTCGACCTTGCCGCCGCCATCGCGCAGCATGACGCCTCCGGCTGCGGCATCACGGCCATCTGCCGCGGCGGCGCCGTCACGGGGGAGCACCACCGCTACCTCACGGACGCGCACGGCCGCGTCACGAAGCTCATCACGAGCGCGTCGGCCGGCGCGGGCGTCGCCGCCATGGAGATCTACATCGTCAATAAGGACGTCCTGCTCTCAATCCTCGATTTCTGCGCGCAGGAAAACCGCTTCCACTTCCACCGCGACGGGCTGTTTGAATACCTCGGCCGCGGCGGCACGATGGACGTATTCCTGCACACGGGCTACGCCGTGCGCGTGGACGCGGTCGCGGACTATTTTGCTGCCAGCATGGATATGCTCGATCCGGACGCGCGCGCATCGCTCTTCCCGGCTGACCGCCCGGTGCGCACGAAGGAGCGCGCGGACGTGAGCACGTACTACGGCGAGCACGCGCACGTGGAAAACTGCCTTGTGGCCGACGGCTGCTTCATCGAGGGCATGGTCACGGACTGCATCCTGTTTCGCGGCGTGCGCGTCGCGCGCGGGGCGCACCTGAGCCGCTGCATCGTCATGCAGGACACCTGCATCGCGGCGGACGCCATTTTGCAGTACGCCATCGCGGACAAAAACGTCCGCATTGGCCCGGCCGTCACGCTCACCGGCTGCGAGGCCCTGCCGATCGTGATTCCCAAGGGCAGCGAGCTCTGACCCGAACGAACCCAGAAAAGGAAGATTCGATTTTATGCCAATGACCAATCAGATTTCCCGCGATGAGCTGCGCGGCGCCATTGCCGACAAGCTTAGCGCACACTTCGGCGTCACGGCCGAGAACGCGACCGATGAGCAGGTCTTTCAGGCTGCGGCCATCGTCATCCGCGAGATCCTCTCGCGCCTGCACACGTTCGACAGCCGCACCGCGCCCGAGCGCGAGGTGCACTACCTGTCGATGGAGTTTCTCATGGGGCGCTCCCTGATGAAGGACGCCTTCAACCTCGGCATCGGCGACGCGCTCACCGGCGCGCTCGAGGATCTCGGCCGCAGCGCTGCCGACATCTTTGAGACCGAGCCGGACGCCGGCCTCGGCAACGGCGGCCTCGGCCGCCTCGCCGCGTGCTATATGGACAGCCTCGCCACCGAGGGCATCCCCGCCACGGGCTATTCGCTGTGCTACGAGCTGGGCATCTTCCGGCAGCGCATCGTCGACGGCCGCCAGACCGAGGTCGCGGACAACTGGCGCACGGCCGCGTCGAGCTGGCTCGTGCCGTGCCATGAGGACACGGTCGAGGTGCGCTTCGGCGGCCGCGTCGAGCCGCACTGGGACGCCTACGGCCACTACCACGGCGAGCTGCACGGCTATGAGAGCGTGCTGGCCGTGCCGCGCGATATGCTCATCGCGCCGTATGGCGACGGGCGCGTCAACACCCTGCGCCTCTGGGAGGCGCACAGCCCGAACGACCTCGACATGTATCTCTTCGCCGCCGGCAGCTATGTCCAGAGTCTCGAGCAGCGCACGATGGCCGAGGTCATCACGAAGGTGCTCTACCCGGCGGACGACCACATCGAGGGCAAGACCCTGCGCATCCGCCAGCAGTATTTCTTCGTCTCCGCGACGGCGCAGAGCATCCTGCGCGCCCACCGCGCGCGCTACGGCACGGTGCGCAACTTTGCCGAGCACCACGTCATCCAGATCAACGACACGCACCCGACGCTCATCATCCCCGAGCTCATGCGCCTGCTGCTCGATGACGACGGCCTCGGCTGGGACGAGGCGTGGGATATCGTCACCGCCTGCGTCAACTATACGAACCATACCGTCATGTCCGAGGCGCTCGAGACGTGGCCGCAGGGCCTCATCCAGAGCCAGCTGCCGCGCGTGTGGGAGATCATCTGCGAGATCAACCGCCGCTGGTGCGACGAGCTGCGCGCCCGCTTCGGCGACGATGTGCGCGTGGGGCGAAACCTCATCATCGCGGACGGCTGCGTGCACATGGCAAACCTCTGCCTTGCCGCGTGCAGGACGATCAACGGCGTCTCCGCCCTGCATGGGGAGATTTTGCGCCGCGACCTCTTCCGCGATGTCTGCGCGCTCAACCCCGGCCGCTTCACCTATGTCACAAACGGCATCGACCACCGCCGCTGGCTCGCCCAGTGCAACCCCGGCCTGCACGCGCTCGTGTGCGACGTGCTCGGCAGCGATCGCTACCTCCTGCACCCAGAGGAGCTCGCGGGTCTGGAGCGTGCGGCGGACGACCCCGCCGTGCTCGCCCGTCTCGAGGAGATCAAGGCGCTCAACAAGCAGCGGCTGGCCGCGTGGGTGTTCCGCACCGACGGCTTCTCGCTCAACAGCGACGCGATCCTCGACGTGCAGGTCAAGCGCCTGCACGAGTATAAGCGCCAGCTTTTGTGCGCCATGCGCATCACGCAGCTGCAGCTCATGCTGCACGACGACCCGGATCAGCCCTTCCAGCCGCGCACGTTCCTGTTTGCGGCCAAGGCCGCGCCCGGCTACGCGACGGCCAAGCGCATCATCCAGCTGCTGTGCTCGCTCGCGGCCGATGTGAATGCCGACCCCGTCTGCCGCGGGAAGCTGCAGGTGTATTTCCTGCCGAACTACCGTGTCTCCGCCGCCGAGATGCTCATGCCCGCCGCGCAGGTGTCCGAGCAGATCTCGACCGCCGGCAAGGAGGCCAGCGGCACCGGCAACATGAAGCTCATGATGAACGGCGCCGTCACGATCGGCACGCTCGACGGTGCGAACGTCGAGATGTTCGAGCAGCTCGGCGCGGACAATATGTTCCTCTTCGGCCTGCATGCCGACGAGGCCGAGGCCCTGCGCGCCGCGGGCTACGACCCGCAGGCGTACGTCCGCCGCAGCCCGTGGCTGGGCCGCGTGCTCGAGCGCATGAGCCGCGGCTATGTCGACAGCGAGAGTTATGCCGACCTCGTCAGCAGCCTGCTCTACGGCGGCGACCCGTACCTGCTCCTCGCCGACTTTGATGATTACGCCGCCACGCATGAGCGGCTGTATACGACGATCGCGGGTCCCGCCGAGCGCGCGCGTCTGTCGCTCATCAACATTGCCCGCAGCGGCATTTTCGCCGCCGACCGCGCCGTGCGCGAATATGCCGAGCGCATCTGGGAGGTGCACGCATGAAGCCCTATGTCTGTGTTGTCGGCGCCGTGAATCTGGACATTTGCGGCCGCCCGGAAAAGAAGCTCATCTTCCGCGACTCCAACCCCGGCGCCGTCACGCTCACGCCCGGCGGCGTCGGGCGCAACATCGCGCACGACCTGCGCCTGCTCGGCGTGGAGGTCAAGTTCCTCACCGCCTTCGGCGGCGATTCACACGCCCAGCTCCTGCGCAACGACTGCGTGGAGCTCGGCATGGATCTCAGCTGCGCGCTCGACGTGCCCGGCGGGCGCACGTCGACGTATCTCTACATCACGGACGAGCGCGGCGAGATGCAGCTCGGCCTGTGCGATACGGACATCTCCGCCGCCATCACGCCGGCGTATCTCCAGCGCCATCTCGATGTGCTCAACAGCGCGGCCGCCGTCGTGCTCGACGGCAACCTGACGGCCGAGACCATCACCTGGCTCGGCACGCACTGCAGCGCCCCGCTCTTTGCCGACCCCGTCTCCGTCACGAAGGCGGAGCGGATGCGCGCGGCGCTCGGTGCGCTGCACACGTTCAAGCCCAACCTCACCGAGGGTCAGAACCTCACGGGCGAGTCCACGCCCGAGGGCATCGTCGCGGCGCTGCTGGCGCAGGGCGTGCAGCGCGTGTTTCTCAGCATGGGGGCCGACGGCATCCTCGCCGGTACGCGCGAGGAGCTGGTGCACCTGCCGTGCCTGCCCACCTGCATGGTCAACACGACCGGCGGGGGCGACGCGGTCATGGCGGCGCTCGTCTGGGCGTATCTGCAGGGGCTCGACCTGCGCGAGAGCGCGGCGGCCGCCCTGCGCGCCGGCAAGGCCACGGTCGAATACCCCGGCACGAACAATCCCGACCTCGGTGCGCTCGTCCACGGCTGAGGCAGGTCAAAAACGGCAAAAACAGCAGGCTTCCGGTTTTGGAAGCCTGCTGTTTTCTCATATCAGGATGGCGATGCGGTAAACGACCGCCGCCGCGCACCAT
>ENA-ORSJ01000747-ORSJ01000747.1-human-gut-metagenome-genome-assembly--contig:-NODE-747-length-32531-cov-14.538675_pt1 | contig 32531 bp, 33 predicted proteins | sample MGYA00242191_ERZ509158 | MGnify/ENA primary metagenome ERZ509158 (study PRJEB26280, sample SAMEA2338623) | human gut metagenome | biome: human gut; feature: human-associated habitat; material: faeces...
GCGTCCCCGGCCGCATCGGGCTCGGCGACCGTGCGGCGGATGGACTCCAGCAGGCGGTTCATGTCGATGGGTTTGGTCACGAAGTCGCGCGCGCCGCTGCGGACGGCCTTGACGGCCGAGTCGATGGAGGCGTCGCCCGAGAGGGCGATGAAGGGGATGCCCGCATCGGGAACCCGGCAGCCGGTGTCGGAGAGGATGACATCGAAGGGTATCCGCTCGCAAAGACGCGAGGCGGCCGCCTCGTCGTCGACCGCCTCGGCCGAGTAGCCCTCGTATTCGAGCCGCTCGCGCAGGATGTTCCGCACGCTTTTTGAATGGTCCAAAATTAAAACCTTTACCATCTCTTGTTTTTATTGATTTTTTGTTATTTTTGTCGCAAAGTTATTGCTTTCCGCGGTGTTTGAGCAAGTTCGGGCTCTGTGTCCGGATGAACGCCGGAGCGGGTGAAAGCATTCTGAACGAGACCATTGCGCGGGACCTTCCGGTGCAGCCGGGGGACCGAACGGAACAGCGCACGGGCGACCATTACGTTATGAAAAAGAACTACAACTACATGCGGCGCAAGCTCTTTCTGCCCGAGTACGGCCGCCACATCCACGAAATGATAGACTCCCTGATGGAGATTGAGGACCGCTACGAGCGCAACCGCCAGGCGCGGGCCGTCATCGCCGTGATGGGCAATCTGAACCCGCTGCTGCGCGATACGGCCGATTTCACGCACAAGCTCTGGGACCACCTGTTCATCATGTCTGATTTTCAGCTGGATGTGGACTCTCCCTATCCGCGTCCCTCGCGCCAGGAGCTCACGGTCATGCCGCACCGCATGCCCTACACGCAGAGCCGCATCGCCTACAAGCACTACGGCAAGTATGTCGAGCGGATGCTGCAGAGCCTGGAGGGGGTCGAGGACCGTCAGAGCGTGGCCCGCACGGTGGACAACCTGGCCCGCTACATGCGTGCCAAGAGCTTCGAATACAACCAGGAGCACCCCAACAACGAGGTGATTGTAAAGGACATCAAGCAGATGTCCGGCGGTGGCATCGAAATCGACGAAGTTGCACTGAACAATCTCCGAAGCGACTACAAACAGCACTTTACGGCACGTCCCCAGAAGGGCGGTCCGCAGCAGCGGCAGCAGAAAAACCGCAATCAGCAGCATGCGCGCAATTTCTCGAAAAACAACGGCGCGCGGCACAATTTCCAGAAGTGATTCGTCGTTTTTTATCCGGAATTGCCTATCTTTGTAAACATATCCGACTGCGTCCGCGTCGGACGACCCGCTGCGGTCGTACGTCGGGCGTGCGGTACGGTTCGTAAACAAGAAGCAAAAAATAGATGAACGGAAAAGTTATTTTCGCGGCGCTGGCCGCAGCATCGACGCTCTGCGCCTGCCAGTCGTCGAAGGTGCGGATTTCGGGACGCATCGTGGGCAACGAAGCCCGCAACATCTACCTCGAACAGGTGACGCCGCTTTCGGAGCGCATCATCGACTCGGCCCAGCTCGACAAGGAGGGCAACTACCGTTTCGAGGTCCGCGAGGCGACCGCCACGCCGTCGCTCTACAACGTGGTCTACGACGGCGAGCGCATCCCGCTGCTGCTGGCCGCAGGCGACCGCCTGACGCTCAGCTCGGTGGGCAGCGTGGCCCGCAACTATACGGTCGAGGGCTCGGCCGAATCGGAGCTGCTGCGCCAGTTCTACCAGAGCTACGTGGCCGGCGTGCAGCGGCTCGACGACATTGCCCAGCAGGTGGCCCAGCAGCCCGCGGGCGAGCGCCACGACGAGCTGGTGAAGGCCTACACCGAGGAGTATTACCGCATCCGCCGCGAGCAGCTGCGCTTCATCATCGAGCACAAGTCGTCGCTGGCGGCCCTCTTTGCGCTCTACCAGCGTCTGCCGGGCGACGCCAACCTCTTCAACGGTGACAGCGACGTGGTCTACTACCGCACGGTGGCCGAGGCGCTCGAGAAGAGCTATCCCGATTCGCCCTACCTGCCGGTGCTGCTGGCCGAAATCGGCCGGATGGATGCGCGGCTCAACCTCGCCTCGCAGATTACCGTCACGGGCTATCCCGACCTGGAGCTGAGCGACATCTACGGCAAGAAGGTGCGCCTCTCGTCGCTCGAGGGCAAGGTGGTGCTCGTCGACTTCTGGTCGGCCGAACTGGGCAACGCCAATGCGCGCAATGCCGAACTGAAGGAGCTCTACGCGAAGTATGCCCGGCAGAAGGCTCCGTTTGAAATCTACCAGGTGGCCATCGACACCTCGAAGCCGCTCTGGATTACGGCCGTGCAGGAGCAGCAGCTCCCGTGGATTTCGGTGAGCGACCTGCAGGGCGGCGTCTCGTCGGCGCTCAAGCTCTACAACGTGCAGCGTCTGCCGTCGAGCTACCTCATCAGCCGTGAAGGCGAAATCGTGGCCCGCGACCTCGACGGCGAGGCGCTGGCCCGGAAAATCGACGAGCTTCTCCAGTAAGAGCCTGCGCCCCGGTCAGCCGGGGCGCTGCCGCTCCGGCCGCAGTCAGGCCGCAACACCTACCTCTTCGCATGGTCTACTTCACATCCGATGTCCATCTGGGCGGAGGCGGCCCCGAGGTCGCCCGCCGGGTCGAGCGGCAGTTCGTCGCCTGGCTCGATGCCGTTTCGGCCGATGCCGAGGCGGTGGTGCTGCTGGGCGATATCTTCGACTTCTGGTTCGAGTACCGCGAGGTGGTGCCCCGGGGCTTCGTCCGTACGCTCGGGCGGCTGGCGGCGATGACCGACCGCGGCATCCGGGTCCTCTTCTTCACGGGCAACCACGACCAGTGGATGCGCGACTACCTTGCGCGCGAATGCGGCGTGGAGGTCTACACCGCGCCCCGCGTCGTGACGCTCTGCGGGCAGCGCCTCTTCCTGGCCCACGGCGACAACATGAACATCGGCGAGCGCCCCGCACTCCGGCTGCTCAACGCCGTCTTCCGCTCGCGTCTGCTGCGGTGGCTCTTCTCGTGGGGCGTGCATCCCGACTGGGCGATGCGCTTCGGCCACGCCTGGAGCGCCCATTCGCGCCGCAAGCACATCCGTCAGGGACCGCCTCCCGTCTCGCTGACCGACCCGCTGGTGGAGTACGCCCGCCGCTACGCCGCCCGCAATCGGGACGCGGTCGACCACTTCGTCTTCGGCCACATGCACGTGGCGCGCGACTACCGCGAAGGGTCGCTCCATACGGTGCACCTGGGGTGCTGGGAGCGCGGCCCGGTCTACGCCCGGCTCGACGAGGCGGGCAACCTTCGATTGGAACACTTCACACCCGACCTATGAAACAATACCTCGATTTGCTGCGCCGCATCCGCACGGAGGGTGTCGTGCGGGGCGACCGTACGGGCACGGGGACGCAGAGCGTCTTCGGGCACCAGATGCGTTTCGACCTTGCGGAGGGCTTTCCGCTGCTGACCACCAAGAGGGTCTTCCTCAAGGGGGTCATCCACGAACTGCTCTGGTTCCTCTCGGGCGACACGAACATCTGCTACCTGGTCCGCAACGGCGTCCATATCTGGGACAACGACGCCTACCGCTACTATGGCGAGCTGTGCGCCCGGCAGGGTGCCGAGCCGCTCGGCCGCGAGGAGTTCCTTGCGGCGGCGGGCGAGCCGTCGCCCCTCGAAGGGTACTGCTACGGCGACCTGAACCACGTCTACGGCTACCAGTGGCGCAGCTGGCCCCGGCCCGACGGCGGGGTGATTGACCAGATTGCCGGCGCCGTGGAGCTGATACGCCGCAATCCCGAATCGCGGCGCATCGTGGTCTCGGCCTGGAACGTGGCCGAGGTCGAGCAGATGGCCCTGCCGCCCTGCCACGTTCTCTTCCAGTTCTACGTGGCCGAGGGACGGCTTTCGTGCCAGCTCTACCAGCGCAGCGCCGATACCTTCCTCGGCGTCCCCTTCAACATCGCATCGTACGCCCTGCTGACGATGATGACGGCGCAGGTGTGCGGCCTGCAGCCCGGTGAGTTCATCCATACGCTGGGCGACACGCACCTCTATCTGAACCACATGGAGCAGGTCGAGGAGCAGCTCTCGCGCACGCCGCGGCCGCTGCCGACCATGCGGCTCAACCCCGACGTGAAGTCGCTCTTTGACTTCCGCTACGAGGACTTCACGCTCGAGGGCTACGACCCCTGGCCCGCCATCAAGGCGCCGATGTCGTTCTGAGCGGAGTGGCCCCGGGGCGCATTCCGCGGCGCACCCCCGGCGAAGGAGGCGGTTCGGCCCGGTGCCGGACCCGAAATGCGGAACAGAAACCCAATTCGAAGAAAAAATGGTATCAATCATCGTGGCCGTGGCCGAAAACGGCACCATCGGCGACCGCAACGCCCTGCTGTGGCACATATCCGAGGACCTGAAGCGCTTCAAGGCCCTCACGACGGGACACCCCGTCATCATGGGACGCAAGACCTACGAGTCGCTCGGGCGTCCGCTGCCCAACCGCACCAACGTGGTGCTTTCGCGCAGCGGCGGGGAGTTCCCCGGCTGCCGCGTCGCCCGCTCGCTCGACGAGGCGCTGGCCCTCTTTCCCGACGACGAGGAGCTCTTCATCATCGGCGGCGCCCAGATTTACGAGCAGGCCCTGCCGCTGGCCGACCGCCTCTACCTGACGCGGGTCTGCCACCCCTACGAGGGCGACACCTCCTTCCCGGAGTGGGATGCGTCGGAGTGGCACCTCGCCTCGTCGGAGGCCCACCCCTCGGGGCGGGAGTATCCCCATCCCTTCGTCTTCGAACGCTGGGAGCGCCGCCGCCCCGGACGGCAGTAGGGGGGCGGTATGTTCAGCAGGGCGGTAGAGGCCGAGGTGGCTCTCCCGGCCAACTCTTCCGACCGACTTCCCCGACCCGCTCTCCCGACCGCCTCTGGTGCATCCGTTCCAAGGGGTGCAGCGGCCCTCTGCGGCACTCCATCCAACTTTCTCCCCGAAGCTCTTCGCTTCGGGGTTTGTTGTTCCGGCTCCGACGGTCCCATCCGTTCCGGCCCGATTCTCCGGAACCGTTTTCCTGTTTTCCCGCTCCCCGTCTCCTGCTTCCCCGTTTCTCGTTTCTCGTTTCCCGTCTCCCGTCCTCTGCCTTCCGCCTCTCCCTCCGCCTTCTTTTGTCCCGACCGCAGCTGCGCCCCTTCCGGAACAACTCCGGCTGCGCCCTCCGGAACGGCCCGCGCCCCGCTTCGAAATTAGGTATTTATACTACCGCACGTCCGGGGGCGAATCCCTACCTTTGCATTCGGAAACATCTTCCCCTGCATCCCCCTTTCCGCTCCGGTCAACGCCGTGCATGGCGCTCCCCCGGACGGTGCGGCGCCGGAAATCCCGGCCAGTCGGGCGGTGCAGGGAGTCGAACCGACGCAATTATGGGAAAATACTTCGATATGCTCTGCGAGGACGTGCGCTTCCGCGAGGGGCTCAACGCCTGCATGAACTGCGGCGTCTGCACGGGTGTCTGCCCGGCGGCCGAGTTCTACAACTACGACCCGCGCCAGATTGTCGCCACCGTCCAGTCGCGCGACGACGAGGCCATCGAGGCGCTGCTCAAGAGCGATACCATCTGGTACTGCGGCGAGTGCATGTCGTGCCGCCCCCGCTGCCCGCGCGGCAATACGCCGGGCTATGTCATCCAGGCGCTGCGGAGCCTCTCGCAGAAGCTGGGCTTCTTCGTCGAGAGCGAGAAGGGGCGCCAGCAGCTGGCCCTCAAGCGCATCATCGGCGACAACATCCTCCGCACGGGCTACTGCATCGTGCCGCGGATGGTCAAGCCCGAGCTGCACCCCGAGCAGGGTACCGTCTGGAAGTGGATTTTCGACAACGACAAGGAGGTCTTCGGCCGCTTCACGCCCGTCTACATGCGCCACGGCGCCGGTGCGCTGCGCCGCCTCGACGCCGGCTCGCTCGACGAGCTGCACCGCATCTTCGAGGTGAGCGGCGGCAGCGAGTTCTTCGACCGCATCGAGCGCTTCTCGGACCGCAAGGCCCGAGAGATGGGCTATGAGGAGGGTGCCGACCAGAACTACATGATGGATGTTTTCCGCTACAACAGCAACGAACACGACTGACAATGACGACGATACGACGCAAAAGCTGGAACGAGTACCAGAAGGAAATCGCGGACGACCGCTACTACTACGCCCGCAGCTGCATCCGGCAGAACTTCTTCCCGGGCAGCGAGAAGGCCTTTCTCGACATCCTGCACAACGATTTGGGACGCGACGTGCTCGACGACCCGCTGCACTCCTCGTGCACGGGCATCGGCTACCACTCGGACATCGTGCCGCTGGAGACCATCATGACGGTGGTGGCGCGGCAGTTCGCGCTGATGACCGAGGCGGGTTACGAGAACTTCATTTCGTCGTGCATCACTTCGTTCGGCGTCTACACCGAGGTGCTGGCCACCTGGAACGAGTTTCCCGAAACCGAGGAGCGCACGCGCGAGTATCTGCTCAAGGCCACGGGGCGCGAGTTCCGCAAGCCGAAGAGCCTGGCCCACACGTCGGACATCGTCTTCCACTTCCGCAACGAGATTGCCGCCCGTGCCAAGCGTCGGCTCGTCAACGCCGTGACGGGCGAGCCGCTGCGCGTGGTTGAGCACATCGGCTGCCACTATGCCAAGATTTTCCCCAAGTCGGGCATCGGCGGTTCGGAGTTCCCCTACGTGCTGGCCGGCATGGTCGAGGCGTGGGGAGGCGAGTGCGTCGACTACCCTGAGCGGCGCCACTGCTGCGGCTTCGGCTTCCGCAACTACCTGGTGCAGGCCAATCGCGGCTACTCGATTGCCAACTCGCACAAGAAGCTCGAGAGCATGGCCCCCTACAAGCCCGACTTCATCGTGGCCAACTGTCCGGGCTGCGCCATGTTCCTTGACAAGTGGCAGTATGCCATTGCCGAGATGGAGGGCACGACCTACGGCGAGAACGGCCACGGCATCCCTGTGCTGACCTACGAGGAGATGGCCGGTCTGGTGCTGGGATACGACCCCTGGGAGCTGGGCATGCAGATGCACCAGGTCGACGTCGAGCCGCTGCTCGACAAGATGGGGGTCGAGTACGACCCCGCGGCGAAGTATCTGGGCCGCAATGGCAAGTTCATCGGCAAGCCCGAATCGGCGGTGGTCAACTGCCGCCCGAGCGACACGGTCTACGACATCCGCGAGTAATCCGCGCCGCGGACCAGGCCCTTTCCGTGCCGAACGGGGCACAGCGGGGCGCACCCTCGGCCGCCGGGCGGATTCCGGGGTCCCGGCAAGGAATGAGCGACCGCCGCAACTGCCGCCGCAACTGCCACCGCAACTGCCGCGGGAGCTGCCCCGGCGGTCGGCGGCAGACGAACAGAGAGACAAGACACGACAACGCAATACATGAACAGAAGAGTAATCGTCATAGGAGGAGGCGTGGCCGGCATGCAGGCGGCGCTCCGTCTTTCGGAGCAGGGCGCCGAGCCCCTCATCATCGAGAAGGAGGCCGAGCTGGGCGGCAAGCTGCGCGGCTGGTATGTCCTTTTCCCCACCTTCACCCCCGCCTCGGAGGTGCTCTCCGAGCTGCGCCGCCGCGTTCAGGAGCGCGGCATCGAGGTGATGACCTCGACCGAGGTGAGCGGCTTTACGCGGCAGAGCGTCACGCTCGCCGACGGCCGCACGCTGCCGTGCGACTCGGTGGTGGTCGCCTCGGGCTTCACGCTCTTTGACGCCACGGTCAAGGAGGAGTACGGCTACGGCATCTACGACAACGTCATCACCTCGGCCGACCTCGAGCGGATGTTCGCCGAGGGGCGCGTGGCCTGCGCCGACGGTTCGCGCCCGAAGCGGATTGCCTTCCTGCACTGCGTCGGTTCGCGCGACGAGAAGGTGTGCCAGCAGCACTGCTCGCGCGTCTGCTGCATCACGGGCGTCAAGCAGGCCATCGAGATGAAGCGCCTCTTCCCCGAGGCCGACGTCTTCAACTTCTACATGGATATCCGCATGTTCGGCCCCGGCTACGAGGAGATGTACCGCGAGGCGCAGCAGCGCTACAACATCCACTTCGTGCGCGGCCGCATCTCGGAGGCGAGCCCGACCATCGACAACCGGATTCAAATCAAGGCCGAGGATACGCTCACGGGGCGTCCGCTGCGCATGAGCGTCGACATGCTGGTGCTGCTCATCGGCATGCGGGCCAACGACTCGAACGCACCCTTCGCCGAGCAGGCCGGTCTGAAGCGCGCTCCGAGCGGCTTCATGGAGCCCCGCGACATGTTCCTGGGCAACGCCCGCAGCAACGTCGAGGGCATCTTCTATGCGGGCTGCATCACGGCCCCCAAGAACATCGGCGAGACCCTCAACGAAGGCACGGTGGCAGCCGATGCCGCCATGGAATACCTCAGAGTCTGACGCTTATGGCAACCATCAATTTCGGATATACGATTTCGAAGCCCCGTGCCATCGACCTCGACCGCAACAACCTGCGCAAGAGCGACGAGATTCTGCGCGAGATGCCCGAGCTGCAGACCTGCATCGGCTGCGGGGCCTGCACGGCCATCTGCACGGCCGGCAACCTGACGCAGTTCAATTTCCGCAAGGTCCACACCCTCGTGCGGCGCGGCGAGTACCAGGGCGCCTACGAGGAGATGAACAAGTGCATGCTCTGCGGCAAATGCCGGCTGGTCTGCCCGCGCGGCATCAATACGCGGGGCGTGGTCCTGCTGATTAAACGCAAACTGGGCGACTTCTGAGCGGAGCGCCCTACGGAGCCGCACCCCGGCGCGGGGGCGGCATGGAGAGTTTTTGGATATGACATTCTACGCACCATTCTGCATCCCCTTCATCGTGGGCGCGGCGCTGATGTTCGCCGTGCTGCTCTGGAAGTGGGGTACGTGGCTCTACCGACTGCCGCGTGCCGACAAGATGCTCATTCTGAAGGGAATCCCCACACGCCGGACGCTGGAAGCTCTGGGCGAGGTGGTGAGCGAGTCGCTGCTCCACCGGCGCATCTTCCGGGTGAACCCCCTGCTGGGCTACATGCACATGTCGCTCGCCTTCGGGTGGTTCCTCCTCATTGCGGTCGGGTGGCTTGAGACACTCTCGTACCTCGGGCTGCGCTGGGTGCCGCTGCAGGGCCACGTCTTTTTCAAGTACTTCGCCACGGGGCTCGAGCACAAGCCCTTCTTCGACTTCGTGATGGACCTGCTGCTGCTCTTCGTCCTCTCGGGCGTGGCGCTGGCCTGGGGCAAGCGCTTCTACTCGAAGGCCATGGGCATGCGTCGCACGACGCACCATGTTCTGGGTGACCGCGTGGCCCTCTCGGCGCTGTGGTTCATCTTCCCGGCCCGGCTGGTGGCCGAGAGCGTCACCTGCGCCATCTACGGCGGCGGGGGCTTCCTCACGGGCGGTCTGGGCAGCTGGCTGGCCGCTCATGTCGAGATGCTCACGCTCATGACGCTCGAATCGGTAGCCTGGTGGTTCTACTCCTCGTGCCTCGGTGTCTTCTTCGTGGCGCTCCCCTTCTCGCGCTACATGCACATCTTTACCGAGATTCCGCTCATCTTCCTGCGCCGCTACCGCCTCCGCTCGACCGAGAAGGAGTCCTCCTACGACCACTTCCAGGTCGAGGCCTGCTCGCGCTGCGGCATCTGCATCGACCCCTGCCAGCTGCAGAGCGTGCTGGGCATCAACGACGTGCAGTCGGTCTACTTCCTGCGTGACCGCCGCTACCACACGCTGCGGCTGGCCACGGCCGACAACTGCCTCATGTGCGGCCGCTGCGTCGAGAAGTGCCCCGTGGACATCGACCTCAATACGCTGCGGCTCAACTCGCGCGACAAGATGCGCAACGTGCCCGACGAGCGGCGCTACGGCTACCTCAAGGGGCTTGACCGCTCGCAGGGCGAGGGCAAGGTGGGCTACTTCGCCGGCTGCATGACGCTGCTCACGCCCCGTACGCTCACGGCCATGGAGCAGCTCTTCCGCGCTGCGGGCGAGGAGGTGTGGTGGGCCGACCGCGAGGGCGGCGTCTGCTGCGGCCGTCCGCTCAAGCTGGCGGGCGAGACCGACTCGGCGCGCAAGATGATGCAGTACAATACGGAGCTCTTCCGCAAGCACGGCATCACGACGCTGGTCACCTCGTGCCCGATTTGTCTGAAGGTCTTCCGCGAGGATTATGCGCTCGACGGCATCGAGGTGCTGCACCATTCGGAGTATATCCTCCGCCTGATGCGCGCCGGACGCCTGCAGGTCAAGCACGGTGCCACGCGCTATACCTACCACGACCCCTGCGAACTGGGGCGCGGCAGCGGCATCTACGACGAGCCGCGTGCCGTCATCGAGGCGGTGGGCGAGCTGCTCGAACCGGCCCAGACGCGCGAAAATGCCCTTTGCTGCGGCTCCTCGGTGGCCAATCTGGCCATCTCGGACGGCCAGCAGCTGCAGATTGCACGCTCGGTCACGGGCGAGTTGGAGGCGACGGGCGCCGAGGTGATTGTCACCGCCTGTCCGCTCTGCAAGAAGGCGCTGGTACGCGGTACGCGTCACGAGGTGAAGGACCTTGCCGAGGTGGTGGCTGCCAGCATGCAGTAGCCGTCGGCGACGCGTGGCCGAGGTTCCGGGAGGGACCGTGCTGAGACAGCCAGCCGGGCGGAGACGCCCTGCCAGGGGCCAGGGAGCCGAGGCGTCGGGATGCCGGGGAGCGTGGGTGTCGGGGCCCCTGGGTGCCGGAGCGCGATGTAATTTTCGGTGCTTGGGGGCGGTTCGGACTCTCGTGGCTGGTTTCGGACCCGCAGAATCCGTGCGGGGACGGCGGAGTTCCACCCCGCAAGCGGCTGATTCATAGCGCTGCGCGGAGCTTTTCTGAAAAATATTTAAAAAATATTTGGCAAAGCCGTATTTTTGCCTTATCTTTGCAGTCGCAAAGGCGATAGTTCTACACTCAAAGACATATCGCGGGATGGAGCAGTTGGTAGCTCGTTGGGCTCATAACCCAAAGGCCGGAGGTTCGAGTCCTCCTCCCGCTACCAAAGCGGACAATTCGAAAGAGTTGTCCGCTTTTTCTTTGTAATGACATTTGTAATCTTCTGATATAGAGCGGAAAATCTCAAATACGCTGTTCTCTGCCAAGGTTCGATAACAGCCTTTTTCCTTATCCCAAACAATTCCCTGTGGATGGATTAGTTTTTGTATCTTTTGGCAGACTTCAAAATCCATTTGTTTCCATAATTCTCCTAATTTACAGGAAATTGCAATAGCGATTGAGGTGAACTCTCCCAAGTTCGATAAATCCTCAACTGTTCGGCTCAACTCATTCTGCAAGGTTTCTTTTTGCTCTTCCAAATCCGCTAATGCTACTTGGAAAGTCTCTTTGTCAATCTCGTCAAAGGCAAATTTCTTACGCAGATTTTTGATCTTGGTCTCTGTGCTTTTGAGGTGTTGCTCCAATTTCAAATTCTCTGTGTAGGATTTCTCATGCTTTTGTTGAAACTTGCGCTGGATCACCTTTTCTAAAATGGGTCTGAGCTCATTTGGAACATAGTATTGTGAAAGCAGAGAAGTGTATTGTTCGTGAAGGATTTCTGCTGCAATATTGGTTCCACACCCTTTGACATTGCATTTGTAGTAGCCTTTCCCATTTTTAGAGGCAATGTATCCTGTGAACGGCTTTCCATGTTCAGCGCACAGCACGTGGCGTTTTAGTGGAAATTCAGGGGTAATTTGGCGCTGTTCGTAGCGGTCGTGGTTTCCTGACAGGTTTTCCTGTACTTTGTTGAATATGGCTTCCGATACCAATTTCTCCTGCTTCCCCTCAATGATTCTGTCCCCAAGAAATTGATGCTGTATCTTTCCACAGTAAAATACATTGCGGAAAATCTCAGTTAATCTTTGTTTGTGTATTTTCAAGCCTCGAGCCTCCAATCGGCGTACTATCTCTATGTTGGACAAATTCTCATTGGCTTTCCATAGAAAAGCCTCTCTCAACAGCTTGCCTGTTTCATTGACTGTGATGACATGTGTTTTTCCTTCTTTGTGTGAGTCGTACCCCATGGGTGGTCTGCTGTACCACTCCCCTCGTTCTATACAGGCGCGCATTCCTTCTCCACATTTGTGGCGCCTCATGGCATTGTCAATATTTGCAATGATGATGAGAATATCCTCTATCATGTCTGCTAAGCAATTATCTTGGTCGATGGGTTGGTTGACAGACTTTATGCAAATTCCACTCTTTTTCAATTTAGCTTTTGTGGCAATCCCTTCTGGAGAATTCCTGCTGAATCGGTCAAAGTCATAGACTACAATGCAGTTGATTTCAGGGTCAAGCAGTACCTCTGCTATCATGTTCAAGAAGAGTTCGCCTTCAACTTTGGCACTTTCATTCCTTGCTCGAAACTCTCCTTTGATTTTGATATGATTTCGTTCACAAAAGTTTTGACACGCTTTTCTCTGTGTATCTATTGAACAGTTGTTTTTATACTGTTCGGCGGTGGATACCCGTGTCCAAATTACGGCTACTTGCTCTTTTTGAGCAACTCTTTTCCTTATGATTTCATCTTCATTTAGTTTTTTCTTTTTAATCATGGTTTATACTTTTAATTTTTTTAAGTAGGATTCGTAGCTGATTTCTGCTATTGAATCAAGGTAGTTGAGGATGGTTAACATACACTCCTCATCTGTGATGTTTAACTTGTAGAATTCAGGTTTATATTCATCTAAGTCCTCTTTTTCAAACATGAATAATCTAAAATTCTATCCACAGAAAACTGTGGTTATTCGCTTTCGGCTCCTGCGTCATTCTTGCAGGACTTTTACTTTCGCCATGGGAAGCTTTGACCATTATGCAATAAGCAAAGTGTGCAATATTTTTTACATATAATTTTATTTTTTATTGATTAAGCAACTTCGAAGAGAGATTTGAATAAACATATAGATAATATTTTTAAAAACCAAATTTATATTTAATATTTTTAAATAATTTTCTTGATTTTTTGAAGGGTGTTTATACTTGTTCCACAGATTGCGGCTATATTTCTCAACGAAATACCTTTCTTTATCAACTGAATCTCTTTGGAATACTGTGTTTTCATTTCATCTACGCTTTTGCGATAACCGACTTTTCTGCCAACTTTACCGCCATTCATTCTGAAATGGTTGTAGCCACTTTCCATACGACTGCGGATTAGCCCTCGCTCCATGCTGTTGAACTGACTGATTATCCCCATAACCAATTGGGCAATAGGATTGACAGAGCCGTTTGCTTGTAATGTTTCCAACCCATTTTGAAGGATAAACAATGAGATTCTACGCTCAGTCAAAAACTCTATGACATTTAAGAAGTCCGTTATTCTCCGGCTTAGGCGGCTGCACTCATATATCAGCACTTTGTCAACCTTATTCTCCTCTACATATTTGAGCATGTCCGCCAAAGCCTCCCGCTCTACAACCTTCTTTGCTCCGCTTTTTGTTTCTGAAAACTCTTTAACAATCTCATACCCCATTCGTGAGGCATATCCTCTCAACTCTGACAACTGCCGTTGATAATCTTGCCCTATCGTTGATACTCGTGCGTATATTACCACTCTTTTCATCGTTTCCTCTTATCTTTCATTACCACACAAATATATAGCAAATATTCCACATATGCAATATTTATAAAACGAAAGATTGACATATATCCAATAAACAACATAAAAAAGAGCGCCGAATCGTCGACGCTCCATTCTTCTCACAACAATTTCTACCTATACCCTTTTACACGCTCCCAAACAATTACGTCAGAAGGAGTTGCAGGGTCCCAAAGATAGACTTTGTCATCAGATATCTTCCGTAACCCCATTTCCATCAATCCTCCAACAGTTAAACTTGACTCAGAAACCGATATTCTGTATGTCCCCATGGATTCAAAATCAGACTTGTTATAACCGACCAAATACCCGTCAACAAGCGTTGGAATATCTCTCTCACTACCTATAAACATCCAATATGTGACTTTCCCTCCTGAAATTTCATACAGTTCAACGATATCGGTCGATATCTCTTGTTCATCTACGACATTGGCAGAATATGCCCACATACCCGACATACCTCCAACGGCGCCTTCATCATCCTCTGAACAACCACAGAACGCTACCACGCATAGCGCAATGAAAAATGCAAAAAATTGTTTCATATTCTCTTTAAATTAGAAGTTATAGCCAACCGAGATAAAGAAATTGCCCGTCTTCATTTTAGCCCAATCGCTTCCGCCGAAATCTTCACCCTCAAAATCGGAATCAAATTCCACACTTTTAGCAACATTGACAAACCCGAATTCATAACCCAAGCTAAATACGAATTGCTGCCATTCGGCCGTAGCACTAACACGCATACCAAAATCGGAACGTTTCATCACGCCCTTGCTTCCAAACAAATCATATTTATCGGTCTGAGCCTCGGTTCCGAATTCCTCAGATGCAGCTGTCTCCAATTTCCCCTTACCCGCAATACCAAGTGCATAGTAAAAACCGACACTTGGATACAAGGTCACCACATCCTTGATATTAAACTTATAATTGACCATTACAGGCACTTCAAGATACAAGGGATTGATTTTTGTGGTTTCCGCAAGAAATTCAGTTTTAAACCCTTTCTGCGTAATCTGAAGTCCTGTTTCCAAATAAAGCGGATGAGTATTCAAAAGCAATCGTTGATAAACGCCTGCTACATGAAAACCTGCCTTAGAGTCTGCCGATAGCCCCTGAACAGACACATTAGAGACATTCAGACCCGCACGCACACCATAAATGTTTTTCTCAAAATCCTGCGCAACAGCATTACCTGCCATTAAAGCTACACCCAAGAGGGCAAAGAAGATTTTTTTCATAACTATTTAGTTTAGTAGGTTAGGCTCTTCCCGGCTCCAATGAAGAACTTTATCACAAAAGAAAGTGTGGAGCCGATTCGCTTATCTAACAGAAGGTTGTGGCGACCCATAGCAAAATAAACGACGCAATACCCCACACCGAGATAGATATGGGGTGCAAGCACAAGGCGTGCCGACCACAACAATCTATACAAGGAATGAGTGCTGTTCGTTGTCCCTTGCTACTGAAAATTGCCACATTTTCTGTTACGGACAGCGCGAAAACACTTTCATCTAATATGTTCGCTGATTGCTCAGCGACACAAAGATAGAAAATTATTTTCACATGAACAGCACTCTACACGAGGTATTGCAAAAAAATACAATAGCGGCTAATATACCGCTATCAGGTTTTCCCATCGGAAACTTCTCCACCCACCCTTTTCAAGGTCATAGTATGCAGACGTCGCGTAATTTTCGCGGCTGTCACCCCATCCGCGAACCTTGTCCTTCAAAAAATCCGCATTGGTTGTTCCGTAGGCTACACGGATGTCACCATTGCTTTTGAGATATACAAACTTCACAATCTGTCCGCTACGCAGTTTCTGCTTGAGTTGCTCTATCAAAAGAGCCTTTGAAATGCCATCCACTGTACGACAGGATGTGCGAACTGCGATAACCTTTGCGCGTACTACCGTGTTGTCATTGAGTAAAATAACCTGAGCCATACTTGTAAGATTTATTATTACACCTAATTGTTAGAATTTCCAATGTTTGGGTGTCCTCCATCCCATCAATTCGTAGAGCTTATTACGGCAATCGGCATAAGAGCGACCTCGATACACTTTTTCACCTGTCTCCACATTCCATACATAAAGACCACTTCCCGCCCCCATAATCTTGTATTTCCTTTCCGTTGCCATATATCCTCCATCCCTTTGTTTATAGCACAAAGATATGACATATATTTCATATATGCAAATATAAACATGATTTATTTTGAATATATGTCATATTTTTATAGCTTTGCTTAAAACAGATTCCAATGGAGAAAGAAAAAGTAGAACGGACTGTTGTTCACGTTGAACTCCTGACAAGCAACAGTCACTATTATTTTGGCAGTTTAGCTGCCATTTACGAGAAATTCAGCAAAGAAGAAATAGGGATTTCCTATGGGTCGCTTAGGAACTACGGATTATCCTCCGAAAAGCCCTATAAAAACAAACTCTGTATTATCCGGAAAGGGGTGCTGATCACTATCCCCAAACAAGTAAAATAATCTTTTAAATTAGATTGCAACAAAACAGAGTGCCTTTGCAAACATCTGAAAAGATTATTTTAATACATTTCTAATTTGATACATCAGGCAAGTAGATGAAGCAAATCTGCTTTCCTGTTATTGCAGTTTTGTTGTATCTGTGAAAGCATTGTGCGATAGGGTTTCATCACCTTACTTATATTTGTTCCTTTGGAAGGATAGAGTTGCCGCATTTTGCTTTCAATTTGGACTATATCAAAATTGCAGTCTTTGAGAACCAACCCAACAAAATAACTCTTTGCATTAGTTATCTCCCAAGATTGCTCATTACTTAATACATCATCCAAAAATGCCTGAATTGGATTGGTTGTTGCATCCAAAACCGTCCTCAATCTTGTATCCGTGACCTCCAAGGATGATTTAATCTGAACGATACTGTTTAGATTCAATTCAAATCGACAGACTCCATCAAAACTGTTCTCAGGAATACCACATTCTACCATATATCGCAAATTCTCAACCCTTGACATCTCTATGCCTTTATCATAGATGGTTAATCGCTTTTTAGCCTGACGTGTAGTTACATTTTTCTCTATAATGAAATTACCATTGCGTAAAAGACGACAGACATACTTCTGATAGTTGGATAGGTTATTGCGAATATAGGTCGTCATAGATGGAATATCCGAACAGATAACATCTTTTGTCACATCGCATTTAACCACATCCGCATCTCTGATCTTCTCACAATCAATCCAACAAAACCCCATCTCGTTGATATTCTCAAAACAAGTATTGATAGTATCTGTTGAAATCAATTTAGGATAATCATCTTTTAAAATCTTACCTGAAAACTCTATAACTAATTCATTAGCTATATAATCAAGCCTTATATATAATAAATATGGATTAATAATATTGAAAATCAATTCAGTAACAATATTATTCTTTATAATTTTATTAAATCTGTTTTCATCATAGATTTTTATATTTTTCAAATCTGAAACAATTTTTAATTTATCGAATTTTAACACGTCAGGTCTTCATTTTGCTTTTATTTTTTACCCAAAATGATGATACCCTTACCTTGATAAGTGGTTAATCATCGCTTGCTGTTCCTAATAAATCATCCATCGTTGTATGCTCCCCTTTGGGTTTGTGCGGAATAGTTTTCCAATAGTCGTACATTGCTTGGCTGATATGAATTTTGTGCGATGCACTTTTGGGCTTACCCTTACTTGAATTGCTGATTTTAGCCTTAGTTTCATCACTCAATTCTCTGTAAATTCTTTTCTTGTTTTCCATATATCTATCCTTTTTATAAATAAATAGTAGGGAAAGTAGAAAAGTCAAGAGTAGTAGAGAAATATTTTTTCAAAGAATGTAGGCCGCGATATTCAGCAAACTGCATGGCGTTTAATACACCTACCGCTATCACCCAATTGATAAAAGGGGGCTTATGCGGTAGTTGATTGATTGTCAATGGCCTGTATGTATGGAAGTGTGGTTTAAATGATATTCCGTTGTTATTTTGTAGGTGTCAAAATATTGACTTTTGATATTTTGTCACATGGTTTATAGGCGTATATAATAAAATTGAAATCTTTGATAAATTTGGTCGATAGGTTTAGGTGTTTCTCTACCACGACGGACAACTCAAACGGGTTGTCCGTCTTTTTTTGCCGTTTCCTCCGGATTGTTCGTCCGTTTCCGGATTTTTTGCCCCGCTGGTCCGTTCCGAAGCCCGGTTGCCGTCTGCACGGGTTGCATTTGCAGCCGATTATTCGTATATTTAACCATCCGGCCCGCCCGAACCGGATGTCGCCGTCCGGCTTCCGGCTTCGTTTCCGCGGAGCTCCGTCGCCGGCAGCAGGCGGCTCCGGAGCCGCTGCGGCGGTGCATTCCGTCCGGCGGAGAGGGCCGATGGACGATGATTCCCTTCAAAAAATACCCCTTATGAACATCAAAGCCGCTATCTTGTCGGTGCTGGCACTTCTGTGCAGCCTGTGCGCTACGGCGCAGTATCAGTATCAGATTTATCCGGTGGACTGGAAAGAGCTCAAGACCCTGGTGAAGGAGGAGCCCGAGCGGGTCCGTGAACTGGTGCGGAGAATCTCCACACCGCAGCGCGACACGACGCTGACCTATCCCGACCAAATCATCGCCTACTTCGGGCAGTCGCTGCTGACCAACGACAGCGAGGAGCGTCTGGTGCATGCGATGGACCAGGCCTATTCGGAGGAGAACTATGCCGAAGCGCTGGCGCAGGCCGAGAAGGTGCTCGCCGTCAATCCCGTCAACATTAAGGCACTCATCCGGGCGGCCTATGCCATAGCCAACATGCGTGAGGCGGGCGACGAGTCGCACGCTCACGAGGAGGGTCAGGGCTACTACTCCCGGGCCATCCGTCTGCTCGATACGATAGCGGCAACGGGTTACGGCAGCGAGGAGCACCCCTTCCACGTGACCAAAATCGCCGACGAGTATCTCTTCATGGGCCACTACCTCGAGCTGGATGCATTCGGACGCCAGTCGCTCGTCGACTGCTGCGATGTCTTCGAGCTCGGAAAGGGCAACAGGCTCTACCCCGACTCGGTCATCTATTTCGATGCGACGCGGGTGCTCGAGCTCGAGGCCGCAATGTTCGGAGGCGGGAAATAACCCGGCTGCGGAGCTGCCGACCGGCAGCAGGGGCGGACGTGTGGCGCCGCAGGGCAGCCCCTGCCGCTCCCTGTGGGGTGGAGTTGTGCGGTTTTAGTGGTCAGGGCGGAGCTTCCGAACTCTTCGGCCCAGAAATTGCACGGCCTACGGTGTTAACCACCAAAACAGCGAACGTATGAACAAGCAAGAGAACAAACAGCAGCCCTGCGACCCCTGCGAGCGCAACTTCGAACGCAACATCCACCACATCGTCCGCGAGGGCGAGGCCCCGACGGAGCGTGAACGCGAGCGCAAGGAGCAGGAGCTCCGCGAGGCCTTCGGCGAGAAGCATCCCGAGGCGGTCAAGTGACCCTCCCCGGTCTCCTTTCGGAACGTTGACGGGCGGCTCTCCATGCGTGGAGGGCCGCCCGCTTGCGTCTTGCCGTGTTCCGACCGGTCGAGGTTCCGACCGCCGGCCGCCGTGCGGTGTTACTGCTGCGGAGTGGTGAACGACGCCGTGGCCAGTCTGCCGGCACCCTGCTCGAAGCCGTTGACGTTGAAGGGAGCCCCGACGGCCATGTACTCCGTGCCGGGTGTGAGCTCCTGCCAGATGTTGTCCTCACGCTCGAACCAGCGCCATCCCTCCCAGCGCAGGAAGTAGACGACGTAATCCTCCGGGTTGGGGTAGATTTCCGCGATGGAGGGGTCGGTGCGGGCCGTGTTGAGCATCTCCTCGTAACGCTCCCGAGTGTAGATGAGGGTGTAGTATCCGACCGTGTTGGCGTCGGGTGTATGTATCAGCCGGGCGGTGGTCGGGGTGAGCTCGCCAACCTCGATGGTCATCGTCGCCTCGGGGGCGTTCTCGGTATAGGAGGGCGAACGTACGGGCAGCTTCTCGATGGAGTAGAGTGCGCCGCTCTCGTCCATCACGGCGCAGACGAGCCAGTAGTCGAAGTCGAGCGAACCGTTGAGCGGGATGAGCAGCCTCTCGACCGCCTCGGTGTAGATGCACGCGGGGTCGTTCTCCATGAGGTATTCGACCGTGGCGGCCTCGGTGCTGTGGGTCTCGAGCTGCATCTCCCAGATGTTCTGGGCGGCAAGAATCAGGGCGTAGCGCGAGACCTTGATGTTGGGCTCGGCCGTCGTGCGCAGATAGCCGACCGTCACTTCGGTGATGTCGACCTTGACTTCGGGAAATTCGGGCTGTGGGGGCGGAGTCTCCTGCTCCGACGAACAGCCGAGCGACAGCGTCAGAAGAGCCGTTGCCGCAAGCGTCCGGAACCAGATGCTTTTCATGTGATGGGGTTTTAAGGGTTAGATGATGGGTGAAAGGGTTGGGTTCATGGATGCTCCGGAGGGCCGTCCGGTTGGTCCTTTTCGGAGCTCCTTTCACAAATATAGAAATTGTTTTTTGAATAACAATAGTTTTGACCCGAAAACGAGGAGCTCCTTGAGGATAATCCGCACTCCGGGAAAAGGTACAAGAGAAAGAGCCTCTGCCTTGAGGCAGAGGCTCTTGTGGTGGCGTTGGGTGAAGTATGGAGCGGGTGCGGGGCGTTGTGGATGCTATCGGCCCTGCTCCTCGGCCCGGTAGGCTTCGACGCCGCGGCGGAGGAAGTCGACGAAGGCCTCGACATCGAGGTCATAGCCGCGTGGCTCGACCAGCATGTGCCCGTTGCGACCCTGCAGCACGTAGTAGGGCTGCGCGTTGACCCCGAAGGTCTTCAGCGCATAGTGCGCATTGATTTTGCCCAGGCTGCGCAGCACCTTGCCCGATTCGGTGGTGACCCACTCGCTCTCGGGAAGCTCCATCTTGTCGTCGGAGTAGAGGGCGCAGATGACGTAGTCGTTGCGCAGCAGCTCCAGCACGCGGGGGTCGGACCAGACGCGGGCCTCCATCTCGCGGCAGTTGACGCAGCCGTGGCCCGTGAAGTCGATGAAGAGCGGCTTGCCGGCGCGGGCGGCGTAGGCCTCAGCCTCCTTCAGGTCAAAGAATCCCTCGAGCCCGTGGGGCAGATGGAGCACGTCGCTGTACTTGGGCGCCTTTCCGTCGACGGTCCTGAGGGGCGCCGTTGCCGATACGGAAGCTCCTGCCGAGGTCGTCTGTCCGAGGACGAAGTCCTGGGTTGTCAGCGGCGGCAGGTAGCCCGAGAGCGCCTTGAGCGGGGCGCCCCACATGCCGGGGATGAGGTAGACGACGAACGTGAAGACGGCGATGGCGAGCGCCAGCCGTCCCACGCCGACATGCTGCACCTCGTCGTCGTGGGCGAAGCGCAGCTTGCCCAGCAGGTAGAAGCCCAGCATGGCGAAGACCACAATCCAGATGGCCAGGTAGACCTCACGGTCGAGCAGCCCCCAGTGGTAGGTCTGGTCGGCTACGGAGAGGAACTTGAAGCCGAGCGCCACCTCGACGAATCCCAGCACGACCTTCACCGAGTTGAGCCAGCCGCCGCTCTTGGGGAGCTTCTTGAGCATCGAGGGGAAGAAGGCGAAGAGGGTGAAGGGGAGGGCAAAGGCGAGCGAGAAGGCCAGCATGGTGACAATCGGGCTCCAGAACTCGCCGGCGGTCGATTTGATGAGTACCGAGCCGACGATGGGGCCCGTGCACGAGAAGGAGACCAGCACGAGCGTCAGCGCCATGAAGAAGATGCCGGCCAGCCCCTTCGAGTCGGCCTTCGAGTCGCTCTTGTTGACCATCCACGAGGGCATCGTGATTTCGAAGGCTCCGAAGAACGAGGCGGCGAAGAGCATGAAGACGGCGAAGAAGATGAGGTTGGGCAGCCAGTGCGTTGCCAGCCAGTTGAAGATGTCGGCCGTGACGGCGTCGCCACCCACAAGGCGCGTGATGACGATGATGGCGGCGATGGGCAGCGTGTAGAGCGCCACGATGAAGAAGCCGTACATGCCGGCGCGGAAGCGTCCGAGTGCCGGCTTTCCGGAGCTCTTCATGAAGAACGAGACGGTCATCGGCACCATGGGGAAGACGCAGGGGGTGAGCAGTGCGGCAAAGCCCCAGAGAATCGCCTCGATGATGAGCGACCAGAGCGAGCCGCTGCCGGCGGCATCCTTGGCCGGAGCGGCTTCGGCGGCGGTTCCGGCGGTGGTTGAGGTCTCGGCTGCTGCGACACTTCCGGAGGTTGCGGCCGTGTCGCTCACGCGCTCCGTTGCGGCGGCCGGGGTTGCGACGCTTTCACCGCCTGCTGGGGCGGCCGTCGCCTCGGCTGCCCCACCCTGAGCGGCGGCCGCGCCGACCACGAGTGTCAGCTCCGTATCCGAGGGGGGCATGCAGCTCTTGTCGTCGCAAATCATCCACTCGATGGCGGCCCGCACCTTGGCCTGCGCTGCGGTGAGGCGCACGCGCTGCGTGAAGAGGGCCTTGCCCGAGAAGGTGCCGATTTCCATGCCGAACATCTGGTCGAAGTAGCGGTGGGGTTTCGTGCGCTGCTCGACGCTGCCGACCAGCTCGACCCCTGCCTCGGGGCTCAGCGTGATGACCGTGGGGTTGGGGCCCCCTTCGTAGGGACCCATATCGTACATGTGGAAGCCCGAGGGGATGGCGGCCTCGAAGCGGAGCTCGTACTCCGCTCCGCCGAGCGGCTCGACCGAGCCCGTCCAGCCTACCTCCTGGGCGTGGAGCGTCGTGACGCCGAGCGTCAGCGCAAGAAGCGGCAAAAGGATGCGTTGGATGAGTTTCTGCATGGTATGAGTTTCAAAATAATACTTTTGTGCAAAGATAACCTATTTTGCCGGATTTTGCGTACATTTACGCGATGATTCGACTTTCCCTCATAATTGCCACCTACAACCGCGCGGGACAGATGCTGCGGGCACTCGAGTCGGTCGTTGCGCAGGATGCGCCGGCCGGGGAATGGGAGTGCGTGGTGGTCAACAACAACTCGACGGACGACACCGAGGCGCGTTTTGCCGAATTTGCGGCGCGCCACGCGGAGTTCAACCTGCGCATGGTTACCGAACGCAATCAGGGCCTTTCGCATGCCCGCAACCGCGGCATCGCCGAGTCGACGGGCGAACTGATTGCCGTCATCGACGACGACGAGCGTATCAATGCGGGCTTCGTGCGGGCCTACATCGCCTTCTTCGACGCATGGCCCGGGGCCGAGGCGGCCGGCGGGAAAATCATTCCCGAATACCCTTCGGGACGGCCCGACTGGCTCTCGCCGCTCACCGAGCGGCCGATTGCCAATCCGCTCGACCTGGGCGATGCGGTGTGCGAATTCCCCGCGTCGCGGATTCCCGGCGGCGGCAACATGGCCATCCGCCGCCGTATCGTCGAGCGCTTCGGTGCCTTCGACGTCACGCTGGGCCGCGTGGGCGGTAAGCTGGTGGGCGGCGAGGAGAGCGATTTCTTCGAGCGGCTGCGCGCGGGCGGCATCCGCCTGTGGTACGTTCCCGAAGCGGTGATGTGGCACATTATCCCCTCGTCGAAGCTGACGTCCGACTACTTCCGGCGCCTGAGCTACCACGTGGGCGAGAGCCAGCGCCAGCGGGCGAAGATGCACGGGCGCTATGCGAAGGCGCTCCTGGTTGAGGCGGGCAAGTGGTGCGCCTCGCTGCTGCTTGCCTGTACGCTTACTCCGCGCCGCTCGCTGTGGCTGCTGCGCATGCGATGGGGCATCACGCGGGGGCTTCTGGCGCGCGACTGATCCGGCTGCTGCCGGGGCCTGCGGTGTTGAGGTGCACGGCCGGTCCGGGGGGCGGAAAAAATCGAGCGGCCCGGGGGACGGAAAAAATCGAGCGGTACGGCCAGCCCGGGGCGGGGGAGCGACCGGGAAAACCGGTCCGGGCGGCCAGCCCATGGGAAGCGGCGGTGCGGGCGGTCCGACGGGAAGCGGCGCCGGCGACGGTCTATCGGTCCGGATGAAGATAAAAGCGGGGCGGTACCCATCAGGTACCGCCCCGCTTTGTTCTCCTTCGCGCCCGGTCGGAAGCTCAGCCCCGCGGTGCACGACTGTTGTTATCAGAAGAGATACTTCTCGTGCTTGACCTTGTTGACCAGTCGGAAAATCTCCTCCCACGCCTCCTCGCCGAAGGTCGTGCCCACCACCTCGATGACCTTGCCGGCCGTGATGGCGCCGATGGTGCCGCACTGGCGCAGCGAGAGCCCGTCGCAGAGCCCTGCGAGGAATCCCGCGGCGTAGAAGTCACCGGCGCCTGTGGTGTCGACCCGCTTGGCGGCGGCCATGATGCCGACGTGGACCACCTCGTCGCCGTGCTTGATGAGGGCTCCCTTGGTGCCGATTTTCACCACCGCCAGTTCGCACATCTGCGAGATGGCCTGCAGCGCATTGAGCGGCTCGGCCTCCTCGGTGAAGACCCGCGCCTCGTCCTCGTTGGCAAAGACGATGTCGACCTGCTCCGAGACCAGACGGCGCAGGAACTCGCGGTTCTCCTGCACGATGTTGAAGCTCGCCAGGTCGATGGCCACCTTCAGCCCGCACTGCTTGGCCGTGCGGATGGCCCCCTCGATGAGCTTGTGGTCCTGGACCAGGTAGCCCTCGACGTAGAGGCAGTCGTAGCCGTCGAAGATGGTGGGGACAATCTCCTCGGCCTGCAGCTCGAGGGCGGCGCCCAGATGGGTGACCATCGTCCGCTCGCCGTCGGCCGAGATGAGCGAGACGCACTTGCCCGAACGCTCGAGGCCGCGGAAGACGATGGGCTCGACGCCCAGGTTCTCGAGCGCTTGCTCGAAGAAGTCACCCGTGGTGTCGGGGCCCACCTTGCCGATGAAGCCCACCTTGCAGCCCAGACGGGCCATGGCACGGATGGTGTTGCCGGCCGAGCCGCCGAGCGAGAGCGAGTAGGGGAGTCCCGCCACCGATTTCGAGATTTCGGTCTGCAGGTAGGTGTCCACCAGGCTCATCGAGCCTTTGGCCAGTTTGAACCGGCCGAGGACCGAGTCGGTCTTCAGGTTGACGAGCATGTCCGTCAGGGCGTTGCCGATGCCGATTACGCTTTTGATAGTCATTGGGTCGCGTGAGAGGTTTCCGGGTGAAAAATCAAATCGAGAGAATCTTGACCAGCTCGATGTCGTTGCGGTTGATTCCCTTGTTGTGCTGGATGGCCTTCGAGAAGGGGACGTAGACGATTTCGCCGTTGTGCATGCCAATCATCACGTTGCGCTGCCCCTCGATGAGGGCCTCGATGGCTGCTTCGCCCATGCGCGAGGCTAGGATGCGGTCGATGGCCGAGGGCGAACCGCCGCGTTGGATGTGGCCCAGAATGGTGACGCGGGCGTCGTACTGCGGGAACTCCTGCTTGACGCGCTCGGCCAGAGCCGTCGCACCGCCCGTCTTGGGATTCTCGGCGACGATGACGATGGCCGAGTTCTTGCTCTTGCGGAAGCCGTGGTTGATGAGTTCGCCCAGCTGGTCGACCTCGGTCTCCATCTCCGGGATGATGGCCGCCTCGGAGCCGGTAGCGATGGCGCTGTTGAGCGCCAGATAGCCGGCCGTGTTGCCCATCACCTCGACGAAGAAGAGCCGCTCGTGGCTCGAGGCCGTGTCGCGCAGCTTGTCGACCGCCTCCATGATGGTGTTCAGCGCCGTGTCGTAGCCGATGGTCGAGTCGGTGCCGCCCAGGTCGTTGTCGATGGTGCCCGGCAGCCCCACAATCGGGACGTTGTACTCCTGTGCGAAGATGTTGGCACCGGTCAGCGAGCCGTCGCCGCCGATGACCACCAGTGCGTCGATGCCGGCCGCCACCATGTTCTCATAGGCAGACTTGCGTCCCTCTGCCGTCATGAACTCCTTGCAGCGGGCCGTCTTGAGGATTGTGCCGCCCTGCTGGATGATGTTGCTGACGCTGCGGGATTTGAATTCGACGATTTCATTGAACACAAGGCCCTTGTAGCCACGCATAATGCCCTTGACCGAGAAGCCCTTGAAGATGGCCGTGCGGGTGACCGCGCGGATTGCTGCATTCATGCCGGGGGCGTCGCCTCCCGAGGTGAGAATGCCGATACAATTGATGCCAGCCATAATTGTCGTAGTTGGATTGTAAAACCGCCCAAAGATAGCGATATTTTCTCAATATTCTCAAAAACGGGGCCCTTGTGCCGACCTTTGGCAGCGAAAAAAGGCCCTCCCGATGGTCGGGAAGGCTTTTTTTGTGAAACGAAGCGGCGCCGGTGTACCAAAGTGTCCAGTCGCTCTGCCGCCCCGGCAGCTGCGAGCCGCCGTGTTATTTGGCTTTCGAGGCCTCGGTCTTCGGAATTCCGGCCTCCGGGGTGGAGTCGGCCTTCGGCTCCGCCTCGCGCACCTGCAGCGTCTTGGTGTTGGCGTCGACCGTGATTTCGATGTTCCGGTCCCCGTTCTTCAGGTTGAGGCGCAGCGTCCGGTTGTCGGCGTCGACGACGCTCTCGACGTCGTCGCTCTCGTGGAGCAGCCGTCCCACGGTGGTCGAATCGCCGTCGATGACGATGTCGGTCTTCATCAGCTGCTCCTTCGAGTCGTGGCGCGAGAAGATACCCTCGTCGTGGCCCTCGTAGAGCGCCGCTCCGATGCAGGCGGCGATGCTGGCCAGCCATACGAGGAAGAAGCCCAGCACGGGTTTGCCTCCCGGTTTGCGCGAGGCGATGAGGCACATCAGCACGTAGATGAGCAGGATGACGGGAATCAGTAACGAGGTGATGCCGAAAATGCTTACCCAGATATCGTTGTCGAGCTGGCTCGGGAAGATGCTGCCCGGACCGCTGATGATGACGCCCAGAAGGCCGACTACCAGCACGATGGCCAGCACGATGAGCGAGAAGACAATCACTCCGGCGATGAGCTTGAGCAGGATGAGCACCACCTTGCCGAATACGGAGACCGTCTCGGCGACGATGGGCCGTGCGCGGCGGTCGGGGTCGTTGCCGGCCGCTTCGGTCGTCTCGCGGATGGACTCGGCGGTAATGCGTTCACCTTTCATCTCCAGCTTCTGGCGGGCCGTGCGTGCCACCGGCACGACGAACCACATAATCAGGTAGCAGATGATGAAGATGCCGAAGAGGTTGCCGAAAATCTGCGACATCCATCCGAGGAAGGTAATGCCCCCCATGCAGGTGAATATCAGCGGCAGGAACATCGCCAGACGCACCCATACGGGGTCGATGTCGAAGTATTTGCCGATGCCGGCGCATACGCCGCCCAGCTTGGCGTTGGCCGTGTCGCGGTAGAGGCGGCGCGGAATGCGGGGCTCCTTGGGGGAGGACTCCCCGGCGCTGCCCTCCTCGGAGCTCTCCTCCGAGATATCGCGGGCCGAGCCCATCTGGGCGATGATGTTGTCGATGAGGGGCTTCTGGACCACGCGGTCGCCCTCCTGCGTCGTGAGAATCAGTTCGGCGATGCGGGCCTCGATGTCGGCGACAATCTCCTTTCCGTCGGCCGTCTCACCGTAGGATGCGCGGAGCGAGTCGAGATAGGCTTCCAAAGTCTTGTAGGCCTCTTCGTCGAGCGTGAAGGCGACGCCCGAGATGCTGCATTTCTTTATGTTGTTCATGGCGTTGTCAGTTTCGAGGATTGTTCGATGCGTGTGCTGCCGGTTTTACTTGCGCTTTACGGTCGAGGCGCCCGAGCTCTCAATCGAGTTGTTCGTGCAGTTGCCCGAGTAGGTGATTTTCGAGGCGCTGCTGGCCTCGGCCGTCAGCTTGCTCGAGCAGTTGACGCGGGCGTTCGAGGCGCCCGAGGCGCTGACGACGCAGGTCGTGGTGACGAAGTCCTCGGCGTTGAGGTTCGAGGCGCCCGAGACCTCGATGCTGGCGAAGTTGGCCGAGCCCGAGGCGTTGATTTTCGAGGCGCCCGAGGCATCGAGCAGGCAGCGGTCGGCCTTGGCCACCAGGTTGAGGTTCGAGGCGCCCGAGACCTCGGCCTCGCAGACATCCATGTCGCCGCCCACTTCGGCCTTCGAGGCTCCCGAGATGTCCAGGGCGCAGGTGCCGCACTTGACGACGGCAACCAGCTTCGAGGCCCCCGAGAGGCGCAGCTTGAGGTTCTTGCTCTGCAGTACGGGTTCGGCGACAATCTTCGAGGCGCCCGAGGCGCGCAGCCGGTTCAACCGGCCGTCGGTCGGGACGGTGACGCGCAGCGTGACGTTGGTCAGGCTCGTGCACTCGCCTTCGAAGCCGATGGTAAGCGTTCCGTCCTCCACCTTGACCTCGACATACTCCATCATGTTGTCGTCGGTCTCGACCACGGCCGGACCCGAGCCCGTGGTGAGGGTTACGTTGGCGCCGTTGCTGACCTCAAGGGCCGTGAAGGGAGCCACCGCAATTTCGCGGGTGATGAGTTTGCCGCTCCCCTTGCAGCGTTTGCCGGGCCATGCGGCCTGGGCGTTGAGCGACGAGCCGACCAGAGCGGCGAGGAGCAGAATGGCGGTGATGAATCGTGTTTTCATGGTATTGGTCTTTTTTTGATGGTTATTCCTGTGGTTTTCCGTGACGGATGACTTGAATCTGTCGGACGAGTTCGTCCCACGCCTCGTCGAGCTGTGCGAGGCTTTCGCGTCCCTTCTCGGTGAGCGAGTAGTACTTGCGGGGAGGTCCCTGCGGGGACTCCTCCCAGCGGTAGGTGAGCAGTCCGGCGTTTTTCTGCCGGGTGAGAATCGGGTAGAGCGTACCCTCGACCACAATCATCCGGGCCTCCTTGAGCTCGGCGATGATTTTCGGCGCGTAGGAATCCTCCCGCGAAAGAATGGCGAGAATGCAGTATTCAAGGATGCCCTTGCGCATCTGTACCTTTACATTGTCTTCAGCCATGGCGTTATCGGTTTAGGGTGTAACGGTCGGGAGCGTTCGGGATGATAATCCAGAGCAGGATGTAGACCCAGAGCGAGAGCCCGCCGAAGAGAATCAGAATCAGGGTGACGATGCGAATCGTCGAGGTGTCGAGTCCGAAGTATTCGGCAATTCCGCCACAGACGCCGCCTATGACGCGGTCCGTCGAACGGTAGAGTTTCGGTCGTGTGTTCGTATTCATGGTCAGGTCTTTTTAGTTGTCGGTTTCGGGGGCGTTCGGGATGACAATCCAGAGCAGGATGTAGACCCAGAGCGAGAGTCCGCCGAAGAGAATCAGCAGCAGCGTTGCGAGCCGGATGGGGGTCGGGTCCGTATCGAAGAACTCGGCGATGCCGCCGCAGATGCCGGCTATCGAGCGGTCCTTGCGCGAGCGGCGCAGCTGGCGGCGGAGCATTTCGCGGGGCTGCTCTTCGCATTCGGCCTCCTCGCCTCCGCTGCGCGGAGCTCCGAAGTCGTCGGGAGCACCCATCTGTGCGATGGCCGCCTGGACGATGTCGAGGGTGACCACCCGCATCGGTGTGTTCACCTTTTCGCGAAAAATTTCGGCCATGCGGCGCTCGATGTCGTCGAGCGTCTCGGTATCCCCCTCGGGCAGCCGCCTGCGGATGTCGGCGAAGTAGGCCTTGAGCTCTTCGTACGCGTCGCGGTCGAGTGTGAATGCCAGCGAGCCGATGTTGGCGTTGATGGTCTCTTTCATGGTCGCAGGTTGTAAATTTGTAAGGTTATTTTTTGATATAGGTTATTTTCGTACTGCAAATATAATGCGCAGAAATGTATTATGCAATACAAAGTACTAATTTTTCTCGAAAAAAATGTGATTTCTCCCTTTCCCGCGGTCCGAGGCGGGGTGGGGCGGGGCCGTGCGGCCGGAAAATCGTCGAAAAGCGGAGCGGTGTGGAGCAGGAGCCGCTTTTTTTCGTACCTTTAGAAAACCTAAAACCCAAATTAACCTTTCAACCATGAAATTCTTCATCGATACGGCGAATCTCGACCAGATTCGCGAGGCCAACGCGATGGGCGTACTCGACGGCGTGACCACCAATCCTTCGCTCATGGCAAAGGAGAACATCCGTGGCGAGGAGGCGTGCCACCGCCACTACGTCGAAATCTGCAACATCGTCGACGGCGACGTGAGCGCCGAGGTGATTGCAACCGACTTCGAGGGCATGGTGCACGAAGGCGAGCAACTGGCGGCGCTCCACCCCCACATCGTAGTGAAGCTCCCCTGCACGGCCGACGGCATCCGCGCCGTGAAGTACTTTGCCGGGCGCGGCATCCGCACCAACTGCACGCTGGTCTTCTCGGTGGGACAGGCGCTGCTGGCGGCCAAGGCGGGTGCGACCTACGTCTCGCCCTTTGTCGGACGTCTGGACGACATCTCGGAGGACGGCGTGGGGCTCGTGGCCCACATCGTGCGCGTCTATCGCACCTACGGCTATCAGACGCAGGTGCTGGCTGCCTCGATTCGCCATACGAACCACATCATCCGCTGCCTCGATGCGGGGGCCGACGTGGCAACCTGCCCGCTGGCCGCCATCAAGGGGCTGCTCAAGCATCCGCTTACCGACAGCGGTCTTGCCCAGTTCCTGGCCGACCATGCGCGGGTGAATGGATAGCTCCGCCGCGCGGAACGGTTGAGGCAGACCTGCCGGTTGGCGGGTCTGCCTCTTTTTTGTTGGTGGTGCTGCGCCGTCTTTGCCGGTCGCGCTGTGCCGTCTTTGCCGGGGCAGTGTCGTCTTCGCTGGAGGGTGCACTGCCTTGTAGTTTCTGCCGCCCCCGCCGGGTCTTCGTCCCTTTCGCCGGAGCTGCGCTGTCCTTGTGGCTTCTGCCGCCCTTGCCGGGACCTCTGCCGTTCTCGCCGGGGCTTCTGACTCTTTTGCCGGTCTCTGTCTCCCTTGCCGGCCTCCGCAGTCCTCGCCGAGTCGCTGCCTCTTCGCCGGGGTCTTCTGCCGCCCTTGCCGGAATTTCGCTGTCTCTATTCGGATGCTTTTGCCCGCTGTCCGGCTTGCTTCTGTGCCACCTTTATAAAAAACGCCCTGCAACCCGACGGTTGCAGGGCGTTGTCGTATGCCTTTCGGCGTCGGGGGCTTAGTCCTCGAACTTTGCCGAGAGGAACTCGCGGTTCAGACGCGCGATGTGGGCAATCGAAATCTGCTTGGGGCACTCGGCCTGGCAGGCACCCGTGTTGGTGCAGTTGCCGAAGCCCAGCTCGTCCATCTTGGCTACCATCGCCTTGGCACGGCGGGCACCCTCGATGCGGCCCTGCGGCAGCTTGGCCAGCGACGATACGCGGGCAGCCACGAAGAGCATCGCCGAGCCGTTCTTGCAGGTTGCGGCGCAGGCACCGCAGCCGATGCAGGCTGCTGCATCCATCGACTCGTCGGCATCCTCCTTCGGAATGGGAATGGCGTTGCCGTCGGGCACCGAGTTGGTGCGTACCGAGATGAAGCCGCCGGCCTGGAGAATCTGGTCGTAGGCGCTGCGGTTGACCACCAGGTCCTTGATGATCGGGAAGGCGGCCGAACGCCACGGCTCGATGGTGATGGTCGCACCATCCTTGAAGCGGCGCATGTAAATCTGGCAGGTCGTGGCACCGTCGCCCGGACCGTGTGCACGGCCGTCGATGTGCAGCGAGCACATGCCGCAGATACCCTCGCGGCAGTCGTGGTCGAATGCCACGGGCTCCTTGCCCGCATGTACGAGGTCGTTGTTCAGGATATCGAGCATTTCGAGGAACGAGGTGTCCTCCGAGATGTTCTCGACCTTGTAGGTCTCGAACGCGCCTTTGCTCTTAGCGTCCTTTTGACGCCATATCTTTAATGTAAAATTCATAGTTTCAAATTGTTATTAAAGTTCAACGTCAAAATGGCATTAGTCCTTGTAGTTGCGCTGTGCCGGGTGTACGAACTCGAAGTTCAGCGGCTCCTTGGTCATCTCGGGAGCCTCGTCCATACCCTTGTACTCCCAGACGGCGGCGTATACGAAGTTCTCGTCGTCGCGCTTTGCCTCGCCCTCTTCGGTCTGGTGCTCGACGCGGAAGTGACCGCCGCACGACTCCTCGCGGTGGAGGGCGTCACGGGCCATCAGCTCGCCCAGTTCGAGGAAGTCGGCCACACGGAGCGCCTTCTCCAGCTCGACGTTGAAGTCGTCGGCGCGGCCTACGACCTTGACATCCTTCCAGAACTCCTTGCGCAGGGCCTGGATTTCGGTGATGGCCTTCTCGAGCGACTCCTTCGTACGGGCCATGCCGACGTTCTCCCACATGATGTGGCCCAGCTTCTTGTGGATGTCGTCCACCGACTGCTTGCCGTTGATGGAGAGGAGCTTCTCGATGCGAGCCTTGACGTTCTTCTCGGCCTCGTCGAATGCCTTGGTGTCGGTCTTCACCTTCGGAGCCTGAATCTTGTGCGAGAGGTAGTCGCCGATGGTGTAGGGCAGCACGAAGTAACCGTCGGCCAGACCCTGCATCAGGGCCGAGGCACCCAGACGGTTGGCACCGTGGTCCGAGAAGTTGCACTCGCCGATGGCGTAGAGGCCCGGGATGGTGGTCATCAGGTTGTAGTCAACCCACAGACCGCCCATCGTGTAGTGTACGGCCGGGAAAATCTGCATCGGCTGCTCGTAGGGGTTCACGTCGGTAATCTCCTCGTACATGTCGAAGAGGTTGCCGTAGCGCTGCTTGATGCGCTCCTTGCCCAGACGCTCGATGGCGGTCTTGAAGTCGAGGAATACGGCCAGACCCGTCTCGTTGACACCGTAGCCGGCATCGCAGCGCTCCTTGGCGGCACGCGAAGCGACGTCACGCGGCACGAGGTTGCCGAAGGCCGGGTAGCGGCGCTCCAGATAGTAGTCGCGGTCCTCTTCGGGAATGTCCGAGGGCTTCTTGGCGCCCGAGCGGATGGCCTTCACGTCCTCGAGCTTCTTGGGAACCCAGATGCGGCCGTCGTTACGCAGCGACTCCGACATGAGGGTCAGTTTCGACTGCTGGTCGCCGTGTACGGGGATGCAGGTGGGGTGAATCTGCGTGAAGC
>ENA-ORSJ01000748-ORSJ01000748.1-human-gut-metagenome-genome-assembly--contig:-NODE-748-length-32515-cov-4.992606_pt1 | contig 32515 bp, 24 predicted proteins | sample MGYA00242191_ERZ509158 | MGnify/ENA primary metagenome ERZ509158 (study PRJEB26280, sample SAMEA2338623) | human gut metagenome | biome: human gut; feature: human-associated habitat; material: faeces...
CCGGAGCCGCAGCCCCGCTATCTGCTCCCGGACGGAACTCTTCGGTGCTTTCACCTTCATTGCCAATGACCATCACATTGGTCAACACAGGGATCTCGTCACCATCATCGAAAAAAACGTCCAGCACGGTGCCGGCTACCTTAGCCTCCTCTTCGAACGACGCCTTATCCGTTTCGTACGAGAAGAGAATATCGCCTACGGCGACCGTGTCGCCCTTTTTCTTTTTCATTTCGGTCAGAATGCAACTCTCTACCGACTGCCCCTGTTTGGGCATGATGATTACTGTTGCCATATGGTTCTAAGTTATGTAGAATTTAGTTTTCGGTTAGTCTCTCTTTGTTGAGGTCTTTGCAAAGATACAACAATAACTTATATTTACAAGTAAATTTTTATTAATTTTCTAAGCGCTGATAATTAACTTATTATAAAAACACCATGTTTTTACAAGTTGATAACTTGTATGTACAAATTTTGCTGGAAAAATTTGGCAGCTCCGATTTCTTTCCCTATATTTGACTTCAGAGAGTCCGCCGTGCACCGGGGTTGGAGCAGGGTTGTGACTCCGCTTGACGATTATGGGAGAGCTGCCCCGATATAAACAAGTTTACGAAACCTTGCGTCGACATATCGCCGACGGCGTGTATGCGGCCGGTGACCTGTTGCCCTCGGAGCATGAATTGAGTGTCGTACACCACGTGGCACGTCCGACGGTTCGCCGTGCATTGGATCAGCTGGTGGCGGACGGTTTTATCCTGAAACATCAGGGAAAGGGAAGTATTGTTAAAGGCGTGCCTAAAGGGATCGGGATCCTGTCACTGTCCGGAACCACCTCGGCAGTAGGCCGCGAGAATTTCCTGACGCATATTTTGGTCAAACCGGAGGTGAGACCGTGGACCGAAGCCTTTTCGTTTCCGGTCTCGACCCAGGAGCAGGAGGTGGGGTGTATCTATTTCGAACGTCTCCGTCTGCTCAATAATGAGCCGGTCTTTCTGGATATTACCATGCTACCCAATATCAACCTGCCCCGCTTTACCTCCTACAATCTGGAGAATACCTCTCTGTTTGATTTTCTGAGAACAAAATATCAGATCGTGGTGACGGGTGGTGTGCAGCAGTTCTATGCCATTCGCGCCGACAAACGGATGCAGGAGTACCTGAAGGTGAAAGCCGGCCATCCAATCTTGCAACTCGACCGTAAAATCGAGACCTCACGGCCGGGATTCCATATTTACAGTCAGGTGTTTTGTGCGACCAGTGGTTACGGTCTGCGTGGAACGTTTTGAGAATTTTTCTATTTTTGTTGACGCGTAGGTCGCAATTTTCGTAAAAATGGGGCCTGCTCCTTAAAATTTGTAAGTAATAAATTGAGACGATATGAATCCGATTCGACAGAGTGCTATCGACACCATTAATGCGGAGGCCGCAGCTGTGAAGCATCTTACGGAGCAGTTGACCGATGATTTTGAGAAGTCTGTCAAAGCTATTCTGGCCTGCAAGGGCAAAGTGATCGTGACCGGTATGGGCAAATCCGGCCTGATCGGGAAAAAGATCGCTGCCACATTGGCCAGTACAGGAACTCCGGCCTTCTTTATGCATCCCGGTGAGGCCTATCATGGTGATCTCGGCATGATTGAGTCGAAGGATATTGTGATCGCCATTGCCAATTCGGGACAGACCGACGAGGTGTTGAAGCTGATTCCCTTCTTGCAATACAATAAAAATGTGGTGATTGCGATGACCGGAAATCCCGAATCGACCCTGGCCAAACATGCCCATTACCACCTCAATATCGGGGTGGAGCGCGAGGCCTGTCCGCTCGATTTGGCACCCACCTCTTCGACGACGGCGACGCTGGTCATGGGGGATGCATTGGCCATTGCCCTGATCAAGGAGCGTCACTTCAAGGCGGAAGATTATGCGGTGTTCCATCCGGGCGGAAGCCTTGGACGTCGTCTATTGACCAAGGTGCAGGATGTGATGCGTAAGGATAATTTGCCGTGTGTGCCCAAGGAGATGACGCTCGGTAACGTGATTATTGCCATTAGCGATGCCCGGTTGGGAATTGCGGCAATTGTCGAGGATGGTAAACTGATCGGGGTGATCACCGACGGGGACGTACGTCGGGCCATGACCAAATACAAGGAGAACTTCTTCAATATCCAGGCTCAGGAGATTATGACCCGTACGCCGAAAACCATTTTGCCCTCTGAACGGATTGTGGTGGCGGAGGAGATGATGCGCAAGAACAAGATTCACTCGATTATTGTGGTCGATGAGGAGAATCATGTGGTGGGCATTGTCGAGTTCTTCAATGTCTCGCTGATGGGATAATCTTCGCCCCCCTATTGTGAGATTATACGCCTTATGTCGGAGTTTTTTATTGTTATTTGTGTGGGGAGAGAGGAGGCGCGTAGTGCTGCCTTTGGACAGTTGTAGAAAAATTGTTGCCTTGCGGGCAGTAGAATAGCAGTAGAATAAAAGGTTGGCGGACAACTTGGTGGTGAAAGCTGGGTGGTCCGCCAATTTTTTTAGCGTGCTGTGGGCAGTGGGCAATGCATGATGGGGCGTGCGGGGAAGAGGCGATAGATTAGATGCGAGGTCTAACTCAAGTCAGGTATCAGGTGTCAGGTGTGCGGCAGATAACAGTGAGCTTCGCACGGTGATCAAAACGCCATCTTCTCACAAAATACATCCAAAAATGCTGGGCTCGATTCGAGTGAAAAGTGGCCCGTGTTAGGAAGCAGCTGATTGATGGCCGTATCTTCTTCGAACAGGAACATTTTGGCGCCAATCAACGCGCTGTTGCTCAGTTTGACGATCCGCTGCGGGTCAAACTCCAATAGCCCGATGCCAACCGCATGTCCCAAATTGATGTAATTGCCAAATCCGCCGGCAATAAATACCTTCTCCACCTCCCGGCGGTCGATCTTCTGCTCGCGGAGCAGTAGCTCTACGCCAGTGGCAATCGCTGCTTTGGCCAACTGAAACTCCCGGATATCCTTTTGGGTTAGTTGAACCCGATCCGTTAACGGCAACGCTGCCGAGACGTTTTTGATAACGCCGTCTGGGGAGATTTTTCCCTGTTGGACGCCCGTATAGATCGCATCGATCAATCCGCTGCCACAAATGCCGACGGCCTCGACCTGACCGATCACGTGCAGTTGAGGTTGCCCTTCGTTGAGAGAGATCGATGAGATGGCCCCGGTGGAGGCCCGCATGCCACACGAAATGTTGCACCCTTCAAAAGCTGGCCCAGCAGCAGTGGAGGCGCAGAGGATGCCGTTGCGGTTCCCGACAACAATCTCACCGTTGGTGCCCAGGTCGATCAGAATGCGGGGCTTTTCGGAAGAGAACATCCCTGCGGCATAGATCCCCGCCAAAATATCACTGCCGACAAAACTGCCAATGTTGGGCAAGAAGGTAATTCGGGTGTGGCTCAGTTTTGGGGAGTCTCCCCAGCCCAACTCTGTGGCCGAAAAATGGTGCATGCGATTGTCGGGGGACTCGAAGGGATAGGTGGCCAACGGGGTGACATCCAATCCACAAAACAGATGGTGCATTACGGTGTTGCCGACTATGCGGATCGCAGTGATTTCACCGGATGCCTGCGCACTTAATCGTGCGATGTGGGTGCCGATGGTCTCTCGAACCAACTCGGTGAGCGTCTGGGCCGCTTCGGGGGATTGCATCGCATAACTGATCCGTGACATGATGTCGGCACCGTAACGGGTTTGAGGATTGAGGTCGGTTTGTACCGCCTCCACATGACCGGTGGAGAGGTTGAGCAGTTGAGAGACAATGGTCGTTGAACCTAAGTCGACTGCAATGCCCCAACCCGAGCGGGGCGTAAATTGAAATGGTGTCTCATCGGCCAATACAATATTGTTGAATTGGGCCACCTCGATCGTAATATCCTGTTCAACGCGACTCAAGCAGGCCAAACGCCATTGCGGTAAAAGCCCTTTACGGCTCAACACTGCGCGATGCGCTGGCGTCATCTCGATCTCCCCGTCCAGCAATTTTACTTTGCAGTTTCCACAAATACCCTTTCCTCCACAGGGAAATTCGACACCCAAATCGTGTATGGCATCACTCAGCAAGGAGCCTTTTGCCACCTCGAGTTTACGGCCGAGCGGAATCAATGTTACCGTACAAGACTGTTTCATAACCTGTATTGTAAAAGGTGTCGTTGTGAAATGGCGAAGTAGAAGTATAAGACCTGCTCAAAATAAAATATCCTTATATAGGCAAGGGATCGTTTTTATCAACAGCATTTCTGTTTTCAAAGGTAAACACGGCAGTGGAGATCTCCAAATCGCCGTTTGCAGGAACCATTTAACTCGGTTTTTGTTTTTATGTTTTATTCTTCATTCCGTAGTGTAAAATGTCTTAAACTTCCACCATGGTTGCAATTGCTCAATAGTGGCATAAAAGAGTAATTATTTTATAATATATTGATTATTAGAATATTAAATTATATACTGAGGTTCCATTGACCGGTTTGTAATAATTTTGAATCGATAGTTGTCTTCGTGCATAATTTTAAATTCAATAAAATTGATCGTATATTCGCTGCCCAAAAGGTCTGTTTTGGAACTTTTTGCTTATTTTTAGCACTTTGCGAGCTTATGTTTTGGTCATTTCGGGCACAATTCGACCGAATGAGTGAAACTGTAAATTGTATTTCAGACTGACCGAGTCGATTCAATTTTGAATGATCCGTGAAATGATGCGGTGCCTGGATGAAAAGACTTTTTTGGACGCAATTTTGTAAGGATCTTGTTGTGAGAGTAAAAGATTTTCCCGCAATCAGGTTGTACACAAGAAACAGTTGATAGAGGTCGGAACATAAGACTTAAAAATGATGAAAATTCGGGTGTGCCAAGAATATTTTTTGTGTACGTCCGTTTGTCTTGACAGAGATAACGTGTAATACACCACAGAAACGCAAGGATGACCGCTTGAAAGAGAAGTTATTGCTTCCGACTCTGTCCTCTGTACAAAGAGACACTAACTGATAATAACCTGGTATCTTTTTTTGTAAAATAAGGTACTGATCAATGAGATAGATTTACATGGTTAAGCCTCAAAACAGGAAACAGAAAAAATGCTCATTCCCGATATGGTGTTTGGGTTTGATCTTGGTGAGTGCGTGCTCGGTTGTCGCTCATCCGGTCGACAACACATGTGCGTTTTTTAAGTGTGATTCTCCGTCGGAGGTTGCGCGGACGGGACAAAAGGCGGAAGACAATTCCGTTTCGAAGTTTACGGAGAGAGCGGCTGCACATTGCCGGCTCGCATCTGCTGTCTCTGCTGGACCCCAAGAGCCCTCGGTCGTAGATACGAGTAAACGGGTAGTCCCTTCAACAGCATCGAAAAAAGAGGGTGGAGAGCGGGTTCAATCCAGTGCTGATAAGTCCTCAAACACAGAAAATGCCACCTCAATTTCTCGTCCTGAAACAAAGAAAAAAGAGCCTCAAGACGCATCAACAAAGATTGTCGGGAATGAGATGCAAACCCAACGTTCCGCACAAATAGGTGACGGAGAACAATTTATTGAAGCACCTGTTGACAGTGAGTCGTCGATTGTAGCTGCTGAATCGGAAGTCGTTCTTTCTCCGCAGGATACGATTAGAAAGAAAAAAGCAAGACGTGGTGTGACTACAATTGATACGAAGGCTCCCGTTACGGTGCAGCAGAATGGTATAACACTTCGTCCTTTGCGTGATACATTGAGTAGAGAGACGGAGAGCACTGCATCCATGCCGGATACGCTAACTGTAGATACGACAGTCAAAAAGGGTTTTTTTCATAAATTTTACAACTATTTCAAGTCGGCCAATGTGGATAAAACGTTGACCAAAAAGTTTGATTTCAGTGTGATCGGTGGCCCTCACTATTCGAGTGATGTCAAATTGGGTTTGGGTATTGTGGCGGCAGGTCTGTATCGTGTGGACCGTAAAGATCTGACGATCCCTCCTTCGAATGTATCGTTGTTCGGCGATATTACTACCACCGGATTCTGGATGTTGGGTATTCGAGGCAATACATTCTTCAATAGCGGAAAGTTACGGCTTGATTATACGACCTATTTTTTCTCTTTCCCCAGTGCCTATTGGGGAATCGGGTACGATAACGGCATGTATGCCACGGCCGGATCCTACAAACGTTTGCAGAGCCAGGTGAAAATCAATTTGTTGTTTCAACTCAAGCCGAAACTCTATCTCGGTCCTGGCTTCAATTTTAACTATACGCGCGGAGAAAAATTCTCGAATATCGAGATGCTGAACGGCGAGAATCAACAGTATATCAGTACCGGTGTCGGTGTAATTCTGATGTATGATTCCCGGGATATTATCTATAATGCTTCGCGTGGAATTTATGCCCGTTTCGAACAGTTTGTCTATCCGACCTTTTTTGGCAACAGTAAGATCTTTACCCAAACCGAATTGACATTTGATGCCTACCACAAATTGTGGAAAGGTGCCACTATGGCCTATGATGTTTATGCGCAGTTCAGTGGCGGGCAGACCCCTTGGACCATGTTGCCCCGTTTGGGAGGTTCACTTCGTATGAGGGGATATTACGAAGGCCGTTATCGGGACAGACAGATGGTCGAAGTTCAGGCCGAATTGCGCCAACATATCTATAACCGACACGGCGTAGCCGTATGGGTTGGAGCCGGTAATGTTTTCCCGGATTTCAATAAATTCAATCCGGCGCACACCCTGCCCAACTGGGGTATCGGTTATCGATGGGAGTTCAAAAATAAGGTGAACGTACGTTTCGATTACGGTTTCGGAAAGGGCGAAAGTAGCTTCTTGTTCAGTATCAACGAGGCGTTTTAGCCTTGACTATGATTTTGCGAGAGGAAGAAACCCCTATGGTGGTAGATTATTCCACGATGGGTATCTGAGGATAAATACAAATGGGGAACGGTTTGATGGGGGAACGACTATATGTCGTCTTTAGATGCCATACGGACCTTTAAGTTAGCGAAAATGATGTTTTTGGGAAAAAATAATACGATGAGTGACAAGAAGAGTTTATCGAAAATCAAGGAGTCGAAAGGAGTCCGGATTTTCGGAAGATTGTTCGGACGTCAAGAGAGTATCGCTACGCTGTATGTCGTAGTGATGATGATTCCCAACCTGTTGTTGCTGATCACGGAGCGTTATCCGTTCAGTGTCGCGATGGTGGCGCTGCTGATCCCGGCTGCTTTTTATGTTCTGTGGGTAGTCCTGTTACGTAAACCGGGGATTCCAATGTTGGTCTCCCTGCCGTTTATGATACTGGGGGCATTTCAGATTGTATTGCTCTATCTGTTCGGAGGCTCAATCATTGCCGTGGATATGTTCACAAACCTCTTCACGACAAATGCCTCGGAGGCCGGTGAACTGCTGATCAACCTCTGGCCGGCTATTTTGGTGGTTTGTGTACTGTATCTTCCATTGTTGGTCCTGGCTGTACGTTCCCTCTGTATCAAAGAGTATATGAGCGGACTGTTTCGTCGGAAATTCTTGCGGTCTGGACTGACTCTGTTGATTGTAGGTATGCTGTTTGCCACATACGGCTGGATCAAAAATCCCGATTTCGGATTCCGATACCAGGTGTTTCCGGTCAATGTTTGCTACAACATCAAACTGACCCTCGATCGATGGAAACAGAGCGAGCGTTATCACGAGACCTCGAAAGATTTTACCTTTCATGCCGAAAAGAGCCAGCATGCACCGGAACGGGAGATCTATATACTGGTCATCGGTGAGGCCTCCCGTGCCGAGTCGTGGAGCCTGTACGGAAACTATTCACGAGAGACCACTCCGCGACTGGAGAAACGTGAAGGAGTCGTACCGTTCTATAACGTGTTGACACAAAGCAATGCTACCCATAAAAGTGTACCGGTGATTCTCTCTCCGGTATCGGCAACCAATTATGACTCCATTTACAATTGCAAAAGTTTGATCACCGCCTTTAAAGAGGCCGGATTCCATACCTGGTTCCTGTCGAATCAGGTGCCGAACCGTTCGTTGATTGACTTCTTCTCGGCAGAGGCAGATTGCCGTATCGATATCTCGCCGCGTGAAGGGGAACTATACACCGATAATCGTCCCGATGGAGAGATGTTACCCCACATTCGGCAAATTATCAATGAGAGTGACAGCGACCTGCTGATCGTGTTGCATACTTATGGATCCCACTACGACTATCGTAAACGTTATCCGCAGGAGTTTGCCCAATATAAGCCCGATTTGATCTCAGCAATTAACACCAGCAACCGATCGACCATGGTCAATGCCTATGACAATAGCGTCTATTATACCGATTATGTGCTCGATCAGCTTATTCAACTTCTGGAGCAGAGCAATGCTTGTACGGCGTTGCTGTACTGCTCTGACCATGGAGAGGATATGATGGATGATTCGCGCAAGCGGTTTTTGCACGCTTCGCCGACGCCGACCTACTACCAGTTGCATGTGGCATCGTTTGGTTGGTTCTCGCCCCGTTATCGCGAACTTTATCCGGAAAAATATGCAGCTGCCGTTGCGCATGAAAAAGCTCCTGCCACTACGGCTCAGGTATTTCATACCTTGACCGATATGGCCTCTTTGCAAAGCCCCTATATCGTACCCCGTTACTCATTGGTCAATGAGGGATATAATCCTGGGGAGCGTTACTATCTGAATGACCACAACAAAGCGGCCGATTATCGAGAAGCAGGTTTGCGTAGAGTTGATTTCGAGATGTTGCATAAACGTGGTCTGGATTGTGACTCAGCGGTGCGGCAAGCCCTGCACGATCCTAAAGTGAGATAGATGCTTGTCGCAAATCGAATTACAGATACCCCAACGAATTCATCCCAGATTCGATGGGGTATTTTGTTTCATATCGATGATTCAAGTGTTCGGGAGCGAGGGGAGAATGGTGTGCGATGGCAAATGGGTGAGCAATTGCTGCGGTACATATTCCCGACCATCCGATCCAAACATTGCTGCCACTTTCTCTGGATATTTTGTTGTGAAATAGAGAACCATTCAGTCAACCTCCTTTTTGTATGGGAAGTTGGTGGAGAAGGAGCGCCTTACCAGCGGGTGGAGTAGGCTTTGAGTTGACGGCGTAACGTCCGATCCTGGCCACCGGTCAGCCGATCCAACAGTTGGTGAAAACGTGGACCGTGATTTTTGTGGATCGTGTGGCACAACTCGTGAATGATCACATAATCGATCAACGCATCCGGCAGTTTCATCAGGTGCAGGCTGAGCGAGATGTCATTGCGAACCGAACAGCTTCCCCAGCGAGAACGACTGTTGCGAATCGTCACCGTGCCATATTTCAACCCCAGTTGCTGGGCAATTTGATGAATACGGGTCGGTAGATAGCTTTGGGCCTCGATGCGCCACGCCTCTTCGATCCCTTTGTGTATGGCCGATTGTACCTCTATTGAGTCAGATTGAAATAGCGATGGGTAATAGACCGCAATGATCCCTTGTTCAATGCGTATCCGTATTTTGGCGTAGTTACCCGGATAGAGTTGAAGTGTATGTTGGCGCGTATGGAATGGCGGTTCGATTGGACGTTGCGGGTGACGTTGCAACTGACGGGAACGGGCCCGTTCAATCCAGTCGCATTTTTCATCGAGAAACCGTAAGGCCTTGTTGAGGTTTTGGCCGGGTGGAATGGTCAAGCGGACCGAACCGTCAGGACGCACCCCGATGGAGAGGCGGCTGGCTCGCGCCGAATAGTTCAGCGTGATCTCTCCCAAACGCGGATGTTGGTAGCGCTCTTGTCGGGAGACGACGGTGGATGTGGAACGGAATAGTCGTTTGAACATGCAATCGGACTCAACTAAAACGGAGACAAATTTAGAATTTTATTGATTAGGGAGTGTTTCCTAAACTGCTTTTTGTCCGAAAGAGTGCAGCTCTTAGGATGTAGCATAACAGCCCAAGCGTGCTCCGTAAACAGAGCAATGAAAATACAATAGGCCGACGGAACATCCGCCGGCCTATTTCGTTGTTGTATTATTGTCCTCACGCGCGGTAAAGAACCCACATTTTTGAGGAATTATTCCGTCAATTCGAAGGCCACTTTGCTACGGATATCTCCGGATGAGGCTCCGATCAAGGCTTCAAACGTGCCCGGTTCAGCGACCCAAGCCTGTTTGCGATCATCATAATAGCTTAGTGCTTGCGAGTCAATGGTAAAAGAGACGGTCTGCTCTTCACCCGGCTCCAGCCGGATCTTACGGAATCCCTTTAACTCCTTAACCGGTCGGGGTAACGAGGATTTTTTGTCGCTGATGTACAATTGGACCGTCTCAGCTCCTGCCCGAGAGCCGGTGTTGCGTACCGAAATGCTGACCGTTACGGAATCTTGCGCATTCATCTGTTTGCGGTCGATGGTAGCCTTGCCGTATTCGAAGGTGGTGTAGCTCAGACCATGGCCGAAGCAGAAGAGTGGAGCGATTTGACGGCTGTCGTGCCAACGATAACCGACGAAAATGCCCTCTTTGTACTCAACATCTTTGCCGTCACCGGGATAGGCATTCAGCGCAATAGCTGCGTTATCTTGGAGTTGGACAGGGAAGGTGAAAGGTAATTTACCCGATGGATTCACCTCTCCGGAGAGGATGGAGGCGATGGCGTTTCCCGCTTCCGAACCTCCGTACCATGCCTGTACAATGGCTGGAACTTTGGTGACCCAAGGCATCGCTACCGCGTTGCCACTGATCAGGACCACCACCAAATTGGGGTTTGCCTCGGCCAGTTCGGTAATCAGTTGATCCTGTTCGTACGGCAGATTGTAGCTGCGACGATCCGAAGCCTCGCAATCTTGATTGTCTTTTTTGTTTAGTCCACCAACATAGATCACGACATCAGCTTTGGATGCCTCTTCAACAGCCTGCTTGCGCAGTCCATGACGGTTCACAGCAGGATTGTTGCTATATCCTTGTGCATAGGAAATCTGTGCATTCGTGCCAAAGTAGTTTTCAATCCCCTGCCATGGCAACACCTCTTTTTTGACCTTCAGCTCCGAGCTGCCGCCACCAGTGGTCATCATCTGTTTCGCATTCTCTCCTACAACCAAAATTTTATGGGGTTGTGCGGGGTTCAAAGGCAGCAGGTTCCCCTGATTTTTCAACAAAACCATACCTTCTTGTGCGATGCGGCGTGCCGTGAGAGCATGCTCCTCAGTGGCAAAAGAGCCGTATGGACGATCGGGATTCATTGTGGTACGGAACGTGAGACGCAGAATTCGGCGTACCTTTTCATCCAAAACCTTTTCGTCAATCTCTTTGTTCTGGAGTTTTGTCAAAAATGGTTTGGCCAGGAAATATTTGTCGTAAGCGTTGCTCCAGCTCCAAGCCAATCCATCGGTCCAGGTTCCCATCTCCATGTCGAGGCCATTGTATGCAGCCTGATCGGTGTCATGGGTTCCGCCCCAGTCAGATACGACAACACCGTCGAAACCCCAGTCTCTTTTCAGAATATCATTGAGCAGATACTGGTTGTGGCAGCAGAATTGATTTTTGTATTTGTTATATGCCCCCATGATCGACCATGTACCACCTTTCTGTACGGCAGCCTTGAATGCGGGCAGATAGATTTCATGCAGTGCACGGTCATCGACAATTACATTGACATACTCGCGATCGATCTCCTGATTGTTCAGGGCGAAATGTTTGACACATGCCGCTACGCCATTGCGTTGCACTCCGTGGATATAAGGAACCACCATAATGGAGGCGAGATATGGGTCTTCTCCCATATACTCAAAGTTACGGCCATTGAGCGGTGTGCGGTAGATGTTGACACCCGGGCCGAGCAGAATGGCTTTGTTGCGGTAGCGGGCCTCCTCGCCGATGGCCTGGCCATAGGCTTCTGCCATATCGGGATTCCAGGTGGCGGCCAGACAGGTCAGTGCCGGAAAGGCGGTGCAGGAGTCGTTGGTCCATTTGGCATCGTACCACTCGTCCCACAACTTTTCCATGCGGACTCCATGCGGACCATCGGTCATCCAAATTTCGGGAATACCGAGACGCGGTACGCCGGCCGAACTGAATTTCGATTGTGCATGGCACATGGCTACCTTCTCTTCAAGCGTCATGCGGGATAGGGCATCTTTGACACGCTCTTCGATCGAACGACTTGCATCTAAATAGGCAGGTTTCTCTTGTGGGATCGCAGCAGGGACGGTTTTCGCTCCACACAGCAGACCCAGACTCAACAGGGCGGTGAGAAATGTCGTGTGTTTCATTGGTTAAGTTATTGGTTTATTATCTAAAGCGTAATTCTCTATACGGAGAATTGGGGTTAGTTCGTTACAGGTTACTCAACAGAATTCACATTATGATGGCAGATCTCTTCTCTGGCCCGAGTCCTTCTCTGCTGGGAGGTACTCGAGCCAAGAGATCGTGCGAGTGTGCGCTATTTCACCAGATCGGCCTCTGCCTGTTCAACCCGTTCGAAATGGAACTGTTCGAGTTGTGCGTCCATCAGTTTGGCGATCTGGTCGTTGCACAAGTTGCCGATGCTGCCTTCGTGTGTGTGATGAACAGTGTGCGGAGCCTTGAAGTTTCCCGCTTCGATGTCAAGTCCCACCTTTTTGTACGCTTCGCGGAAAGGCATTCCATTCAATACCAGGTTGTTCACCACTTCGACACTGAAGAGATAATCGTATTTCGGATCGTTCAGAATATCGGTCCGAACCGAGATGTTCTCCAACATGTAGTGGGCCATCTGCAGGCAGCTGCGCAGATCGGCAATGGCGGGGAAAAGTACCTCCTTCAGCAGTTGCAGATCGCGGTTGTAGCCGAGCGGCAGGTTGGTGGTCATCATGGCGATCTGGTTGGGCAGACCCTGGATCAGGTTGCATTTGCCCCGGATCAGCTCCCATACGTCGGGATTCTTCTTGTGCGGCATGATGCTCGAACCGGTGGTGAGCTCTGCCGGATAGGAGATGAAGTTGAAATTTTGGTTTAGGAACATCGTGTTGTCCATGGCTAATCGAGCCAGGGTAGCGGCAACCGAAGACATGGCCTGAGCCAAAATACGTTCCGTTTTTCCACGTCCCATCTGGGCATAGATCACATTAAAGCTCAAGGTGTCGAATCCCAACAGATGGGTGGTCATTGTGCGATTGAGTGGGAATGAGGAGCCATATCCGGCTGCCGATCCGAGAGGGTTTTTGTTGCAGATGCGGTATGCTGCGTGCAGCATCTCGGTGTCGTCCACCAACGATTCGGCATAGGCTCCGAACCACAATCCGAACGACGAGGGCATGGCGATTTGCCAGTGAGTGTAACCCGGCATCAGCACCTCCTTGTATTTTTCCGACAGGGTCTGCAGCAGGCGGAACAGCAGGTCGACATCCTCGACAATCTCCCAAATCTGACGGCGTAAGAAGATACGCAAATCAACCAATACCTGGTCGTTACGCGAACGTCCGCTGTGAATTTTTTTACCTGCATCACCGATTCGTTCGGTAAGCATGAACTCGACCTGCGAGTGGACATCCTCGACGCCATCCTCGATTTTGAAGCGGCCTGCCACAATGTCTGCATGAATCTTTTTCAGCTCCCGTTGTACGGCCTCCAAATCTTTGTCGTTGAGCAGCCCGATCGAGTTGAGCATGCGGGTGTGGGCCAACGATCCGAGTACATCGGCTTCGGCCAGATAGATATCCATCTCACGATCACGTCCGACCGTGAATTTATCGACTGCCTGGTTGGCATCGGTATTTTTTTGCCACAGTTTCATCTGTCGATTCTTATTTTTATGTATGGTTTATTGATCAATTGAAATCCTTAAATCCAAAGGTGATTTAAAGAGCTGTTGGGTTCAGGTCTGTTTGGCGCGAACCCAGCACCTTATAAAATTGCAGCTAACATTTGGATGTAGAGCTCGATGCCTTCACGAATTTCGCTCAGGTGAACAAATTCATCGGCACTGTGTGAACGGGCACTGTCCCCAACTCCCAATTTCAGCGAGGGAATATCCAGCAGTGCCTGATCGGATGTGGTGGGTGAGCCGTAGGTGGTGCGTCCCAAGGCCAAACCTGCCTGCACGATCGGATGGGTCGGAGCGATGCTTGAGGGTTTGAGCCGTGTTGAACGCGGCTTGACTTCGCATGCGACATGCTGACGGATTGTTTCCAATACCTCTTCGTTAGTATAACGGTCGGTCACCCGAATATCTACCGTAAAGTGGCACTCTGCCGGTACGACGTTGTGTTGTGAGCCAGCCGATATAATGGTGACGGTCATCTTGACAGCCCCGAACAGATCCGACTCCTTGGGGAAACGGTAGGTCTGGAACCATTCGATATCCGGCAGGGCCTTGTAGATGGCGTTGTCTCCCTCTTCCCGGGCGGCGTGTCCCGCTTTGCCGTGGGCTGTGCAGTCGATAACCATCAAACCTCGTTCGGCAATGGCCAGCTGCATCAGGGTCGGCTCGCCGACAATGGCGAACTCCAGCGGCCCCAAATCGGGAATAATGCTCTCCAGACCGCCTGAACCGCTGTTCTCCTCTTCCGCCGTGATCGCTACGCAGAGGTTGTATTTCAGATCGGGACGGTCGTAATAGTGTAAGAATGTCGCCAGCAGCGAAACTCCGCTGGCCCCTGCATCGTTACTGCCCAGGCCGTAGAGCTTGTCCCCTTCGATGTCGGGTGAGAAGGGATCACGTGTATAGGCCGGGTTGGGTTTTACGGTATCATGGTGCGAATTGAGCAGAATGGTCGGTTTGGCCGCATCGTAATATTTGTTGTAGGCCCACACGTTGTTGCCTTTACGGTGTACCTCGACGCCTCGTTGTTGCAGAAAGTCCGCGAGCAGTTGAGCAGTCTGAACCTCTTCCTTGCTGAAAGAGGGGGTGCGGATCAAATTTTGCAACAGGCTTACCGCATCCTGATATAGTTTTTCATCATAGATCATCTTTTCCATGATTGTAGCGTCTAATGTCGTTATATGGTCAATTTATGTATTGAGTGCAGGCCCTAAACGTATATTGTCGGTTAGGTTGCGTCCAGATCAGCACCAAAATTTACGAGGACTTTGTTGATCCTTTGGTCTGTGCTATCATTTGGTGGGAAATAGCGTGTGTGCATCGCGTATATCGTGTCGGTTTTATTGTTTTGCCAGAGGGCCTACAAACAACGTTGCCGTACCGCCTCGAACAACATGACAGCCGCTGCTGCACTTACATTAAGTGATTCGATCGTGCCTTTGAGCGGAATGGCCAACTGTACATCGCACATCTTGAGCACCTCTTTGGAGATACCAGTATCCTCACTACCTAGAACCAGTGCAGTGGGGCGGGTCAAGTCGGCCCGATAGAGGGGCAGGGCACTCTTTTCCGAAGCGGCCACAATTTGCAGTCCGGCATTTTGCAGAATGCGGATCGTATTACGGAGACTTCCTACCCGGCTGACAGGGATAATACTCAAAGCCCCGGCCGAGGTCTTCATCGAGTCGGCATTTACCGGAGCCGAGTTTTTGATGGGTAGAATCAAACCATGTGCACCGGCACATTCGGCACTGCGGGCGATTGCTCCGAAATTGCGGACATCAGTTACCCCGTCAAATACAACGATCAATGGAGTTTCACCTTCAGGAATGTTGTCCAACATTTCGTGTACATCGACATAATCGATAGCCGAGGTTACACCAACAGCTCCCTGATGATTGCTTCGGGTGAGGTGGTTGAGTTTCTCGACCGGCACCCATTGAACGCGGATATGGCGAGCTTTGCAAAGAGCTGCCAATTCGTTCAGCAGGACTCCGTCTGCCCCTTTTTTGAGGTAAATTTTTTCAAATTCGTGACCTGCCTCAATAGCTTCAATGATCGGGCGTAGTCCGAACAATATGTTCTTTTTCTCCATTGGATCTATCTTGTTATCGTGCGGTGTAGTTATGACCAGATTCTGATATTGCGAAGATATAAGAATTTGGCCGTTTCTATGTGGGTGCTTACTGTTTAGTCGAGTCGTGGTCGTGTAGAGAACACGACTCGATTGTGACCTTTTGCGGTTTTGATCGATTATTGGTACTCTTTGGCCATCTCTTTGGCGTTCTCCAATACAATCGAGAGCTCCTCCCAACGGTAGGTGAGCTTGTTGAGCTTATCTTTCATCTCGTTATATTGCTTATATAGAACCCCATCGCTCAGATCAATCCTATATGCTGCCGGATCGGCCATCTGTTTGTCCATCTCGCCAATCTGCTTTTCGAGCGCCATGATCTCCTCCTCGGCCTGCTCTACATCGCGTTCAGCCTTGCGCAACTGCTTGTCCGCCTCACGCTTGAGCGTATATAGCTCTTTGCCGGAAAGAGCCGGTTTGCCAGATGCTGACTTGTCGGCGTTTCCGGAGGGCTTGTTTGTTGTGCCGGCGGTGGCTTTGGCTGTCCCAGCAGCGGTTTTGGCCGAAGCATCGCTCCGTTCGAGCTCGCGCATCGACTCCAACTTCCGATCGCGCAGGAAGTCGTAGATACCTCCCAAGTGCTCTTTGACCTGACCGTCACGGAACTCATACACCTTATCCACCAGACCGTCGAGAAATTCACGGTCGTGCGATACGACGATCACCGTGCCGTTGTATTTTTGCAAAGCATTCTTGAGAATGTCTTTTGAGCGCATATCCATGTGGTTGGTCGGCTCATCCAGAACCAGTAGGTTATAAGGCTCGAGCATCAGACGGGCCATCGCCAGACGTGCTCGTTCACCACCCGAAAGCACCTTAACTTTTTTGTCGATATCCTCTCCGCGGAAGAGAAAGGCGCCCAAAATATCGCGCAGTTTGGTGCGCACTTCACCCACTGCGACACGATCCAACGTGTCAAAGACGGTGAAGTCTCCATTCATCAGGTCATCCTGATTCTGGGCGTAGTAGCCGATATGAACGTTGTGTCCGATGCGTACCAGTCCCGCCGTGGGTTCCAACTCTCCGATGACCAAACGGGCAAAGGTGGTTTTACCTTCGCCGTTGCGGCCTACAAAGGCCACCTTCTCGCCCCGCTCGATGGTGAATGTTGCCCCGGAGAAGATATTTTTGTCTCCGAAACTTTTGGCCGCATCTTTGGCCTCGACAACAACCTGCCCTGAACGAGGTGCCGGCGGAAACTTGATGTTCAGCGTGGCCGGATCCTCCTCCTCGACTTCGATACGTTCGATCTTCTCAAGCTGTTTGATGCGGGATTGAACCTGATTCGATTTGGTCGGTTTGTACCGGAAGCGTTCGATAAACTCTTCAGTCTGCTCGATCATCTTCTGTTGGTTGAGGTAGGCCGCCATCTGCTGCTCGCGACGCTCGCGACGCAACTCGACAAAACGGCTGTAAGGTACTTTATAATCATAGGCCTTACCCAACGAAATTTCGATCGTGCGGTTGGTGACGTTGTCCAGAAAAGCACGGTCGTGTGAAATCAGTACGACTGCTCCGTTGTACTCTTTGAGATAACCCTCCAGCCATTCGATACTCTCGATGTCGAGGTGGTTGGTGGGCTCGTCCAGCAGGAACAGAGAGGGCCGACGCAGCAGCAGTTTGGCCAGCTCGATGCGCATGCGCCAGCCACCGCTGAATTCGCTGGTAGCCCGGGTAAAGTCGCTGCGCTTGAAGCCCAAACCCAACAACGTTTTCTCAATCTCCGCTTCGCGGTTCAGGCCTCCCAAAATCTGGAAACGGTCGTTGCAGTCGTTGAGCCGGTGCAGCAGATTTTCATACTCTTTGCTTTCGTAGTCGGTCCGTACCGTGATCTGCTCGGTCAGGTCGGCGATCTCCTTTTCAAGATCGATCACCTCCCCAAATGCCGATTCCGTCTCGGCAAACAGGGTAGTTGTATCGGCCACCTTCATCTGCTGGGGCAGGTAGCCGATGGTGCAGTCTCCGTTACGGGAAACGCAGCCCGAGGTGGGTTGTTGCAAACCGACCAGCACCTTCAGCATGGTCGATTTTCCGGCTCCGTTTTTGCCGACCAGACCAATGCGGTCTTTCGGGTTGATCAGAAAGGAGATATCTTTGAACAGGTCCCATCCGCCAAAACTGACGGTGAGGTTGTCAACTGAAATCATGGATGTGTGTTACGCGTTTTTCTGTTAGCAATGCGTGTCTAAAGGGGGGCGAGGGTCAGACATGAAGCAGTTCGTGAATGGTGCGGACCGGGTCTTCTGAACCGAAGATCGTATTTCCGGCCACCAGGATGTCGCACCCGGCAGCGAATTGTGCCCCGGCATTGGCCAAAGTGATGCCACCGTCGATCTCGATAACGGCTTGTGAACCGCAACGATCTATCTCCCGGCGCAACTCTGCCACCTTCTCCGTCGAACCTTCAATAAAAGATTGTCCACCAAATCCCGGCTCCACACTCATGATCAGCACCAAATCGAGATCATTGAGGTAGGGGACGATGGCCGATACGGGAGTTTTCGGTTTGATCGATACGCCGGCTTTTACTCCGCATGCTTTGATCTGACGGATGGCGGCGCTGAGATCTTCCGTCGCTTCGATGTGGATGGTGATCAGATCGGCTCCGGCTTTGGCGAAACGTTCAATGTAACGTTCCGGCTCGACGATCATCAGATGGGTGTCGAGCACTTTGGTAGTAATTTTGCGAATGGCCGAGAGCACCGGGAATCCGAACGAAATGTTGGGAACAAAACGTCCGTCCATCACGTCAATATGGATCCATTCCGCTTCGCTGCGGTTGAGCATTTCAATGTCGCGTCCCAGATGGTTAAAGTCCGCTGAGAGGACCGAGGGAGATATGATTCTTGGCATAACGGATTTTCATTGTGTCGCCGTTGCGGCGAGTTTCACCAGTTCCGACAAAGGTACATAAAATCGGCAAAAAACACTATTTTTGTAATAAGGTATAGAGCGTTTCTTTGCCGATAGTGAGATTGGAGTATGACACTTTTTTTGATGATTGTGGCGGGATTGGTTTTGGGCGTTGCCGGAACGGTGTTGGCGTATCGTCCTCTGTTGCGCCGTTACCACCTGGAACACCAAAATATGCAACAGTACGCTGAGCAGTTGCAGTCCAAAATTGGGACCCTGCGGGATCAGATGGCCGCTCAGTCGGAGCAGTTGACGCAGGCTGCGGTGCGGCAGGCTCAACTGACGACGCAACTTGAGGCTAAGGCGAGTGAAATTGCCCGTCAAAAGGAGGAGATGCAGGCTTTGCAGGAGCGTCAGCGGGTGGAATTCAAGAATTTGGCGACCGAGATTTTGGAGGAGAAGAGTTCTCAATTCAAACAGACCAACCGAGAATCTTTGGAGATTTTATTGAAACCGTTCAGGGATAATATCGAGGGGTTCCGCAAGAAGGTCGAAGAGGTGTACGAGAAGGAGGCTCAGCAACGCTTCTCACTCAAAGAGGAGATCAAACGTCTCAATGAGATGAATGTCCGGATGAGCCAGGAGGCCAATAACCTGACTGCCGCTTTGAAGGGAAACTCGAAGGTGCAGGGTGATTGGGGTGAGATGATTCTTGAGACGATTCTCGACAATTCGGAGCTGGTCAAAGGGGTGCATTATCAGACGCAGGAGAATATCAAGGATCAGGAGACCGGAGCCAATTTGCGCCCCGATGTCATTTTGAATCTGCCGGAGGGGAAACAGATTGTCATCGATTCAAAGGTATCGTTGACCGCTTACGTGAACTATTGCGAAAGTGAGGATCCCAATGTGCGCCAGCAGGCATTGCGTGAACACCTGCGTTCGGTGCGTAACCATATCAATGAGTTGGCGGGTAAATCCTACCAGTCGCAGTTGAACGGACAGAGCCGGAATGTCTCTCCCGATTTTGTGATCATGTTTATTCCCAATGAACCGGCCTTTCTGTTGGCCATGCAGGAGGATAGCTCGTTGTGGGGTGAGGCTTACAAACGCAAGGTGGTAATCAGCAGTCCGACCAATCTCTTTGCGCTGTTGAAGATTGTCGATGACCTTTGGAAACGGGACGGACAGAGCAAATCGGCGGCGGCGATTGCTGCCGAAGGCGGAAAACTGTACGATAAATTTGTCGGTTTCAGTGAGACGATGCTTGACTTGGGGCGTAGCATTCAGACTGCTTCGGATAAGTATGCTACGGCGTTCAACCAGCTGAAGAGCGGTCGGGGCAATTTGATCAGTCGAGCCGAGAAGTTGCGCAAATTGCACGTCCCGACCTCCAAAAAGTTGCCGCAGCCATTTCAGGAGTATGATGAGCCCGATGCACTGGGGGCTGGAGACGATAACGAAGAGAGTTGAAAATAAAAAATTTTATTTTTTTGGCTTAGACGGTTTGTTTTTGTCCATTTTTCCGTACATTTGCCAAGTCACAAACACGATGAATTAACGATGGGCCAGTATTCGCCATTTTTTGGTTATTATTTTTACTTCTACTTTACCAAAAGTGGACTGGGATTGCATTGTTAATTACGAACGAAAATTTGATTGTTACTATATGATCCCGGTCCTTTACAAGACCGGGATTTTTTTTGATATATCTCGGTCGGCGTTGCCGGTTCGAAAATGAAATTGAAACGCACAATGAACGAAAAATTGAAAGTGGCCATACAGGGTTATGAAGGCAGTTTCCACCATATCGTTGCGGATCGCTGCTTCGGTTCGGATATCGAAATCCACCCTTGTGCAACCTTTCGTAAGGTGGCTCGCCAGGTCGAAAGCGGTGAGGCCGATTACGGTGTGATGGCGGTCGAGAATTCAATTGCCGGAACCATCCTGCCCAACTTGGGAATTTTGCACAATTCACACGTGCAGATTGTCGGAGAGTATTATCTGCGAATCCGTCAGAATCTGATGGCCCTTCCCGATGTCGAACTGGACGATATCGAAGAGGTGCAGTCACACCCGATCGCACTGTTGCAGTGTGTCGATTTTCTGGATGCACACCACTGGAAATTGATCGAAACCGAAGATACCGCCCTGAGCGCCCGTTATATTGCCGAACATAAATTGCGCCATGCGGCAGCCATCGCAGGTGATCTGGCTGCTAAGCTTTTCGGGTTAAAAATTATTGCGCCGGATATCCATTCGATCAAAAACAATTATACCCGCTTCTTGCTGTTGCGTCCTGCGGGCCAGCCTATTCCCGAGGGGGCGAACAAGGCCTCGCTCTGCTTCAAGACCAATCACGAACACGGCTCGTTGATCAAGGTGCTGCGTGCCATTGAAAACAGCTCGATCAACATGTCCAAGTTGCAGTCGTCCCCGATCCCCAGCGAACCGTGGCACTACATGTTCCATGTGGATATGGAGTTCGATAACATGGAGGAGTACGAAGAGGTGATCGCCAACATGAAACTCGTTTCGCAGGAGTTGCATGTGTATGGCGTGTATAAACGGGGTCTTTCGACCGAAGCATAGGAGTGCTTTTGTGGAGGCAGGGCCGCGGAGTTATTTGTTATAGCTGAGGTGGATGAGCACATCCGCAGGGCCGGTCCCGAGGAGAACGATACCTGACAGCGCATCGTGATGTTCGCAGCAACAGACGGTGTGATTCAGGGTGAAAAGGGGAGAGGGAAGTAGAATAAAATTCCTGCCCTTCGAAGCAAATAGAATAATAAAAATAAAAGATAATGATCATGGAAAACAGTCCGATGAAAATGCAGGTAGCCGATCGTCTTTCTGGCGTGGGGGAGTACTATTTTTCAAAGAAGTTGCGCGAAATTGACCAGATGCGTGCAGCCGGTAAGGATATTATCAGTCTGGGTGTGGGTGGCCCGGATCAGCCGCCCCATCCGAAGGTGATTGCCCGTCTGGCGGCTGAGGCAGCCAAACCCAATACGCACGCCTATCAGCCCTATAAGGGAACTGCCATTTTGCGTAACGCTTTTGCCCGGTGGTACAAGCGTTTTTATGGCGTGACACTCGATCCGGAGAGCGAAATTCTGCCGTTGATTGGCTCCAAAGAGGGAATCATGCACGTCTGCATGACCTACCTCAATCCTGGAGACAAGGTGTTGATTCCCAATCCGGGATATCCTACCTATCGGTCTGCAGCCACCATTGCCGGTGGGGTTTGCGTTGATTATCTGTTGCGCGAGAAGAACGGCTGGATGCCCGATTTCGATGAAATTGAACGTCAGGGGCTGGACGGCGTGAAGATGATGATTGTCAACTTCCCGCACATGCCGACCGGTGCCGCTCCACGTGAAGGTCTGTTCCGTGATTTAGTTGCATTCGCCCGTCGGAACGGAATTTTGTTGCTGCACGACAATCCATACAGCTTTATTCGTAACGAGCATCCGGAGAGCTTGCTGGCTACAGAGGGGGCCAAGGAGGTGGCGCTCGAACTCAACTCGTTGAGCAAAAGTCACAGTATGGCCGGTTGGCGTATCGGTATGTTGGCGGGAGCCAAAGAGCGCATTGATGAGGTGATCCGCTTCAAGAGCAATATGGATTCGGGTATGTTCTATCCGATGCAGGCTGCAGCGGCCGAAGCTCTTGACCTGGATGAGGAGTGGTATCGCGATTTGAATCGCATCTATCGTGAACGTGAGGTGGTCGGCTTTGAGCTGCTCGATCTGATGGGATGCAGCTATGCCAAACCCCAATCTGGCCTCTTTGTTTGGGGACGCCTCCCTGAAGGAGCGGGAGATTGCTTCGAATTTTCGGACAAGTTGCTCTATGGCTGCGGGGTGTTCGTTACCCCGGGCGGTATCTTCGGTTCGGAGGGCAACAATTATATCCGAATCAGCCTCTGTTCACCGGTGGAGGTGTTGCAGCAGGCAAAAGAACGCATTGCAGCCTTATTGAATAAGTAAACGTTATAGGAAGGGGAGTCTTTGCTCCCGTAAAATCATGGAACAGGATAAAAAGATCAAAAGAGTTGCCATCGTCGGTGTGGGGTTGATTGGAGGATCTTTCGCATTGACCCTGAAAGAGAAAGGGATTGCCGAAGAGGTGATCGGCGTGGATAACTCGGACAACAATCGCAATAAGGCACTCGAGCTGAAACTGGTGGATCGTTTCGAAGAGCTGCACCAGGCGGTCAAAGATGCCGATCTGATTGTGTTGGCGACACCGGTCGATTCAATCCCGATGCTGGCCGTCAAGGCCCTTAATTTGGTTAACGAGAAACAGGTGGTGATCGATATGGGTTCCACCAAACAGGAGTTGAGCGAGATCATTTCGCAACATCCTCGTCGGGGCCGTTTTGTGGCGACTCACCCGATGTGGGGTACCGAATACAGCGGACCGGAGGCGGCTAAACATGGCGCTTTCACAGGTCGTACTGTTGTGATTTGCGACCACGAGTTGAGTGATCCCGATGCGTTGGCACTGGTCGAGTGGATCTACAACACGATCGGCATGCCGATCAAATACATGAGTTCCGAAGAGCAGGATACCCACACCGCCTATGTGAGCCACATCTCGCACATTACGTCATTTGCTTTGGCCCTGACGGTTCTGGAGAAGGAGCGCGAAGAGGAGCATATTTTCGATCTGGCCGGCGGTGGTTTCGAGAGTACGGTACGTCTGGCAAAGAGTTCGCCCGACACCTGGATCCCGATCTTCAAACAGAACAAATACAATATTTTGGATGTGTTGCGTGAACATATCCACCAGTTGCAGATTTTCCGTCGCATGATCGAACGGGATGATACCGAAGGGTTGCGTAGCATGATGTTGCGGGCCAATTCGATCAAACGTATATTGAAATAATCGGCTGTGTTGGGTTCGGCCGTTGCGGCCGACAAGATTGCGGCCACAGGTTGGAACAACAAAAACAGAACAATAAAATGAACACCATTGACTTGAAAGCGAAACGGCCCTTGATTATTGCAGGGCCGTGCAGCGCAGAGACAGAAGAGCAGACGATTGAAACCTGCAAACAGATTGCAGCTACCGGCCTGGTAGATGTGCTTCGGGCAGGCATTTGGAAACCGCGTACCAAACCCGGTTCATTCGAAGGAGTTGGATTGAAGGGGTTGGTATGGATGAGCGAGGCCCGCAAGGAGACCGGACTTCCGTTCGGTTTGGAGGTGGCCAATGCACGCCACGTTGAGGCTGCGCTGGAATTTGGTGCCGACATGTTGTGGATCGGGGCTCGCAGTACAGGAAACCCGTTCAGCGTACAGGAGATTGCCGATGCTCTGAAGGGTACCGATATTACCGTACTGGTTAAAAACCCGATGACGCCCGATCTGGATCTGTGGGCAGGAGCCGTTACCCGTATTCGCAATGCCGGAATTAAACATGTTGGTTTGATTCATCGTGGTTTCTCAGCTTACGGCACATCGCTCTATCGCAATAACCCGATGTGGCACCTGGCCATTGAGATGCGTTCTCGTATGCCGGAACTGCCGATGATCTGCGATCCGTCACATATTTGCGGAAACCGTCAGTATCTGCAGGAGGTGGCGCAGAAGAGTGCCGACCTCTATTTCGATGGTCTGATTGTTGAGAGCCATATCTGCCCTTCCAAGGCGTGGAGTGATGCGTCGCAGCAGGTTACGCCGTCCGATCTGGAAAAATTGTTGCGTTGCATCGTATGGCGTCGTTCAACAGCCGATACCCCTGAATATAACGATGCGTTGTCGAAGTTGCGTCGTCAAATCGACCAGATCGACTCCGAGTTGTTCGAATTGCTCAGTAAACGTATGCGGGTGGCCGAAGAGATCGGCCGCGTGAAGAAGGCAAACAATGTAGCAATTCTGCAGGGGGGACGTTGGAACAGCATTGTAGACCGTGTGATTGCTCAGGCTCCGAAATTGAACTTGAGCGAAGAGTTCCTGAAAACGGTACTCGAAGCGATCCACCTCGAAAGTATCAACCTGCAGAACAAGATTATGAACGAGTAGCTCGACACGTGAGGAGCAACTCTCGTAGAGACGATTCCAGCTGTGGTCAGCTTTGGCAGTTGGAATATTTGGGCTATTCAGCTATCTTTATGGAGCGTCCGTTGGGGCGCTCCATTTGTTTTGGAACGAATGAGTAAATTTGAGAGGAGTTTGTACGGTTCGTGTTTTCCATGTGATTCTCAGCGGCGTTCAGTGCGTATGTGAGTGTATATGTGGACGCTGGCTTCATGGAAGGCCTCCGGTTGCAGAGGCTGGACGCGAAAAGGAGTGATGAGCCAGTGGGTGCGGTTTCAGCATTGTCCTTTTTATCGTATTATCGCATGCGGCTTGATGGGTGTTTTCCCTGTCGAAGCAAATTGCTCCGTTTGTTCCGTAGAATTAATGTTTTGAGGCTGTTGTTGTGCGTTATCCGACTATTGGACAATATATCGAGAGCCTTGCCAATCCGCAAGGCTTGTTCCGAACCCTGCGTGGGGTTGTTCCTGTACGCAATCCGTATGGGGAGCTGCAGCTCTGCGCCGGTAACTTTGCAGTCGTTTTTCAGATTGTCTGTTTGGACCTGGAGCTTCCCGCAGCTGTCTTGCCTGCAACCAATCCAATGGATGGTTCATTATGCTCATCTGCGTCTTTTGGTGCGTCACAAACATCCGATCGGGGCGGCAATCGTACCGAAGTAGAAAGCGATACGGTTAATCAACGAGAGTCGAACTCAGGAGTCGACAGCCTGTCGTACATCCTGTCCGAAATGCAGAAAGGGATGGCAGATCGAGACGGCCAATGTGACCCGAAATTGACCGCTGTGAGGATAGATTCTAAGCGACCCAGCCATGCAGATCGGTTCGAAGCGTCGGATCTATGTGGCAAGTTGTATGATAGATCTGCAGATGTTGCGAAAAAGTATCGACGACGGTATGCGCTGAAATGTTATATCCGGCCTTGTGGACGAATTCAGCCGATCTGTGAGGCGGTGGCGCAGATTGAGAACCCTTATCTGGTGAAAGGGCGTTACTTGTCTCAGGAGCTGTATGTATATGACGAATATGAGCGGGGCAATTACTTTTCGGTTGTCTTGTCGGAGTGGATCGATGGCGAGACGCTCGGTCATCGCGTGGGGCGATGCTGTGCTGCAGCAGATCGTGAAGCCTTGACCGAACTGGCCCGGAAGTTTGACCAGCTTGCCTTATGGCTGTTGCAGCAACCGTTCGCCCACGGAGATATCAAACCCGACAATATTTTGATCAACGCCTCCGGGGAGCTCCGTTTGATCGATTTTGACGGGATGTTCCTGCCGCAGTTTGCCGGTGAGAACAGCTCACAACTTGGCTCTCCGGCCTGGCAGCACCCGGCTCGCAACGAAAAATATTTTAACCTCTCGATCGATGATTATCCGTTGGCCCTGATGTCGCTCAGTCTGCATGCTTTGGCGCTCGATCCGACTTTGTATGCCCGCTATAACGACCGTGACAACCTGATCCTGAATGCCCCGGAAGTGGCTGCCGGACAATCCGAACTGTTCAACGTGTTGGGCCGCCAGTTTGTGGCGGAGGGTGATGGAGTGTTGTTCGGTCTGTGGCGTGCTCTGCAGACGAGTGAACCTCGAATAGAGGGGTTGGAGAATCTGTTTGCGGCATTGACCGGCGAACGAACATTGGACTTGCTGCCGGGGTGTGCCATCGTCGAAGAGGATGGATCGCACCGGTCGTTGATCCGTTACCAGGGGCGTTATGGCTTCGCGGATGCCGAGACCCATTGTTGGATTGTCTATCCGCTGTGGCAAGAGGCCTACTCCTATACCGAGGGTTTGGCCATGGTTTGTGGTGAGGCAGGATGGTGCGCGATCGATGAATCGGGGCGGATTGTGGTCCGTTTCCCGGATTACAGTGAGGTGTCGCCACTGCGGGAGGGGTTGGCACGGGTCTGTCGAAATGGGCACTACGGTTATGTCAATGCAGCCGGTGAAGAGGTGATCGAACCGATCTATGAGCGGGCCTCGCTGTTTCGTGGCGGGTATGCCACGGTCACCTGTCACGGAGTGCGTTTTCGGATCGATCGACACGGTAATCGTGCCTAAAAATGGAGTAAACGCCCAAAAATCCAGGAAAACATGGCTCTAAAGCCTGAATTTTGGACCAAATAGCGCATTTTCTCGTCCAAAATTTGTAACTTCCCTTTCGATGTCGCATTCTGCCGCATCATCTTGTAAAATTCCTGCCTATGTACTCCGCCCGTATCAGCAGAAAGACTCCTGCTCTGTTCGTTATTCTGATCGATCAATCCGGTTCGATGGAGGAGCCGACCACCCTATATGGGAATCCGGTCTCCAAGGCCGAGGCTGTCGCCACAACAGTCAATATGTTGCTCGGAGAACTGTTGCGCAGAAGCCGTCGGGAAGAGGGCTATCGGGACTATTTCGATGTGGCGGTGTTAGGGTATCATGACGACGAGGTGGAACCGCTCTTGAGTAAAGGGAAACGTCTGTTCGTAAAACCGTCCGAACTCTACGAACGGGATACTCCACGGTTGCAGATTCAGCGGGAGAGACGTTTGCCCGATGGCCGGACGCTCTTTTCGGTGGTCGAGCAGCGGGAGTGGATCACTCCGTTTGCACAGGGGCAGACTCCGATGTATGCCGCATTTTTGAAGGCATACGAGTTGGTTCGGGATTGGTGTGCAGTCAGAGCTCACGGAGCCTGTTATCCGCCGGTGGTTTTCAATATTACGGATGGCGAGGCCTCCGATTGTGATGAGGCGGGACTCGAAGAGATGGCTGCCCGGATTCGGCAGGTGGGGACCTCGGATGGAAATACCCTGTTGATGAATATCCATATCTCGTCAGATTTGTCGAAAACGCCCGTCGTGTTTGCAGCGGATGAAAAGGAGCTTCCAGATCAACGTTATGCCCGTTTGTTGTATCGGATTTCGAGCTAAATGCCTCCACTCTACCGGGAGAGCATTGCCGCTTTGCGCGGATGTCCGTCCGGAACGTTTCGCGGCATGAGTTACAACGCCTCGATGACCGATCTGATCGGGATGATGAATATAGGTTCTGTCTCTGTATCGCTAATGGATTGAAAATGATGCTTTCGATAGATCAATTGCTCGAAACGCTCAGTAACCCTGAGGGAAGATTCAAAACGTTGTCGGGAATCCATCTCGAAAATGAAAACGGTGAGCCCGGTTATCTCTTGCGCAGCGGTGGGGCTGTAGCGATCTTTCGGGTTTGGCTCGAGGAGCGCTCCTGCGAATTGTCCTGCGCGTTGAAAAATCGGGAACAGCGCAGTGTGTCGGCCTGCCTGCGTGTCAATTTTCTGCAACGAATCACGGCTCCCTATTTGGTCGATTACGAGTTTCACGGACAGGAGATGCTGCTTTTCGATACAATGGGAAATTCGTTCGATATCGATGTAGTGTTGACTGAACGGCCCCAAGGGGTAGGGTTGGACAAAGCGTTGTCCGAACTGTGCGATCGAGGAGAGCGGGGCCCTCTGTTCGCTCTGCGCAAAACGTTTTGCGAAATGGCCAGTTGGTTGTTGCGCTCTCCGATTGTGCACGGTGCCCTCAAACCTGTCAACGTGATTGTGGCACCCGACGGAACGTGTCGGTTGATTCGGTACGAAGCGATGCGGGTCCCCGGCATGGAGGAGTTGAGCGAACATTGGGGCGATGATACCGTTGCCGCCGCCAATTTGGCGATCGGTCTGTCGTTGCTCTGTGCTGCCCCAGCGCTTTACCGAATCTGCAATGGCGACAGTCTGTTCCATACCCCGTTACTCCGTTCGTCACTGTTGCCGTTGGTGTCGGACATGGCTCGCGAATCCTCCTGTGAGCCGCTGTTGCAACTTGTGGAGATGTTGTCACGAGGAGGGTTTGCGCTGGATCGGGAACAGTTGGCGGATGTGCTGGAGGTCCTGGCTTGCGATAAAACGGACATGACACTCCCTGTTGACCGTCTCAATCGACTTCGGACAGAGATCACGACCCCTTCACCTTCCCCGAAGCCGGTTACTCCACCTGCAACAACCGTGCGTGCAGACCTGTCGCTGTACGATTGGGTCGGTCCGATGTGTGAGGCACTGATCTGTGTCCAGCGGGGCTCGAAATGGGGCTATCTGAACAGCGACGGAACGGTAGCGATCCCGTTGCGTTATGACTGGGCGGATGACTTTCTCGAAGGGCGTGCGGTCATACGGATCGGGGATCAGTTCGGTCTAATCGACAAGGAGGGCAATGAGGTGTTGGCTCCCGTTTACGAATCGGTCGATTGGGATTGTCGGCACGGCGTGGCTTGTGTCTCGTATGAAGGCAAAATCGGACTTTACGACCGCACCGGCAAAGAGCGTGTTGCTCCGCAGTACGATTGGATGGGCGATATTCGAGAATCGGATCTGTTGTTGGTGCGCAAAGAGGGCAAATGCGGTTACATCCGTCATACGGGTGAGGTGGTTATCCCGCTCCAGTATGATGACGCATTCGATTTCGGCAGTGCCGATCGCGCTCAGGTTACCCTGCATGGACGCACATTTATGATCGATCGCGAAGGCCACGAATTGCCTCACAGCTAATTCTTTTTTTTGGGGGGCATTGATGCGGCAAGGCGATACCGATGCCGGATTAGCTGAATTTAATGCTCTGTTCGTTTTCGGCCAATATGGCACGAAACAGCAGCGAACAATAGCCCTTTCCCTCCCTTCCTTCGAAGGTGGCATGCGTCTACCCTAATTGCATCCAAGTACGAGTTCGCTAATGTGCCGATTTTGGTGGGGTCAACAAACAAGATGGTGCGCTTGCAAGCGTAGATACCCTGCACAATAATCTTCGGGAAACAGCAAACAGTGGCCGGGTTAACCTGAGATCGGTTGGTAGTTCGTGGTTCGGCGGGTCGTTCGATATGTGGCGACCCTCTATGCCTTAGCGAAGTAAGGGAGTGGAGAGTAAAACGGAAGTGCCCAACAATAAAATTTCGTGGCAGGTATCACCTCATCCGGATAAACAAAAAAAGAGGAGAGATCCCTTGCGGATCTCTCCTCTTTTTGAGTATCTATTGTCAGAGAATTATTTCACCTCTTCAAACATAATACACTATGAATATCAGTCGTTTATAATCCTATGGTACAAATATTAATTATTTTAGTAGCCATACATTGAAAAGCAAGAGTAAAAAGAGATATTTCCACGGCAAAAGAAAGATTTATGATTATTTAACTACTTATTTTTTGTTTGCAGATGTTTTCATTTGACACAGGATATTTGCACTTGTTTTGCTCTTCTTTTCACAAACAGCATAAAACGAACTCATTGCATCTTTTTCGCTTATTTTTGACTTTCGTTTTTTATGGAAATACGTTATACTTTTGCAAAGTAATCCTAGATAAAAATAGTTATGAAGCAAAAGCAACATATATTCCAATCCTGGGCGATAGAAGTAGTAACGGTGCTTCTGGCGTCCACTATATCATTCCCTGTGAGTGATGCTTTGGGAATGCAGTTAAGCACTCTCCCTTTTATCATGGTAGCTTGTTATGTTGCTCTAAAACTCATTTACCATTTATGCCTCTCTCTGTCGGCACATATAATATCTCTTGCTTCTTTATTCTTCCATAAGCCTGCGAAATCTAACCGACAAACTAAAAATGATAGCACTTTAGCAACTGCTATATCTATGGTTGGCAATGACGATATTCAGATGAAACGGATAGAGTTATTCCATTATGAGTACCTGCATGAGGAACGACAATATCTTCAGCAAAAAGAAAGGGAAGAAGACGAAAAACTACAAGCCGTATTGCAATACACCCGAAACACATTCAGGCAATTTGATTTTAGCGAAGAAGAAATCTTCCAAATCTGCGAATGCGTCCGATACTTTGTCACTAATCGGCAAGCTCTTTGCGTAAACATCCACATCAAACGACGTACTGCCGTTACTCAAATCTCACTAAAGAACTTCGCTTGGAATATTGCCTTTCAATATAACATCTGTCGGGATGTCACAGCACAATTTGTTATGCAGACATTCCACGAATGGTTTGCCAATTCAACTCTTGACACAATCAGGAAGAATCTGCACACAACAACGGGAAATCATAAAATCAAAATAGATGAAAAGATCATTTCTTTTATTCCAATAAAGCAGCAAACAGATAAATCAGAAAGACTTATATGAAAAAATTTATTATATCATAATTTATATTTTGTTAGTTCTAATCCATATGGATATGCATTATGCCGTACGTTATATTTGCAAATTGGTAGAAACTATTTTTGCAATTTCTTCGTCAGTAGTTGTTGATTCTTGCTTAATTTTTAATGCTTCAGAAGCCATATTTACAGCTTCCCTAGACGTATATGGAACAATACCTGAATAAACAATGCTTTCAATCTGTTCTAAGTTTGTACGCATTTCCGATATTTGTTCTTTTGTATACAAACCAGCTTTTATGTCAGATAAGAATCCTGCATATCTATTACGCAAATCATGCATTATAGCTGCAAATCTTTCGTTATCTGCAGCTTTTTTCTCTAAGTTTTCAGCTTTGTATTTGGTTGTAAAGTATGTTAATGCTAATGAAAAAAAGGCTATTAATGGAACGATAACGACTTCTGGCAACCATTTGAATATATTAGTAATAGCTGAAGCTGACACAAATACCGATAACCAAGAAAGGATTATATTTTGCTTTTTCTTTTTGGTCAAGTAAATATCAGCTTGACACAGATGTATTTTATGCGTCCAAATTATTTTGTCGAAACGTTCAAGAATTTCTCGATACAGAATTATAACTTGCTCATCCATACGCTATTCTTCCGACATATATTTCAAAACTTTATTTAAGACATCTACACAACCCAAAGTGTCAACTTTCATACCACTTCCTGGTGCCGTAAGATTAAAAGACCAGTATGGGCATGAATCATAAAGTTTTTTCTCATAAGTCCCTATTGGCTGATTTGAGCTTTGTTCTCCATTTCTTAACCAATGCCAATCAGCAATATAATGATAAACAAAACTATCAATTACAATTCCGGGAAGATGATAACTTTTAAAATGGTTATCTCGGATTCCTCTCATATGCTTGCATGTGTCAAACAGCAATCCATTACTTGCGATATTTCGTTCTTTCATTGCTTGTTGTTCGACTTGAGGTGCTGTGGTTAACCAATTTCCACCCATATTTGAGTCAGGATAATCGTATTTTCCATTCCAATTACCCCACCAATCTATTTGACGAAAAGCAGGTAGAACTTCAAATCTAATGCCATCAGTAAAATCTATTACCACGACTTGGCCATCTCCACGAATGTTACTCCTTGGATATGTTTGCATAATAGCATTTTTCAAGGCTTGCAATAACCTAGATTGGCCATTACCTTTCAATGCATCATATCTATTATACTCCTCTCTCGGTAACTCAACAAGTATGTCTATGTCACTTGTATCAACAGCTGTACCTCTTCCATAAGATCCAACATACAGACTATGAGCTGTTTCACTTGTACTATCCCAAAATTCAGAATTAACTGCCCGAGTTATCCGTCTATATCTCTGAGATACTAATGACCGCTGTTCTGCGCTAATGATTTCTCCTCGCTTTTTTACTGTATCCATCTTAATACTTAATCTTGCAGCTACAAAAGTACAAAATAATTCTGATTATCAAATATAATTCACTATATTTGCAAAATAAAATCGCATCTAAAAATGAAACTAAATA
>ENA-ORSJ01000761-ORSJ01000761.1-human-gut-metagenome-genome-assembly--contig:-NODE-761-length-32075-cov-5.163835_pt1 | contig 32075 bp, 20 predicted proteins | sample MGYA00242191_ERZ509158 | MGnify/ENA primary metagenome ERZ509158 (study PRJEB26280, sample SAMEA2338623) | human gut metagenome | biome: human gut; feature: human-associated habitat; material: faeces...
TTCGGGAAACGACTTGGCAGCCGCTGCCAACGAACCATACACAACACCGTTGGGCAGCTGGACCAATTTTTGCTCATCAGCGCAAAAGCCGTTAATAAATGTAATGTGATACATCTCACCCGGCAGTACTTCGGCCGAATGTACTGCTGAGAAAGCGGTCTCCTGTTCGGATGCAGCAAAAAGATAGTGCCACGGCTGATCGAACGTCTCACGTAACGAGGTATAGTGGTAACGGTCCCCATTCCCGGAGCCCTTTTTAGGGATACCCAAACGGTTCATCCGCTCCATCGCTGCGCGACGGGAACGAGTCAACGGAGAGACCTCATCAATGCCAAGCAGTGTTTCGTGTGCCTGGAACAGCTCCGTCAATCTATTTTCAATCGAACGTTCCATGCTGCTACTCATATTGGTTGATCAACCAGTCGTAACCTTTTTCCTCCAGTTTGAGGGCAAGCTCCTTACCCGCCGAATAGATAATACGACCTTTATACAGCACATGCACCACATCGGGCACAATATAATCCAACAGACGCTGATAGTGTGTAATGACAATGGTAGCGTTATCGGGGCGTTTCAGTTTGGTCACCCCAGTGGCCACAATACGGAGCGCGTCAATATCCAAACCGCTATCCGTCTCATCGAGGATGGCCAGTTTCGGTTCGAGCATCGCCATCTGGAAGATCTCGTTCTTCTTCTTCTCGCCACCCGAGAATCCGGCATTGACGGCCCGGTTGGTCAGTTTGCTATCGAGTTCGACGATAGCACTCTTTTCACGCATCAGCCGTAAGAACTCAGCTGCCGACAGCGGTTCGAGCCCCTGATATTTACGCTTCTCATTCACCGCATAACGCAGAAAATTAGCCATGCTTACCCCCGGGATTTCGACCGGATACTGAAATCCGAGAAACAACCCCATGCGGGCACGCTCCTCAATACTCTTGTCTAAAAGATTCTGGCCCTGGAACCATGCCTCACCTTGAGTCACCTCAAAGCGTTCATTACCCGCCAGCACCGAAGCCAGCGTACTTTTACCCGAACCGTTCGGGCCCATGATGGCATGCACCTCACCAGCCTTGACATTCAGATTGATTCCCTTGAGGATCTCCTTGCCATCCACACTGGCATGCAGATCCTTAATCTCCAACATATATTTCTCAGCCATTTTCATTGATTCTTTTTGTTTCGGTTTGTTCTACATGACCTTGAGGGAGCCTCCCTCCCAGTCTAACCTACACTACCCTCCAACGAGATCAAAAGCAACTTTTGCGCCTCAACCGCAAACTCCATCGGCAACTTGTTCAACACCTCTTTGGCATAACCGTTGACAATCAACCCAACGGCATCCTCCGTAGAGATTCCGCGCTGGTTGCAATAGAAGAGCTGATCTTCACCAATCTTGGAGGTGGTTGCCTCATGTTCAACTACCGCCGAACGGTTGTTCGATTCAATATAGGGGAAGGTATGGGCTCCGCACCGATCCCCAATCAGTAGGGAATCGCACTGCGAATAGTTGCGAGCATTCTCCGCCTTGCGAGCCACCTTGACCAAACCGCGATAACTATTCTGGCTACGTCCAGCCGAAATACCTTTGCTGACAATCCGACTGCGGGTATTGCGACCCAAATGGATCATCTTCGTTCCGGTATCAGCCTGCTGGCAATTATTGGTCACAGCCACCGAATAGAACTCTCCGACCGAATTATCTCCGGCCAAAATACAGCTCGGATACTTCCAGGTCAGGGCAGAACCGGTTTCGATCTGTGTCCATGACAACCGAGCATTTTCACCCTTGCAAATACCCCGTTTGGTCACAAAGTTGTAAATACCGCCTCGTCCCTCTTTATCGCCCGGATACCAGTTCTGAACGGTCGAATACTTCACCTCAGCATCCTTCATCACGACAATCTCGACCACCGCAGCATGCAGCTGATTTTCGTCACGCATCGGAGCGGTACACCCCTCCATATAGCTGACATAGGCACCCTCATCGGCCACAATCAACGTCCGCTCGAACTGTCCAGTTCCGGCTGCATTGATTCGGAAATAGGTCGAGAGTTCCATCGGGCAGTGAACCCCTTTGGGAATATAACAGAACGAACCGTCCGAAAAGACCGCTGCATTCAAAGCCGCAAAGAAGTTATCGGTACTGGGGACCACACTGCCCAGATATTTACGGACCAGGTCGGGATAATCACGAATCGCCTCCGACATGGAACAGAAGATGATTCCCTTCTCTGAAAGGGTCTCTTTGAAAGTGGTCTTAACCGAAATGGAGTCCATAACGGCGTCCACTGCCACCCCCGACATCATCATCTGCTCTTCGATGGGTACCCCCAATTTATCGAAGGTCTCTTTCAGTTTGGGATCGATTTCATCCAGGCTATTCAACTTTGGTTTAGCCTTTGGTGCCGCGTAATAGATAATATCGTCGAAATCAATCTCAGGCAAATCCAAGTGGGGCCAGCGCGGCATTGTCATCGTTTTCCAACGACGGTAGGCCTCCAGACGATAAGCCAACATCCACTCCGGCTCCCCTTTCTTCGCGGAGATCATCCTGACGATCTCTTCATTGAGCCCTTTGGGAATGGTATCCGTCTCCACATCGGTCGTAAAACCGTATTTGTATTCGGAACCGGTCAGCTCCGTTAATATTTTATTATCCTGCTCTTCCATAGGTTAGGGTAATGGGACAACTGGAACCCTCCACTATCAAACTTGACAATCAGCGATGCGTTCCTTTTTCATCCAATTCTACAATTCGCAAAAATAATCCATCCCCCGCTATCCTGCAAAATTTTGTCCAAAATAAAAAAGAGCGCCATTTCTGACGCTCTTTTATTAACAATACTCATTAAAACTACTGCTGCATAGACTCCAGCAACTCGTTATAATGTTTGTATTTCTCCATATACTGGGCATTTTCGTCCCGGAAACGGAAGTAGAGGTTTTTCAACAACTCAACTGTCGTCACATCGTCCGGCTGCAACTCGTGAGCTTTCTCAAGCGGCTCCAGTGCTTCTGCATACATTGCGTTCACAGCAGCCTCTTCAGCTTTGAGAGCATCTGAACTTGTAAACATTTTGTCATTCAATGCATTATTGGCTTCATCACCACGTTTAATCAGCATCAAACCAATGTTGTAATTTGTTGCGAAGTCATCCGGTGCCAAACTCAGCGCTTTTTTGAAAGCTTCGATCGATTTATCAGGCTGACCTAACTTATCGTATACGCGACCCAATCCTGCATACAATTCCGGATTGTTCGGATCATTCTGAATGGCTTCCTGAACCAATGGAATGATTTCATTAGGATCTTCACCTGTCGTAGCGTAAACAGACATCAACCCTTCAACCAATTTGGTGTTCATCGGATAGGCTTTAATACCATCCATCAGGGTCTGCTTTGCCTCGGCATTCTTACCATCACCAGCATAGCACAAATTCAGATAATAATAGGTATCACCACCTTTAGCCAAACCATCTTTCAACGCTGCCGAAAGATACTTCTCACCATTGGTGTAATCTTTCAAAATCGCGTAAATCAAACCGGCATTGAATGAACTGGTCGTATCAGCCTTGGTGATCACACCCTTCTGCAACAGATTATACGCACTGGAGAAATTTTTGGCAGCCTCGCCTAAATTCTGTTGTGTAAAATTGTTGTCTGCAATCTGCTTGTACCAATTGTACACATTGGTCAACCCTTCCTGTACTTTTTTCAAAGTAGAAGCATTGTCCTTATCCAATTCATAAGCCTTCATGTAGGCAGCTTCAGCCTTCTCCAATCCATTTGGATTGATTGTCTTCTTCTCTTTCCAGAAAGAGACCATACCATTGGTCAAATATACGTCGACATAATCATACGATGCCTTTGTCACCGGAACGCCGTTGATGGTATCAGCAGACTGCTCATTTTTGCCCATCAAATAAATCATGTCGATCTCACTCAAACCACGATACAACGAGGCAATCGGAGCAATCGCTGCATTATAATTGGCATCACCCAAAGTAATCCAAGTGCCTGCTTTAGTATTTTTTTTGGGATCTTGGGTAGCCGCTTCGGCTTTGCTGACTTTCTGCATCAAATTGGACTCATTCACACCGGACTGGCCGAATGCAGTACCGGCTGCGCCCACCATGGCAATGGAAGCCAATACCAATAATCGTTTCATAATCGTAAGTATTAATCGGTTTAACCTGTTTCTTTTGTTTGAGTTATTTTATTCGTTCGCAAACAAGACTAAATCTCATTGTCTGATGTAGTTGTCGGATCCGTCGTGCCTGCCTCAGTATTTGCAGGAGCTACGTCGTCAGCATTCTGTGCAACAATCGGCTCATCCTCTTCATCACTCTTCGGCACTGGAATTACCGAAGCGATGGAATCGCCCTCACGCAAATTAATGACTCGGACTCCCTGTGTCGCACGTCCCGACACACGGATATCGCTCACCGGAATACGAATGGTCAATCCTGAACGGTTGATAATCATCAGGTCATTATCATCCGTTACCGATTTTATCGCGATCAATTTACCGGTTTTCTCGGTAATCTGCAAAGTCTTGACACCTTTACCACCGCGATTGGTGATGCGGTAATCGTCCAGATCGGTCCGTTTGCCATAACCGTTCTCCGAAACAACCAGGATATCCTCTTTGCTGTCGGGCTCAACGCAAACCATACCGATCACTTCATCACCCTCCTCGATCGTAATACCCTTCACACCGGCTCCGGTACGACCAATCGGACGAACAGCCTGCTCATTGAACCGAATCGCTTTACCCTCCTTGGCAGCGATCAATACCTCACTATTACCCGTGGTCAATTTCGCCTCGATCAGCTGGTCTCCTTCGCGAATCGTAATAGCATTCACACCGTTCTGACGCGGACGAGAGTATGCCTCCAAACGGGTCTTCTTCACAACACCCTCTTTGGTACACATGATAATGTAGTTATTATCGACATACTCCTTGTCGTTCAGACGACGTACATTGATGTAGGCCCGGATCTTATCGTCCGGCTCGATCTGAATCACATTCTGCAGTGCACGACCCTTCGAAGAACGCGATCCTTCAGGAATCGCATAAACCTTGAGCCAATAGCAACGTCCCTTCTCGGTAAAGAAGAGCATCGTATTGTGCATGGTCGTTACATAGATATGCTCAATAAAGTCCTCATCGCGCGTAGCGCTGCCCTTCATGCCGACACCACCGCGGTTCTGGGTCCGATATTCCGTCAGCGGAGTCCGTTTGATGTAGCCCATGTGCGAAATGGTGATCACCATCTCATCATCGGCGTAGAAATCCTCCGGATTGAACTCCTCGGCACTCATCACCAGTTCGGTACGACGCTCATCGCCATACTTGTCACGCAATTCGATCAATTCATCCTTGACAATCTTCATCTGCAAGGCGTAGCTGCCCAAGACCTCTTTGAAATACTCGATCTGTTTGCACAGTTCGTCGTATTCTGCTTTGAGCTTGTCGCGCTCCAGACCGGTCAATACACGCAGACGCATATCAATGATCGCAGAGGCCTGTACTTCAGACAACGAGAAGCGTTCCATCAACCCAGCCTTAGCCTCATCCGGCGTTTTGGCCGAGCGGATAATCCGAATCACCTCATCAATATTATCGACCGCAATGAGCAATCCTTCCAGGATATGTGCCCGTTTTTCGGCCTGCTCCAGATCGTACTTCACACGGCGTACCACCACATCGTGACGGTGCTCTACGAAGTGCTTGATCATATCCTTGAGCGTCAACAGGGTCGGACGGCCATCCACCAAAGCGATATTGTTAACCGGGAAGGAGGCCTGCAGCTGCGTGTATTTAAACAGATTGTTCAACACGACACTGGCCACCGCATCGGTTTTGAGAATGATAACGATACGCATACCGCTGCGGTCACTCTCATCATTGATATAGGCAATCCCTTCAAGTTTTTTATCGTTAATCAGGTCGGCGATCTTTTTGATCATCTCGGCCTTGTTAACCATATACGGGATTTCGGTCACCACGATGCATTCCCGACCGGTCGAGGTATGTTCGATCTCGGTTTTCGAACGCATGATAATACGGCCACGTCCGGTCTCATAGGCTTCGCGAACCCCTTCATAACCGTAAATAATGCCACCTGTCGGGAAATCCGGAGCCTTGACATAGTGCAACAGTTCTGAAATCTCGATGCCGGGATTATCGATATAAGCACAGCAGGCGTTGAGTACCTCGGTCAAGTTGTGGGGCGGCATGTTGGTTGCCATACCGACCGCAATACCGGATGAACCGTTGACCATCAACAGAGGCACCTTGGTCGGCAAGACCACCGGCTCCTTGAGGGTCTCATCGAAGTTCGGACGAAAATCGACCGTATTTTTATCGATATCGGCCATCACCTCGTCAGCAATTTTCATCATGCGGGCCTCGGTATAACGCATGGCCGCCGGAGAATCACCGTCAACTGAACCGAAGTTACCCTGGCCATCAACCAGCGGATAACGGAGGCTCCACTCCTGCGCCATACGGACCATGGCGTCATACACAGACGAGTCACCGTGCGGGTGGAACTTACCGAGCACGTCACCGACAATACGGGCCGATTTACGGTAAGGCTTATCGGAGGTCAGATTCAGTTCGCTGCTCATATCGTACAGGATACGACGGTGAACGGGTTTCAGTCCATCGCGTACATCAGGCAAGGCACGAGCAACGATCACCGACATCGAATAATCGATGTAGGCGGTCTTCATCTCCTCCTCTATGTTAATTTGGATAATTTTTTCTCCTGTCTCTTCAGTCATAGCTTTACATTCATATAACTTTGTAAAGGTACTTCTTTTTTACCGAACCACAAAATATGAGCCTTTAAAATCCGATTTAGAGGCATTTTTTACTTTATGCCTATTTTCAAAAAGAGTCTTTACAAATTTCAAGTCCTAAATCGGGCTAAAAAAGGGCAAAAAATGAATGTTATTTAGGATGATTCGAGTTTACGAGCAAAAAAATCGCTACCTTTATATATAATACAACGTTGACCCCAAGCAAAGGTTACGGTTCGCGATCTGCAAATTTCCACTTTGCATGCTGAAGAATCACACAAACCTTAAGTGAAAGGATTTGGAGACTAGCCCATCCTTTCTGGCTCTAAGATACCCCATAAAAGGAGATGTCACATAAAAACAGATATTGACAATTAAGGAAGTCCTGGCAGCGTAAAACCGAAAAGCGACAAGGCTTCGGCAACACAAAAAAGAAGAAGCAAAACGATAGAGAATAAGGACGAGGACAACAAGACAAGAGGCAAAGATCTCACTTCAAACTATCAAAGAAGAGTGAATACACATCAGGGCAAATGATTGGGCTAACGCCCATAAGGCCTGCTTCTTCTGCACTGCATACTGCAAGGCTCAAGGGCAGAAACCATGCGGCCGACACAACACACTTGGACATATACCTCACCACAACATCTTTTTCGTATCTGCTGTAAATGTGCTCGAGCGGTTCACAATCGGGCGCCGTTTCCAATAACCAATAAAGAGACTCTTATTTTACTTAATCAATACAACCTATTGGTGGCAAGCATGGCTAAGCATCCGACTAAATATTTTCTGGATTCACCTCAACTCTTTCCCATACAGAACACACTACTTGTGACGGCATCCGCTCGACACCCACATCTTGCAGCCATCGTTCGCCTCAGCCCGTCAAGCCGGAGAGCAACCCAATGCATCATTGCACTCCTTTTTACCCTACTCCTTCCATACACCTTGTGGGCCACAACCCCTCTTTCAAATTCAACAAGCGCATCCACCAATAGCGCTATCGAGTTCATACACAACTCCCTAACCGACACCGCAACTCCAAGCAGGTCTGCCTCACCCAAACTAAACCCACCTGACGTCCACCCTCATCTGAATGATGCCTCAACAAATCATCCAACTCTCTGCGATCATAACAACTCCAGTCCTACACTCCAAGAGGGAGAGAAAAACTCAGAGTCACACACTGATTCTCTGCCACTCGAGTCACCCTGTCTCGACAGTACGCTGCTCTCCTTGGACTCATCCAAACCAATGACCGTTTCCGACATCTTATCACTCGCCGACAACCGTACCATAGCCAGGGTATCGGGAAGTCATTCAGATGCGTCCATCACCTTACAACACAAAGAATCTTCAGAAAGAGGCCTCACCACTGCTACACAAACGTCAATTTACTCCGAAGAGCATTCTGCCCACCACCGCGAAACGATCAAAATAGCCTTTTACAATGTCGAAAACCTGTTCGATACAATCCGCAATCCTTTGACATTCGATGCCGAATTCACACCCAAAGGGGCTCGTCGCTGGAATACAGAACGGTATCAGCTCAAAATCGCCCATATTGCCCAAGTGCTCGATGAACTGCAAGCAGACTTAGTCGGTTTAGTCGAAGTGGAAAATGAAGCGGTACTACGAGATCTCTTGCTAACCATGTCTCAGGATTACAATTACATCCATCGTCATACGGCTGACTCCCGCGGTATTGATGTTGCCCTGCTCTATCGGGGAAGCAGCTTTATCCCCGAACGAATCAGCCAGGCAGGAGCCCCGCTGTTACATCGAGATTTTCTGGTTGTCGAAGGCGAACTGAACAACGAGCCACTTTGCATCATCATCTGCCACATGCCAGCCGTCCCCAATGGCACCGCACTGCGCAATCAAGCGGCTCAACTGCTAAATCACATGACCGACTCACTCCTAAACCAACACCCGAACCGCAAATTGATCGTTATGGGCGACTTTAATGCCACTCCCTCCTCTTCTATCGGCAAAACCCTCATCGGACAACATCTCTTTACCCCGTTTATTGAGAGCGAACAACGGGGATTCGGATCTTACTGCTACCGCGATCGTCGCCTGCAGTACGATTTTATTCTCATGAGCCGCACATTATTACCTGATTCGGCCACTTCCCCTACGATAGCACAACCGGGTGGTGATCTGACCTTTTCAGGACGATATGGTATTTTCGTCCGTAAATACATGCTGCAAAACGAAGGACCTAAACGGGGATACCCCTTCCGCACCTTTGACGGCAGCGCATACACCGGCGGGTACAGCGATCACCTGCCCGTATGGGTCGAACTGATTCAATCCATCCCCACCCCAATTACACCAATTTTAAATCGGCTACTAAACTTGAACGACACTACTAATTTTAATTCCATACAACAATCAATCCCAATTTTCCCCCACAAAACTGCTACCCCACCCGAAACAATACATGAAAAACAAGAACGATAATAAGTTACCAAACCATTTTTTTGGTAAATCGGGAGAAAACACTATCTTTGTTCTCCACGATAGAAGTCCAAATTTTAACAAAAGGATTGCCAAGTTATTAAAATATTTTAAAAAGCAGAAAACATCACACAAAACAAGAAAGATATGCCTAACACGAAAAGAGTCTACACTTTCGGTAACAAAAAGGCCGAAGGTAACGGAAAGATGCGAGAGTTGCTCGGTGGTAAAGGAGCCAACCTTGCGGAGATGAACCTGATTGGTATCCCCGTTCCTCCAGGTTTCACCATTACGACTGAAGTGTGCACCGAATATTACACCCATGGCCGTGAAGGAATCATTAACCTGATCAAACCCGATGTAGAGGCGGCGATGAAGGGGGTCGAAGAGATCATGAACATGAAGTTCGGTGACAGTGAAAATCCACTGCTGGTTTCAGTACGTTCAGGTGCACGGGCTTCGATGCCGGGTATGATGGATACGATCCTGAACCTCGGTCTGAATGACGAGGTGGTTGAAGGTCTCTCAAAAAAGACCAACAATCCTCGCTTTGCCTGGGATTCATACCGTCGTTTCGTACAGATGTACGGTGATGTGGTCTTGAACATGAAGCCACAGAGCAAGGAGGATGTCGATCCGTTCGAAGAGATTATCGACGCCGTTAAAGAGGAGAAGGGGGTTAAACTCGACACCGAGCTGACCACCGACGACCTCAAAGAGTTGGTAAAACGTTTCAAAGCAGCTGTGAAAAAGGTAACCGGACAGGACTTCCCGACTGATCCATGGGAGCAGCTTTGGGGTGCTGTTTGCGCCGTATTCAGCAGCTGGATGAACGAACGTGCTATTCTCTATCGTAAACTGAACAACATCCCTGCCGAATGGGGTACTGCGGTTAACGTACAGTCGATGGTATTCGGCAACATGGGTGAGACCTCGGCAACCGGTGTAGCCTTTACCCGTGACGCCGCAACCGGAGAGAACATCTTCAACGGTGAATACCTGGTCAATGCTCAGGGTGAGGATGTGGTTGCCGGTATCCGGACGCCACAGGAGATCACCATCGAGGGGTCACGTCGCTGGGCAGAGCTGCAGGGTATCTCTGAGAGCGAACGCTCAACGAAATATCCTTCACTGGAAGAGGTGATGCCGGCTGCATTCGCCGAATTGAACGAAATTCAGCAGCACCTCGAAGAGTACTTCACCGACATGCAGGATATCGAGTTCACCATCCAGAGTGGTAAGCTGTGGATGCTGCAGACTCGTAGCGGTAAACGTACCGGTGCTGCAATGGTGAAGATCGCTATGGATATGCTCTCAGAGGGCATGATCGACGCCAAGACCGCTGTTCTGCGTGTAGAGCCCGCTAAACTGGACGAATTGCTGCACCCGATTTTTGATGCTGCTGCTTTGAAAAAGGCAATCATCATCACCAAAGGTCTTCCCGCTTCGCCGGGTGCTGCCACGGGTCAGATCGTCTTCTTTGCCGATGACGCAGAGAAATGGGCTGCTGAGGGCAAAAAGACCATCTTGGTTCGTATCGAGACCTCACCGGAAGACCTCAAGGGTATGACCATGTCAGAGGGTATCCTCACCGCACGCGGTGGTATGACCTCGCACGCTGCCGTTGTGGCTCGTGGTATGGGCAAATGCTGCGTATCAGGCGCAGGCGACCTGGTGATCGATTACAAAGCCCGCACAATCACCGTTGGTAACAAAACATACAAAGAGGGTGACTGGATTTCACTGAACGGTTCAACCGGCGTCATTTACGAAGGCCGCGTGGCAACCAAAGATGCTGAGGTAAGTGGTGACTTTGCTAAACTGATGGAGCTGGCCGACGAATTTGCACACCTGAAGGTTCGTGCCAATGCCGATACTCCTCGCGATGCCAAAACCGCTTTCCGTTTCGGTGCACAAGGTATTGGGTTGTGCCGTACCGAACACATGTTCTTCGAAGGCGACCGTATCAAAGCCGTTCGTGAAATGATTCTGGCCGATGATGAGGCAGGTCGTCGCAAGGCCCTTGCTAAATTGCTGCCGATGCAGCGTGGTGACTTCGAGGGATTGTTCGAAGCCATGAACGGACTGCCTGTAACGGTACGTCTGCTCGATCCACCTCTGCACGAGTTCGTTCCTCACTTTGAGAAAGAGCAGCGTGAAATGGCAAAGGAGATGGGTGTTTCTTACGAAGAGATCAAGAATAAGGTTGATGCTCTTGCTGAGGCGAACCCGATGTTGGGTCACCGTGGATGCCGTTTGGGCAACACCTACCCCGAAATCACCGAGATGCAAACCCGTGCAATTATTGAGGCTGCCCTGAATACCAAGAAAAAAGGAATTGATGTACACGTAGAGATCATGGTACCGCTGGTGGGTACACACCGCGAGTTGCGTGCTCAGAAAGCTGTCATCGACGCCGTAGCACAGGAGGTATTCGCAGAACACAATACCATTATCGACTACACCGTAGGTACGATGATCGAGATCCCGCGTGCTGCCGTCACTGCCAACCAGATTGCAGAGGTTGCCGACTTCTTCTCGTTCGGAACCAACGACTTGACGCAGATGACCTTCGGGTACTCTCGCGACGACGTCGCCAAATTCCTGCCGATCTATCTCGAAAAGGGTATCCTTAAATACGACCCGTTCCAGATATTGGATGTTAACGGCGTAGGTCAATTGGTACGTGAGGCCGTCTTCAAAGGTCGTAGTGTGAAACCGCAACTCAAGTGCGGTATTTGCGGCGAACATGGTGGAGAGCCTTCATCAGTTGAGTTCTGCCACTATGCAGGTTTGAACTACGTTTCTTGCTCGCCTTACCGTGTGCCCATCGCACGTTTGGCCGCCGCACATGCAGCCTTGAAACAACAATAGTACACAGAATAAAAGGTACTATATTCTCAAAGGACGGGAGCTTACTATATGGTAAGTTCCCGTTTTTTCACTGAATAATAACAGTAGATCTATTACCTCTCTGCACGCCATTCTGCACTATTCATCCTCTTCTTTGATAACGACACACTCCCTGGTTTCGATCCTTCTCCACGGCAACTCCAACCAGCCCACCCTGAACTAAGCGGTACAGCTGAAATCCGATTGACTGAATCTTGACTCTAACTAACTCTGACTCTTGCCACCACTTCAAAGGTCCCCTTTGCGGCATTATCTGCTCAGCTATTCACTCTCTGCACTGCATATCATCGGCACCTCGTACCTCCCTAGAACGCACGAAAAGACTCAAGGGTGTAACACCCGGCACCTGGATCGGGCAAACACGCTACGTCATATTCAATAAAAAAGCGCACCAGTATTGTACTGGTGCGCTTTGTGTCAAGAGATCGATCGGACCGTGCTGAGTGTTCAACGAGACGCTTTCTCTCACGGAGATTCCGATCAACAGCCAGTCGTTACCGACTAAAATTGCTGCAGTAGGTCTGATACTTTGCGCAGACATTATCTACAAAAGAGAGCGTCTGCGAGCTGTTGAAACGACCATACTTGACAGCGGAATCACTGGCCACTTCGGGATCGGACTTCCGACTCAGATAGGTCGAAACATCCGCCCAGGAATCGGGATTGGCCCCATACTTTCGGGCCAAACTACGTGCATCGAGCACATGGCCGATTCCGGCATTGTAGCAAGCCAACACGATCTGCATACGATCGGTTGACGGGGTTCCCGGCGCGAAATCAAGCGACTTTTCGATCTTAGAAAGCACCTTGATAGCCAACAAAACATTGTTGGCAGGATCGGTCAAATCACCACCGACCCCGAATTGCCGGGCCACACGGGGCATCACCTGCATCAACCCCATCGCCCCTTTCTGGGAAACCACATGGGGGTTGAAACGCGACTCGTTGTAGGCAATTGCCGAAATCAGACGCCAGTCGTATCCCTCTTTCTCACACACATCGCGGAAGAGATCATCATACGGCGAGATTCCACCAGCCTGCGCTGCGGTAAGCCCCTCTCCCATTACGCGTCCAACAATACCTCGTTGGAAATAGAGGTCGTTGAGTACCGCGTACTGCTCGCTGCCACGGAAGTGGTCAAGCCAAGTTGCAAACTCTTCGCGGGCCTCATCGTCGGCAATCACTGCGCTGATTGCGAGCGGTTCACTGAAGGCATAGACCTGTTCTACGCCATGAACCAGAGCCGACCCCAACTGGGCCTCACTCATCTCGCAGATCAGAAAGTCATACTTGCGATCGCGGATCAGCTCCATCATGTCGAAGCTGTTACGGGATGAAACGTAGATATTCGATCCCGAAAGCGAATCGAGCAACGACTCATACAACGAGGTGCCCTGCAACCCTGAAGAGACCAACAGACGGCGTCCTTTGAGGAAAGAGATCAGCTCGAAATTTTTCATTTTACGAGCCTCGTTCGCCTGCTCTTTGTTGGCCAACAGCACGTACGACGACGAGTAAACCGATACAGCCTGTGCATCATCGGCCCTCTTCACATGAGAGGTCAAGGTCGCTACGATGTCGGGCGTCCCGAGATCTTCGATCCGGTCGGGATGCGGCTTTTCGGTCACCACCCGCAATCGTACCCCCAAATAGGAGGCATACGCTTTGAAGAGATCGTACTGGTAACCATAGCTTTCGCCTCCCAGTACGAAGTACCCCGGTATCTCGGCATCCATGGCCACCACCAACTCGCCACGCTGACGTATGGTGGTCTCCGGGGAACGGTTGCAACTAATCAAAAAACTTACAAAAGAACTCATTACGACCCAAAGGGCCGCTTTGCTTACTTTTTTCAGCATACAATAAATTTTGTGGGCTGCTGACCTGCCCACAGTTTAGTCGTAGAAGCTCCAGGAGAAGCCCACCTTGAGGACCCGTTTGTTGAGCGGATAGTGCAAAACGGTGAAGGAATCACGTCCACCGAAAAGCCCCTCATTGAGGTGTTGCAACTTGGCAAAGATTCGCATTCGCTTCCATTTCGCCGCAACGAAAAAGTCCACGAACGGATAGTTTCCCAACTGTTTCTCGCGCTGGTTGTAGAACTGCCCGATGGCAGGATTGTAACCAAACGCATAGTACTTCGTGTTGTAACGGCCATCAAAACCGAGCTGGAGTCTCAAGACCCCTTTGACCACGTTGAACTCGTAGAAATAGCTGAGATAGGCACTCGCCAGTGGCACAGGCACAACCTCCTGGGCACTGCTAAACTGGAGCAATACCCTGTGGTTCAAGTGAAGTCCGCCAATGCGGAAATCCTTTTGAGCATACAGGCCCGTCACACTGACACTACCGTTATGTTGGACGGGAACGGCATCGGGACCATAATAGATTTTATTGGTCGAGATTACCTGGTCCACTCCAACCTCCGCACCGATATGAGGAGCAGAGAGTGTGACAGCAAAACGGGTCTCAGACTCTTTAACAAAAGAGTTCGACCACGCATAGTGGTTAGAGAAGTAGTTAGCCATCCAGTAGTCGGGCGTCCACAACTCATAGCGGGCGCTACCCTGGAGGGTAACGGGGTGTCCCTTGGGAAATACACTCAGTCGGATGTCACCACCGATCGACAGATCCTGACTGCGATAGCCGAAAGGATGATACTGTATATCGGCATTCCAACTGACATACTTGCGTACCTTGCCTTCCACCGAACCATAGACATAGGTACTGTTTTCATTCACACCTTTGTTCTTGTACAGGTACTCCTGCATCGCGAACTGGTAGTAGTGGTGCACATCAAATCCTATACCAGCATTGATCAGACCGATCACGCCGTTTCGGTTCCACGGCTGGATCTGCACGAAGACCTTGTTCGACAACAGACTTTCGAAGGTCGAGTCTCGTGATGAGGTCGGGTTAATGTACCAATGATCATAGAACGATTCACCATTATCACCGGTACTCATCCCGTTACGGGTATCGGTGTAGCGTCTCCAATAACGGCTATATAAAAACGAATGGCCAATAAAGATCGACGAACGGTCCGCAATCGAAAAGACACTATCACTGAGTTGACGCAACGGGAAGCCGTACGACTGAGTCAGATAAAACGTATTATTCTTGTATTCGTTTTTGGCGTCTTTTAGCCAGACATCCAGCAATTCGGGCAGATCAAACACCGTATCGGTCACATCCTGATCACGCAGGATACCACCATTCTCCTTCAGACTGGCCATATTGTAGATGTATCCGGCGTGGATCGAATACTTTTTACCGGTATGCGAAAAGGCCAGCGAAAGGTTCTTGTCCCGGGAGGCCTGGTTAGTATATTGTCCACGCATACCCCGGCTTTTGTAGTCGATATTGATTCCTGTCGAAGGGGAAATCTGCTGAGCATGCGTCACCCAGAGCGACTCCTCCAACTTCTTCTTTTGACCGCCAAAGAAGTAGGACAAATGTGTAAAAGGCTTTTTCGTATTGTAGAAGTTGGCCCGCTCAGGGGTCACAATGTAAGAATCCAACGGCTGTACGAAGCTGAAATCGCGATAGTCAGGTCGCAAAGAGGCATCCAACGGCACAGCAGCACTACCGAGCGTCCCCACATAGGCCGATCCTACTCCGCCACGAACCCGCTGATAGGGATAATCGGTCTGGAAATTGGTGATCATCGTATCGATGGTTGACATCTTCACCTCATTGAATTTGAGGCTCGGGTTCCAGACAAAGATAGATCGCATACGGGTTGAATCGTCAAAGAAGTAGGATTCAAGCGGTTTGCGTGGTTTACGTTTTTTTGTGGTGTCTTTTTTCTGATCGGTCGCATTATTATCCACCGTACCGCCCACGGCGCCATACTGCATCTGGTTCTGGCTATTGTTATAGGCTGTTCCCAACGCATTATTCCGGCCGGAGAAGCCGGCCTGCGCCATGGCCAAGGTCCCCCAAAGTGCAAAAAGCGACACAAAGGCCGCGCGCATAAACAATAACCTGTATCTGAACTTCGGAGACGCCATCCGTTACGAATTCACACAGCTAAACTGGGCAAAGGTACAAAATTATTACGACTTACGGAAATTGACCACCATGAGCACCATCGAGAGCGCCACATAGGCCAGGATAATAAAAGGAATGGCCAGAATTTGCCAGATAACCAAAGCCACTACCGCGCAACCGGCAAAAAGGTACCGCACCTCATTGCCTCGGAAACCGTAATGTTTGAATTTGAGGGCAAACATCGGCACCTTGCACACCAGCAGGTAGCTCAACACAAAAGCCAACAGTACCGCGAACCAGGGATTTACCGCATACATCCCGGTACCGACCAAATAACCCGAAGAGGCCACCATCAAGGCTGCAGCCGGCGTTGGCATGCCGATAAACTGAGTCGATTGGTTTTCGTCGATATTGAATTTGGCCAGACGCAGTGCCGAAAAGGCCGCCAAAACAAAGACCAAATATCCCCAAGGCTCCACACCTCCACTGGCTTCATAGATATTCAACAAAATGGCGGACGGGGCAAAACCGAAGCTGACACAATCGGCCAAAGAATCCAACTCTTTGCCCAACGGCGAGTAGCTCTTGAACAGGCGGGCAGCAAACCCATCCAGAAAATCGAATACAGCAGCCATCACAATAAACAGCAACGGCCACTGCAAATTATCGAAGCGCAAAGCCGCTACAGCTGCAGCTGCACCGCAAAGCAGGTTACAGAGAGTCAATATATTGGGCAGGGTAAATAATTTAATTTTCATAAACCAACGATTAATTGTTCGCACATTGCAAACCAAATTCCTAACTCAACGTAATTACAACGCTCTACAAAATGAATTTAGCATAGGTTCAGCAAATTTAGTAAAAAACAGACAGATGATTCCTCTCTTCCGCCGGATCGCTTGCTTATCCCGGGAAAAAGAGGTATCATTGTAAAGTAAAAAACGTATTTACCTCCACAATATGGACAAAAATCGCTATTGCATCATCATGGCAGGAGGTATCGGCAGTCGTTTCTGGCCGATCAGCCGCCGTACTCAGCCCAAACAGTTTTTGGATGTATTGGGCACGGGGAAGAGTTTTATCCGCCACACCTTTGAACGTTTTGCGCGGATTATTCCGCCCGAAAACTTTCTTGTGGTGACCAACAGCAACTATAAAGCACAAGTGCTCGAACACCTCCCGGAACTTTCAGACAACCAGATACTGTGCGAACCGGTAGGACGCAATACAGCCCCCTGCATTGCCTATGCAGCATGGCGTCTGAAGAGTGTCAACCCGGCTGCCACGATGATCATCACCCCTTCGGACCACCTGATCCTCAACGAAGAGGAGTTCTGTCATGACATTGCCGAAAGTGCCGATTTTGCCGAGGCTCATAACGCGATGATGACCATCGGCATCCATCCGAACCGTCCCGACACCGGCTACGGATACATTCAAATCGAAGCGGGTTCTGCCGACGGATTCGCAGCCATCCACAAGGTTAAAACCTTTACCGAAAAGCCTAACCTGGAGATGGCGAAGCTGTTTGTCGAGAGTGGTGAGTTCTTCTGGAATTCAGGTATTTTCATCTGGAAGGTGGATACCATCATGGAGAATCTCGCAGAGTTTCTGCCAGAGATGCAACAGCTGTTCGCTTCAGCCCAAGGAAAATACAACACCCCCGAAGAGCAACAGGCGATCAACGAAATCTATCCGGAATGCCGAGGAATCTCGATCGATTTCGGGGTCATGGAGAAGGCCCGCAACGTATATGTCCGTTGCAGCAACTTCGGATGGTCCGATATCGGTACATGGGGTTCACTCTACCAGCACTCGGCCAAAGATGCCGAAGGAAATGTCGAAAGCCAGACCTGCATGCTCTATGACACGAAAGGTTGCATTGTGAAGGGGAAAAACGACAAATTGATCGTCATCGAAGGACTTGAAGACTATATTGTGGTCGATACGGATGATGTTTTGATGATCTGTCCCAAACAGAACGAACAGAACATCAAGAAATTTATCGATGACGTGAACTACAAAATCGGCGACAAATTTATTTAGTAACCGTACTACGATCGTCCGACGAGCCTTCGGCAGGACATACACCAGTCCACATGCAACGCTGGGCAGAATTGACAGACGAAGAACGCGATACGGCATCTCGTTCAGAATTTCAAATGAAGGACTATGAGCGAAATCATGGATAGTAAAACGCTGAAAGAACTATACGAGACCTTTCTGCTCCACCCGCATATTTCGACCGATAGCCGCAAAGTCGAGCCAGGGTCGCTATTTTTTGCCTTGCACGGTGAGCATTTCGACGGTAATCAGTTTGCAGCGACGGCTCTTGCCAATGGAGCTCTGCTGGCTGTGGTCGACAATCCGAAAATCATTCCGATCGTCGAACAGGAGCCCTGCGCATGCGGGCACGATCACCACCACAACCATACGCTCTACGACGAAGAGGATGAACAGGAGAGCTGCACCTGCCACGACCACGACACGCACGACGACGATTCAGAAGAGAAGCCCAAACTGGATCCTCGCTACGTACTGGTGCCCGATACGTTGAAAGCGCTTCAGGCCTTGGCAGCCTATCACCGTCATGAACTGGGCGTCATGATCCTGGCCATCACCGGCAGTAACGGCAAAACGACCACCAAAGAGCTGATCGGACGCACCCTCTCGAAAAAATATGCCACAACCGTAACTCAAGGCAATCTGAATAACCACATTGGGGTTCCGCTGACGCTGTTGTCCATGACGGCTGACACCGATTTTGCAGTGGTGGAGATGGGAGCCAGCCACCAGCACGAGATCGAACTGCTTTGCAAAATTGCACAACCCGACTTCGGATTGATCACCAACATCGGCAGAGCGCATCTCGAAGGATTCGGTGGGGTTGAAGGGATTCGCAAAGGGAAAGGCGAGCTGCTCGATTACCTGGCGGCGAACGGTGGAACAGCCTTCTATTTACGGGACGATCAAACCCTGCAGGAGATGGTTGATGAACGACCCGACCTGTTTGCCGTACCGTACAGTGCCAAACAGTTGGAACGTGATGACGACGGTGAATTTATCGGCGTTCGATGGGAGGGCGAGACCATTCACAGCCATCTGGTCGGTGATTACAATCTCAACAACATGGCTGCTGCGTTGGCCATGGCCTCTTACTTTGCCGTGGCACCTGAAGATGCAGCTGAGGCGATCTCCAGTTACATTCCCGATAACAACCGTTCACAAAAACAGGTAACGGCATACAACACCCTGATTAAGGATGCCTACAATGCCAACCCCTCCAGCATGCAGGCTGCTCTTGAGAACTTTGCCTCATCGGCTTCGGATTTGCCCAAGACGGTAATTTTGGGCGACATGGCTGAATTGGGCAGTTACTCGGCCGACGAGCACCAACGAATCCTCTCACTGCTGCAACAATTGGGGATCGAAGAGGCCTATCTGGTTGGCCAACATTTCGGGGATGCATTGACGGCCGATGCTTCACGCGCTGGAAAGTCTGAAACATACAACATTGCTGCAACATCCTCAGAACACAACACAGTTGCCTCACCCCAAAGTTCAGGCGAATTGTCTGGGCAATTTCACCATTTTACAGATGCAGACGCCTTACATGCGCACCTGACATCCCATCCGTTACGCAACCGTTTCATTCTCATCAAAGGGTCTCGCAGCATGCAACTCGAAAAGCTGTTTGACCTGTTGTAAAGGCTAATTTTTAACACATACGTGACGTTCACTACATCAACAGTGCATTCTCTATTGAATGCACTGTTTTTTTGTAAGTCATAGAGGCCTTGGCCATTACTGATGCGCTTTGCCTCTCTGCATGATATGGTCCTGCACCCGCCCAATCATTCGCAGATCATTCCTCCATTCACGTCCAGTTATCCAACATTCTTCAAATCCACCCACTCAACCAGAAGAAAAAGCAGTCCAAGCCCAATAAGCGTACCACTCCCCCTCTATCAACGAGACACGCTTCTTACCGGTTATTGCTGAGTTCACGCAATCCATCCCAGTCCGCACTGCCCATATCTCAATAAAAGAGCGTGGAAAACACCCTTTAAACTAAGGGTCTTCCACGCTCCTGTTGATATAAAAAGCTATGTACTATTTTTTCAGCATCGCTTTCACCTGGTTGTAAACATTTTGTCCAGAGAAGCCGAACTTCTCATCCAGCACACTGGCCGGAGCCGAGTAGCCGAAATGATCCAGGCCATAAACCGTTCCATCACCTCCTACCAGGCCAGCCAACGTAACAGGCAGTCCTGAGGTGAGACCAAATTTAGGTACACCGGCCGGCAGCACGCTCTGCTGGTACTCTTGACTCTGATCCCGGAACAGGCCTTCAGACGGAACCGAAACGACACGTACTTTGACACCATCAGCTTTCAGCAGTTCAGCTCCATCCACCAACGTAGCCACCTCTGAACCACTTGCCAACAGAATCACATCCGGTGTTCCTTCGCAATCCATCACCACGTAGGCGCCCTTCACAGCCTGCATCGCCTCTTCGGCACGATTACCGTGCAGGGCCGGCAGATCCTTGATGTTTTGGCGAGAGAGCACCAAGGCCGTCGGGCGCTGCTCCTCCATCGCGATCTTCCAGGCCGCTACCGTCTCACGGGCATCTGCCGGACGCAACACGACAACCGAACGTTCGCCCCGGTGGTTGCGCAACTGCTCCATCAGGCGCAGCTGTGCTTCATGTTCAACCGGCTGATGGGTCGGGCCATCCTCGCCTACACGGAACGAATCGTGTGTCCAAATAAACTTCACCGGCAAACGCATCAGCGCCGAAAGCCGCAGTACCGGTTTCATGTAATCCGAGAAGACGAAGAAGGTACCGCAAGCTGGAATAATTCCGCCATGCAGGGCAATACCGTTCATAATACAAGCCATCGTAAACTCGCACACACCGGGTTGCAGGAAACGTCCCCCGAAATCATCTTTGGTCAGTGCATGTGTTTTCTTGAGGAAACCGTCGGTCTTATCCGAGTTGCTCAAATCGGCCGAAGCGACAATCATATTTTCGACATTCTCAGCCAACGTTCCCAATACAGCAGCCGACGCCGCACGCGTAGCGACATTCTCACCGCACTTGATATTCAGATAGTCAATTTCCGGCAATTTACCCTGCAGGAAGCCATCGAGAATCTCTGCCAGCTCACTGTTGGCGGCTGTCCAGCTCTTCTGCTCATCTTTACGCAGAGCGACCCATTTGCGCAACTCTGCGGCACGATCTGCATAGAGCTGTTTTACTTCATCAAAAATCACGAACGGATTTTCGGGATCACCACCCAGATGGGCCACCGTCTTGGCAATATCGGCACCGGCAGCAGTCAGGGGCTGACCATGAGTCGAAACTTTATTTTCAAAACTTTCGCCATCTTTTCCGAGTGCACCTTTGCCCATCACGGTATGACCAACGATCAGGGTCGGCTTCTCGGTCTCATTGATCGCACGATTCAACGCCATACGGATCTCACCGGCATCGTTTCCGTCGATGCTGATCACATTCCAGCCCCACGCCTCATATTTGGCCACAATGTCTTCGGTCGAAACCTCATCCACTTTGGTTGAGAGCTGAATGTTGTTCGAATCGTAGAACATAATAAAGTTGTGCAGTCCGAGGTGACCGGCGATACGGCCGACACCCTGAGAAACCTCCTCCTGAATGCCGCCGTCGGAGATGAAAGCAAAGGTTTTGTGAGCCATCCACTCGCCGAAACGAGCCACCATGAAACGCTCCGCAATGGCTGCACCCAACGCCATGGCATGCCCCTGACCCAGCGGTCCGGAGGTGTTTTCGATACCATGTTTCAGATCCAGTTCAGGGTGTCCCGGAGTGGGGCTTCCCCACTGACGAAAATGTTTGAGATCATCCAACGAGAAATATCCAGCCAACGTCAACACCGAATAGAGCATCGGAGACATATGGCCCGGATCGAGGAAGAAACGATCACGGAAAGGATAGGTCGGATCATCGGGATCATATTTCAAAAACTCGGTATAGAGAACGTTAATAAAATCAGCTCCGCCCATGGCTCCGCCCGGGTGTCCCGACTTAGACTTCTCTACCATCGAGGCCGCCAAAATACGGATATTATTCGCGGCCATTGTCGTTACATCTTTCATCTGATTTGGTTTCGATTTAAGTTAGTTTATCTATTGATTTGCATTTTATTGACAATGTCTTGAATGTCTTGCATGGCCCGAAACATCCTCTCCAGGCACACCAAGCCTTCTATATTTCCATCCGACCGGACAAAACTGCCCCATCATTTTCCACACTCACATCCTTTTAGCAATCGTCCATACCACTCTTACGGCCGGGTCCGTGAACATAGACATATTCCCGCCCCTCCAGACTCCAAACCGATTTATGCCGGACTCGAGTTGGACGGATACGAGGCTTTACAAATTTATAAAAAATAGGCAGAGTGCCAAACTGGAAAGCAGACAATTTTCCGATAATTTCAGCCCAGATCAAGCTGGATCGATATCGGCCGTCAGACGCAGCACATTTTCAGTGTTGGAATCGACCCGATACCGTTCATCGACCCGACGGCCAATCACCCAGACGATCTCATCTCCGGAGAGCACGACAAATTGGCGCTGTTTATCGGGCAACGACACTTTGCTATCGATCAACAGATCGCTCACCTTCTTATGGCCCGACATCCCGAACGGAATAAAGGTATCCCCATCGCGCCAACGTCGGACATGCAACGGGTAGTGCAGTTTCTGCTCATCGAGCAACGCCACATTATCCGGCTGTCGCAAAGTCTCCAGGTCATCAATTTCCAGATGCTCAAACCGAATGATATTGCCTCCGCAACAGATGCGATGGGTCTGTTCATTGGCCTCCAATTCACAAACATCGTCCGAAGGAATGGGCATCACGATAATTCTACGACGATCGATATAGGCTGCATAATCACGCGAATAGAATCTTTTTCCGGTACTTTGTTCTCCGGTCTCGAAGCTGTGATACAGTTGATTGATCACATCGGGATTAAAGTGGAATCCCCGCAACAATTCATACACCACAAACTGCACAGGCAACATGGGATCGATCCGATCCACCTCGATAATGTGGTGATCGCCCTCATCGGTGACCACTCGCTGCCGCAACACAGCCATACTGCGGTCAATAAAGCCCTGAGCTGCCGTCAGTCGTTCGACATTGGAGGACATCGTTTCGGTAAACTGCGGGGAGATCTCTTTGATGCGGGGCACAACCCCCAGACGAATTTTGTTGCGCAAATATTTAGTCGAGGAGTTCGAGGAATCCTCCCGAAACGGAATATTGTTATGCAGAGCGTAATCGAGAATCTCCTTGCGGGTCGAAAAGAGCAGCGGCCGAATCAACCGTCCGTTGATCACGCTGATACCGGTCAATCCCCTCAACCCTGTACCACGCAGCAGGTTGATCAAAAAGGTTTCGACCGAATCGTCGCCGTGATGAGCAATGGCAATGCGCTGGTATCCATACTGGTCACAAAGACTGTCGAACCAGGCATAACGCAAACGGCGAGCAGCCATCTGCACCGACTCCCCGGTTTGTTCCATCTCCTTGAGCGTATCGAAACGGATATTGTAGTGTGGAACACCGAGCTTTTCGGCCGTATCGGCGACCAATTGTTCATCCTCCTCGGCTTCGGGGCCCCGTAACTGGAAATTGCAGTGTGCCACCCCGATCTGATAGCCTGCCTCGGCAAAGAGCGACAACATCACCATCGAATCGACCCCACCGCTAACTGCCAACAAGATTTTATCATCATGCGAACAGATGCTGTGTCCGGACACATAATTTTCAAATTTGCTCTGCAACGTCTCCATAACCCCTCCTATCAATTTTCAATACGCACTAATCAAAGCACATTGACCTCCATATCGATCTCGACCCCGAATCGGTCATACACCTCTTGTTGGATACGATGAGCCAACGCCAACACCTCATTCCCGGTGCCGCCGCCATAATTGACCAACACCAACGCCTGATGTTCATGCACGCCAACATTACCTACCCGACGTCCTTTCCACCCAGCCCGATCAATCAACCAACCGGCAGCCAATTTCACGCGATCGCCCCCCACTTCGTAGCTGGGCATATCGGGATACGCTCTTTTGAGCTGTTCGGCCATCTCCCGTGAAACCACCGGATTTTTAAAAAAGCTGCCGGCATTCCCCAACACTTTAGGGTCAGGCAATTTACTACGGCGAATTGCCACCACCGCATCGCGTACCGTATGCAAGGTGGGGCCGCCGGCTTCTGTGACTTTGGCCTTCAGATCTCCGTAACCCAATCTAAACACCGGTACAAGATCCAACGCAAAGGTTACCGAGAGAATAATGGCTCGGCCCCGCAACTCTCGTTTAAAGATGCTGTCCCGGTAACCGAACGCACACGCCTGCGCAGAGAGCACCTCGATCCGATCCTTCTCGGGACTGTAAAATTCCACTTCGCGGATGGTATCTTTCGCCTCAGCGCCGTAGGCCCCGATATTTTGGACCGGAGCGGCACCCACATAACCCGGAATCAACGAGAGATTCTCGACCCCTCCATAACCATGATCGACCGCCCAAGCGACAAAATCGTCCCACTCGACTCCGGCTTCGACCTTTACCAGCGCTTTGCCGTTCTCTTCACCCAGCAATGTAATTCCCTGAGATACCGGATGCAAGATTACGCCGGGGTAATCCTGGGTAAACAATACATTGTTTCCTCCGCTGAGTACATACCACGACTCACCCGAAGTGCGCTGCTCGGCAAAAAAGCCACGCAGGGTCTCCACATCGGCAAATTTGACACATCCGGCTGCAACGGCCTCGACACTGAAGCTGTTCATGGCCTTGAGAGATATGGGAGTTCGGTTAAATTCCATTTGTTTTGATATAAATACGCCTGTTTGTCTAAGACATCTTATCGTGCATTCCTATCGAACCATAAACCATTATGCTTCGATTCCGATCTAATATAATGCAACTCCGTTACGACTTCGATGCTTCTTGGACGGGGGAAGCCTTCTCACGCAGGCAGCGACCAACACTATTCAACGTTGACGTAATTCTCCCCCTCAACTGTGCAAAACAAGTCTATAATAATACAAAAATAACGCATTGCATCAAAATTCACAACAACCATCTCTGTCCACTGCAAATCAGGCCAAGTTCCCCTCCGCAACCCCTCACTTTCAAAGGGGTGAACAGACACCAACCCCTGACCAAATAATTTTCCGACACGGATGCTGCTTATACGCCATTTTTTGAGTACCTTTAGCAGGTTTTAAGGCGCTGGGAAGACAGCACCTTCGCTGAAGACCCAATTCAAACACAATCAAGATGTTTACCGAAAAAGATTTAGCTCAAATCGAAGCTCACGGCCTTACCCTGCAACAGGTTGAGCGCCAAATGAAATATTTCCGTTCCGGATTCCCCTATCTGCACATTGACCGTGCTGCGGTAGCCGGAGACGGCATTCGCACCTTCACCCCCGAAAAGGTGGCCGAATATATCAAACGATACGACGAACTCTCCGCTGATAAACGAATTGTCAAATTTGTTCCTGCCTCGGGAGCGGCCACTCGTATGTTCAAAGCCCTGTTCGAATTTATCGACAGCGGCAAACCCAATGCCGCCTCGGAAGAGGCAGTAGCCAACATCGACAAATTCGCCTTTGCAGACAAGTTACACGAAAAGATCGGATCAACTACCGATCCGCAACAGGTGATCCGCGGCATTATCGGTCCCGAAGGACTCAACTACGGCAACCTGCCCAAAGCATTGATTCTCTTCCACCACTATGCTGACGGAAACCGCACGGCCCTGGAGGAGCACCTCAGCGAAGGGGCACTCTACGCCACAGACCGCAATGGGGTAGCCCGGATCCACTTCACCGTTTCGCCGGAGCACTTGGAGGGATTCAAAGCTCGTATCGAAGAGGTCCTGCCCCGATTCGAACAGAAATTCGGCGTACATTACGAAATCAGCTATTCACAGCAACAGCCGTCAACCGATACCATCGCCGCTACGCCCGAAGGTGAGCCATTCCGCAATGAGGATGGTTCGCTGCTGTTCCGCCCGGCCGGACACGGCGCTCTGCTCGAAAATCTCAACGAAATCGATGCCGATGTGATTTTCATCAAGAATATCGACAACGTTCTGCCCGACTCTCTGAAAGGGGACACCGTAACCTACAAGAAGGTGATCGGGGCGGTACTTCTCTCGTTGCAACAGCGTTGCCACTCCTACCTGCGCACGCTATACAACGGTGTAAAAGACAAAGGTATGATCGCCGAAATTGCCCGTTTTGTCGAAGAGCGTCTCGGCCAGAAACTGCCTAAAGACTTCGCACGATTGAGCCTTTTGCAGCAGGCTGATCGGCTGTACAAGATTCTCGATCGTCCCATCCGGGTTTGCGGCATGGTTCGCAACGAAGGGGAGCCGGGTGGCGGCCCCTTCTGGGTCTCTGCACCTGACGGCAGCCAATCACTGCAGATCGCAGAATCGTCTCAGATCGCTCCGGAGCAACGGGAGTTGATGCAGGCAGCCACCCACTTCAATCCGGTCGATGTGGTCTGCGGCACCAAAAACTACCGCAACGAACGTTTCGATCTGCGTAAATATGTCGATCCGATGACCGGCTTCATCAGCCACAAATCGAAAAATGGACGCGAACTGTTGGCTCAGGAGCTGCCTGGTTTGTGGAACGGCTCGATGGCACACTGGAACACCATTTTTGTCGAGGTACCGATTACCACCTTCTCACCGGTCAAAGTGGTCGGAGATCTCCTGCGTCCCCAACACCAAAGCCGTTAATCGCTCTACTGACAAATCCCATCCATAGCTTATGGCCAAAACCGGCAAACGTACGTTTCGCGACTCCGTTGACATGTATGCGGCACTCTGCAAGCAGATTGCTGCCCGGCAGTTTGCGCCCGTATATCTGTTGATGGGGGAAGAGTCCTACTTCATTGATCTGTTGAGTTCGCTGCTTTCGGAGAGCATTCTCAACGAGACGGAACGTGCATTTGGCCAGATCACCCTATACGGCAAAGAGAGCGAAGTGGGTGCGATTATCAACTTCTGCCGCCAGGTTCCGATGATGGGGGCCTATCAGGTGGTCATCGTCAAAGAGGCGCAACAGCTCCGCGGCCTGGACAAGTTGTCGCTGTACATGCAAGCGCCCTCCCCGACGACAATTCTTGTTCTCTGCCACAAGGAACGTAACATGGACAAGCGCTGGCAGCTCTACAAGCAGATCGAGGCCAAAGGGGTGGTTTTCGAGAGCATTCCTCCGCGCGATTATGAGCTCCCGGGTTGGATTGCCGAATATGCCCGCAGCAAAGGTTTTTCGCTTGACCCCAAAGCGATTGCCATGTTGACCGACCATTTGGGGGCCGACATTGCCAAGATCACCAACGAACTGGGCAAATTGCTCACCTTCCTGCCTGAGGGGACCAAAACCATTACCGCCGAACAGATCGAACAAAACATCGGTATCAGCAAAGATTTCAACAATTTCGAGCTGACCAAGGCTCTCTCGGAGAAGAATATGGCCAAAGCCATGCGCATTGCAGACCACTTTGCACGCAATCCGAAAGACAACCCGCTGCTATTGACGTTGAGTGCACTGTTTACCCATTTCCAACGCATTTTCATTGTCAACTATCAAAATTGGCTTGCCCGCCATAAAAAGAGACCAATGCCTTCAGATATGGAGTTGGCACGCATGTTGAAACTGCCCAACGCATTCTTTTTGAAGGAGTACACCCAAGCGGCGACCCTCTATCCCAACAACAAGGTTTTCGCCATTTTGGGGTTGTTGCGCGAATATGATCTCAAGAGCAAGGGGATGGGAGCCGGCCAGACTGACGACGGAGAGCTACTCAAAGAGCTTCTGCTCAAAATTCTGTTGATGTAGTGCACACCTGACCACCGATCTTGGCATTACCCGATCCAAACTGTATAAAGCCGAGGACATTGTAAGGCGCCTGCAACCCGACACCTTTTCTGATACGGCCGACTTGTGGCAACCTCAGTGATTTGCATGTTTTTTGGAATATGTATCTATACCGGAACAGACAAAACTTTTAATGATAAACTGATCGTTTACAATCGCATAACTCTATTATAAAGACTGAATGACATTGTATTACACAACAATTTAACATGTTTTTTGATCTATTCCATATTGGTTCTTCAATATGCCCTATAAAGGCAGACTCATCAAACGCCATCAAACCGTAGTACACCCTGAATCATGACCTATATCATTATTTTTCTGACTCTGATCGTGACAATCGCAGCCCTGCGTAACCACTCGCTTTTCGATCGGTTGGCTCTGATTCCCTATCGCGTAATCCATAACCGGGAGTGGTGGAGAGTCATCACCCACGGCTTTATCCATGCCGACTACATTCACCTGGCTGTCAACATGGTGGTATTGCTCTCTTTCGGACAGTTCATCGAACAACTTTTCGACTCGTACGCCCAAATCGGACTGATTGCAAACGGCGACTCATGGTACCTGCTACTCTATTTCGGAGGGATGGTTTTCGCCTCGATCTATGACCTGATACGCCACCGCAACAATCCATCCTTTGCCTCGATCGGTGCCTCAGGAGCCGTATCGGCCGTCGTCTTTACCTCGATCTTCTTTAACCCGTGGGGAAAAATCTACCTGTTGGGTATCCTTCCCATCCCCGGGATCATCTTCGGATTGCTGTATGTCGGATACTCCTCCTACATGGGGCAGCGCCAAGGAGAACGGATCAACCACTTTGCCCACCTGTTCGGAGCTCTGTATGGATTTCTGTTTCCGCTATTGATGAATGCCAACTTCTTCTCGCTCTTTTGGCAGAACCTGACCGGGGTTCAATAAATCCTGACACCATGCATACGGATCGGATATGCTATAACGGCAAAATCGCCACACCCGAACAGATCGGTCTCCGCCAAGGAGCTCTGACGGAGGCTCCTGCCATCTACCAATTGATTCACATCACCGGGCAACGGCAGGTGCTGCACCTGGAGACCCATCTCGAGATTGCCAGCCAAGCCTACCACGCACTCTATCCCGCAATTTTTGCGGCATCAGACCCTGCAACACAAGATTGTGCTTCAGCATCTCCATCGGTTCTGTCACCGGCCTCGCATACGGCACCTTTCCCCATCCCCGATCAGCGGCTGCTGCAAGAGCGCATCGAACGACTGTTAATCGAAAACCGCAGTCCGGCTACCGGCAGTTGCATGCGGCTACTGCTCCATCCCTATGGCTACTGCAGTGATGAGAAGTCCCCCTGCTGGATGCTGGATGCCATGACTCCACTCTACTATTCCAATTATACGATTTGGCACACCCGGCCCCTGCTCGATGTCATGCCCTGCGAATATCTCTTCATGGGCTATCCTACTACGGTCTCGCAACAGATCGCTGCCTACAGCCGAACAGTCGCTGCCGCCAACGGTTGCGGAGCAGCCGTCATCGAAAACTTTGACCAAGTGCTGACCAATGTGGAGGATGAACCGCTGTTCCTCGTCTTCGGACATGAGGTTTACACCTCGCCGATCGAGTGCGGTGCGACGGACAGTGTCATGCGACGCCTAATCTTCGAAGCCTGCCGCCGAAAAAAGATCGCCCTGCACGAAGAGCCCCTGGTGCGCGGCATGCTGACCCGCTGTGACGAAGCATTTACCGGTTCAGTTCATGGGTTGATCAGTTTTGATGGTTACGGTCCCCAACGTTACTTCAACATTATGGTCCAGCGTCTGATCGATGCCATTTATTGATCAGGTCAACTTTGCTTTCTTTTGTACGTTGCAAAACCTCCTTAAAGCCGTAACAGAACTCCTTCGCTGGATCTTTACAATCTTCCCCTCTGGTAACAAAATAAGGAACGGGAAATCGATGTATTCGATTTCCCGTTCCTCGTATGGATTCGCCGTTGGGGCTTTACTGCGTTGTTATACTCGCAAAAATCCGGGAGAGCGCCCCATCAGGTCGTTTGGCCACTAATTCACATTGTGGCTATTGCGGCGAGAACGGTCACGTTCAGCTTCTCGTTCGTGTTCGGGATCGGGGTTTTCACTCTCCATTTCGATTTGCAAAGCAGCCATGCGGATAGCCGCTACAGCAGCTTCGTCACCCTTATTACCATATTTGCCACCCGCACGATCCAGAGCTTGCTGCATGTCGTTGGTGGTCAACACCCCGAAGGCTACCGGCATATTCCAGGTCAACATTACATCGGTGACCCCCTGCGTCACACTTTGGCAGACATAATCGAAATGACGTGTTTCACCCTGAATAACACACCCCAACACGATCACTGCATCCACATCGGTATATTCTGCAAAGAATTGTGCGGCAAGAGTCAGTTCAATGGTTCCCGGCACATGCTTTACCGTAATATCCGTTTCGGCACATCCGGCAGCAACCAACGTTTTGACTGCGCCATCGAGCAGAGCCATCGTCACTTTGGGATTCCACTCCGCCACTACAATACCAAACTTCATTCCTGCTGCAGAAGGCAGTACACCTTCAATCGTCGACAGATTTCTATGAATGGTTGCCATATACTTGTTTTTTGATGTTCATATAAGGTTAAAAAAGGTTGCCATTCCCTCAGGAGGCAACCTTTATTACTGTTGATCGGGTCATTCTAAACCTTTTCGATTCATTTCTCTTAACAGATACGCGCGTGACAGAATGTCCACAACTTGCATCTGCACAATGCAGATTACAACTGTTCGAGACGGCCAATGTATTTCTGGATATCGCGCGCCTCCATACTGCTGCCGTACGAAGCCTGAATCTCTTTGTAAACATCGAGAGCTTTGGCATTATCTCCCAGCTTTTCATAGGCCATGCCGAGCTTTTTCATGTAGAAAGGAGCGGTCAAACTATTTTCGCTGGCATCGACAGCCTTCTTATACAAAGAGGCAGCCTCTTTGTAATTCTGCAACTCAATGCATGCATCCCCCTGCAGTCCCAGGCTCTGCGCCTTCAGCACCTGTCCCGGAATACTTTTGGGAGCATCATATTTTTTCAGCTGAGTCAACGCCTCCTCGAACTGGCCCATGCGCATATAGCAAATACCTGCATACAGACGAGCAACATTACCTGTCGGGGTCGAACCATATTTATCAATCACCTGCAAAAAGCCTGCATAATTACCATCTCCGTTCAGAGCGAGCTGGAATGAATCTGCTGCAAAATGCTGCTCAGCCATGAACATCATCTCAGCAGCTTTTGCTCCACGCGGTTTAACCACTAAATATTTATAGCCGTAGAAACCTCCGACAACCACAAAAACCACCACCAATGCAATAATCAGCTTACGGCCGTTACGCATGATAAAGTTCTCGGTATTGCCGATCGCCGACTGAATCTTGACTTCGGGATCGAGGCTCTCCTGTGCCTTTTTTACTGACATAATCTATTGAAAATTAAAATTGGGAACTGTATGAACTCTGCAAAATTAACCTTTTTTCGTCAAAATGAAACAGTTTACAAATATATTTTCGTTCCTTTGTGTGAGGAAGCGGCTTTTCCGCTCTTCAATTCGAGAGTTTTCCCAAACGATGTATCTGAAAAGACTTTCCCTGCTCAACTTCAAAAATATTCACGAAGCGCAAATCGATTTTTCACCGCGCATCAACTGCTTTGTCGGCGATAACGGTACGGGCAAAACCAACCTGTTAGATGCCATCCACTATCTGTCAATGTGCAAGAGTGCATTCGGGCTTTCGGACTCGCAGTGTGTCCGCCACTCCGAGAGCGGATTTGTTATCAACGGCATCTATGTCATCTCCGGCGAGCGTAACGAAACCATCGTATGCACCTACCAGCGAGGCAATGCCAAAAAACTGAGCCACGGAGG